>Ga0335081_10011271_pt1 | contig 14455 bp, 13 predicted proteins | sample Lox_Sample_35_FD_206713 | JGI IMG/M metagenome (GOLD analysis project Ga0335081, IMG submission 206713) | Soil microbial communities from Loxahatchee National Wildlife Refuge, Florida, United States - Lox_Sample_3.5 | ecosystem: Environmental > Terrestrial > Soil > Wetlands | place: USA... | reverse complement strand
TTCCGCTGGAACAGTACACGGTCGCAGACATCCGCCGCGAGTTTCTCACCGCGAAAGGCTGTGCCCCGCACTGCACCGTCTCCTGTGTGCATCAGGTTTCTTACATGGACTACTGGCGCGCGCCCCAGACCCTCCACCCTCCGCAATCCCCGGTGGCCATCGGCCAGCTGGTGCAGATTGAATAGCAGGCTACCACCACACGAACTGTGATGGCGGAATTTGCGCCCGACATCTGAGACCTGGTTAGCTCCACATGTTGAGGACTGGGATGGAAGATGCGCTGAAGATTCTGGAAAGTCTGAAGGATGGGACGCCGGTTGCCATCCTGGTGGTTGTGGTTGGTGTGGTATGGCAAATCGCGTATGCGATTATTCGGGACAGAATTCAGAACAGGCAAGCCCAGCGCGAACTGATGCTCCAGCAACGGAAGTTCGAGCAGCAAGGAAAGCTGGAGGAGCAAAAGTTCGCTTATGAGCAGAGGCGATGGCGTGAGCAGCTGGGCCATGATCTGACTGTGAAGCTGGTGGATGCCCGCTTGGAGGAGTACTCAAGAATCTGGTCATGCGTTGAGTCCGTTGCACGACACCAACAGAAGACGCTTGCCCTCAGCGAGCAGGCTGCTCTGGATTTGGCGGAGAAAATAAAATCCTGGCGGTACTAAAAAGGCGGACTACTGGCGGAGGAAACCACGCGGAGTGCCGCGCTGGCTTTTCAGACAGCATTGACTAAATACCATCAGTCAAGTGAGGAGTCGTACCGTCGAGTTCGCGACGGACGATATATCTTTCGTGATGCGCTACGAGCCGACATCGGACTTACAGGCGATGTTTTCGCTAAGACCCAGGAACGTTTCAAGGACGTACAAAATAAGCTCCAGGAACTGGAGTTGCAACTGACAGAGACTCAGCCGAGCAGGAGTCACGCAGCCGGGTAACGCTGCTATCCCGCTTCTTAGGCCGCGGGACAAAAATTGGTGCAACTGAGTACGAATAAGAATTGCTGCAGATGGATGCCAGCCGTCCGCGGCTACGTTGTTCGATCCGTTGCTGTTCTTGCTATAATGAAGCTGCCTTTCTGCACGGCTTCCTCACAAGCGGGCGCGTAGCTCAACTGGCAGAGCAACTGACTCTTAATCAGTAGGTTGAAGGTTCGATTCCTTCCGCGCTCACCAAATCTTTCAAGCACTTACCGGTCACTGCAAAATGGCTGGTGCCTTAAGTACAGGGACTTTCACAGGGACTGCCTCCGAATTTCGGGCCTGCGCGGCGTCCGTTGGCACGTTCGGGCGAAGCACGACGCCCGCGACTGCGTCCCGCTTGGAAGCGATTCGGATGTGGGAATAGCGTTCCAGCATCGAGCGGCTCATGTGTCCCATCAGCGCGAGCATGGTGGATTCGGAAACGCCGTTCTCCGCCAACTGCGTAGCGAACGTGTGCCTGAGATCGTGGAGGCGGCAGTAAACCTTCGTGTCCTTGCGCAGCTTGTCCCAGCCCCAAGTGATGTCCGTTGCATGGCGTGTCGGGTCAAATGGGACTGGCTTCCCCCACGGAAACAAGTAGTGGCAGGGACGCGGTTCCCCGAACTCTTCGACGAACCACGCGCGGTGCGTCGCAAGAATCGACGCCAGATCATCGTTGATGGGGATGACGCGGCCCGTTCCGTTCGTAGTTTTCGCGCGCCCCACTCGCAGCGCTCTCTCCATCAAATCGACTTGCGCCCACGTCAGAGAGAGACCTTCACCTGGGCGCACTCCGGTCAGCAGCAACAGTGGAATGTAAGTAGCAAGGTGTGGCGTGCGGATGTTTTTCAAACCGTCGAGTAGCGCCCGCTTAAGAAGCTCGCTGCCTGCGCGTTGTGTCCACACGATTGCCATGTTGGCAGCAGAAATGGTTTAGTTCTTGCCCTCGGCGATTTGCAGATCTAATGCAGCGCGCTCGCCGTTGATCACAATCGTTCCTGCGTCCAGCAACTGCTGGCCGGTGCAATCGTAGGAGGCGAAACAGCGCATCATGCGGAATGGAAAGAAGAATTCCACAGCCTCTGGACTCGAGCCGTCGGCGATGTGAATCATGCTGCTGAAGACAACGCCATCGAAATCCGGATCTTGCGGAAAATAATTCAACACCGGGCGTACCAGATGGGAAACATGCTCATCGAACGCCAGAGCTGCCAGCTTGTAGCGAGACGTGCCCGCGGCCGCATTGACATTGGTACTAATGGACAGTTGCAAGTAGGCTCCCTGACGGAACCCAATGAAGGTCGGGGCCGCATACGGAAGAAAATGCGCTTCCTGGTTGAGGTCCTTGGTCATGCGCGTGACCGTATCATCATTCTGGCGCTGCAATTTCGCCAAAGACTCCGGCGTGAAGATCCGCATCGGCGCCGGGGATGTCTTCATCAGGCTGGCGGAGATGGATGGACTGGTCGACGCGGCCGGACTCGGCGCGGTGCCTGCCGTCTCACCGGGCTTCTTGGTCACGGGCAGGGGCGCGAACTTTTCTTTCCATTCCTCCGAGGGAGCGCCCTCCTGCAACCACAGCGAATAAGGCTCTCCGTTCAGGAACACTTTCGCTTCCAGGATCGCCGCCTGCTTCTGGTCGTCGGTCTTCGCGTCCACAAGTTTCTGGGCAACCGGAACCGGAATGATGACGGTGACGTTCTCCGGGTGCTCAGAGTTGACTCCCATTACTTTTTGCCGGACGTGGTGGGAAACCTCAATGGCAAACGCAGAAAATTCAGAATCATCCGGAAAGTGCGGCACCTCTACTTGCAGCATCGGCAAGACAACGCTCTGAAACGTTTCCTTCAATCGCGCGTAAGAATCCATGCGGTCGGCCGAATAGGCGGCGTAGTAGTTGCCTGTAATCTCCAAGACAGTTTGACCCTTGTAGATATCGAAACGGATGGACCGCTGATCAGCCAGTTGCATCTTGGGCAGATCGACATCGAGAACCCGGCTGAAATAGAAAGGATAAGGAAGTTTAAGCGCCTCGATCGCGGTTCCGATCGCCATCAAGGTCTTGAGGTGTCGCTGTTGCAGTAGCTGCGTTTTCGGATCGGACAACTCCATCGGTGTGACGACTTGTGCCGGGAGGGGAGTCATCGTTCCCAGCACAATACTCAGGACCGTGATACCTTGTGCAAGCTTCATTAACAGCAGTTTCTTATCTTACAAGGACGTGGTCAACTCCGGCTCACTTCTGCGCATACACAAGCCCGCCGGCTTCGTACGGTGGGTCGGCCACCGCGCGGATGTACGACACCAGCGCAGCTATGTCGCTTTTGGAAAGCGTGTATCCCCAGGGCGGCATCTCTGGCGATTTGTTCAGGGCGGGACCGCCGTGGCTGATGATAGCCACCAAGTCCGCATCGGTCATTTTGTTGAGCGTGTCGCCTTCGGCGAACGGATGTGGCTTGACCGAGAGGTTGTCCATGTTTGACACCCGCTCCGGCGTGGACTCCGGGTCGTGGCAGCGGACGCAGTACTGCACGTTGAGTTGCGCTCCTACCGTCTGCTGATGGCCCAGTGCGATCTCCTCAATCGTAAGGGCGATGGTCTTTCCCGAGGCATCGCGCGTACTGGCGATAAGCTTGTACCGGCCGGCCTGCTGGCCGAGCGTGACGGTACTCGTGACTTGGCCGCTGGAATCGGTCAACGCTGAGGCAGGCGCAAACCCCACGCCGGACGGCCCACTGAAGTACACCGCTGCTCCGGCGACCCCATTGCCGGAAGCGTCGTTCACCTGAACTACAACCAGTTGATCCAGAAGCATACCGATGTAGCCAATCTGCTTCCCACCGCTGGATTCGACGATCGCGGTTCCGGTGGCGGTGGATTGCAGAGGCGCGGGTTGTTTGCTCTTGCGCGAACATCCCCCCATCAGCAGCGTTACCGCACAAAGAGCGATGAGTACAGACTTCATTTCTTCATCGCCTCCTTTGCGCCGCCAGACTTAAGCGACATCAGAAAGGCAGTCAACGAGCGCGCTTCGTCGTCGGTCATGTGCTGGTTGGGCTCGATGGTCCCGGGTCGTAACGCTTGGGGCTCCTTCAGCCAGTGATAAACCCAGGCTGGGTTGAACCGTTTGCCAGTCGCAGCCAGCGCCGGGCCAATGTAGCCTTTGTCGGTTTTGTAATCGGCGATGTGGCAAGACTGGCAGGCAAACTTCGAGTAGAAGAGCTGCCGGCCCTGTTCCACCTGCGCCGGAGTGAACTGTGTCGCCGGCAGCGAGTCGCGATTGAACTCCGGCGTCTGGTACACGGTCATCATGTAGTCGGTAAGCGTGTTGATCTCGGCATCCGTGAGATTGAATTTCGGCATGCGGCGAATGAGCGCGGGCCGCAGCGTTCCCGGATTCTTCAGAAACTGCGTCAGCCACTCACGCTGTACCGCCGTTCCCTCCCATGTAAGGTCGGGAGCCATGTCGCCACCGTGCCCGTTGATCATGTGGCAGGTGAAGCAACGCAGGTCGCGCATGAGCTGTCCGGCATTTCCCGCCGGCTGATACTTGGTCTGCTGGACTGAGGCAATCCGCATCGTGGGCGGCTGGCTTTGCGCCCGGTCGGTCAACGCCAGCAGTGCAGTGGTGACCTCATCAATCTGCTGCGGCGTGAACTTGAACTGCGGCATCTTCAGCGACGGCCCAAAGCCTCGCGGGTTGCGCACTTTCGCAGACACGTAGCCCGGCAGGCTGTGCTCAACGCCCTCGACGAAGATTAGCTGGTTGAGCGGCTTGCTGCCGATGCGGCTCAACTCAGGCGCAAAATTTTCGGGCTTCTTGATGCCGTTGATCTCGTGGCAACTGGCGCAGCCATTCTCCAATACTAAGCGCTTGCCGTGTTCGATCTGCTGCGGAGTGGCGGGTTCGAGATGCACGTTGGCGACAAAGTCGGGCTCCGTCTTCGACTCCAGGAAACCAGTCAGTGTGACCACCTGCCGGGCGTCAAAGCGGTAGTGCGGCATCATTGTGCCGGGATCATAGTGGTTGGGATTGGCCACCCAATCCTGCAGCCACTCAGGTTTCGCTTTCGTACCGATGCCCGTCAGCTCAGGTCCGACATTGCCCCCAACCATCATGCCAGCGGCGTTCTGCATGGCATGGCACGACGCACAGAAGGATTGCCCGTACAGTGTGGTGCCTGCGGCTGCATCGGCTGTTTCCTTCACGTCAGCCTTCAGCGGCTGGAGCGGCGGCTCGAGCGACGTGCTCTGCGCAACGATGAACGCCGAGATGTCGCGGGCATCGTCATCGCTGAACTGATAGTTCGGCATGGTCGCCGTGCTGGCGTAGGCCTGGGGATCTTTGATCCATGCATAGATCCATGCGCGCGTTGTCTTGTCGGCGATGTGCTTCAGCGACGGCGGATCGTCGTCCGGAATGATGACCGTTCCGTCAGCCTGCGTGATGGTGTGGCAGTGCGTGCAGCCGTAGCGGGAGATGAGTTGCCGCCCCTGATTGAGGAACGGCGTTCCAGTTTGGTTTTCAAGATGGCACTGGCCGCAGCCGGCTTCGATGTACTTGGCCGGCAGCAACGCTTGCTCCCATTGCTCCGTGGCGCTATGTGCCTCCTGTACGGTGGTCGCGGCGCCTTGGCCGCGATGGCAGGTCGTGCAACCAAACTCAGTCAATGAGTGCGGAATTACCGGATGCTTACGAAAAGCGACTGAATTGACATCAGCGAGGCTGGCTTCCTTCAACCCAAGGTGGCACGTGGTGCAGCGGTCGGTCACTTGCTGTTCTGGAATCCAGATCTGCTGAATGCCGCCTTGGAAGTGACGTTCGAGGGTGACCGCATCGGCGCGTCCGCGGATGAAACGCAAATATTGCTTCTGATAATGACGCCACTCGCTGAAGTGGTTCTTGGCCGGCGCGCTGGCCAGCAGCACAAGCAAGATCACGCTGGCCGAGCCAAAGGCGCGAGCGCTGTCGCCGAAGAAAAACCGCCACAAGGCCTGAAGCTTATTCCACACCGCCGCCTAAGCCCTCCATGGCCAAACCCACGACCATCCCGGCCCGCGGAAGAAAGTGCCGATGGCCGTCAACACCACCAGTTCGAACAAGAACCAGGTCATGATCCAGAACGAAAGCGGCTTACTGGCCAACCAGCCGCGAAATCCTCGCGTGGTTTTCGCATCGGTCTGCGCCGCCAGAAACATAAATGCTGCCACAATCACGGTCGGAACCAGCGCCACCCAGACATCGTAGAGCGCCAGAAAAATACAAAAGGCCACCACAATAAGCCCGAAGATCCGCAGACGCTTCGTCTTGTTGAGCAGCCACAATCCCTGGGCTTCGACGTTGATGTTGAAGTAAGGTATGACGATCAAGGCCATCACCACTAGGCCAGGTATGAGAACGCCGGCTACGACGGGTGGGAAGTAGTGCAGTAATTCCTGCAATCCGAGGAAGTACCAGGGCGCCTTCGCTGGATTGGGGGTATGCATGGGATCAGCAAGCCCTTCCAGCGGCGCGTTCCAACGAAGCGAAATGATGACCAATATGATCGTCAGTACTTCAATAGCGACGGCGGTGCGGAAAAAGACCTCGGGGTAGGTCATCACCCGCTCTTCATCCTTGACGTGCACCTGAGGCGAGGTTCGCTTAGTGATGAAGGCTATCCGCCGCGGTGTCTTGCGCGCATCTGAGTCGACGACGGCAACAAAATCCTTCGGTTCGCTCATTTCGTGCCCCCTTCGGCTGGGGATTCGCCGGGATAAATTCCACCGTCTTTACGCATCCGCCAGAAGTGGATGGCGATCAGCACAATCGCCGTCAAAGGAAGAATTGCGCAGTGCAGAACGTAGAAGCGCAGTAATGCGTTGGCATTCACCGCCGTTCCGCCCAGCAGCAGGAACCGCATCTTGTGCCCGATGATGGGCACCGCCGATGCAATGTTGCTCCCAACCGTCACCGCCCAGAAAGAGAGCTGGTCCCAGGGCAGCAGGTAGCCGGTGTAACTCAGCAGCAGTGTCGCCAGTAGCAGCACCACACCGATCACCCAGTTGAACTCGCGCGGCGGCCGATAGGCTCCGCGATAGAACACCTTGAACATGTGCGCGAACACCAGCAAAACCATGGCGTGGGCCGACCAGCGATGCAGGTTGCGCAGAAACACGCCAGATGAGACCACAAACTGCAGGTCTTTCATGTCGGCGTAGGCCTGCGGGACCGAAGGGTGGTAATACAACATCAGCAGGATGCCGGTGATCACGAGAATGAGAAAGGTCCCGAAGGTGAGCGCGCCCAAATACCACGTTGCGCTAAATTCCAGCGTCCGCTTCCGTGCCTTGACCGAGAACAAGTGCAGGAAAACGTTCTGCTGCACGAACAACGCGCGGCGCAGGTTGCTCTCGCCGCTGCCGCTGCGAAAGATGGAGCGCCATATGCGGTTCTCGCGGACTTGATTAACCAGGCGATCGACGCCGTTGGCCATGGCTAGACCCTCACCAGTTGCTTAATGGCAACGGCATTGGAGCGATCAACCATCAAGTTGCCATCGTCGCTCAGCCACATGCGCAGCCAGGGGAGCGGCTTGGGTGCGGGGCCGGCGATCTTCACCCCGTCCTTGTTGAACTTGCTGCCGTGGCACGGGCAAGCAATGATGCCGAGTTCCGGTTTATACGCTGTCATGCAGCCCAGATGAGTGCAGATTGCTGAGAGCGAGAAGAATCCTTCCCCGGTGCGCACGACATAGATCGCATTCGCCGGATCAAGCGTGACCGAGTCAGGAGCATAGCGATCGGGCTTTCCCGCATCCACAATAGGTGACGGTTCGTAGAGCACATTCGGCGACAAGTACTCATATGAGAAGGCAGCGGTGCCCAGTGCGGCGACCGCGACTGACCCCACTCCGATCTTGACGAAAAACTTCCGCCGGCTCATTTCCTCCGGACTGTCCGGTGCAGCCGCGGGTTTGGGTTCCTCAGGCATAGGTCCTCAATCCCATCATTTTGCAGGCACCGGCACTGCCGGCGGCTTGGGCCCATCGAAGCTTTGAATGGTGATCAGCCGGGTGGGCTCGGTCGGCACAAAGTTATACGACTCCATGGTGATGGTGTTGGCGGGACAGCGCAGTGCGCACAGACCGCAGCGAATACAGCGGGTCTCGTCCTTCAACATCGCAGTTCCGATAATGCTGCCCAATTCCGCCGGCTGTATACCTTCCAACTCGAAGCTGAAAAACTCGGGGTTGTTCGCAATAGCGTCAATGGCATCCGGCTCGAACTGAATCCGGTCCAGCGGCACCAACTCCAGGCAGTTCTCAGGACAGACGTCCACGCAGCCGCCGCAGAGCACGCAGTCCGTGCCGTCGTGTTCGTTGCCTTCGAGAATAGTGTTAACGTAGCATTTCAGGCAGCGCTGCGCCTCGGCCATCGCTTCCTGCTCGGTGTAGACAAGCTCGACCTCGGTCATGCCGGTGCGGCGGTCCAGCGGAAGCATGGGAATGGCCTGCCGGTGGATGTTCATGTAATCCACGGCCATTTGCCAGCGGTCTAGAACTTGCACTTCGATCTGCGGTTCCGGATGCTTGGTCCCGCGCAGGTACTCATCAATGCCCACCGCGGCGCGCTTTCCATCGCCAACGCTGTCAATAATGAGGCGCGGCCCGAAGACGCAATCGCCGCCGGCGAAAACGCCAGGGGCCGAGGTCATCAGGTTATCGCGATTTACGTTGATGAGGCCGCGCGGCGAAACCAGCACGCCATCCTCAGGCCGCAGAAACTCGAGGTTGGGGGCCTGGCCGATGGAAAGAATGATGGTGTCGCATTCAAACCGGGTTTCGCTGTTGTCGTAGAAGGCGGGACTGAATCGGCGGTTCTCGTCGAAGACATACTTCGTCTTCAGGCACTCCAGTCCCACGACCTTGCCGTCGCGTCCCAACACCCGCTTGGGTCCGAAACCCGGATGCATGACGATGCCTTCGGTCTCCGCCTCTTCGATCTCCTCCAACGCGGCGGGCATTTCGTGGCGCTGCTCCAGGCAGACGAGGCCGACCTCGCGAGCGCCCATGCGCAGCGCCGACAGCGAGATGTCCACCATCTCGTGAGTGGCGACGGCTTGCACATTTTCTTCCGAGGGTGTGATCTCGCCCGGCGAATCATGCTGGCGCAGCACCTCGCGCGCGGCCGAGCGCGCGACGTCCATGGCGACATTGCCGCCGCCGATGACAATGACTCTCTTTCCGATGGTGAACTTGTAGCCAAGATTGACGTTGAGCAAAAATTCGATGCCGCGATGCACGCCATCGAGATCAACGCCCGGAATGGAGAGGTCGCGGCTGCGATGCGCGCCAACTGCAATCAGGACAGCATCGAAGTCTTGGCGCCTGAGTTCGCCCACCGTGAAGTCGCGCCCGGCGGCGGCGTTCAGGCGCAGTGTGATGTTGCCGGTCTCCAGGATCTCGCGCACCTGCGCCTCCACCACACTGCGCGGCAGACGATACTCGGGGATGCCGAGGTACAGCATTCCGCCGGCGACCGGAGAGGCTTCGAAAATGGTTACCGAGTAGCCCATCAAGGCCAGATCGTGCGCAGCTGATAGTCCCACCGGACCGCCGCCGATCACTGCCACCTTGAAAGGAACTTTTTCCACCGGCTTGGTGCTGGGTGCAACCGGATGACGCGATTCCGGCCCATGCCTCTCGGTTAGAAAGCGCTTCAGGGCGCGAATGGAGATCGGACGATCAATCTGGCCGCGGCGGCACGCGGTTTCGCAAGGATGAGCACAGACGCGCCCGCAGATGCTCGCCATGGGATTCGGATCGCGCGCAATCCGGTATGCCTCTTCGAAGCGCCCCTCCGCGATCAGCGTCACATAACGGCCGGCATTGGTATGCGCGGGACACGCCATCATGCAGGGGAAATTGGTGTTGAGCCATTCCCGATCGACCTTCTTGTTAGCGAAGCGAATTTGCATCAGCCCTTTTTCAGAACGAGTCGCACGCGGCGGTGATTGGAAGAACGGCGGAGCCTGCCCGCCCTTCGTAGCGTCTATTTCGAGAGGGTAAAGTCGGCCTTGCCTGTGCCGGAGACATCGACAGACTTGCTCTGCGTTTTCATGCCTTCGTGCCAGGCGACCACATTGTACTTGCCATCGGGTACATTCTCGATTTTGTAGTTTCCGCTGGCGTCCGTCTCGGCGAAGTAGGGTGTGGGGCTGATGACGATGTAGCCCGACATCTCCGGGTGAACATTGCACAGCAGCGGCACCACACCGGGATTATCGAACTTAAACGGGCGCTTTTCGCCCTTCGGCCAGGTCCCCATGTTATGACCTAGCTTTTTGTTGCCGCTGATGGATGGCCAAAAGACGTTGTGCTGCACATTGTCGCTATTTAGAAACTCGACCGTAGTCCCTTGCTGAACGGCCATGACATGCGGATTAAACACCAGTCCCTTCTGGTCCATGACCGGCTTTGGCGAGGGTGCAGGAAATGTTTTGCCCTGGATGGTGTCCACATAAACAACCGAGGACTTCCCGGGCGACACTTTGCCTTCGATGGTGCCAGCGACCGCGGTAGCGGCGATGGCCGTTACCAGTAGAACCGTTACGAGGAGACTGCGCATCATGGACATTCCTTTCATTGGTTGTGCTTGTCTCGAGTTCCATTGTTAATAAACAAATTCTAAACCGGCGACTGCCGTATTGGTATGGAACGGGTTGATAGCCACCGGGAGACCGGTGGCGGGATTGGTCGCAAACATGACCGACTGCGACGGACGGAACTGGTACTCAAACGACGCCTTGATGTTGGCGTGCATCAGGAACTGCACCCCCGGTGTAATCCGATTGCGCGTCACCCTGGCGGCCCCGTTGAAGGGAGAGCCAGTGAAACCCCCAGGCACCAAGCCGTTCACGTAGTCGGCGTTGGAGTTTACGGCGTCATAGCGCAACAGCACCATCATCCAGGGATAGGCAAGCCATTCGACGTCGGCAAAGCCTCCGCTGAAGGTAGCTGCGCGGCCGGAAATAAATCCGACGGGCGTCGTATCGGTTATTGGCAAAGGAACCGGCACACCGTTGGCGTCGACCGGCAGCAGGTTGGCGTCGCGCCCATACATGTACAGGGCATTGAACTGCAGACAGCAGCGATAATTGAAGGTCAGGTCGCCGCCGACCCGATAAAACGGCTCGCGCGCGGTTAAAACGGTCGGCAGGCCATCGGTGGTGGACCCCGATAGCCGTTGCACCGAGCGTCCATAGAAGTAATAGCTGCCGAGGTTCAGATAGGTGTGGTCGCGCGGTCCGGTGGGGCCGGCCGCCTGGATCGCATTGCGGCTCTCCTTGTCACGCTCGAGGTTAAAACGGTAGCTGAAAGAGGCGTAGATGTCCTTGAAATTGGCATCCGAAGCCACGCCCAGCCCGCCGTTGTTGCTGCCAGTGGCTTGGGGAAGATAGGGGATGCCCCCGTTTGCATCCTGTCCGAACCCGCTGGTGTTCTGGTCGATGAAGGCAATCGAGTAGTAGTAACCGCGGGTGTGCAGTCCTCCGCTCAACTCGACACCCTTGCCCGCATCCGCGATGGTGAATTGGTTATTGACGAACTGCTGCGGAAAGGCCGGATTCATGGCCCCAATATTGGCCTGGGTGTAGATGTCATAGGGACTGATCCAAATGCTGCGGGCCTGGGTAAACGGCAGCTCCAGTTCAAACTGGCCAACGCGCAGACTCAAGAAGTTCTGGGGCAGTTTCAGGAACCGGCCAACATTGACGAATTTGAGATAGGCATCGCCTAGGCCGCCGTTGGCGTTGGCACCGCTAACACTGATGTCGTCGTCCACCCAAAATGCCATGTCACTACCGAAATTGCCGGCGGTGAAGATGCTGAAGAGCCCAGTCTGAAAATCCGTGGTAGGAGTAAACGGCGCCACCGTGCCGGGCGGCAGCAACTGATTGAACTTCGAACTGCTGGTTCCCGTGTATTGAAAGTATTGGTTGTAGCGCAGGCCGATGGGCGGGAGACCGGGGATGACGCCTGGCCAGACGGCCTTGGGCCACAGTTCCGCGTTGGCGGGCGCTCCCAGCATTACCGGCGGAATCTTGATCATCGACTCGTCGTCCTTGGGGAACTTGAAGCCTGCGTCCTTGAAGGCCTTCCCGAAGTCGTTCAGCTGGGGAAAGTCAATGTGACAGGTACTGCAACTGGTGCCGTACATGCGTGAAAACGCCGGAATTGCAAAGCTCGTGTGTACGGAAAAGATCGAACAAACGAATATCAGGAAGAGTACAGACCCATTAACCGAACGGAACAGCCGCCCATCCATAGCCACCCCCGTTGGTAGACAGCGAAGCACGAAAGCTGCGATACCCCGTTGCCCACGTTTGACTTGATTTAATGGACCGGAAGTATTTCGTCCGCATGAACCATTCGGCAGTGACGCAGATCACAGTGCTCGGTGATGATCATCCGGTATTCTGATTCGAAAAGCCTAGCGAACTTTCTTGCGTAGTCGGCAAACAAAAAGTTAAGCGGCGGTTGTTGGAAGATCGCCTTCATGCTAAACAACCCTGTCGCTTGGGTCTATGAACGCTGGGCGGCCCACGCAGCGGGGGTAAGCTCTGGGAGGCGCTGGATCGGGAGATCGGCCAACCCGGGAAGAACCGCGGCCAAGTAGTCACGCGCTGGGAGTTTCAACCGGCGACAGTTCTCCACTACCGAGAGAATCGCCGCAACCTTGGGTCCCGCCTGTGGACTGCCGATGTGTATCCAGTTCTTCCGGCCCAGTGCCACGGGACGCATTGAATTTTCCGCAAGGTTATTGCTCAGCTCAAGAGCGGTGGCTACACCACCGCACTGGGACATGGATTCTCACCCCGAACACCGAACAGTTATTCGGGCTACCCTTCGATGTAACGCTCCAGTCGGGGCGCTCAGGCTTTTGTCAAAATACAGGTTCATGAGAGTTCGCCCCGGCTTTTCTTGACCTAAGCATCTGGCCCCTGTGCGCTCTGGGTCAGGATCGCGACTGATCGCCGGGCAAGACGTCGTTGAAGCGAACTCTCCGGTGCAGGTCGGCGCGCAGACCTGTACTCGGCTTTTGGCGTTCCGAGAAATTCTGGGGGTTGCGCCGCAAAAAGTCGGTGTGCGGTTTCTCCGCTACAGGTCGGCGCTCGAAGAATGCGAGTGTTCCGGCCAAATGCGATGATTTCGGCGGTTCAGCTAGTTACTTCTCTGACATTAACGACTTGCTAGCGGAGAAAAGTGGATTCGAACAGCTGATATACGTCTTTCTCTGCCAACAAGTTACGCGTCTGCATGGGTTTGTAGGTCAACCTGTTTCCCATCTATCCAGGGAGTCACGAGCGAACCGGCCCGGAATTGGCTGGGCTATCAGCAAGTCACGAGCAAACCAGATTCTCTGTTGGCAACGCGTATTCGATCTGTCTGTAACGGATTTCTCCGAATGCCATGATTCCGGTCCTTCTCGCACGCCCCCAAACCTGCGGTGAAAACTTCCGGCAAACCGTCTTCCTTACCTAATCCGATTCTGAGCCACTTGGACGGCTTGCCGACTACACGTCAAAGTGAGGGGAAGCGCATTTGTCCTTCCGAATCGCTTGAATGTTAGGCCCGTGTGCCGGGCCGGGGGTGGAACGCCTGGCGGGCATTGGCGGCGGGTCAGCCCACGTGCAGCACAACTACGGTCGCATCGTCCGCCTGACGTGCGGGCGAGAAGCAATTCACGGCGCTAAATATGGCCTCGACGATGTCCTCAGCAGACCTCGACCGGCTGGCCAAGGCCGCGCGGCACAGGCCCTTCACCCCCCACTCCTCGCCTGTTGAACTAGCTGCTTCAACCACCCCATCCGTGTAGCAGACGACGAGGTCGCTCGGCTCGAGCTGCACCGTCCCGCTCTCGTAGCTACAATCGGGGAATAATCCCACCGGCACACCACCCTTGTCCAGCCAGATGGCCGGGCTGTCCCGCCGAATCACAACCGGAGGATTATGGCCGGCGTTTACGTAATGCAGCGTTCGCGTGACGGCATCGAACACACCGTAGAACAGGGTTGCATATTTACCGTCGAGGGACGAGGCGCACAGCTGTCGATTCACAACCGCGACCGTCGCCGCTGCGTCCTCTCCGGTGAACAGCGCGGCCGTGCGCAGCGAAGACTGAACATTCGCGATCATCAGCGCGGCGGGCACCCCTTTTCCAGAGGCATCCGCAATTGTGAACGCCAGGCGATCACCGAAGAGCGGCAGAAAATCGTAGCAATCCCCACCCACTTCGCCCACCTGACGACAACGTGCGCTGTGGCTTAGAGTGTCAAGGGCGGGCGGGCGCTGCTGCAGGAAGCCCTGCTGCACCTCGCATGCCGCCAACAACTGGTTATCGATTTGGCTCAGAACGGCTGCGCTCGTCATGTTTCCGGCCTCTATGCGTTAGTCGGTCCGGGACGAGGGAAATCGACACGGGCGGGTGCCTGAAAAAACTTTTTTGCGATGTCGA
>Ga0335081_10011270_pt1 | contig 14456 bp, 28 predicted proteins | sample Lox_Sample_35_FD_206713 | JGI IMG/M metagenome (GOLD analysis project Ga0335081, IMG submission 206713) | Soil microbial communities from Loxahatchee National Wildlife Refuge, Florida, United States - Lox_Sample_3.5 | ecosystem: Environmental > Terrestrial > Soil > Wetlands | place: USA... | reverse complement strand
GAATCGCTGATCACCTTCCGTCGGAACACTGATCACGATCATCCCGGAATCGCGATCACGATCGTTAGGAATCGTTGATCACCATCCCCAGGAATCCCCAAACGCGTTATCTCTGGGACATCTACAAGCACTGTTCGGTTTGATTCGCTTCGTTGACATAGAATACTTCCATGTTTACCGCTTATTACGATGACAGCGGAACAGCCAACGACACACTGGCAGTCGTGGTTGCTGGGTTCGTGGCCACTGATGAACAATGGACGCACTTTGACCGTAACTGGAGCGACTCGCTGAGGCAATTCGGCATTTCTCACTTCCACATGAGGGAGTTCGCCCATTCAGTGGGAGAGTTTGCGAGGTTTAAACAAGACAAGGAAGAAAGAGAGTGTTTTCTTCGTCAGCTTCTTTCTCACATCAAGTTGCGTGTGACGCACACTGTCGCGCATGCCGTACTGATGAATGACTACCGAAAGGTGAATAAGATATACGCACTAGACTACGCCTTTCCGCCGTACGCACTGGCCGGGCGTACTTGCGTTGCGAGACTAAACCTGTGGGCAGAGAAGCGCGGCATACCGAAAGAACAGATACGGCACATATTTGAAGATGGTTCGGCGGGAAAAACAGAGTTGTACGAAAGCGTTTTGCGTGACCACCAGATTAAAGTGACCTTCAAGAAAAAAGATGAGGCCATTGCCTTACAATCCGCTGACTTGTTCGCTTATGAGATATTGGCTGGGAATCGGGCCGTTTTTGAAAAGGGCATCACCGATTTTGACAAATTGAGATTTCCAATTCGTCAGCTTGAGGGGTTCCTGCGTGACCCGTATGACTGGGGGACATATACGCAGGAATCTCTTGAGACATTCTGTGAGAACGCACCGATACCGCGAAGGGATTCTCTAACCACTAAAGTCAGTAACTAAGAAGGATGATTAGTGCGGGCCGGAGTGCACGCCAAGGAAGTAAGGCCAGAGCACAATCGCAAGGACGCCCTTCCAAAAACCAAAGTGTAGGAACCCAATGGTGGAAAGCCACGCTGCGACCCACACCGGCACCATGAAAGTATGCTGCTCAATTTTTATTCTCTCCATATCTTCTCCAGTTTCGGCACGCTGTCGAACCCGTAGCTCCAGTCAGTTCCCGGCTAAACGTCCTTGAGTTGGTTCTCGTCCATCCCGAAATAGTGACCCAATTCATGGATGACCGTTAGGCGGATTTCTTCGCGGACTTCGGCCTCGCTGGAGCAAACCGCTTCGATATTCTGCTGGTACAGCACGATGTAGTCAGGCCCCGTTAGTAGGTGAAACACGCTCTTCTTGGTCGTGGGCACGCCGTGAAAGAGACCCAGAAGCAGCTTCTTTTGCTGTCCCGACTGCGGCGATGACTGGTTCGGCGGTATGTCCTCCACACGAAAAGCGACGTTGCGAATGCGGCTGCGAAATTCTTGGGGGAGCGAGTCTAAGGCTTCTTCGACCACCCTTACGAAATCTTCGCGCTTCATCCCTCACCCACTGGCACGACTAGGGACATGGTCTTCATGGCTTTTTGGCGCGAGCGGCTACAAGCATGAGGCAAATCTCGAACCTGTTCAGCCCGGCCCTCACCGATGGGTCGCCCTCGCCGAACCGCTTAGCCTCCTCCTCGCTATCGACTTCCAGCACGGCGAGGCCGAAAGCCCCGCTAGTTGCCATCACAGGGCCGCAGAGAAGAATTCTGCCAGAGGCAAAGTGGTCCTGAAGTAGCGGCCATGCTCGTCCATCAAGCGCCGCTCCTCATCTGTCATGTCCTGCGGAAACGTGGGACGGGGAGGTATGAGTTGGAAAAAATACTGCTGTTTCGCCATAACAGAGTGAATTCTACCCCACATCGCCCAGCCTGCTCATTTTGACTCTAGCAATGCGGGAAGCCGCTCACCAGCAGGCCCGAGAAAGACCTCATCAAACGCAAATGCATTGGCCGGGGTCTCCAGACCCACATAATAGGTCTTGGCTCCGTTCTGCCTTGCAATCAGCGCAAAGCTGGCCGCAGGTTGAACGACGCCCGAACTTCCAACAGTCAAAAAGACAGTGCACTCTTCAAGCGCAGGAATTACTTCCTTCATGTGGAACGGCGATTCGCTGAACCAACAGATATGCGGTCTCCACAGCGCCCCGCATTCCACGCAGGTAGGAATGTGCGACCGCTTCTCGTAGATTCTCGTGTCCTTGAACGGCTTGGTCTTGCACTTCCTGTTCGAACATCGCGATTGGAATAGCTGTCCGTGCATGTGGAGCACCCGCGTGCTCCCAGCAGCTTCGTGCAGTGCGTCAACGTTTTGCGTGCAAATCAGCATTCGCTCGCCGAGTTTCTCTTCGAGCTTAGCCAAAGCGAAATGTGCACGGTTGGGACCGCACTTGGCAGCATGAGCACGCCGCATCGAATAGAATCGCCACACCAATTCCGGGTCGCGTTCGAATGCCTGTGGGGTTGCAACATCTTCAATGCGGTGACCTTCCCAAAGGCCATCCTGCCCACGGAAAGTCGGGATGCCGCTTTCCGCACTGATTCCTGCGCCAGTTAGCACGAATAACTGGTCTGACGTGCGAAGCGCAGTGTGCATGCTTATAGTGTAATCGCATGTCAGATTGATTTCCTTGGATGTGCACTATCATTAGTCTGACGACCCATGAGCCCAGCTTTCGAAAAATACATCGGCATCGACTATTCAGGTGCTCAGACGCCCGCCTCAAGTCTTAGCGGCTTGCGCGTCTATGCCGCCGACCGCGACATCAGCGATTTCGTCCTTCGAGATGTAGGTTTCCCGCCAACCAATGATTCGACCGTCGTTACCCCTGCTGATTAGCATTCATTTCTCCTATGAGTGGATTTTTCATGCCGCAAATTGGGCAGCGAGCAAACAGTCCTTTCGACTGAAATGTCAGCAAGGGAGCGTGCTCGCAACAGAAGAAAACCATACCCCTCTCGTTGCTCCCGACGATGAGATGAAGCGTTGCGCCGTGAGCCTCCCTGATAAGGACAGTGAGTCGTTCGGCCTCAATCTTCGTCTGCATCGGCAGCGTGTCTCCCCATTTCTTTCTCGAACCGGAAGAGCGTGGTGACCAATTCGATTTCGGAGGTCCTGCCTTCCCGCCTCAACTCACGAAACGACTCCCGAAATGCTGGGTAGGTGTAGCTCTCCGAGGACGCTATCAGGTCACGAGTCCTCGACAGCCAATAAGCCACCTTGTCGAAGTGGAAGTAACAGTCCAGCTTGCTTACCTCTCTATCTGATGGCGGCAAGTCGAGTCCCACGGTGCGCTCCGACGAGGCAAGACAACATTGCCCCACCGTAGGTATACCATCGGGATTTCGTCAAAATCTAATGTTCGGGTCGGAAATGGAGTAATAGCTCCAAAATGTAACCACCGTACTAGGAAATTTCGGCTTTTGAGGGGCGCGAGGAAAAGAAGTGGTTTGCCGAAGGTGGCTCAGAAACTGTACTACGCTTGCGTCCTTAGTCTTATCTTTCGTCTTACGGACACGAGCCGTTCCGGTCCAGTCGGTTCCTGTTGGGTTGGCGGCATCGGATAGGGTTCAACCTCCAAGAGCCAGTTCTTGAACATCTGCACGTTCTCTTGAGTCAGTGGATAATTGATTTCCGGGCATGACCAGTCGTTGTTGACTTCGCTCATCAAGTCGTCATCCCACTCGAAGGCATCAGACGCCATGAGTGCAAATCCAACGACCGACAGACTCGCGGGAGGGAAATCTCCCAAGAGCGCGGCGTCGCAGAGGGACACCAGCATCTTGCGGGTAACGAGGAATTTGCCCTGCATGTCCTCGATTTCTACCACTGATTCGATGTCGGTCACCCGCCGCACAGAATTCTTCGCGTCATCCGCCAAGGCTGCCGGTGGGATGCGCCCCAAGAAGAAATCACGCAGAACGCTTTCTCGCATGGCGTGGATTACTCTGGCATAGTTGGGGCGGGGGAACAATGCTGTCCGACACCGGAGCAATCTTCGTGCTCGCTCTTTTGAGAGGATTCGCCGTGGTAGGATGACTCGGTGCCAAACGATGAAAGGAATTCGCCGCAGACCGAAGGCCGCTCGCTGGCTATTGACCCTGCTGCACGCAGCGCGTCGGATACTGAGCCTGCCTTCGTCGCAAGACCTGCCCTAGCGCCCGTATACCACGGGTTTCAGGTTCTCACTGACGTAGTTGTGGATGGCTTCACCTTCGGCAAGATTACCGACTTTGAAGCCGCGCCTTGCTCGGAGGGAGACGCCTTTGTCATTGCCCCCGACAACAGTCGCGCCGGTTTGGTTTGGGAAGTTTCCGACGAGCACAATTTTCAGGAGGTTTGCCCTATGGAGGCTGACAGGTGGGGCGTGTGGGCGGTCTCCTTCCCATTCCCGATGACCAGCAGGAAAAATGTCCGCCTGAACCTCGAATCAACACTTCCCGAACTTAAGCATAAGTGGGAAAAATGGCGCTCGACCTTTGGCAAAGGTTGAGTTGTGCGCTTACGGTCACCTGCCGTACAGATTCACCTTCCCATCCACCACGTTCGTCACGTAGCGTCCGTTGCTGAGGAACTGCATCACCTTCTTGCCAGCCCGTGCCATTTGCGCCCAGCGGGATTTCGTGTCCGGGTTCTGCTCCAGCCCACGAATCTCGTTCCCGTCCAGCATGAAATCAATGTGGCGGAAACCTCGCTTAGGAGTCCGCCGAACAGGGTAACGCTCTGTGCCTAGCACGACGACCTTGGCGTCGTCGACGAGCGCTTGTCGCCATATCTCGACTAGCGTTTGCACGAACGAAGAATTCATTGCGCGTTCTGATTCGAGACCCGAGTATACTCCGAGCATTAGCGGGAATCTTCGTAGCTCCCGCTTGGAACTCTCAATGGCATTCGCTCCAAACTTTGACAGGGCCATGAAACGAGCATTGGAGAAGAAGGCCCCTGCGTACACATGGGAGACGGGTTGGTCCGCTGAAGGTGAACGTTGGAAAGTGGACCTCGCAGGTCACCCAAGCAGTGAGAGGCGTCCCCTTGTGTTAATAGAAGTTGAATTGAAGAGAGACGACCCGGCTGGAAACGTCATCAAGATTTGGCGGTGGGCCCGGATAGCGAAGAGCCCACAAGGAATCGTTTTCATACAGGCATTCTCAAAACACTTTTGGCAAACCAAAATCAGGCAAAGAGTACGGGCGATATTCGTCGGTGAGCGGATGATGGAAGACCGAAAGCTGAGCATCAACTATAAGTGGGAAAGAATGAAATTCAGGCCGAGGATGGTTCCCGGCCAACGAACAAAAGAAGGGGCTGGCCGTATGGTGCAAGCTGCAAAACTGCTTGCAAACAGAATTGCCAGAATGATTCCTTGACCAGACGGGACTAATGCTAGGCACTGCGGCTACGATTTGACTCAAATCACGCCCTTCTGGACGTGATGTTTAGTTGTTGTGGAAAATGTGGTGTCCCATGAAACGCAAGGCATCGTTCCTTTTGGGGATTGTCCTCGCGATAGCTTTCTCCCTCGGCTCAGCAGCTCAGGACCTCAAGCCCCTTAAACTCCCTCCGCCGCGGACCGACGGAGGCCGCCCTCTGATGCAAGTCCTCAAGGACCGGAAATCGACCCGCGAGTTCGGCCCGGCCACCCTTTCGCCTCAAACGCTTTCCAACGTGCTCTGGGCAGCATTCGGAATCAACAGACCGGATGGGCATCGCACTGCGCCCTCCGCCATGAACTGGCAGGAAGTGAGCATCTACGTGGCGACTCCCGAAGGCGTGTATATCTACGATGCCAAGGACAACGCGCTGAACCCTGTATTGGCGGGCGACTTTCGGGCAGCGACCGGCACACAGTCATTTGTAAAGGACGCGGCTGTGAACCTGGTCTATGTCTCGGACATTTCCAAGACTGGTCCTGCTGGTTCCTCCGAGGCAGACATGTACACCGCCGCCGACGTGGGATTCATCGCACAGAACGTTTACCTCTACTGCGCCTCCGAAGGACTTGTCACGGTGGTGCGGGGCAGCGTCGATAAGCCCGCGTTGGCCAAGACCCTAAAGTTGCAGCCACAGCAGAAAATCATATTGGCGCAATCGGTCGGGTATCCAAAGAAGTAGGGGGACCGACAACATCGTGCAGGTTTCAATATGTCTTCTGGGCCTCAGCGGTTAGCCACCAAAAATCGGGCCGAAGAAGAAATGGAGCACGAATATGGACGAAGATTATCGTGCAAGGATGCTGGGTTTATTGTCCACGGCTCTCAAAAACGAGGAGGTTTGGCTCCATGCGGAGCAACAGAAACGTCGGCGGTATGCCCCTTCAATCAAAAGCATTCGCCAATTCGAGGAGAGGTGGATTCAGTACCTTGCTGTCAAGCAATCCCTTTGCGACAGAGAATTACCGACGGTTGAGACCGAGACCGTCGGGCGTTGTGACTTTGTGTTTCATGCTGGTGGATTGGGAGACGTTGCGGCTTTTGAGTTGAAGGGGCCTTTTCACGTCGGTGCTGGCGAGCCAACCGATACGCGATTCAACGACATCGCAAAAGACTGTCGAAAGCTCGCGGAAAATGAAAAGCTAGGGAAGGTGCCGAGATACGCTGTGCTGCTGCCTTATGGACACAAAGGGGAAGTGAACGAGTGGCTCAACAACTTAGCAGCGTACCTTCAAAACGTAGCTCGTCCTGGCTACACTGCGACTGACTTGCAATTGAATGACCTCGATGACCGAGGTACAACAATGATGATTACTCTATTCGAAGTGAATCCAGATGGCCACTAATGTCGCCCTTGTTTGAGGCCGTCATCGAGGCGACAGAGGAGGCCATCATCAATTCACTTTTCAAGACGACGACGGTCACGGGGCGTGGCCACACAGTCGAGGCGCTGCCGTTAGATAAGACACTGCAAATCCTTCGAAAGCATCAGATGATTCAGTGACCGTAAGCAAAGGGAGGCGGAGTGGCTAGGAAAGATGAAGTCGTAACTGCCATCATCCACGTTCGTCAAAGCTGGGTCGAAATGACCGGAGCGAGCGCCATTTTTGCATCTGCGAACGTTGCTTTGGGACAGGGCGACATTCTGGGAATTCCGGTCACTCGTTGGGATATTTCTGACGAGTACTTCGTCGAGTTCACGTTTTATCCAAGAGCATTGGAGAATGAACCCGTCAAGTCGATTAAGGTTTTGATTCCGAAAAAGGAAGTCGTTCTCATCGTGGAACTGAAAAAGCCCGAGGGGATGGGCACGTTAGGATACAAAACAGAACAAAGCGAGTAGGCTTACGCAAAAGGCGCGAAGCGAGGTACTCGCCCCATTTTACTTCTCGTGGTAGCCGCCCTATTCCTGCACTTGCTTTGGTGTGGCTGGGTTTTGCTCGGCTGGACAGTGACGCGCTGCCGCCCTTTGCTGCGGACGCTGCACATCGCCTCGCTTCTCTACGCCATCGTCATCGAGCTGCTTTTCTGGCCGCTCACTGTCGCGGAAACCTGGCTCGAAGCTCGCGCCGGCATCGCACCCGCCCACGGGCCGTTTCTCGTGCGCGTCCTCGACGCCGTCGTCTATCCCAACCTGCCGGAGTGGTTCGTCGTGGGCAGTGCGGTGCTGGTTTGCGTAGCGATATTATGCGTGTATCTGCGACGCTGTCATGGCCGGATAGCGGATGGTCAGTGGTGAGGGAACCCAAAACTAAAGAGCACGAGAGTGCTCGCCTGGCGGTCGGGGCCAGCGCCTAGCGATTGGAGGGAAGGCGAAGACAAAGGGCCGGGATTAGGCCAACTTTCCCGGCTCTTCTTTTTCTGATAAGAATCTCCTAGGAGGAAATGGTTATGCAGGTAGGCGAAAGGTTGAAGGCAATTCGCGAAGAAAAGAACTTGAGTCAGGGCGACATAGAGCACAAAACAGGGCTTCTCCGTTGCTATGTTAGCCGCTGCGAGAACGGCCACACGATTCCGACGATTGAAACCTTGGAGAAGTGGGCGAAAGCACTCGATATCAATCTGAGCCAGTTGTTTGCGGATGATGGCAAGGCGGCGAAGCCTCCGGTCGCGCTTAAAAACGGTACTCCCAAACTGAATCGAGCGGCGGCAAACGGCCTGCGAAGAATTCAATCGTCATTCGCCAAGATGGAGGGCCGGGACATCGCAATCGTCGTGGGACGGGACCAAGATTTTACCATGGGGCAGAAGTACGAGAGCGAGCTACAACCATTCGAGTTCACCGTGACAGCGCACTTTGCCGGAGGGTTCCTTCTGACTATCCGTTACAGTGGTGACGGAACCCCAACACGACGGGCGCTGGCGTGTGGCCGACGGTCGAAAAGGCCAAGCCGAACAGGACTGACCGAAGTAGGCCGGGGTTCGCAGTTGTCCGGTTAGCGCTGCGTTTACGAGGAGCTGGCTTGTTTCCGGGCGGTGCTCATTTTTGTTACCGGGTTACGTTTATCCGTTTCATGGTTTAGCGCTTTCTGAAGGCGCGTTTCCAGTTCGGCGCTAAAGGTTAATTCTTGGTGACAGGTCGGAACTGCGCGATGTGGGTATCCTGATAATCCTGGAACACTTGCGTACTCACGATTTCATATAGGTCTTTGTGCTGATAGTGCAGAAGTACCCCGGAGGAATTGCCTGAGAACTGCTTGAAAATCGAGGCGAAGAGCTTTCCCCGCGCGTCGTAGGCGGCCTGATTCTTGTATTCCGTCAGCAAAACAATATTCGGGTCGTTATCCGAGCTGCTTTGTTCCGCGATGCGGTGATAGCTGAGAACGGCACCCTGGCGCTTGGCTTCCTCGCAGATGCGCATCCAGTTCTCGTCCAAGTATCCGAGCGTTGGACCGAACTGTCCGGGTAGCACCTTAAGTATTTCCATCGTCCAGACCGGCTTCTCGCTATCCGCGAGGCTTTGCGCGTCTCCATCGGCCACGGTGAAGAGACAGAAAAGAAAAAGGCCTGCGAATATACGTCTGTGCATAACTACACCTCCATGCATATATAGGCGTACGGTAGCAGCAACGGCGATAAGCAGCCAAGCGGATTTTCCGGGGCCTCAACTCCGGGTCAAGGCAGTTGAGGAGACTGCGATGCTTCCGGGATAAGTTCGACGCGGAGAAGTTTCAAGCCTTTCCCGTCGGTCATTTCGTAATCATAGAATCCACAATCTTCTTCGTTCGGGCAGGCGTTGATTTTGAGCAAACGACTATTGGGGTAGAACTCCATCCGTGGTATCGCATCGTCGCCTCCGTATTCTTGGAGCCAAGGAAAAGGAAGGCTGGCGACTCCCAGGCCGTCATAAACTTTGCCACTTATCGAATCAACGACCACAAAGCCGATACATTCCGTGCCGCAGCCCCAACGAGGGACGGTATAGTGGCCTGCAAATTCAACGTCAGACTTAGCTCCTTCACGAATCCGTGTCCGAAACCCGCGAAACTCCTTCGTGATGACCGGCGGTACCGGCTTGCCATGATGAATGTTCTTGACTCGATAGTCGCGGAATCTGGGCCGAGGCGGACCAGCGTGCAAATAGATTTTACCGTGCTCTCGTTGACCTTCCTCCACAAAAGCTCCGTCCCCCCAGCGATAATTGACCCGAACGTATCCTTCCGAACAACAATCACCCATGCGCTTTTCGGAGTCGGCGAAGTCGACAATCAAGAGATTCTCCCGCACGAACGCTCGAACCAGCCCTCCGTCAGCGCGTGAGCCGGTTCGCATCCGAGCAAGAAGTTTCGCTTGGCCCCGTAGTAGCTTATACACGTAGAGATAATCCCAGTTCGCAGTGCCGCCCGTACTGTAGTTCAGAGCCACAACTGCTTCTTCGAGTCCATCGCCATCCAAATCACCATATGTCACTGAATCAACGCTTATCAGCGGCGAATGCTGACGCTCGTAGCGGTCCAGCCCAGGCAAGTAGAAGTGATGTATTCCGTTTGCCGCTCTGAAATGTTCGTCCGGCGTCGAGGTAAGCCATTTCCAATCCATGGGAACCGCATCATCCGATGCGTCATTCCAGGCGTATGTGAAATTATCGAAGTCAATGTCCCGGATAGTGGCCACCTTTTGCGCATTGGTTGCGACTGCGGCGAAGCTGACAATTGCCAGAACGACACGTGGGATGTGCTTCATAAATTTTCCATGTTACAAACCACTAGAACGGACAACAGAGCGTTTGCCCGCAGTTGAGACCGCAAGCTAATACCCAATCATCTCATCTTGGAAACTGGGGAGTTAGAGCCCGTGGCTGGATGAAGTGAGTTCGCAAACACACAGATTGTTTCCCGGACGACGCGGTCAACTCCTGGTTTGTCGGAAAATCGGTAACTTGGCTCCCAGTACTTAACTTTACCGATTGACCGCGTTTAATCAGGCGCTAAGTGAACCCATTGAAAGCTTGGCACGTGGCCCTCGATGTACAAATTGGCCACCCAGTCTTCTGCATTGTCATCCAGCCGTCTGACCCGTAAGCGCCCCTGCTCAATGGGGGGCCACCAGGACCCCTCGAAAAAGCGATTGCGGCTGAGGTAGGCCACGAACCGGGAATCGGGCGACCACCACAAGGGCGTCAGCGCATCTTTCTTTTTGAAGAGTCGTTTCCTCTCGTTTCCGGGAGAGCGGATGGTGTAGTAGCCATCTTCTTCCAGGAATGCAATGTAGTTTCCGTCCGGAGACCAGGTGGCCGCCTGACCATTCGTGAGTGTCCACGATTTCTTTTTCTCTATGTCGTATAGATGTAATGTGTCCCCGGCTTGATAAACAATCTGTTTTCCATCCGGCGACCAGCACTGAGACGTGGTAGAGCCCCTTGCGTCCACTTCTTCTGCGATTCCGGAGCCCAAATTCAGGATTTGCGGATTTGCAACCGACGGCCTGCGCCCCTCGCCTGCTTCAGATTTTTCGCGGTCAGCACTAGGACTGACCCATCGGGAGACCAACATACGTCATCTGGCTCGTCAAGGTCAGGATACTCTCGAAAGTCGCTTCCATCCCGCCGAACAATCCCGAGAGATGTCCTATATTGGGGAAACATTTTCCCAGCGGGCGTGGAGAAAACCTGCCCCATCTCCCGGCGAAGTTCCACTGCGATTTTTGTTCCGTCCGGGGTTATCGCGCGCACCCCACCCATTTCTGCCTTCAAAAGTTTCCTGTCGGGCAAGGAACGGCTGGCAAAATCGAAGACGTAGACAGGTCCCCCAGGTCCGCTGCCTTCAAAGGAGATTAGCGTTAGGCCACTCTGATTTTGTAACCGAATCAATTCTCCGCGTACGCTATCCCTTGGCGACGCGTGCATGAGCAAGGCAAACGCAACCGTCGCGAAAGGAACTGCGAGCAGAGTCCGCCTCAGCCATCTCATTTTCTTTGCACTCGATTGAAGGTTAGCAAGCCGCAGTTTTGCGGAAAACTGTTCGACTGTTCAGTTGAGTCTTGTGGGTCAACTCCTGGCAGGTCGTGCCAGCCGCGTCCCTGGGCTGCTTTTCGGTAGTGGGGCAGTTTCCGGTAACCGCTACCGGCTCAGACGGTCGGGGGCAAGTCTCCTTCGCTGTCTGCCACTGCCCGAGAAAGAAGCTCTCTGAGCGCGCCTGCCTGTTCTGACGTCAGGCGAAGCGGTTGCATGTGGTAGCTGAGGACAGTCCTATTCACTACCTCAATGCCGACTGTGGGCGCTCCAGGCGCCCGCGATTCCAATCGGTGGAGCTTTAGTGTCGTGCGCATCGGGCCGCTCTTTCCAAGGTCCAGTTCTCCAACAGTTCGTGTAATTGACGCTCTAAACATCGCGCCCTTCAGCCCCCGCTTTTTTATTACTTGATAACCAAAATTTGCTGCAGCGAGCGCGCCCATCGCCCATAAGGCATAAATAACGAACTCAGGCTTCATGACATCTCTCCCGTCGTTGAGTTTAAGCGGTGGCGGCAGCCTTCGACGGGCATTCATAAATCCCGTTTCCTCCGGTGAACGATTCTCAACTGGTTGGCTAACTCCTGTGTAGTCAGATTACCGGTAAGGTCCTTGGCCGATTCAACTTTACCGGTTTCCGCGTTTGGACGTAGCCGCCCGGCGGCGGACGCTTCGCGTGCTATGCTCAGCACGTCATGCCGCAAGGTGGCGCTTTTAGCTGCGATTTTCGCTTTTCTCTCATATTCATAAGCCACGCAAAATCAATAGGTTGCAAACGAAAAAAAGATTCAATTCCCATAGCCATTAGATTGGGGTCTGCCGTCAGCCCGCATCCACCGCAACCACCAGCGGCCACCTTCAAACGGTTTTATCGAACGCGCGCCGGAGCATCACGCCCACAGGCACATCCTTGGTGAAATGCGCGCATCCGATAAATTACTAGCGTTTACCAGGAACTTGACTGGCACATAGTTTCCTCTATATTGTATATCTAATGTCAAAGCGCGACTTTCTCGGCGAATTCGAACACATCGTCATCCTTGCTCTATTGCGGCTTTCTGGCCGCGCCTACGGTGTCACCGTAAGGCAGGAGATTGAGACGCGAATTGGCCGTGAAGTGTCCATCGGAGCAATTTACGCGACGCTTGACCGCCTTGAGGACAAAGGCTACGTGACCTCATTCTTGGGCGAGCCGACTCCCGAGCGGGGAGGAAGGTCAAAGCGCTTCTTCCGTGTGACCGCAAAGGGATTGGCGGCCGTGAATCGCACCCACACTGCATTTCTGAAAATGGCTGATGGTCTACGTCTCGCAGCGAGGCACTCACAATGACCGAAGCTTCCCCTCGGCCTCCGCGACTTGCTGTCTGGCTGGTCGAGCTGTTTGTCCCTGAGGAGCAGGCGTCGTCGGTACTTGGCGACCTCGTCGAGGAATTTTCCGACGTTGCGGCGAAATCGAGTGTCGCTGACGCTCAGCGCTGGTATTGGCGGCAGACGCTGCCAACGGTTGTTCATCTTTTGGGAAGCGGATTCCGGGCTGCACCGTGGTTTATGGCTGGAGTCGTAGCAGGAGGCATCGCTCTAGTGGAGTTAGGTTGGTGGTTCATGGGCTGGTCCGTTACCCAAGGATTCAACTATCTCAACCACTCTGTGTTCCCGCACATCCAGCCACGTTCGCGTTTCGAAGTGTTTTTGACAGTGTTCCTAGTAAACAGCGGGCTTTATCTATACCGTCTTACGGTATCGCTGCTGATTGGCTGCATCATCGCGCTGCTGAGCAGGAGAAGGGAAATGCTGGCCACGCTCGCGGTGAGCCTGGTTTGCGTTATTCCCACCTTGACCAGATTCTTGCTCTTTCTCCGAGGGAACACCGAAGCTCTTCGGCACTGGGCGCCATGGGCTTACTTCTTCGGAGGTTTGTTCGCGCTTGTCGCTGGCGGTGCCGTTGTCAGGTGGCACCGATTGCGCTCGCTTCGCGCTGCAAGGTCCTGATTTGTCGCATTACCGGTAAAGTTGCTTTGGCCGATTCAACTTTACCGGTAACGGCGTTTACGGACTTGTCGAACCAAGATGAAAGTACTTATTCTTGCTCATGAATAGGCGGCATTCATTGACGCAAGGGAACCATTTCTGAATGAGTTTTCATCTTCAATTGTATCCACCAAAGTTTTTGGACTGGATGATTGTGCTGCTGGCCTTATTCGTTCCAGCGGCTCTCATGGCTTATGTGTTGCACAGCTTGGTATGGTTCGTTGTCGTTCCAATTGGAATCATTGTTCTCGCCTTGTCTATAGCCGCCTTGCCCCTGAAGCGAAAGGTTACCCGGGAGCAGTTCGCCGATGAGCTTGAGAGGCATCTGCTCGGAACAGAAGGACCTTGGGATTGGGATGATACGACTTCAGTTGCAATAGCCGACCCACAGTTGGAGGAACTGCGTTTGCGTTTGGGGCCTAATCTTGATTCCTTGTCTGAAGACAAGGACAAAGATGAACTGCGTGCCATAATCGCGGCTCTTAGGCGCGGCCCAACTAACTCCTGATTTGTCGCCTAGGGGTACTCTAATTCTGAGTCCGTCTGGCGCTACGAAGGCCCCTTGAGCAGAGATTTGAGCTTCTTGGTCCATTCTTTGTCGCGAAGGTCGAAACTTAGCGTTTGAAAGCAGTCACAACCTTCGACCTGACAACGCATTTCTCCGCCCTTGGCGAGGTCGTTACCGTCGTAGGCTATTACCACATGCGGGTCAAAGGGATGACCGCATGCTTTGCAGTTTCCGTTCTCATCGTCACAAGCGTTGGGGTTGTGTTTGTTCATGGGTTTGATTTATCACATTGAGCGGCTGTTTGACTATTAGGAGCGTTTTGGCGCAGCCCGAACGAGCCAGCGCCGGTGAGTCGCGTTACCGGACAAATGCTTTTGGCTGAAATCCACATCTCCGGTAACCGCGTTAGGACGTAGCCGCCCGGCGGCGGACGCTACGCGTGAGGTAGCCGAGCGTTGGTTGCTTGATGGCTTGGATATAAGTGTGGGTCACAGGAGGTGTTCCTGTGACCCATCTTCGAAAAATGATGCTGGAA
>Ga0335081_10011268_pt1 | contig 14457 bp, 16 predicted proteins | sample Lox_Sample_35_FD_206713 | JGI IMG/M metagenome (GOLD analysis project Ga0335081, IMG submission 206713) | Soil microbial communities from Loxahatchee National Wildlife Refuge, Florida, United States - Lox_Sample_3.5 | ecosystem: Environmental > Terrestrial > Soil > Wetlands | place: USA... | reverse complement strand
CTGGGTAGATGGCAACACCGGCGAGTTGCGCGATGTCGACTTGCCCAGCGGCCAACACAGCGGCAACACCGTGAGCACATGGCTCTGGGGGCTGCATTACGGCGACATTCGTGACTTCACACTGTATCGCATCCTGGTGTGCATTTTCGGACTCGTGCTGGTGATGGTGTCTGCCACGGGCGTGTATATCTGGTGGAAAAAGCGTAAAGTGCGCGCTTCGATCGCGCTTCAATCCCAGACGGTTCGATCGATGCGCCCTGATGAGAGGACCGGTCTCAAACCTCAGACTCCTCTTCGACGAACGCCCATGCATAGAACAGTCAACGGATCGTCCCTAGAAACTAACAACCGTTGCGAAACAACGTGAACGAGGACTGCAAATGCTTGGCTTCCAGGACTGCGAATACGCTGGGAAAGAGGTATTTGGCCAGTGCGGTTATTTCAGGGCAGGAGAATAAAGAAGTGAAAAATATAAAGTGGATTTTGTGTCTATTGGCAGTGCTTTGTGCAGGCTACGCCAGGGCGGCCGATAAGATGCCGTCCGGAATAGGAGAGAGAAAAACTGACGCCGGAATGGTGTTGGGGGACGCAAAAGGTATGACCCTGTACACCTTCGACGAGGATATGAAAGGTATGTCCATGTGTACCGGGACCTGCGCACAAAACTGGCCTCCGTTGGCTGCTGGAGCTGACGCAAAGCCTATGGGCGATTGGACCATCGTGAATCGTCAAGATGGTACTAAGCAGTGGGCCTACAAGAGCAAGCCGCTATACACCTTTATCAATGACACGAAGCCTGGCGACACTGCAGGCAACGATGTCGGTGGCGTGTGGCATGTAGCGATCCCCTGAGCCGCCTTGGTAAAGCTGTCGGCGACGATCCTCTGTGCAAGTCAAATCTGTAGCTAGGGAAAGAAAGATATCGGAGGTCGACGAGAAGCAATGAAAGCATGGAAAACATTTTTTGGACCCCTGCTTCTACTGCAACTGATGGTTGCGATAGAGCCAGCCGCTTCAGCGCAGACGAAATCGCCAGGCGACCAGCGAGTCGAGATCAGTTTTGCAGGGCGGATCGCAGGAAAACCATTCGCCTGCGGTTCGCAATACCAAGGTGTCGGCAGCACGAAAAGTACAGTGACACCTCAGGATCTGCGGTTCTTTGTATCGAACCTCGAGCTGCTGGACGCAAGCGGAGCAGCGGTTCCCATCAGCCTGGAACAGGATGGCATCTGGCAATACCGGTCGTTGGCTTTGATTGACCTGGAAGACGGGACCGGTGACTGTCGCAATGGGAACGCTGCGACACATAGTGTAGTGACTGGTTCTGTCGGGCCAGATCAATACACCGGACTTCGTTTCACGGTCGGTGTTCCTTTCAACCAGGATCACGGCGACACACTTTCAGCTCCATCCCCCTTGAATATGACCGCCATGTTCTGGAATTGGCAGGGCGGATATAAGTTTATCCGCGCGGAAGTGGCGCTCGTGCCAGAGGCTTCCGGGAGCACACGCCCAAATGGGGGTGTCCACCTTGACGCTAAGGCACGCACCATGCGTTCCAGCGGCTTCCCGGTTCATATCGGCAGCACCGGATGCGCCAGCAGCGAGCCTACAAAAACGCCTGCCAAAGAATGTAAGCACCCTAACAGGGTCACCGTTACTTTGTCTGACTTTGACCCGGCGAAAGACGTCGTGATCTTCGATGTTGGCAAGCTCCTGGAAGGATCGGACATCTCGGTAAATGCACCACATTCGGCGCCCGGGTGTATGTCAGGAGAAAACGACCCGGATTGCATTTCCATCATGAAGGCGCTTGGACTGCCCTATGGCAAAGATCCCGGCGGCTCGCAGACTGTTTTCTATGGGGAAGCCAAGTGAGCTTTTCCGACCGCAATAACCGAGTCCCGGTGTTTTGCACGAAGGCGGCGACCCTGATGTCGGCGTTCCTTGTTTTGGCTGCGGCAATTGTAGTCTGGGGTCCGGTGCGATGGAGGGCAGAAGCGCGGACAGGCGAGCAGGCTGAACAGCCCTTTCGATGGAACAAGCCCCAGTGGGCACCCACACCGATGGTTCCTGCGGATAATCCGATGAGCAATGCCAAGGTCGCACTTGGCCGCCTGCTTTTCTACGATAAGCGTCTCTCTCTTGATGGCAGTATGTCTTGCGCCACCTGCCATCAACAAGCCTATGCGTTTACTGATGGCCAGCCCACACACTGTGGCATCGATGGGACCATGGGCATTCGCAATGCGATGACCTTGACCAACGTCGCCTATTTCCCCTCTTTTACCTGGGCCAACCCGATTATCACGTCATTAGAGAAACAAATGTTAATCCCGCTGTTCGGAGATCATCCACTGGAAATGGGGATGGTTGGCCATGAGGCCGAGTTAATTTCGCGTTTATCGCAAGACGCTGACTACCCGGCACTCTTCACGTCGGCATTTCCTGACGACGGCGGGAAGATCGATCTCCCCCACATCACCAAGACAATTGCCGCGTTCGAACGGAGCCTGCTTTCGTTCGATTCACCCTATGACCGTTACAAGCGGGGGGACTCCAGCGCGATATCGCCAGCAGCCAAGCGTGGCGAGGCGCTCTTCTTTGGGGAGCGGCTCGAATGTTATCACTGCCACGACGGCCTCAATTTCACTGATAACAACATTCAGGCAGGGCAAGCCTTTCCAGAAAAAGGTTTTCACAACACGGGGCTTTATAACGAAGACGGCGCGGGAGCCTACAAGCCATGGGACCACGGTCTGCGGGATGTAACGCTGCGCGCCGAAGACGAGGGGGCATTTCGCACAGCCACTTTGCGGAACATCGCCGTGACCGCTCCTTATATGCACGACGGCTCGTTGCCCACCCTGCGAGCTGTCATCCGGGAGCATTACGCCGTCAAAGGGCACAGTGCGGTTGCCGGGAAAGGCCCAAACCCACTTCGTAGCGAATTCATCGAGGGCTTTGCGATAAGCGACCGGGAAGTGCATGACCTGATCGCATTCTTGAATTCATTAACCGACCAGAGTTTCCTAACCAACCCCGCGTTTTCCGATCCTCGTGCAGAACCTCCGGCGCCGGCTGCGGAGCGGTCGAGATGTTCGGCGCAGTGACCTGCAGGTTTCAAGTAGAAGCTCAATCGCTGGTTGGGGGATGTGGCTGTGGCTAATTGCAGAGAGGGAGAGCGTGCGGAATCTGCTATCTCGTTTGAGGCGCATCAGGAATGTTTCCTCAGTTGATACAAGGAGGGATACCGGCGCTGTATGAGGTGCTCAATGTGGAGATTGGCGAGCGTACTAATGTTGTCTTTGCTCTCGGTACGATTCGCAGGGTCTGAACCCAACCGTACTTACACGCCCGCGAAGGCCGCGCTCTATAAGAAGCTCACGCACGGGCTGATTGCTCCTTGCTGCTGGCGCGAACCGATCGCCATTCACCTCTCCGAAGAGTCTCTGCAAATGCAGGCCGAGGTTGAGCAACTCGTCGAGGCAGGACGGTCCGAGCAGGAAATCAAGGCGTTATATGTGTCGCGTTACGGAGTCCGCATTCTCGCGGATCCGCCCGGCTCAGAGAGGCATTGGCTCTACTACACGCCGCTCTTTGTACTAACGGGCGCAGTGGTAGTGCTAGGTTTTCGTCTCTCCGCATTGGTGCAGCCCCCCGCCACAAGTGAACCTGTCCTCGCGCGTGAGCTCCTGGATCGTGTGCGCAAAGAAGTAGAGAGGCGATGCTTAACAAGCTTTGCGGCCGTCACGTCTACTGCTCTCTGAGCGCCGGCAAGTCTAGTAGTCTAGTCGTGCTGTAGGGCTGAACAAATGAGCTTAAGACGCTGCTCTAAGTGATGGGGATAAGGGAGTTTGAGAGTTGCTTTGGATAAATCGTATGCAATGGATACCGATTGAAAAGAGAAAACCGCGAGAGTCTAACGTGTACGCCGCTCTTTGCAAAGATCGGGCCGGCGCCACATGCCGAGTAACCGCCTTGTGGACCGGCTCGGCTTGGCACACTGTCGGAACAATGCCGAAGACGCTTGTAGAACTTACTCACTGGCTTCCTCTGCCAAGCCATATTTTGCCTCATAGAGAAGGCGTTCCTGTTTCACTGATCGCACGCAGAAACCATTATTACGTTGTTAAGCGTTGCTGGTTTTGTCCTCACTGCAACTTCAAACATACAGCTACGGATTTGGTACGCGTGGGCAGTCACTTATTTCGTTGTACAAAGTGCGGAAAAGAGTTTCCCTCAGGCGCTGGTGTAGTCATGGCGGAGCAATGATTCAGGGTATGCAGATATCCTCACGCATATCGATTTCAGGGGCTTCCCCCAAACTTATGGTCGTTGGCACAGCGGCGCGACAGTAGCCCAACTGCAAATCACGTCGATGTGTGATGTGATAGAATCCCGCAATTTCATGAGGCGCGTACACTAACCGCATTTGACTCGCACCGTTTTCCGAGGTGCAGGAATCGCAGTATTTGCAAAAGGTTCGATTCAGTCCGTGTGCGGTAATGATAAGTGTGCTCCCCAAGATGGTGATGCCATTCTCGGCGAGAGGTCCTAAGGACGAACCGCCAAATGCTCCCAAGCCAATGGCCCATACACCGGCAGCCATAGGGAGGAACACCACCAGCTTGCGGTGCTTTCGGTAACCGGATACGAATGCGAGCAAGCCGATTGAGACGACCAACACGACAAAAACGGAGTGTACTTGCTTATCACCAGGCACGAATTGGGACAGCGCCGGGGCAAACGACAAAGCCACCGGCGTTAAGACGCAATGAATCAGACATAACGTGGATGCACCGACACCAATGGCATCCCACCTCTGACACAACCCGAAGTCGGACTGAAAAAGTTCGTCAAGGAAGCGGGGGAAGATGAGCTGTGCCGGTTGCTGATGGAATGTGTCCTGCTCGAAACTGCATACTCCACCACAAACGGGAATGACGATCGGCTGCTAACAATCGCGCGCCGCTATCGTATTGATGTGGACAAGATCGTACGGTCAGTGCGGGATGAGTTCGCAGCCAAAGCTAAGAAAGCTGGAAGCAAGCCTGCCAAGGCTCCCTCAAGACCCATTGTGGCCGTAGCCGCTGGCTAGCAAAGCTTACGTCTTCAAATGCGCTCGGCGGGTGCCGCGCGCATTTTTTGTGGCTGTTGCCGGCGGAACTTCGACGCCGTGCTGGTTTGGAAGATCGATCGCTTCGGCCGCTCGCTGAAGCATCTGGTTAATGCCCTCGCGGAGCTTTGCGCCTATGGAGTCGCATTTGTAAGCTTCCGCGACAACCTCGATCTCAGCACACCGTCCGGGCGCCTCATGTTCCAGATCATCGGCGCCATGGCGGAGTTTGAGCGGTCGCTCATTCAGGAACGGGTCCGAGCCGGCTTGCGCAATGCGCGTGCCAAGGGAAAGACGTTCGGAAGGCCCCGCGTCGAGATTGACGCTGCCCGCGTAGCCCAATCCACTGGTTCGCCTCCGGGGATGCTGTCGGCGCCAGTTCACGGAAAGCCCTGTTCTTTAACTGACAACTACTTCTGTTTTGCCAGTGATCTGACCGGAAAACGTATCTGGACCATTTCACAGGTGGCCGTACCCGGGTGTAACCATCACCGGCATCCATTTTCAGAGGCAGCGTGAACTAAGTAATTTGTTCTATTATTGGCAACTGAAAACGGGCACCCTGGCCCTCGTGGTCAGATCCAGAGCAGATGGCGACTTCATTGAACAGATCGTGCAATGCTAGCAATTACCAGGGCCCGGCTGAAAGATTCCCCCTCTATGAGAGCTGGCGTAGCTAGCGATGGATGAGGTGTATGAAAACGTCTCCAGCTCCTGACGGCTCTCACCTTCCAGCACACCATCGTCCTTTTCTGGCTAACCTCCTGCAAACTCTGATCGAAAATGGGTTTCGCCAAAGCAAAGTCAATCCCCTGCTGCCTCAGATCCTGATTGAATTCAATCAGCTCTGTTCCTCGGATGAAGATCTTTCCGCATGGTGTGACGAACTGCGTCTATGGGTGCGCTGGTACCGCGTTCCGGCATTTTGGCTCACATTTATCTTCCAGCTGCTGACGAAGTCTCGCGGTAGCGTTTACCACTTCCTCGCCTCTGATCTTTATTCCGATGCGCAGACGAACTTTGCCGACGACGGCGCTCTCTCATCCTTGGAGACTGCCTACAGCGGATTTCTGAAAAACTCCGCCGTCCTCGGCACAGCCTACGAACCGGTTAGACGCGCAATCGAAAGCAAACTGAGGGCCTACTATGAGTACTACTCGTTATGGTCGCGTCCCTTCGCCTTTCGGGAATGCAACCCCTGTGCCGATCACCTCTACCGCAGCTTGAGCCAGTCCTGGATTGCGGAGGCCGTTCCCGCAGGGGAAAAAAACTTTAGTATCGCCGATGCCGATGCGCTGTCCGGCATCATCCAGCGCTCTAATACCGACGATCTTGCATACTATGGAATTCTTGCTCGCCGCTTTCTCGGCCTGCTTCACTCCAGCCAGGGGCGCTACGAAGCTAGTGCGGAGCAATTTCAACTTGCACTGCAAGACGCACGCCAACGGAGACTGGATACCGAGATCGGACACCTCTGCCGGCTGCTGGGATCCGCTCTGCGTTTCACCGGAAAAGCTGAAGAAGCACGGCGTTATTTCGAACAAGCTTTGGCATTCGAAAGACTAGAGCCTTTCTTCGCCTACACGTTTTACTGGCAGTCTTTGTCCGCGCGCGAGTTGGGTGACACCATCCTACGTCTGGCCGGTCCGGCTGCAGACGCCAGGCCCGATGCCCCTGAGGATTTTGCGGTCATCCCCAGCGATCCGGAAAAGCTGAAACCTGTGTTAAGTGCCTATCATGGCGGGCGGCTGTTTCTCAGCAGACACATGAGCTTTCAGTGCCCGTTCCCGCTCGCCCGCGCAGCTAAACAGCAGATCTTCCGCTCTTTCTCCGCGAACGCAATTCAGGTTGCCGCCATTCTTCAAAGCCCGGCTGACGTGCTGGCCGAAGTCGAATCGAATGGTCCGCGTGAAGCCACGGAATCTGTCACCGAAATTGCCGCGGCCCATGACCTGAGTCAATTGGAGCTCGCCGAGTTCCGCCGCGACCGCGCTCTCTACTATCGAACTCTGAATACAGTGCCAGGTCGTTTCGAAGACTACTTGACGAACATCGCGCAGAACAACGCCGCCCGTCGCGCCTACCTCGAACGGTCCATCGCGCTCAGTAGCAGGCTTATCGGCTCGCAGGGATGCGACGATATCGTTGAGCAAACCCTGAAGCTCCGCTTGCCGGAAACGGTGTTTCTTCTCTTTCATATTGCACCCACGGAGAGCACTATGGTTCTGCTCGATATGAGTTCCGGACTTGCTATGCCTTCTTCTCTCGAATTCGGCGAGCTGCAGCTACGAGTCATCCACAAAGAGTTCGAGACGAGTCTGAGCGGTGCGAGTAACGCTGCCACCAAGAACCAGGCCTTGGAAACTCTCCTCTCGCGCTACGCTGAACTGCTCGGCCCGGAACTAGAGCCCATCCTGCGATTTCTGCCGGGCAAGCATCTGAAGATTTTCCCCCGTCTCCAGATGAACGGCGTTCCCTTCCACGCCATCCGTCTGCAAGACAAGTATCTGATTGAGCATTGCTCCGCTATAAGTTACGGCCAAACACTTGGTCTTTTTCTCGAAAACCACTCGCTTCAGACTGTTCGCAGCGATTGCGCCCTCCGCTTCGTCATCGGTGACGGCGTCCCTTGGTACACGCTTCTGCTTCCCAAACTACGCCAAACCTATGCCAGCACCTTGCAGGAAGAGGCGCAGGTGTCTTGGACGCAATTGCTCGCGTCCCTGTCCGCACATCCGGCTCGCGATTCTGTGTTCGCCTGCCACGGCAAGTTCAATCCCGAAAACGTAGACGAAAGCGAACTCGAACTGATGGCAAATCAACCCGAAGGGAGAGTATCTTTCTCGCGGGTATTCGAACAACTTGACCTGCGCGGCTCCCGCAGTGTGATGATGGGTGCCTGCGAAAGCGGTCTCGCGCGCACTGAGATCGCCGCGGAGTATATTGGTCTGACCGCGGCAATGCTATCCTCCGGTGCGCCCTATGTAATAGGGTCCTTCTGGAAGATCCCGCAAGACGCGACGGCCGTCCTCCTGGACCGCTACCTGCAGTCCGTGAACAGCGAATCCGCTAATATCTGCGCCGCTCTCTCTGGAGCTCAGCGCGATATCATTCGCATGACGCGGGACGAACTCGCTGCTTGGGTGGAGGCCATGCTCTCCGGCGACCCCAGACTCAAGGGAGCATTGAAAGGCGTAGCTGCCATGGATGAGTTTCCCTTCGCAAAGCCTTACTATTGGGCCGGACTGCAAGTCGTCGGGGATGTTTAGAGATAAAATCGCAACCACCGGGAGGCCTTTCATCATGGCCGCAACCATTGATCCAAATCGCTCTCTGGAAGACCTGCTTAAGGACCTTGAGCAGGCGGTCGACCAACGGGATTTCGAGCTCGCCACCTCCATCCAGCAGGCAATCCTGCAGCGCCTGGCCTCCGATGACGTGGAACGTGACAAGATCGAGCGTCAGACTCGCGCCCTGATGGAAAAACTCGTGGCGGCGCCAGCGCTTCCCGAACTTTCCTTCGAGGCGGAACTTTCCGTCGAGTCCGAGGCTCCCCAGCAAAGTGGCGGCGTGATCTATACCGTCTGGTTTGCCACCAACCGTAAAGCCAATCCTGGAGATAGTGGCTTCAGTGGCGACCGGGCCAACGCTATCACCTATGGCCACATCGGCGTGTCCGTGCCTGACGCACACAGGTTCGGGGAGACTGGCACCGGAATCCTGAAGCACCTCCTGCGCTTTGATTTTCGCGACGATTGTCTCCGCGTCCAGCATATCGAAAAACAGCTTCGCAACGAATTCTTCGTGGAGATCCGAAACGCGATGCAAAATGCCAACGAGAGCGTGGGCAAGCCTGATGCCCTGATCTTCATTCACGGCTTCAACGTGACCTTTGAAGATGCCGCTATTCGTTCGGCGCAAATCGGCGTCGACCTGGGCGTTTTGCCCGGAGCCGCGGGCTTCTTCAGCTGGCCCTCGAAAGGGGAAGTAAGGGCTTATCCTGCCGACGAAGCAACCATCGAAGGCAGCGAGCACGCCATCGCCGATTTCCTTATAGACTTCACCGCAAACTGCGGCGCCGAAAAGGTCCACCTGATCGCCCACAGCATGGGAAATCGCGGCTTGCTGCGTGCGCTTCAGCGCATCGCAGCCAACGTGGAAGCGCAAAGCACGGTGAAGTTCGGTCAAATCTTGCTGGCCGCACCCGATCTTGACCGCGACCTGTTCCTTGACCTGGCCTACCTCTATCCTAGGTACTCGGAACGCACCACGCTTTATGCTTCTAACAAAGATCTTCCGGTGCATCTCTCGTCCAAGCTCCACGCCGCACCGCGCGCCGGCTATTTCTTGCCCTACACTCTTGCGCCGAACATAGACACCATCTGCGTCCCTGATTTCGACATCGACCTGTTAGGTCACGGCTACTTCGCCCAAGCCGAAGCTCTGCTCTACGATATCGGCGACCTCATCCGAACGAACGGGGCTCCGCCACGGCAACGAATCGTCGCCATGAAAGAAGATGGCAAGGACTTCTGGCGCCTCAAGAGGTAACGGAGCGCGAGCGGTAAGGTCAAATTTATGAGAATCAAACGCGCTATTGTTGTGTCGTCTGCAGACTTCTGGGTGATCGGCAATCTGGAAGTCAATCGCGTCTACATTCTCAGTTGGCGAAAAATCGGCTTCCCATGAACTGAGCTGGCTCGACGTTGAACGCTATGCTGCGCTGGCAGGGTCGTTCTTTATGCCAACATCGCGAAGGAGACTGACTTGAGCGTATCATGCAAGCCTGCGATGACCAACTCGCCGCCGGTCCGAATCGATCTCGAATCAACGATCTGAACGTTGGGATAGAAACCGTCAGGATCGCCGTCGAAGCTGTGCAGAACGCTTCGGAAGGCGGACTGATCCACGACAGCACCGGAAACTTTTACGGCGCGACTCAGGATGGCGGCACATACGACTACGGTGTCGCCTTTAAACTCAGCCTTTCTAATGGCAACTGGGTTGAAGCCGTCGGGTTCGCTGGGATATTTGACGCTGTGGCCGGATGGCCAGGATCAGCCGACGGTGTCGACGCTGAACGCGGTGGATGGTTTCGTCACGTCGAACATGGCGATCGTGCCGTCACAGAATGGCTCGATCGACGCCTTCGCCCCGAACCCGACGCAGTTGATACTGGACATCTCCAGCTACTTCGCGCCGTAGTGAAGATACACGTAGTTGAACCCTAACCGATCGGAAGTGTCGGTCTATCGACCACCACTTGGCGCGCGATCAATTGTCGAGCGGCCTAGCCCGCACGCGATTCCGCCGCCTTGAACGCTCAGGGCCCGCGTTCCCTCGCGTGCCGAGTCGGCGATTCGGATGTGCATGTACATAATGCCCCGAAATGTCCCGTAATGCCTCTTGCCGGAATAGAGCGCAGTGCTACTTTTGACATCCGTGTCACGAACGATTGCCGGAGCTCGTTCATTGGGATAGGTGTGCGAGCTGACTCCCTCCGGCAGTCGACGACGGGCGTACACGGATTACAATAAGTGCCGAAGCAGGTGATGGACCGGCGTCATATTCGAAAGCACGACGGCCGAGTACATCCTTCGGCTCATTCCTCTTTACCAGGACTTGCACTCATGCCACCGCGGATTTGCCGGTCGTCTAACCTGGCCACGCGAGATCGGAAGGGCAACATGCAGAGATTTGGCATATCGAAAATTGCCCTCATCTTATTTGTGTTTGTTGCTGTGGCCGCGATAGCGTCGCCGGCACAAACCTTGACCACTCTGATGAGTTTTAACTACACGGACGGCGCTTATCCTTTTGCCGGGCTGGTGCAAGGCACGGACGGGAATTTCTACGGGACAACCGAGGGCGGGGGCAGCGCCAACTGCGACGTCGTTAACGAGGATGGCTGCGGCACGATCTTCAAAATCACCGCCCAAGGTGGGTTCACCTCGCTGTACGGCTTCTGCACTTCGCTTCCCTGTTTTACAGGCTACCAACCTTATGCCGCGCTGATGCAGGCCAGTGACGGCAACTTCTACGGGATGACCAACCAGGCTCGTGGCGCGGTTTTTCAACTGACTCCCTTAGGCGTGGTGAACACGCTGCACAACTTCAGCGGCCCGGATGGCGACTTTCCTTACGGTGCGCTGATACAGGGCAGCGATGGAGACCTCTACGGGAACACCGGTGGTGACGAAGAGGACACCTCTGGCACGGTCTTTAAGATCACCACGGCAGGAACGCTGACCACGTTGCACGCCTTCTCGGGCCCGGACGGCGACTCGCCTTTTGCCGCGCTGGTGCAAGGCAACGACGGCAGCTTCTACGGTACGACCTTCTATGGCGGGAGCAACAACAGCTGCGACTTTGGCTGCGGCACCGTCTTCAAGATCACTTCCGCGGGCGCGCTAACCACGATCTATAACTTCGCCGGGAGCGATGGCTCCGGCCCTGAATGCACGCTGGTGCAAGGCAACGACGGTAACTTCTACGGTACGACCCAGAGGGGCGGGGCCAACTCGAGTGGCACTGTCTTCAAAATCACCTCCGGGGGCACGCTGACCACGTTGTACAGTTTCTCCGGCCCTGACGGCAGCTCCCCTGAGGCTGGGCTGGTGCTAGCCACGGACGGGAACTTCTACGGCACAACCTATGGAGGCGGAAGCGGCGGAGTTGGCACCATCTTCAAAATCACCCCCGGGGGTACCCTGACCACGCTGCACAACTTCCGTTCCGATGGCGCTGATGGCGCCTATGTGGCCTCCGGGCTGGTGCAAGGCACCGATGGAAACCTCTATGGAACAACCTCTGCCGGCGGGGCCAATGCCCCGGATGGCACCGTCTTTAAGTTGACGGTGGGAGGGGCGTTGATTCCCACGACGACGGTGTTAATGACAGCCCCGAATCCTTCGCAGCTTGGTCAGTCGGTGACCATGACGGCGACGGTGACGGCGCAGGACGGGTCGCTGCCGACGGGTACCGTCTCGTTCTCCAGCAACGGCACCAGCATTGGATCGATGCCACTGAACAACTCCGGCGTCGCGGTGTTGAACTACTCGGAACTGCCGGTCGGTATTGACAGTTTGACCGCGATGTATCAGGGCTCGTCGACGCTGGCGCCCAGCACCTCCAACACGGTGCAGCAGGTGGTCAATCCCGACGTCAGCATGACGTCGGTGATGAGCGCGCCTAACCCGTCCACCTTTGGCGAACAGGTGACCATCACGGCAACAATTAGCCCCTCGGGACCTCCGGCGCCGACCGGCACAGTAGGCTTCACGTCGAACGGCAGCGCGATCTCCGGCTGCACCGCCGTGCCGCTCTCGTCGCAAATGGCAGTCTGTATGGTTTCCAGCCTGGCTATCGGAACGGATACGCTCGTCGGCACCTATTCGGGTGACAGCAACTACGCCGGCAGCATGGGATCGACCTCGCAGGTGGTGAATCCAGTGCCGGTGGTTCTGCAGTTTGTCGCCGCCATACCGTGCCGTCTGGTGGACACGCGCAACACGGGCGGTCCGATCTCCGGCGGCACTTCGCGCGACTTCGACGTGCAGCAACTGGGAGGCTGCAACATTCCGAGCTCGGCGCAGGCGTACTCGCTGAATGTCACCGTCGTTCCGCAGGGGCCGCTGGGATATCTGACGATCTGGCCAACAGGTCAAAGTCAGCCGGTGGTTTCCACCATGAACTCGCCGGACGGACGCGTGAAAGCCAACGCCGCGATCGTGCCGGCGGGAGCGAACGGCGCGGTCAGCGTCTTCGTCTCCAACACCAGCGACGTGGTGCTCGACATCGACGGGTACTTCATCGGTGCCGGCTCCGAGACGCTCGAGTTCTATCCCCTGCCGCCCTGCCGCGTCATCGACACCCGGCAGAGCAACGGCGACCTTGGATCACCCTCGCTCAGCGGCGGATCGCCGCGCAATTTCCCCGTGCTCGAGAGCTCCTGCTTGCAAGGCATCAGCAATCCGCAGGCTTACTCGTTCAACTTCACGGTTGTGCCCACGCCGCAGGATCCGAGCCAGCCGCTCGGCTATCTCACGGTCTGGCCGCAAGGCGGATCGCAGCCGACCGTCTCGACGCTGAACAATCTGACGGCGACGGCGGTGGCCAATGCCGCCATCGTCCCAGCGGCAACCACCGGCGGCATCTCGGTCTTCGCCTCGAACGATACAGACATGGTGGTCGACATCAACGGCTACTTTGCTGCGCCGGGTACCGGCGGGCTGAATCTGTATCCAGTCGCGCCCTGCCGCGTCCTCGACACCCGCAATGGCCATGGCGCTTTCAGCCAGCAAATCACCGTTCCCGTCACGACCAGCCCATGCGCGCCACCGTCCAGCGCGCTGGCCTATGTGTTCAACGCGACGGTCGTGCCCTCAGGCCCGCTTGGCTATTTGACGCTGTGGCCCGATGGCGGCAACCAGCCGACAGTGTCGACACTCAACGCGCTCGACGGACTGATCACCTCGAACATGGCGATCGTGCCCTCAACCGACGGCTCCATCGACGCCTTCGCCTCAAACATGACGCAGCTGGTGCTCGACATCTCCAGCTACTTCGCGCCGTGAGAACGGCGCCGCTGGGTTATTGCTTTTCCCCTTGCATCCAAACGCCGGCCCGGTTCGCGTGCGTCGTGTGGCTTGCGCAAGCTCTACCGCTCGCCAGCCCGAAACGGCCTTGGCGGGGCAGTCTGAACCTTGGAGGTGTGCATAAATTCCCCACCACGGAGCCCGATACACCACTGCGACCCTATCATCTGCGCAGTGAACATTGCCGCAACGCGCACAAAGCTGATAGCCCTCGTAGAGGACGATACATTGGCCACCGGGAGCGGCCTTGGTATAGCGGCTCACTCCCTACTGTCCGACGATTTGCGTTTGTTGACCCAGGATCGAATGCTGTCTGCCCGTCCAGGGGTCTCGAAGAACTTGATCGACACTTTTTGGTAACTGCATTTTGGGTTCAAAATCTTGTAGTCTGCAGCATCCAGAATACGAGGGTCTTTTAACTTGCGAGCCGGTGCACCAAGCTTAAGCAAGGCACGTTTCGCGTGCTTCAGACTTGTGCCCACAGGTACGTTGAGGTCAGCCAGCGACACTTGAGCAACTCCAAGGGCAACCTTGCGCGCATCTGCTGCGGGTGGCGGTTGCTGGGATGGGGCGTTCTCGCCATTAGGTGTTTTGCTTTCAACTCCTGCCTGCTTGATCTCTGCAAGATCGAGCTGACGCTCAGTTCTCTTTAGGTCGGTAAGCGAGCCGTTTCTGTCCACGAAAGAAACGCCGCTTGGAGGGTGTCGTGCCATCCAAAGGCCCCTCTCCGTCATCCACCAG
>Ga0335081_10011267_pt1 | contig 14457 bp, 14 predicted proteins | sample Lox_Sample_35_FD_206713 | JGI IMG/M metagenome (GOLD analysis project Ga0335081, IMG submission 206713) | Soil microbial communities from Loxahatchee National Wildlife Refuge, Florida, United States - Lox_Sample_3.5 | ecosystem: Environmental > Terrestrial > Soil > Wetlands | place: USA... | reverse complement strand
GAGCTTGACGAGAAAGCTAGTGCGCCGCTCGTCGGTTATATGATTAACCAGCATGTAATCGCGAAATCGTCAATCATCTCCTATTATGGGCGGTAGTGCCCGCTTTATGCTTCTTCAAGCCTAACTTTTGCTTCGGGATTCTGGTACCGGTGTAATACAAGGGCAGGGATGACATTGTCCCTGCTCCCCTCACATCCTACTTCCCGTAAACTTTGACCATATACCAGCTCCAGATCCTCAGGACGCTAAGGCTTATCAATAACCGCGTAATATATTTCCCTCATTCCTTCTTTTTGGCAACATCCCCGATCACCATGCTGCCCCTCCCCACAAACAAACGCTAGTTGCCGACGATCGGCGGAAACGTAATGAGTTGTACTGCCTTCTTTTCCTACCGACTCAACCGGCAGCCGCTGTATATTGAGCATCAGCGGTTCAACCGTATGGACCTATAAACAGCCAGGGAGGAATAACATGAACGCCAAAGCCGCGTGGAACAGCAATGCTGGTTTCATGTCCCCGCCCTCCCCTCGTTACCGTTCACGATCGTGTTCTCACCGTGTAGATGCCGAAGAACCGCCGAAGATTTCCCGGTACGTGTGGTTCACTGGGTTGAGGACTGTCTTTTTGATATCACGATCCAGAGGAAGTATGTGCCTAAAAGCAGCGACGAGTAATGCGATTGGTCTGAGTACCTTCCTATATTCCCCACCTACGTAAGGATTCAGGTAAAGTACTATTCGCTTTTTATAGTACACTTTGAAGGTCAGTTGATTCAATGCTTTGGAGAAGTTTGAACTGCACCCGGGCGCGGTGAAGATTATGAGATGGATAGTTGATTTTAAAATACGTGTCACCCCGGAGATAATCAGCTAGGAATCTGATGCCCAGTTCGAAGGTGATCACCTCAACGGCCTTCGGTAGCAACGCGAGCTCCTTTTGAGTGAGGAAAGTCTCCGCTTCACGAAGGTAGCCGCGTCTGACTGCACGGTACAGGGAAAGATCGAATCGGACCGATTCAAGATCCGGGGCATCCTCACCGAGTGGGTTTGCCGCCGACCGGACGCAATCGCCGAAATCGAAATGCACGATCCCGGGTTTTACCGTGTCCAGGTCAAGCATGCACAACGCCTTACCCGTCGTTGCGTGAATCATAACATTATTCACCTTTGGATCGTTGTGGACCACCCGTAGCGGAAGATCTCTGGCCGCAATGAGGTTCGTCAGGGCGGGTGCAAGGGACCTTCTGGCATTCACGAATTCCTGCTCGCCAGTAACCTGATGAGCGCGTTTTTTTACGTCTGCCGCTAGCACTTCATCATAGTCAGCGAGGTACATCGGCGTAACATGAAACCCTGGCAAAGTGTCATGCAGCTTTTCCGGTGATAGATCGGACAGAAGCGCTTGGAAGGCTCCGAGACCCCGGCCGATCTCGTAGGCATGGTCCGCGCTTTTGATCCGGTCGAATACTTCGCCCGATTCGATAAAATGAAACATCCTCCAGTACTCTCCGGCATCATCAAGAAGGAAGGACTTGCCTTCTCGCGTTTGGACGAGCGCAGGCGTTACGCCCGACGGGTCATGGATGCCCTTCGCCCTGAGCCGGTCGGCGATGTGCGAGGTCACAACCCCCACATTTTCCATAACCTGTTCGGGATGTTTGAATATTGCGGTGTTGATACGCTGGAGTATGTATTTGAGAGTAACTCCGCCATCCAATGTCCGGCAGAGATAAGTATCGTTGATCAGCCCGTAGCCAAAACGTTCGATCTTGATGATCGTCCCAGGGACGGTGAATTGTGAAATAATTGGTTCAAGCATGATTTCTTATTTGACAGGTCCGACTAATCGATAACCGCGGGCTTCGGCCTGCTCCTGTCGGGTAACCAGGACAAGCCGGTCAGTGTTTCTCCACAGTTCATGTTTTACCGTGCGACCCCGTTTTTTCCTCTCTTCTGTGTGATCTGTGTGGTCTGTGAAATGTTTCTGCCATTCTGCGAAGAACTTGTTTCTTAACTTACCCACCTAGCGAAGCGAAGTTTACCTTTGCCCATCGTCACTTCCTCGCAATGATCAAGAACACCAGGAATCCGCGTGTTCCCGTCCCCTCGGCCACCCGCTGGACCGTCGCTGCCGTGACATCACGGATATCCTTGAATCCAGCATCACGGAGAAACCGCTTCAGAAGACTGCGGTCGAAACCGAGATGAAAAACACCGGTATTGTCGCCGTGAAACGAACCATCCTCGACGTCGAGGTCGGCAAAGTACAGCCGGCCTCCCGTCGCGAGCATTCCGTACCACTGACTAAACAGCGATGCCGTATCGGGGATATGGTGCAGCGTCATGCTGCTTATGATGAGATCAAAAGCGCCTGCCACGGGTCTCCTTTTTCAAAATCGACCATTCGCGTCCAAACGTTCGCCACGCCTGAGGCATTTATTTTCCTCTGCAGGGCGCCAAGCATCCCCTGCGAACTATCCACGCCGAGAATGCTCTTTAACAGCGGCTGGAGCCTGAGCGTTACCAAGCCGGTTCCACAACCGAAATCCAGAGCATTCATTGTGGGTTCCAGTGATCCCTCCCTAATAATAGCATCGGCAATTTTGTTTGCAAGTTTGACCTGGCCGGGGTTCGCGTCCCATTGCGCAGCCGCCTTGTCGAAATTTCTTTTGTTTTCCCTGCTCATTCTATTTTTCTCTCACCATGCGCATTTGTCAATGACTCCAACCGCATGCATTATAACATGCTACACCGGAATAAATAATTATTTGTGTTGCTGAAACTGGCCTTCAAGAGTGCTATAATATTCACGCAGCCTTGGCCTGCTTGTTCATGGGAAATTTCAAACATTCAAGGAAGCTGAGGTAGGTTCAATATCATGATTTTTCAGGACCGCAGACAAGCAGGAGAAAAACTTGCCCGGGAGCTGCAGGCCTTGAGGCTGAAGAATGCTATTGTCCTCGCAATACCCCGTGATGGGGTTGCAGTAGGCAGTGCGGTGGCAAAAGGTATCGGCTGCCCTTTCGACGTTATTCCCTTGATGAAAATTCCTATTCCTTGGAGCCCCGAAGCGAGCTACGGTGTCGTAGCCATGGATGGGACAATGGTCTGGAACAGACCGCTCATGAACCGTCTTGAGCTGTCTGAGCGGGAACTCGAAATGGCTGCCGCCGCCGTCATCGAGGAAGCAAAAAAAAGTGAGCAACTCTACCGGCGAGGAAATCCTTTCCCGAATCTGGTTAATAAGACGGTTGTCTTAGTCGATGATGGACTTGCGTCGGGCTACAGCATGCTGGCGGCAGTCAATTTTGTGAAGAAACGGCGTCCCGGCTCCATAATCATTGCTACGCCGGTCGCTTCCGACATAGCCTGCCGTATGCTTGCAGCAGAAGAAGGCATTGACAGGATCATAGCGCTTGTCCAGGATCCTGAGCAGTTCTTTTCGCTTGAATCCTACTATCGAGAGTACAAATTCCTCACCGATGATGACGTGATACGGGAACTCAGTTGATTACTGAAACAATTCTGTTTTCCAGAGAATCTTTTCCCAGGTGACAATTTCGTTTTTTGTGCTGTGTTAACAATTAATTCCCTGACAATCAGCAAGCAGGCACTGCAGCTCTTTGACGGCATTATTCATGAGCTTCGTAGTGCCCATCATAATCAGATCAGAGCTGTGTCCATTGGCGGTATATGGAATTTTTTCTTAATTAACGGAATGAGTTTTCTACCAAAATGGCCCAAACGGCGGCCGCAAAAGTCATGAGCATGACGATGATTAGCAACTTCCCAGCCACATGCAATGGCTGTAAGCCGGCTACTCCAGTCCGCTCTCCCTTTTCAGGACTTCCCTGTTATAAACGTCGATTATGTCTTTGCGCTTTACCATCCCGATGATTTTTTTCGAACCCTTCCGTTCCACTACGGGGATTTCCTCAATGTCCTTTTTGGAAAATTTCTCCATGGCCGTGTTTAGATCGTCCTCAGGCGTGAGCACGATTACTTTTACCGTTGCGATATCTCCGGCATTCACGATATAGGTCACCCGTTCCTCAAGAAGGACAGGCCGTACATCGTGAATGGACACGATTCCCGCCAATTCACCGGCGGAATCGACAACGGGGATATAGAATCGTTCTTTTTCTATCATGATTTCGATCAACCGATGAAGGGGCGTTTCGGGGGTGACCGTTACGACCGCAGTGACCAAGACATCAGCAACCTTCACTCGGCCCATTATGGATTGTTCTTTCCCGGCGTGAAGCTTGATGCCTTTCCTCGTGAGCTCGGCTGTGTCTACGGAGTCATGGTACAGCCGCTTTGCGATAAGGGTTCCGATGATGGAGCTGAACATGAGCGGCACGATAATCTTGTAGTTCCCCGTCATTTCGAACAGGAGAAAAATGCCTGTGAGCGGCGCGTGAGTGGCAGCCGCGAGGAACGAGCCGATGCCGACGGTCGCATAGGCGCCGGGAGAAGCCGTTAAATGAGGAAACAACCTATGCACCACGTACCCGAAACTGCCGCCCGTCATAGCCCCGATAAAAAGCGCCGGCGCGAAAACACCGCCCGCTCCACCGGACCCGAGCGTGATAGACGTGGCTACAACCTTGAAGAAAACGAGAAGAATGAGAATCGGGAATAGCATATTTTCGTGAAGCGCTTTTTCGATGAACTCGTAACCATTGCCCATGATCTCCGGCAGAAATATGCCGAGACATCCCACCAGAAAGGCGCCGAGCACGGGCCTCATCTGGGGATGCATTTTTAAGGCTTCGAACTCGTCTTTCAGGCGATAGAACGTGCGGACGTAGAAAACAGAGGTAAAACCGATGACCAGACCGAGCACCAGGTAAAGGGGAAGTTCGAAGATGCTCACCAGGTCGTACTGCGGCACAATGAAGGCGGGGGTGGTCCCATAATAACCACGGGAAACAACCGTCGCGATCCCCGATGCGATGACGATAGCGGCAAACGACGCAATCTCGTAATCGCCCAGTAGTACGATCTCGGTTGCAAACATGACGCCCGCAATCGGAGCATTGAAGGTTGCTGCGATTCCAGCGGCCGAACCTGCCGCGATCAGGAGCTTGGTGCGGTTCCCCGACGTTTTGAATAAGCGTCCCACCGCGGATCCCACAGTGCCGCCGATGATGGCAATCGGGCCCTCAACGCCTGCCGATCCGCCCGAGCCAATCGTCAAGGCCGGCCCAACGGTCTTAAGAATGATATTCCTGAATTTCAGGAACCCGCCTTTGATATTTACCGTTTCGAGGAACTTGGCAAAGCCGTATCCGTTGACCTCACCCGGGAAAAGAAGGGAAAGAGGGATCAACAAAAGCGCGCCTGTGATCGGCAGCAACGGGAGGAGCGCGCGGTGCCATCCGCCCCCGGTAATGCCGAGCAGCTGAGAGCCGTGTACGAAAACGACACCATGGACGAACTGCAGGGTTGAGCGGAACAGAATGTTAGCGGCGCCCCCGAGAACGCCTACGATCACCGAGGAAATGATCAGAAAGGTGTTTTCGTCAGTGCCCAGGCCGGCAGCCATGCGGTAGGCCTGGAGAGATCTCGCTTTGATAAAGTCAAACACTCAGTATGCCATCCTTCTTCGCAATATTAACTTGCCTGGTGTGAAAAAAATGAGCACCGAAGTGCTATAATTCTCCGGCGCCCTCAAAGTGGATCAGTAATGCATCTGTGACAGCCGCGAGCAATCAGGCGGCATTCCCGATTCTCCGTTTGAGTGGTTTTCGAGGGTTATTTTCGAGAACAGCAATCTCAGCTTCGTAGCGTTTGACATGCGCAATAATATCCTTTACGGTGGCATCGAGGGCAGGATTTATTCCGCCTTGAGTCGCTACAGCAGAATATACCCTCGCGCCAAGGTCAGAAATGCTATTGTGCACTTTTGTCTTCAGCGCGAAAAGTTTATATTGCCACATCTCTTCTTCTGTCAATTCGCCCGATCTCTTTCTGACGACCATGGCGCCTTTTCTGAAAACCACGATGTCCTTCCTTAGCCCTGATTCCAAATCAGTCTTTAATTCTTTCCACTTAAGCTTGTCCAAATGGCTCATTGCATTACCTTCTGTTCAAACGGTTATTTCGCACGTCAACGATATGCGTTTCTGTCAGCCGACAGGTTTTTGAACCTCTCATGTCTGCCTGGATTGTGCCGAGCGATCCACGTCTAATGATACCGTTTGCTTTTGTCGTTATTCCTTGACGATTCATCGGATTCTTCATTCGTATCCGAAGTTTTCACCAGGTGATATACGACAGCAAGCAGAATGACGGTGATAGCGACATATTCGGGAGTAAAAATGTTCATTGCCATCTCCCCAACGTCCATCGAACAACTTTCCCGATAGCTGCAATCCGACTAGCGAAATTTGGGCCGGGGAGGTACCTGCACCTCCCGGCTCCAACATACTTATTTACCGGTAACGACTAAATCGTCACGCCGGTTCTTCTGCCAACAGGCTTCATCCTGTTCGCTGCAGACTGGTTTCTCCTTGCCATAGCTGATGAGTGAGATGCGGTGCCCTGCAATGCCCATTTCGGTCAGATACTTTTTTGCGCTCGCTGCACGCCGTTGACCGAGTGCCTGGTTGTACTCTTTCGTCCCCCGTTCGTCACAATTCCCCTCGATCTTAATTTTTGTCTTGGGGTTCGCCTTAAGCCACTCAGCATTCGCCGCCATGACGGCCTTCGCGTCGTCGCGAATAAAGGACTTGTTGAAATCAAAATAAATCGGCTTAAGCCCTTCCACCATCTTCGCGACTTGTTCATTCGATGCCTCAGCTTTCACCTCGGGCTTCACTTCGGCTGGTGCGGCTTCAGTCGATGGAGATGGTGTGGCCGGCGGCATCACCTTTTCCGCCTGGGGTTGTGCTTCCGGCGTCGTTGTCACTTCGGTTTTTTTTGGACAACCCCAAAAGGTTACCATGCCGACAAGTAAAACAAAAGTTAAATACATCAAGCTTTTGCGACTCATATCGTTGTTCCTCCTTGTATAGTTGATGTCGTTTGCTGCTATTTACGTGCCGCAATTATAAATCACTACCCAATGTTGACCTGTCTTTAGCGCCACACAAGCACATTTAAAAGGCCATGGATGTCCACTCCCACTTGTCGCGGAATAGTATTCAACCTGTCATAATCTTTCCATGCTCCTCTCTTACAATTATTTATCTGTATTCATAGCTGGGCGTTATTTTTTTTGACACCCAGCCACGCATATGGTTTAATGGAGTAATCTTTTTTAATTGCATTCCCCATTGTATGTGTTAAAATAGTTTGTATACAAAACATTTACCACGTTGTTATTGCGTTGTCAAGGCTATTTTTTGAAGGGGGTACTCCATGAGCACGAGAGCAGAAATGGTAGCGGAAATCATCGATAATCTGCGCAGAGTATTTCAGGCTGTCAACGAACAATCGAAAAAGGCCGAGCATGAAACGGGCCTGACAGGCCCCCAGCTCTGGGCGATTAAGACGATTGCCCAGGAGGCTCCAATTATGGTCTCGGAAATCGCCCGACGCATGTACCTTCACCCTGCCACGGTGGTCGGCATTCTGGACCGTCTTGAAAAACAGGGGCTGGTCATCCGGATACGCTCAACTGAAGACCGACGCGTGGTGAGAGTGGAATTAACAGGAAAGGGCAAGTCCTTGGTTAAAAAAGCACCTGAAGTCGCGCAGGGTCTCTTAGTGTCAGGGCTTGAGAAACTGAGCTCCAACAGGTTAAAAAGCATCTCGCAGGCGCTGAACCAGATGGCAGTCCTTCTTGGGGCACAACACATACCTCCTCAACTTATTTTATCTCCGGAAGTAAACAAACCTGCAAAAATAGCGACTAGTGCCATGCGGGGAAAAGTGGCCATCAGACTATCTACAATAACAAAACCCAAATGAACAAGGATGAAGGTTTGCCGTTCACACATTGGGGGAGATATTGCGTCGACGGTGTTTACAACCTTTAAGAACTAAGACGGATCCCGCGGGCGCGGCGAGGTTAGTCAGAAGAGAGAAACCGGGCTAACCCCAAAGACCATGCAACGTCGAAACCTGGGTCGAACGAAGTGCGAAGAATAGACCTCCGGAAGCACGGTCAGGCAGCCCGATCGTGTAGGTGCTTTACAAGGCAGCATTCGGGAATGCGCCGGCAAGTAGCGCGTGCAGCCCATCCCAAAAAATCTTGACACCGATACACATTAGGATGAATGCGGAGAGGCGCATCGCCACGCTGGTTCCAGTTGGTCCCAACTTTTTGAGAATGCGATCGGCGTAGCGGTAGCAGAGGTAGACGCTTAAGGCAACGATCAAGATACCAAGCGCGTGGGCCAGTGCGGTCATAACCAATGGACGAAAGCCCCGCGTCGGGTTTGCTCCGAGCGTGAGGGCAACCGCGATCGAACCGGGGCCCACGGTGAGAGGCATCGTCAGAGGGTAGAAGGCGCGCTGACCGAACTCGACCGGTGTTACAGTTGACGGCCCACTACCAACGAGAGTGGGCGGCGAATTGGGGCTGTTCAGCAGCGACCAAGCGATGGCGCAGACGACGAGCCCGCCGGCGACCTGGACAGGGGGAATTGATAGCCCGAAGAAATCGAGCACATAGGCACCAATCAGAGCCGAGGCGATGAGCAAAAGGAAGCTGTTCACCGCAACCGCTTTAGCCATCCGACCTCGCTCTTCCGGTGCGAGGTCGGATGTCATGGAGAGAAAGATCGGCGCCCCGCTCAGCGGCCCGACGATGGGCAGCAGCGCGCCAACCGCCAAAAGGACGATTGCGACGAAATGGTGGAGATTATCAAAGATGGTTAATAAGGACATGATGCTTAGAGCTTATCCGTAAACAAACTTTACAATCGCTGGGACATTTCGAAAGCTGATTATCGCGCCGGCCAGCATGTTTATAAAGGCACCCAAGATACGGAGAACAACAAGTCTTCGTAGATGTATGGATGCTTATATTGTGTTTGTCCCTTTCCATTACATGATATGCTTGATGTCATGCGTTGTCAACGATTACAATGGAGTTTACCGGTATAATGCTAAAGAATTCAGCTCGTAACTTTATGAATTTAGAGGAATGATACTTCAACAACTACCAGATGAAGTCGATGATTGTTTCCACTTCTTGAAATTACAAGATTGCAGGTTAATACAAGACAGGCCAAATTTTACGCAACGTGTAGACTTGCTTTTAAAGCTTGCGGCGTAGCTTCCTTTCTATAGTGCCTGTTGTTGGCATTCTTTTCAAAACGTAAAGAGACATCCCATAATTGCATACCCTGATAACCCTCATTATCTTCTTTATCTTCCCCGAAAACATCAGTATACTTTAATGTGTATTTCGTCGGAAAAACTAATGTAGTGGGATGCTGCGATGACACAGATGGGTGACGTGCGGGAGTTCACTTCATAAACACGAATGTTCACTTCTAGACACGAAGCAATCACAAAAGGATGAACTTATGAACTGGTTGATGCCGGCAGCAGTTGCTTCTTTAACAGGCACCTTGTTGCTGTCCTTGGTTTATTTTTATCTATACCTACAGGACCGCCACCGCTATCTTGCCATTTGGTGCGCAAGTTGGGCCCTATATTCCATCAGGTTCTGCTTCCTTATACTGGCGTTCCTTTTTGGCAAAAATAAGGTGTTTGATCTCGGGTATTACGAATTCAACCTTCTCGGCGGACCGCTTCTTGTTTGGGGCGTCTCAATGTTCCTGAGCCGCGACATGTCGAAAGTTTGGCTATTGAGCACGTCCCTGCTTGCATTATGGATTCCTGTAGCCATCTGGGCAGATTTCAGCTTTATCTCACTGACTTTTCCAGCCTTTACCTTCTTGGCGTTCATATATATATGGACTGGTATTGCCTTTCTTCGTACTCAAAACCTTCAGGGCTTCGGAAAGTACTTTGTTGGCTGGACTTTTATTCTCTGGGGCATACATAAGGGAGACTACCCCCTTTTGAGGCAAGTTACATGGTTTGCACCTTGGGGGTACTCGCTCGGGGAGTCTTTCGCGGTTATGGCGGCAATCGGTATGCTGCTGATCTACTTCGAAAAGGTAAAAGCTGAACTTCTGATAAATCAAGACAAGCTGAAAGAGAGCGAGACAAAGTACCGGCAATTGTTTCAATCTTCCTATGATATTTTATTATTTTTGGACAGAGAGGGCAACATCTTAGACATCAACCCCCGTGCAGAACAATTGACAGGCTACCCACAGTCCGATCTGTGTAAGATGAACATCTTTCAACACTTAATCGTTCCGGAAAACCAGCCTATTATCCGCGAGGTGATAGAAGATTTATTTGAGGGCCGATCGCGAACATATGAGGAACGCTGGAGAACAAAAGATGGAAAAATTATTTACTTGGACGGGCTGAGCGTACCACGTATAGCGCAAAATGGAAAAGTCTTATCAACTTTTTGCACATTACGAGACATAACCGAACGAAAACGGGTCGAGGATGAATTGCGCAGGAGCGAACGAGTCTTGCGTGAGGCTGAAGAGCTAGGCCATACCGGGAGTTGGGAACATAATCTGATCACGGGAGAGATTTTCAACAGCGAGGAGAACGCCCGTATGTTTTTCGGCGATGATAAGAGCAAGGGCGCGCGTTTCGAAGACTACGCCGATGCGGTGCATCCCGATGACCGCGCGTTTGTGATGGAGCGACATACGCAGCTCCTCGCCGAAGGGGGACCGCGCGATATCGAGTTCCGGGTGGTCTGGCCTAACGGAGATGTCCATGTGCTCTTCGGCCGAGCCACAGTCGTTCGCGACGAGTCTGGCCAAGCCGTCCGCGTCTACGGGACGAACCTCGACATCACCGAGCGTAAACACGCAGAGAAAGCATTACGGCTGAGTCAGGAGAGATATCGTTTAATTGTTGATACGGCCAATGAGGGAATTTTAGTATTGGATGAAAATGATAAGACTACCTTTGCTAACGCACAAATAGCCGAGATGCTTGGATATGAGGCGGAAGAAATGATCGGTCAGGTGTTAGAGTCTTTTATGTTTGAAGAAGATCTGCCTGATTATGCGCAGAAGATGGAGAAGCGGCGGCGAGGTATTGCGGAAAACTTTGAACGTCGGTGGCGCCGCAAAGACGGACAGGTTGTGCAGACCATTGTCTCGGCGACACCGATCATTGACGCCGAGCATCATTTTCTCGGCTCCTTTGCCATGATTCTTGACATCACAGAGAGGAAGAAGCTGGAAGCGCAGCTCCAGCAGGCCCAGAAGATGGAAGCGATTGGCTTACTTGCCGGTGGAGTGGCGCACGACTTCAACAACATACTCACGGCAATCATCGGTTACTCCCACCTCTCGCTGATGAAGTTACCGTTAAACGACCCTGTTCGGCACAATCTAGATCAGATCCTTGAATCGGCAAATAGGGCTACCGTGCTAACACAGAGCCTATTAGCCTTCAGCAGGAGGCAACCCATCAACCTGGCCGTGATCGATCTGAATCTTGTGATAAAGGAATTCGAGAAGTTCATCCAGCGGCTGATCAGGGAAGATATCGCTTTGGAAACCGTTTGCACCGAAGGCGTTCTCCCAATCATGGCAGACAGGGGGCAGATCGAGCAAGTGATCATGAACCTAGCCACCAATGCCAGAGACGCCATGCCTCACGGCGGGAAACTGCGCATAGTTACGATAAAGGTCAGCATGGGCCGGGAGTTCATTGAAACTCATGGATTCGGTGAAGCGGGTGAATATGCTGTTGTATCAGTGTCCGATACCGGAATCGGCATGGATGAACAGACACGCTTGCGGATTTTCGAACCGTTTTTTACGACAAAAGAGCAAGGGAAAGGTACAGGACTGGGCTTATCCATGGTGTACGGGACTATTAAGCAGCACAACGGGTACATCAACGTGTACAGCGAGCCCGGAAAAGGGACGACCTTTAAGATATACCTTCCCTGGGCAAAGACGGCCATGAGTGTTAATAAGATAAAAGTGCAAGATTCCATCGTCCGGGGCGGTACGGAGACTATTTTAGTGGCTGAAGACGATGCGGCAATTCGGAAGTTGACTATGACCATTTTGACGGAAGCCGGCTATACCGTCATCGAGGCGGTAAACGGCGCAGAAGCTGTTGCGAGGTTCGAAGAGAAGAAAGACAACATAAGACTTGTCCTCCTCGATGGCATCATGCCCAAAATGAATGGTAAAGAAGTGTTTAGAGAGATTAAAAACATGGTCCCGGACATCAAATGCATCTTTATGAGTGGTTATGCAGAGGATATCTTTAAGAAAGACGGTGTGTCGAATGAGGAAGTAGGATTCATATTTAAACCAGTTTCCCCGGCCGATCTTTTGATAAAGATTCGGGAAGCACTAGACAAGTAGAGTGCACAATATTTCTTTCGCCTAAAATAATAGCATTGGAAGTTGAATATAACCTTCCTTTTATTGCTTCGCTGCACCCCGCATTACAGCTGAACCCGATTATTCAAGTTCCCAGTTGTATTTCGCATAGAAATATTGTCAACATCTGTGCATGATTGTAGGTGAAGTCGAGTTTCATATAATATTAGAGAAGATGCAGAATTCAATTTGTATTATTGCATTTTGTGATGAAGTTTTCTGCCAGCAACTCTTCTGCTTATCCCCACCTCTCCCGTTTGCGCTACCAGCTACCCCCCACCTTGACAATTTCCAAAGAGAGAATTAAATTTAATTAGGTGTGAAATAAGAATTCTGCAAAACTATCTGCAGAAATGGCTACTTTCATCATAATAAGATAGTACTACTCAGGCGGCATCAGTATCCTAGCGCTCATACCGCACTGCGGAAAGAGGACGCTATGTTTGAAAATCGTAGCGACGCAGGGAGGCGTCTTTCGTCACGGCTTCAGCAATACAAGGGGAGGCATGATGTGATTGTGCTGGCCCTTCCCAGAGGCGGCGTAGTCATTGGTGATGAGATCGCGCAGGCGATCAATGCTCCTCTCAATGTGATAATCGTGAGAAAAATCGGGTTTCCCGGACAACCCGAACTTGCCGTAGGCGCGGTCGCTGAATCGGGAAGCGTTGTTCTCAACGAGGACCTCATGGCAGAGGGGAGGTTGTCCAGGGACCTCTTAAAGCGCGAGATCGACCATCAAAAGGATGAGATCGCGAAGCGAGTATTCCTCTATCGGTCAGGGAAAGGGCTTCCCAGCCTCAATGATACAACAGTCATTCTCGTGGACGACGGCGTAGCGACCGGAGCAACGATAAAGGCAGCAATCTCGGCACTCAAAGACGAGAAAGTTGCAAAACTGGTCGTAGCCCTTCCCGTAGGACCTCCGGAAACCGTGGGAGTTCTGCGCCAGATGGTCGATGAGCTCGTTTGTCTCGAAACGCCATTTGTATTCAGGGCGGTAAGCGCGTACTATTACGATTTTACCCAGGTATCGGATGATCAAGTCGTGAGCATCCTCAGGAAATCTTCCGCCAAGGCGGCTTGAGTCGAAGAGCATCTCACCTTACCATAGCGCACATCAACGATGTCTCTTACCTCCGCTTTCAGCGTACACAGCATGGTCAATCAAGATTCCTAAATGAGGAGCAGATGGTCGGAACGTTTTCGGAACAAGAAGTGAAAATCCCTGCAGGCATAGTGACGCTAGAGGGCGATCTCTGTATACCGCGATTTAGTCACTCAGCTGTGATATTCGCGCGGCAGCGGCAGCAGCAGGCACGGCCCACGTAACAGGCTGGTAGCAGGCTTGCTCCAGGAAGCCGGGATCAGCACGCTCCTCCTCGACTTGCTCACCCCGGGTGTCCTGCTTATCGTGGGCGGAAACGATACCCACCCACGTGCTTAACCTCAGCCAGCAGGCTTACAGCATGCTCAGGGGGGATAAACACATTTCTGTTGTCTCCGGCGAGACTCACTTGTTCGAGGAACCCGGCGCTCTCGAATAAATAGCGCGGCTCGCTGTGGATGGTTCAAACAACATTTGGGACTTAAGGCCTACTAGATGAACATTCGTCTGTTAAGACAGCAGTGTTCGTCATATAAAAGTTGTGATTGGAACAGAGGAGGTGATCTTATGAAAGCTCTCTTCATCAGTGCAGACAGGTATGAGGATTCGGAGCTCCTCGTTCCCTACTATCGGTTTCTGGAAGAAGGTTTCGAGGTGGACATTGCGTCCATGAAGAAAGGATTGATCAAGGGCAAACATGGCTACGAAGTGGAGGTGTCGAAAATACTGGCAGAGGTCAGACAGGAGGACTACGACATTCTGGTGTTGCCCGGCGGCCACGCGCCCGAGGAGGTACGCAAGGAGCCAAAGGCAGTGGAGATCGCACGGGACTTTTTCCTGAAGAATAAGCCGGTCGCTGCTATCTGCCACGGACCGCAGACACTCATCACTGCTGGGCTGCTGAAGGGCAGGCACGCCACCTGCTACCGGACCGTTGTGG
>Ga0335081_10011266_pt1 | contig 14458 bp, 13 predicted proteins | sample Lox_Sample_35_FD_206713 | JGI IMG/M metagenome (GOLD analysis project Ga0335081, IMG submission 206713) | Soil microbial communities from Loxahatchee National Wildlife Refuge, Florida, United States - Lox_Sample_3.5 | ecosystem: Environmental > Terrestrial > Soil > Wetlands | place: USA... | reverse complement strand
GGTCGCAGCTCTGGTCGTCACGCCTGTGGCCGCGCACTCTTTGACGCACCGCCCGCTGGTTGTTCCCAGCACTTCGCAGATTGAAATTGTAATCAGCACCGGTAGTGAGCAGGGCTACATGAGCGTTGACGGTCAGATCGGCATACCCATGCATGATGGCGACCGCATTGTGTGCAGCAATTCGCAATACGAAGTAAAGTTGCTGCGCATCCGTGGCACGTTTTTCGATGTCTTGCGAACCAAGTTGAAGTGGGGACAAGGTTAGCTTTCCATGAAATTAACCATTCTTCTGTTGCTGGCTGTATTTGGTATCACCTTATCCGCGCAGTCAAAACCCGCAGCCGATCTGATCATCACACACGCCAACGTCTGGACCGGCGATGATGCCCATGCGAGAGCTGAGGCTGTGGCAGTGCTCGGCGACCGCATTGTCGCGGTGAGTTCGAATGCTGATGTTCTCCTCTGGCGCGGCCCGGAAACCAAGCTGATCGATGCGGGCGGCAAGCTCCTGCTTCCCGGCTTCAATGACTCTCACGTGCACTTCATTGATGGCGGCCGACAGCTCGACAGCATTCAGTTGAATGATGCGACCAGCACCGATGAATTGGTGCGCCGCGTGGCCGAGCAAGCCAAGAAGACGCCCAAGGGCGAGTGGATTCTCGGCGGCGATTGGGATGAAACTAAATGGACCCCGCCCAATCTTCCCGCGCGCCAAATGATCGATGCGGTCACGCCTGATAACCCTGTGCTGTTAAGCCGCTATGATGGCCATTCCGTTCTGGCCAACTCCATCGCCCTCCAACTCGCCGGAATCACAGCCAAGACTCCTGATCCGCCGGGTGGCACGATCGTCCGTGATTCAGAAGGCAATCCAACCGGCGTCTTGAAAGATGCCGCAATGGGTTTGGCCGACAGGGTTGTTCCACCGCTCTCCCATGATCAGCGAATGCGCGCGGCCAAACGCGCACTGGAGCATGCGGCCTCCTTGGGCGTAACCAGCGTTCAGCACATGGTGGCCGATTACGAAGACATTGCTGTTTATGCTGAACTCTTACAAAACGACGAGCTCACGACCCGGATTTACGCTGCCCCGCTGATCACTGGCGTGGACGATCAAGCAAAGATCGGAATCCGCCATGCCTTTGGAGGACCTTATCTGCGAATCGGTGCCGTCAAGGCGTTTGCCGACGGTTCGCTCGGTTCCCGCACTGCTTATTTCTTCGAACCTTTTTCTGACGAGCCCAATAACCACGGCCTTCTCTCGGATGAAATGCAGCCGCTGTCGCTCATGCGTGATCGCATGATGAAGGCCGATGCCGCGGGCATACAAATCTGTACCCATGCAATTGGCGATCAGGCGATTTCGCTGGTTCTCGATCTCTACACCGATGTTGTGAAGGCACATCACGGCGCCGAGCGCCGCTTCCGCATCGAGCATGCGCAACACATGGCAGAAAAGGATTTCGCGCGCTTTGCTCAGTTAGATGTGATCGCGTCGATGCAGCCCTATCACGCCATCGATGATGGCCGCTGGGCCGAAGCCCGCATCGGCCACGACCGGGCCAGTCGCACCTACGCATTTCGAACTTTTTTGAATCACGGGGTGCATCTAGCATTCGGTACCGATTGGGACGTCGCTCCGTTGAACCCGCTGCTGGGGGTCTATGCTGCCGTCACGCGCGCTACTCTTGATGGCAGGAATCCGAATGGATGGTTTCCAGAGCAGAAGCTGACCGTGGCAGAAGCGGTTCACGCCTACACCATGGGCTCGGCCTATGCGGAATTTCAGGAAAAGGAAAAAGGATCAATCACAGCGGGCAAACTCGCAGATATGGTTCTACTCAGTGACGACATTTTCTCGATCGATCCGGTTAAGATTCGCGACGTCAAGGTCTTAAAGACTATCGTCGGCGGCAAGGTCGTCTGGGATCCCAACCGCAAGGTACCTTACTCAACGGCATACTAAGGAGTCTGTCATCCTGAGTGGCCTTCCGGCCGCGAAGGATCTATGCATTTCTTTCGTCATCCATGGATTCTTCCCTGCGCTCAGAACGACAGGCTAACTAGATTTCTCTGGCAACAGCAACCAATTGCATTTGTTGTTTCTTGTCATTCCGAACCCGGCTTCAGCCGGTGAGGAATCTGCTGTTCGTGCTTTCAAAGCAGATTGCTCGTTGCGGCGCTCCACGGAATGACAAAGCAATTGCCTAAACCCAGCTGCCCAATTGCCGATACCCACCCACCTCATTTACAGTTTCATGCGATGCCTACTACAGGAGAACGTTTCCAGCGGGCGGTCTCGATTATGGGTCGACTTCGCGCACCTGGCGGTTGCCCATGGGATCGCGAACAGACCTTCGACTCCATCAAACCCTACACGCTCGAGGAAACTTACGAGGTCCTGGAGGCAATCGACAATCGGGACTGGAACGAACTGACGGGTGAATTAGGCGATCTGCTTCTCCAGGTGCTTTTCTACTCAGAGATGGCCAAAGAGCAAGGCTCGTTTTCTATCGATGATGTTCTCGATCGCCTTTCGAACAAACTGATCGACCGCCATCCCCACGTGTTCGGAGACGTGAAAGCAGACACGTCCTCAGACGTCTTGCGCAACTGGGAAGCCCTGAAAGCCGAAGAGAAGAAGAAACGCCTGGAAGCGGGTGGAGGTAAAGCAGCGACGACCGGGGAGCAGCCGCGGTCAGTGTTGGCGGGAGTTTCGGGCGCAATGCCGGCGCTGCTTGAAGCCCACAAACTCAGCTCCCGAGCGGCTCGCGTGGGCTTCGATTGGCCCAATATCGCAGGCCTATTCGAGAAGCTCGCAGAAGAAAGCAGTGAACTCCAGCAGCAGCTAAAGGACTATCCCCACCCCGGCCCCGAACCTGCGGGTAGAGGAATTGCGGGATCAGGTCAGCGACAAATAACTAACGATCTGCGCGCCCGCCTGGAGGGTGAACTTGGCGATCTCTTCTTTGTTCTGGTGAATATCGCTCGCTATCTCTCCCTCGATCCTGAATCTTCCTTGAAAAAAACCAACCGCAAATTTAAACGGCGCTTTCAATGGATGGAGGAGCGCCTTCGTGCTTCTGGCCGGACCCCACAGGATGCTTCTATGCAAGAATTGGAATCCTTATGGCAAGAGGCCAAGCAGCAGGAACCGGTCGCGTCGTGACCAGCAAGTCGATCGTCATCCGCAAGTGCGACAGTCTCGATGAAAAACGCTCATGCGTAGCGCTACAAAAAGAAGTTTGGAACTTCAGCGACATTGAGTTGGTGCCATTGCGGGTATTCGTCGTGGCTGAGAAAATCGGCGGCCAGGTGATTGGGGCATTTTCCAATGACGAGCTCGTGGGCTTTGCTATGGCTATTCCGGCGATGCGCGGTGGGCATTGCTTCCTCTATTCCCATATGCTCGCGGTTCGCCAACAGTACAGAAATTTTGGCTTGGGGCGCCGCTTAAAGCTGTTCCAGCGCGACGACGCCCTTGCGCGCGGATTCGAGCTGATGGAGTGGACCTTCGATCCGCTGGAAATCAAGAACGCGTATCTCAACATTGAGAAGCTGGGCGCCGTCACGCGTCGTTACAACGTAAATCAGTACGGCATCACCTCGTCTCCCTTACAGGGCGGCTTACCCACGGATCGGCTGGTGGCGGAGTGGTGGTTAAAATCCAAACGGGTCGAAAGCGTGCTCCAGAAGGGTGAGAATCCAGATTTCGAGCCTGTGAAGAGGGTTTCGATCCCCGCCCAGATCTATGACTGGAAGGCGCATCCCGAATCTCGCGGCCGGGCGCAAGAGGTGCAGGACCGCAATCGCGAAGAGTTTTTGAAAGCATTTTCGCGCGACCTGGCAGTGCTTGGCTATGACTGCGATCAACAGGGCAATGGCAACTTTCTTCTGGGACATTGGGACGAGAAGTGGAATTACGTTTAGTTTCGGATACTCCGTGTTTCCTTCTACCATATGAAAATTGATGCTCTCACGCTTTATGAAATCCACATGCCACTGGTCCATTTTTTTGAGACCAGTTTCGGCCGCACTTACGAACGTCGCATTCTCTTGGTAAGAGCTGACTGCGAAGGAGTCACGGGCTGGGGCGAATGCGTTGCCGGCGAAAATCCTTATTACAGCTCGGAGTGGATCGACGCAGCGTGGATCACAATAACGCATTTTCTGGGCCCGGCCCTGGTGGGGCGGAGCCTGGAAAAAGCAGAAGCCAGCGTGTCTCTTATGGCTCCGGTTCGCGGCCACCGCATGGCTAAAGCGGCCATTGAGAATGCTCTGTGGGATGCCGAAGCCAAGCAGAAACAGCAGCCTCTATGGAAACTGCTCGGTGGCAAGCAACGACAGATCGCCTGCGGTGTTTCCATCGGTATTCAGGATTCAATCGAGCAATTGCTCGATAAAATTGCAACCGAGCTCGCTGCCGGTTATCGCCGGATCAAAGTCAAAATAAAACCTGGGTGGGACCTGAATGTACTGGAGCGCATTCGAGCTCGCTGGCCCGAAATCCTGCTCAGCTGTGATGCCAATTCCGCCTACTCCCTTGATCAACTCGAGCATCTCCGCAAATTTGATCAATTCAATCTGCTGATGATCGAGCAGCCACTCTGGAATGATGACATCTACAACCACGCTCGATTGCAGCGGGAATTGCGGACGGCCCTTTGCCTGGATGAATCCATCCACAATGCCCGGGACGCGGCCCAGGCCGCGGAGATCGGTGCCTGCCGCATCATTAATATTAAGGTTGGGAGGCTGGGTGGCTTCAGCGAAGCTATCAAAGTGCACGATGTCTGCGCCAACTACAACATCCCAGTCTGGTGCGGAGGCATGCTCGAATCCGGTGTCGGACGCGCTCAAAATGTCGCTCTATCGACGCTTGAAAATTTCCGTCTGCCAGGCGATGTTTCTGCCTCAAAACGCTACTGGAAGGAAGACATCATCGAACCCGAAGTCGAAGTCACATCGGAAGGGACAATCTTCGTGCGCGATGAACCTGGCACGGGTTACCACGTGCGCGAAGATCTGATTGAGAAATTTGCTGTGCGCAAGGAAATGGTTCGCGCCCGCCACGCCAACACCGATTGACCAGTGCTTTTCGCCGATCTGCTAGGATGCCCCTATGAATCCCTATGCATCGCTTTTAGGCAATCGTGATCCGCTTCAGATTGCTTCTGAAACTCCCGCACGCCTTCACGCTATAGAAAAGAACTTGGGGACGAACGGAATGGAACGAACCTACGCTCCCGGCAAATGGTCGGCTCGGAAAATTGTCTGCCATTTGGCAGATTGCGAAGTCGTGTTTGCCTTCCGCTTTCGCCAGGCTCTGGCTGAACCTGATCACGTGATTCAACCGTTTGACCAGGACGCATGGGCGCGCCCTTACGACTCATCTACGCTTTCAGGGTCTAAAGCTATTGAGGCTTTCTCCGCAGTGCGCCAATGGAATCTCGCCCTGCTGAAGAGCGTCCCGCAAACGGATTTCTCAAAACCTGTAAGTCATCCCGAACGCGGGAAAATGACTTTTAAAGTGATACTGGAAACTATGGCCGGGCACGACCTGAATCATCTCCAGCAGCTCGATACTATTGCGGCAGCCGTGTAGGCGGTGACGTGAATGCTTTGTGAAGCGTGGCCAGTTCAGTTTCCGAATTTGATGATCAAGCTTACGGGAGCGGCGACCGCTTCTCCAAATCTCGTTGCCGGTCGGAACCTCCATTGCTTCACGGTATCGATTGCAACTTCGTCCAGCCCGTTTCCGATGCTACGATCCATGAAAGTGGTGCGAATAAGGCCATCGACGGAAACTATCCCGCAGACGATTGCGACCCCCTTCCGATTTACTTTGTCATCCGGTACGATCGGCTGCGTCTTCCTTAGCAACACCGGACCGGACACTCCATAGATATTAGAAACCGGATATACCATCTCGCCTTTGACCTCCTGCGGAGCGAATACCTTTGAGCACCAGGGCAGTCGTCCCGGCGTACCTGCGGGCCGACCTGTTTGAGCCGAGGCGGCCGCAATCAACATTGCCAACACTAACCAGTAGCCCTTCCTCATCTCTCATCTCCTAGGCGAAAGTACCGTTCACCTCTCCTGGGTGTTCGCTTTTCGCGCGAAAACCCGAGCCCCCGCCACGCTCAGTCGGATTGACCGCCTCGAAGTTCCTCTGCGTCCTCAGTGTCCTCTGTGGTTATCTATTGTTATTGATTATCGACCGTCGGAGGGACCGTGGCCGCGGGCTCCATGCCAAATGAGGGTAACGATGCCGGGCTGGGCGGAACACCTTTCGCGCTCACGATGGCCCAATGCCATTCCTGATCTGAGGCGAGTGTCGCTCCTAAAGTCTCGCGGTAGATCGTGGTCGCAAGTGGCGCGGCCGTTCCCTTCAGATGAAGAAGCAAGGTCAAATCTGATTGCTTTTCCTCAGGAGCCACAGTCTCCTGCACTGGCGCATCCTGCGCGATTGCTGGCAGGAGTCGCGCGTTTGGGTACAAGTCAGCTTTTTCCGTCTTGCGCACGATCGTCAATCCAATCGTGACCTCTTTGAGATTCCAGTCTGTCCCATTGAAGAGCGTCACCTGTAACCGATCGCCATCGATTTTCGCCGGGCCCTCCAATTTTTCCAGTTCGCCCTGCGGCAGCTCCTCGGCGACATACGGTGCTGTAATCAACGAAGCCGCGTCGGCATTAAAAGACAAGCTGCAGGTTCCATCGGGCGAAGACATCCGAAACTGGTTTTCCTTGCTGTCCAACGAGAGCACTGGCGCCGCATTCAGCTTATGGTTTTCCACTGCGTCCATGATCTGGGACAGATTGTCATTATCGATGACAACAGGAGGCGCTGGCTCTTTCTTAGGCTCCTCCCTGGCCTTTCTGAGGGATCTTGCCAAGTCGCCCAGCGAAACGGCGTCATCCTGGGCAAAAGTATGCGGAGACACGACAAGCAGCAAGGCTGCCAGCGACATCGCGAAATATGCGCACCGCCGCATACGTGTGAAGAAACGTCTCCATCAAATTGTAATGAGAAGAACTCAGGGAATCAGCGAGGCAGGACAAACCTCGGTGTTAGAACCTTAGACAGCGAGTAGCCAGGGCATGCGGGACGAAGTAACACGCAACGGGGTACCGCATGCCCCTGCCGACAACATTCACAACAGGCCAGAGGTACGAAAGCGAGCTACCGGATCGGAAACCGGAATGGGTTCACGCTTGAAAAACCAGCGGGCCACCGCAAATCCCAACGCTACATAGCAAAGATGCAACAACTTCATGATCCACCCCCGATCACAGCATCGGCATCTTGGGGGAGCTTCGTTAGCGTCACAGTAGCAAGCGCGCACGAAGGTAGCAACTCACCATTGTGCTATCGGCGTAGCACGAAAGACTCAGCACCGGAAACGAAGGTAATGAAAAAGTAATGGGGGCTGGGCGCCAGAACCTTCAGGCGGTGAGCAAATCTGCACTCGGTTGGACCAGGGACAGCATTTCCCAACTCTCGGCGCATCGCTCCAAGGCGTCCGCGAGAATCTGCGGAAAACTACAGATCAATAAGTTGAGATCGAGTTGCACTTCGCGAGCGCTGTACTGACGATATACGGTGATGGATCCGCACTGACGACCTCTGCTGCTGATCAGATCAAGCCGCAAGCTGCAGAGCCCGGCAAGCGCCGCATCAGAGAAAGTCGCCGGATTTGTCCACCGCAGATACGGATCAACGCCCCAAGGAGAAATTAACTCCAGTCCGCGCACTTCCGGCAGTTCGGGCGGACTCACAAACAATTGCAAATCGAAGGCGTCGAAATCGTTATTAGTAAGTGCCGCCATCAGGATGCGACAGAGTTGCACATAATCTGACGTGACCTTGAGCTCCTCCGCTGCCCTTCGCAACGCCAGATTATTAATGATGATCTGCCGCTCAATCGTGCGCTGCGCCACCCGCCTTAGTTCCCCGAACTCCAGGTAACCTAAGTGCTGAATGCCAATCCAAACACCTGTGCCTAGCACGGCAAGAACTAAGCCGAGAGTTCGCTCCGTCGGCCATAAGAGAAATAAACTCAACAGCGCAAAAATGGCCGAAACTGCGTAAAGCGTGATGACGACTTGCCGCTGCGACAGACCGCGCTGCAACAGCTTGTGGTGAATATGCTCACGATCTGCCGTGAACACTGGACGTCCACTCAGATATCGGCGAAGTACTGAAAGAGTACTTTCAAGGATCGGCAACCCAAAGGAAACCACCGGAATCGCAACCGCGATGATCGTGGGAGCTTTCTGCGCACCTTGTAGTGCAAGCGCACTGAGCATAAATCCAATAAACAGGCTTCCGCAATCACCCAGGAAAATGGTCGCCGGACTGAAATTAAAACGTAAAAAGCCCAGAATCGCTCCCACCAATCCGATAGCCATGAGGGAGACCAGGCTTGCCCCACTCACCACTGCCACCGTAAACACCACGAGTGTGGAGAACAAGGCTGATCCCGCCGCCAAGCCGTCCAATCCATCAATCAGGTTGAACGCGTTCGTAATAGCGACCACCCAAAGGATAGTCAAGGGAAGGCTCAGAAACCACGGGAAGTGATGATTCGGGAAAAATACCGGCAACTCGAGTATGCGTAGTCCACCCGTGAACAGTAACGTCGCAGCTAAACCCTGGACCGTAAACTTCAGCCATGGGCCGGCAGAAAAAAAGTCATCGTACACACCAAGAAGAAAAACCAAGGCTCCAGCCGAAATAATCGTCAGGACTGTTCGCCCGGAAATCGCCAAAGCACCATATGTAAACAGCAGAGCTATTGCAAAACTTCCGAGAAATGACGAAAAGATTGCAACCCCGCCGAGCCTCGGCAAGGCCCGACTGTGCAAATGGCGAGCGGACGCGGGTGGCATTACCCAGCCGTGGCGATTGGCCGTATCGCGCACCCACTTTGTAGAAACAAACGAGAAAAAAAGTGAACACAGGAACGTTGCCAGACTGGCGATCAGCAAACGTTCCTCCCAGAAGCCCAAAGGGAGGCTTGGAGCGCTTTAGTGTTGAAGCTCTCCATAACGATTTCCCCAATTTGATGACAAGCGAGGCATAGAGTCCATCACTATTGTCGAATGTACGATTGCTCATCAGGGTGGGCAATTCTCTACTTTGGTACGGCAATCCTGTGCGTCTCGTACTTATTGGGTGTTGCTGAACTATAGTCGACCTCCCGAACGCCCGGGCAACCACTGGTCGCCCAAATGCTAAACTCGTCACGAAACCGGTATGTCCAGTAGACGCCGAGGCTCTCCAACGTTTGCAACCTGCGGCTGCATCTTGATTCTCTGCTTTCTGCCATCTGCGGCCTCGGCACAAGTGTCTTCGGCCTCATCAAATAATACTCATGCAGTTTCACCGCTATCGACCGCCGATCCAATGAAATCAAGCATTAATGTTTCCTCGGTCCCGCATCTCGGATCCGGGGACTTGCTCGATATCAGCGTGTACAACGTACCTGAATTGACCAGCAAGGTTCGCATCGATAGCAATGGCGAAGTCAATCTTCCGCTCGTTAACAACGTGCACGTAGCCGGACTCACCAGCGAGCAAGCAGAAAACGTCATCGCGAAACGCTTCGCTGACGGCGGATTCGTCAAGAACCCTCATGTGACAATTTTCGTGAGTCAAGCAGTTTCACAAACAGTGAGCGTCCTTGGCGAAATCGTGAAGCCAGGCGTCTATCCGATTCTCGGTGAACAGAGACTCTTCGATCTGATCTCAAATGCTGGTGGTCTCACTGACAAGGCCGGACCGACGGTCAGCGTCACGCATCGCAACCAGCCTGACTCACCGGTGCAGGTAACTATCTCCCGCAACTTCGCAGACCATTCCGATAGCAATCTCCCTATTTTTGCGGGAGACACAGTTATCGTGCAGAAAGCGGATGTGGTTTACGTGGTGGGAGACGTGGGACGACCGAGCGGCCTGCTAATGGAGAGTGGGCGTTTAACCGTCCTGCAGGCGATTGCGATGGTGGGAGGAACGACACGCACTGCGAAGCTCAGCGCAGCTCGGATCATTCACCGGGGCGCGAGTGGGCTTACCGAGACTCCAGTTCAACTAAAAAGGATTCTTGAGGCGAAGGCGCCAGACATTCCGATGCAGCCGGATGACATTCTTTTCGTTCCTACGAGCGCCAGAAAGGCATTCACCGGACAGACGATGCAGGCCGCTCTTCAGGCAGCCGCGGCAGCAAGCATCATCACGGTCATGCCTTGAGTTTATGCTGCAGCGGCGGCATGAACGAGTCGGCCGCCAATCACATATTCTAAGACTCGCAGGTAGCTTTCCGCAGTTTGCTGGCGAGTAAATTTCTGCAGAATATATTTCCGGCCATTTTCTCCAAGCGCGATGCACAGTCTCGGATGGCTGCTCAAATGCAATATTGCGTCTTGCAGAGCTGCGGAGTTCTGCGGTTCCACAAAAACTCCGGCATTCGCATCGTCGACAATTTTTCTTGCCAGACCATCCACCCCGATGATCACCGGCTTGCCGCAAGCCATGAACTCCAGCAACTTCGTCGGCAGAACTGTCTTGAATAGAGCAGATTTTCGCAGAGGAACGACGCACAGGTCCGAAGCCGAAATGTAATTGGGAATGTTCTCTCGTGGCTGCTGATCCACGAATTCTACGTTCTTCATGCCTTGCTTACGTACAAGGCGCGTAATCCTCTCCTTTTCCGCGCCGTCACCCACAAACAAAAGCAGAATTTGTGGCGCACAAGCCTGTAGTCGCGCCGCCGCATCGATCACAGTTTCGAGACCTTGCGCCATTCCCATCGTACCGATGTAGGAAACAACAAACTTGTTTTCCCAACCGGCCGCCGACCGGATTTTTCGCGCTTCATCGGCCCGGGGTCTGAAAAGCTCCGTATCAACTCCGTTTTCTACAACGGAAATCTTGTCGGCTGGAATGCTCCAATTGTGTACCAGGGCTTCCCGGAAAGCCGATGTCACTACCACCACCTGATCGCACCGGCCATAAAGAAATCCGGCAACACTCTCCAGAGTGCGATACATCATGCCGTTCTTCCCCCCAGCCCCCACGGCCTCCAATGACTCGGGCCAGAGATCGCGAATTTCCAAAACAAAAGGAACTCGCTTCCAGCGCGCGATCCAGTAACCGGCCGCTCCCGTGAGAAGCTGCGGAGAAGTCGCAATTATGAGGTCCGGGTGCGATACAAACATTCCGGCGCTCGCAGCCGAAATGGCGAACGAGCTGTAACTCAGGATGCGTTCATAGGACTTTCGGTTAGGAAGTGGCAGCAGCCAGGTTCGCACTACATTGATACCATTCCACTGCTCCCGCATCGCAACACGCAACATCTTCCGACGGTACGACGGTGGTACGATTCCCGTCGGATGATTAGGGAACCCGGTGAGCACGGTGACATCGTGCCCGGCTTCTGTCCATTGTTTTGACAGTTCCGCGACTCGCGCGGCCGGCGCGCCCATTTCAGGCGGAAAATACTGCGATACGTACAAGATTTTCAAGCGGGATCAGTAATAGCAGAACTTGAATGCGGCCTTGCAGCATAGAGCGCGTGTGCGTTTTGAACGGCTGCGCCCGTAAGCTTCCCATTTATCGGCAAACCTCGCGAACACGGAATCGCCGGTCAAACGATGCATCACCCGAAGCTGAACAATATGCAGGCGATGATAAAAAGGACTGGCGATCATTGGCAGCATCGTCCCCGATTGCTCGTACAGCGACCAGAAGCCAAGGTCATATCGAGATAAATTCAGTCGCAGCGTTTGAACTGCCTGCTCGAAAAGTTCTTTGGCTCTCGTGTCGCCGGTTGCCAGGAAATAATCGTACACACCCCAAGTTGCCCAAATGAAGCCATTCAAGATGTGCGTCGGTGGCGAAACCATATACTCCTCAAACCAGATGTTCCCTTCCGGATCGCGGAAAGTTACTCCGCCTCCGTCGGTCGACTTACAGAAGCTTTCGAAGGCCCGCCGCGCAGCTTGCAAATATTCCGCCCTCCCGGTTGCACGATGCGCCCGCACCAGCAACGAAATTCCTTGCCCCTGAGCCAAGCCCGAGTACCACGGCGACTTCAGTCGTGACCGATATTCCCAATCAAAATAATGATTCCAGACCCATACGCCATGCGCATTTGCTTTGAGATGATGATGCAACCAGTCACTCGCAGCCAGAAACTTTTGCTGTTGCTTCTCGTCCCCCGATTGGCTGAACGAGTTGTAATTCCCCAGGCCCCACTGTGCAATCGCGATCGGGTTATATTGCCGGCCGATTCGACCACGATAATTCAGCAGCGGAATTCCGGAAGGGTCGCAATCCCCGCGATATGCAGCTTTCGCGGTAAACGACATGTAGTACTCGCCAAGCTCATCAAGACGGGCGCGTGGATTGACTTCTGGAGTTTCATGCCAGAACGTGAGATGACTCTGCACCGGTGTCGCATACGCGGCAAAGACCCGCGAGTAATACTGCAATCGGCTTGCTAGCGACATAGAATTATTGCGGGATTTGCCACAACGTTGTTTCGCAATCCGCACCGCTGACAGCGACCGTAGTCAGGGCAAGAAGCCCGCTGCTATTGTGTCCGTCAGGAAAGACCGCATTCCCGTACTGAAAAAGTTTCATCGACCAATAATCTTTTTCCCACCTCAGGAGTTCTTCGAACCGAACACCATTCTCGATGCCGTATACACGAACCTTACGGTCGGGATTGACGGAACTGGGTTCAACCATGGTTGAGAAGAAGACCCAATTCCCAACTCGGCAGCCGTAAATTGAAGAACTGCTCAATTCTGAAAGTGGCGTCAGCTTTCCTCGACGATCAAGGTGATAAATGTGATTGCGCTCGAACGGCGTGTCAGAAGAGAAATACAATCCATCCTGCATCGGTATTGCCGTCGCCGCTCGCGCTTGCTGGTTACCCGACAACACCACCTCGACCTCACGAAAATCGCATGACGCACGAATAATCCGACACTCTGATCCGTTGTCGCCCGTCAGCACCCACAAACAATCTTCCCACTCGTCATAAACAATATTGTGGACGTGCCGGATCGAACGCCTGGGGAATGTGTAGGCGGTATCCCAGCGGTCACCACGATCAGTGGACACATAGATATGCACCTCACCGCGTTGCGGATTATCGAAGTACTCTCCCCAAAACACATGATTCCTGGGTGTCACTGCAAAATGTAGCGGCCGCGTGCCGCGCGAGATTCGATGTGTAACGCGGAACCGTTTGTCACCACGTGACAACGTGACAATTCCCCTCGGAATCGCGCCAATCGACTCGCCCGAATCCAGAACAGCAAGCGCATGAAACCCATCGCGGAAGAGGCGCGTGCCTAACAGCGAGCTAGAGGTCACAATTCGCCAAAAAGGTGGACGGACAGCGGCAACATACTCCCAATGAATCTGCGCGGACGGCGATGCAATTCTGGCGCGTAACAATTCATAACCACGAGACGCATAAAGCACGTCACCATCCCAAGCCAACACGCGCAGCCTTGCAAACGCGGCGACCTGCGACAGCTTCAGCGTCTCTGGTTGCGAAGCAATGAAAGGAGGAGCAACAGTTGCCATGTTTTATCAATTGTGTGGAGTCTCAACTCCAGCTTATGAACGGGATCTCAGCCGTGAGGGCTCTTTGACAAGAAGAACACCGCGGCAAAAATAACAACGGTGAACGTAAGCCCTTCAACGAGCAGCGCATAGGAAATCAGTCGGCGAGCGCGCGGAAAGCGAGTCAACAACCAACTGAAAACCAAGACGAAGAACACAATCGGCATCGCGAATAATCGAAAAATAACCGCATCTCCCCAGTACCACTGGTTGAAGACGGGGATGATCATGAAGACGAGCGACATCGGACCCGTCAAACTCACGCCAACCAGCACTTTCGCATAGGCCGTGTAAGCCGGTTCAGATTTCCTGATCACGAACACCAGAGCGGCCGTAGGCACAAGGAATAGAAAGCAGATGATGATTTCCAGCGCGAGATCGCCGCCCGCCCACATGCCGCTCGACGCCGCCGCATCTTGCGCGTTACGGACATATTGCAGGTAGCGCCAAAAAATCAGCAGCGCGGAGACGCCAGCAACCACAAAATAGCTTGCCGCGACAAGGCGCAAGTTCAAGCGCGAAAGGGACATTTCCTGCGCACCTATTAAATGAGTGTAATCGGGATTTTCCAAGGGTGGTTTAAGTCGGGGTTATCCGAGATTCTCCGATCGGCCCACCAGGTAAGGCCCAATCGCGAGCGCATCCATCTGGGTTCGCTGGAAGCACTCGATTGCTTCGGCGGGCGCACACACAATCGGTTCGTTCTCGTTGAAGCTTGTATTCAGCACGATCGGGATTCCGCTTTTCCGCTCAAACGCCCGAATCAGATCATAATAAAGAGGATTCTCCTCTCGCGCCACGCTCTGCAAACGTCCC
>Ga0335081_10011265_pt1 | contig 14458 bp, 15 predicted proteins | sample Lox_Sample_35_FD_206713 | JGI IMG/M metagenome (GOLD analysis project Ga0335081, IMG submission 206713) | Soil microbial communities from Loxahatchee National Wildlife Refuge, Florida, United States - Lox_Sample_3.5 | ecosystem: Environmental > Terrestrial > Soil > Wetlands | place: USA... | reverse complement strand
TTGTTCATCGGCGGCAAGCTCGAAGTCGCGGGTCTCGGCGAATTCTGCTGCTCTTCGCGCCCGCTGCGCCAGCGCGATAAGAACCCACAGCCTGAAATGACTTGCCCTGTAGGAGAATGACATGCCCACGATCCGCGGCTGCCAGCTTCCTGACGAACTCCTCTACGATGTCGAGAACAATATCTGGTATCGGGAAAATCCGGACGGCACGGTCACGCTCGGCATGACAGCGGTTGCCGCAGCCATGGCGGGTCAGCTCGTCGCGTTCACCGCCAAGAAGGCGGGGCGCGCGGTTCAGAGCGGGAAGTCATGCGCGACGATCGAGTCGGGCAAATGGGTCGGCCCGGCGAAGATCGCCTTCGATGCCGATGTTGTCGAAGTCAACGAGGCACTGACGGGAACGCCCAAGCTCGCAAACGACGATCCGTACGGCGGAGGCTGGATGGTGAAGGTCCGGCCCAAGGATTGGGCTGCCGCCAAGGCTGCGCTCATTCCCGGCAGCGCGGTCGCGGCCCCTTACGAGGCAAAGATGACCGCCGACAATTTTGCCGGCTGCGCTTGAGGCGAACGGGCCGATGAGCGAGCTTGCAGGCGATAAACCGACCGCGGTCGGCCGCGGTCTCGGCGCGATCGCCGTGGCGCGTCTCTACTTCTCGGGCGTGCTGGTGAGTGTGATCGTCGCCGTCGCGGCCACGTTCCTGTCCGAGCACTACGGCGGGCCGGTGATGCTGTTCGCGCTGCTGCTCGGGATGGCCTTCTTTTTTCTCTCGCAGGAAGGGCCGTGCGTCGCCGGCATCGAATTTGCCTCAAAGAGCGTGCTGCGCGTCGCGGTCGGGTTGCTCGGGGCGCAGATCACGATCTCCCAGATCATGAGACTTGGTCCGACCCCCGTGGTCATGGTGATCGCCGCGGTGACGTTGACCATTCTCTTCGGCGTCGTCGGCGCGCGGGTTGCCGGCATCAGCCGGCCGTTCGGCATCCTCACCGCGGGCGCGGTAGCGATCTGCGGCGCCTCCGCGGCGCTGGCTATTTCCTCGGTCCTGCCCAAGAGCCAGAGCCACGAGCGCGATACGGTCTTCACGGTGATCGGCGTGACCGCGCTGAGCACGATCGCGATGATCGTCTATCCGCTGATCATCTCGCTCTTTCATCTCGATCACGCGGCGATCGGCGTCTTCCTCGGCGGCACCATTCACGATGTGGCCCAGGTCGTCGGCGCCGGCTTCAGCGTTTCCGAGGAGACCGGGAACGTTGCCACGTTCACGAAGCTCCTGCGCGTGGCGATGCTTTTGCCGGTCGTGGTGACGCTCTCGTTCGTCTATCACGCGCACAACACCACCAAGGAGGGACGGCAATTGCCGGGCTTCCTCGTCGTGTTCGCCGTGCTGGTGGTGGTCAACAGCCTCGGTCTCATTCCGGCGCCGGTACTCGTAGCGCTCAAGAGCATCTCCCGCTGGTGCCTGGTCACCGCGATCGCGGCGCTCGGGATGAAAACGTCGCTGAAGGCGATGGCCGAGGTGGGCGGGCGGGCAATTGGACTGATCGTTGCCGAGACCGTGTTCCTTGCGGTTCTCGTGCTCGCAATCGTGTTGTGGAAGTTCTAAAGGCGGCAGGGCGCCGCCGCGGCCTCGAGCCGAACCGGAGGTAAGGCAATGAGCAAAGACAGCAATAGCAAAGGCATGTCGATGATCGTCACCAAGGGAACGCTGGATTGGGCCTATCCGCCCTTCATCCTGGCCACCACGGCGGCGGCCATGGGAATCGACGTCACGATGTTCTTCACCTTCTACGGTCTGGGACTGCTGAAGAAGAAGCTCAATCTTAAAGTCTCGCCGCTCGGCAATGCCGCGATGGAGATGCCGATGCTGGGAATGCACATCGGGATGCCGAACATGATTGCCGCCATACCCGGCGTGGACGCTGCGGCGACGGCGATGATGAAAGGCCTGATCAAGAAGAAAGGCGTGGCCTCGATCGAGGAGCTGCGCGGCATGGCGTTGGAAGCCGACGTCAAGATGATCGCCTGTCAAATGACCATGGATCTCTTCGAGTACAAGCTCGAAGACATGATCGAGGGGCCGGTCGTCGGCGGGGCCGCCACCTACATCGAGAATGCCACCAAATGCGACATCAACCTGTTCATCTGAGCGAGAGCGAAAATGGCCGATCAACTGCTGGATGCCAAAGGACTCAATTGCCCGCTGCCGATCCTGCGCGCGAAGAAGGCGCTCAAGGACGTAGCGATGGGGGGCACGCTTGAAGTGCTCGCGACCGACCCGGGCGCCGTCAAGGATTTCGAGGCGTTCTGCCGGGCGACCGGCAACGAGCTGGTTGCTTCCCATGTCGACGGCAAGGTCTACAGCTTCGTGATAAAGCGCCACTCCTAGGACGGGACAAGCCTATCGGCGCGCGACCGGGAGACCCATCTCGAGCGCGCGCCGCCGGGGGCGGGGCTAGAGTTGCATCTTTGATGGACAGATGCTTTATGCCGGCAAATAGACACCTTATGAGCATCGACTTTCATGACGCCGCGCCCATTGTCTTCTTCGCACGAAAATCATCTTGACATCGACGCGATGATCGAAAGCGCGCACGAGGCCAGCGGATTCCTGAAAGCCTTGGCGCACGAGGGGCGGCTTTTGATCCTTTGTCTGCTCATCGACGGAGAAAAGTCGGTAGGCGAGATCGAGGATATGCTCAGGCTGCGCCAGCCGGCGATCTCGCAGCAGCTCGCCCGCCTGCGCGCCGAGGGGCTGGTTGAGACCCGACGGGAAGGAAAGAACATATTCTATTCGCTGGCGCGGCCCGAAGTGCGCGACATCGTCGGCACGCTTCACCGCGCCTTCTGCAGCGCGGCGCAGGTCGAAGGTGGCGGGGAGCGTACGCCTGCGGGCGCCGCAGCGCGCGCGAAAGGTACGCAATTCAGCGTGCGTTCGCGGAACACGCGCGTAGCAGGCCGCTTCTAACTAGTCCGACGGCGGGACACGCCTGCGCGCGTCGATGCGGTCGTATTCGGCATGGCTGCCGACGAATTTCACGACGGCGATCCGGCGGCGAGCGCGATCGGCATGTCGGCGTAGATCTTGTACTGCTGCGACTTCGGCCTGGCCTTGTCTTCCTCGTTGACGTAGGCGATCGAGCTTTTGCCCAAAAGCGCCAGCGGCAGGATCATCACGCGGACGAAGCGCGTCGGCCGGTCCGCGGCCTGCGCGAACACCGGCTCCGGGCCGCTCTCGTACCAGGCGCCGCCCGGACCGTAGCAGGTCGAGCCGCCATGCGTGTCGATGCGGATGCCGCCGTCAAGGAGGCAGCGGATGCCCGGCCCCTGATGGCGGTGCAGGTAGGCGCAGCCGCCGGGCGGGAAGGCGACGCTGTCGCCGCGCAGAAGCAGCGCGCCTTTTGGCGGCGTCTCAAGGCGAGCGGCGAGCTTCTCGCGCGTCACGGCCGGCGCGGCGGCGCGTGCGCCGGGGGCGCTCTCGTCGGCCAATTCCCACCGCCAAAGCATCGCCCCGCCTTTGCCGACCGCGATGGTCGCCGGGCCTTGGCCGTGCCACGCCTCATCGTCGCGAAGCTCGCGGCCGTTGATGCTGAGCGAGCCATGGACGACATAGATCATCCGCGGCAAAGCCGGCAACGACACGGCGCCGGCGTCTCCGGGCAGCACATCTTCGCAAAGCCGAAGGACGTTCACTCGATCTTCTCGTCCGGATACACGCCCCATAGCCGGTTTTGCTCGATCCAGCCATCGAAGCCGTCGCCGGCGATCCGGCACCAGGACCCGGTGCAGCGCTTGACCGCGCCGAGCACGCCGGACTGCAACTGCGCCATCACCGCGCTCTTGGCATCGGGACTGGCGTGAAGCGGCGCGAGGTCGGTCTTGGTCTGGAGCTGGACGGCAGCCATGCGCTTGCCGGACAGCATCGAATGATAGACCCAGCCCTCCGATCCGTCGGAGTCGCGAATGCGCCGCCAGTTCTCGAACTCGGCGGTCACTTCGACGGGCCAGCCCACGCGCGTGTAGATCCAGGCGACGTCGTGGTTCTTGTCCGGCCCGCCCCGCACATTGACCCGATCGGCCTTGAGGCTGACGAAGCGGGGAACCGGCAGGCCGCTGGTCGCGGCATCGCCGGCGGCGAGCGCGGCCGTGCCTAAGCTCAGCACGAACAGGGCGGCGGCGGCAGCGCTGAGCCTGACACCGATCAATTTTTGACGTTGCATGCCCGGACGCCGAAACGGTGCACGTTCGCGCCGGGGAACCCGGCGCGCTTTCTGGCAGCGCAGCCATCTGGTAGAGAGATAAAACTGATGTCCCGCCACTCGGCCTCAGTGTCGGCGAGGGCGGTTAAAGACACCTGAACGGGGTAGGCGGCGCAGGGCGCGGCGGCGGGCTTGCCGAGTGTTTTGCGGGAGAGGAAAAGGTAATGGCGTCGGCCAAGAAGCCGCTGGTCGTGGTTACCCGGAAGTTGCCGGACAGCGTCGAGACGCGCATGCGCGAGCTGTTCGACACCCGTCTCAACATCAACGACAAGCCGATGAGCCAGGGCGACCTCGTCGAGGCCGCCAAGCTCGCCGACGTCCTCGTTCCCACGGTGACGGATCATATCGACGCCTCGGTGCTGAGCCAGTCGGGCGAGCGGCTCAAGCTCATCGCCAATTTCGGCAACGGCGTCGACAATATCGACGTGGCGACGGCCTTGCAGCGCGGCATCACCGTGACCAACACGCCGGGCGTCCTCACCGAGGACACCGCCGACATGACCATGGCGCTGATCCTCGCGGTGCCGCGCCGTCTCGCCGAGGGTGCCCAGGTGCTCATCTCCGATCGCGACTGGACCGGCTGGAGCCCGACCTGGATGCTCGGCCATCGCATCTGGGGCAAGCGGCTCGGCATCGTCGGAATGGGCCGCATCGGTCAAGCCGTGGCGCGCCGCGCCAAGGCCTTCGGCCTGCAGATCCACTATCACAACCGCCGCCGCGTGGCGCCGCGCATCGAAGAGGAGCTCAACGCGACCTACTGGGAGAGCCTCGACCAGATGCTGGTGCGCATGGACATCATCTCCATCAACTGCCCGCACACGCCGGCGACCTATCATCTGCTGTCCGCGCGCCGCCTCAAGCACATCCGCCCCGAGGCCTATGTCGTCAACACCGCGCGCGGCGAGGTGATCGACGAGAACGCGCTCGCGCGCCTGATCGAATCCGAGGAGATCGCCGGCGCCGGCCTCGACGTATTCGAGCACGAGCCGGCAGTGAGCCCGAAGCTCGTCAAGCTCGCCCGCGCGGGCAAGGTCGTGTTGCTGCCGCATCTCGGCTCGGCCACGATCGAAGGCCGCGTCGACATGGGCGAGAAGGTCATCGTCAACATCAAGACCTTCATGGACGGCCACCGGCCGCCCGACCGCGTGCTGCCGTCGATGCTGTGACGATCGCGGCCATTCCCGCGCCAAGACGCCCGCCGCAAGTCAACCACGCAAATCACTCGCCCAAAGTCACTCACCCAAGTCACGCACCCAAGTCACGCACCCGCCGCACTAGCGGCCGCCGAACACTGCAAGCCCAATAAGAATAGAATTTCGCTTATGGCTGCGGCTTGGATGTTACTATCTATAGCATCTATCAATATTGCAAAGATTTATCGGCGCGGCCGGGCTAGACTTCGATCCTCGAAAACTTCCAGCCAATCCGAGGAGAGAAACAATGGCGCTCAAGGACATCATCGTCGCGACGCAGGCTGATCTGCGCGCCAACCCCGACCATGCGGCTGCGACTTTCGCTGCCGACTCGCATCAAATCGATGGCCTGCGCAGCGAAACCAAAATCCGGCAGTTCTCATTGACTGTGGACGAGCCCCCGAACCTCGGTGGAACGGATACCGGACCAAATCCGGTCGAGCTCGTCCTCGCCGCGCTTGCGACGTGCCAGGAGATCACCTACCGCGCCTATGCGACGGCCCTCGGCATTCCGCTCGACAGCGTCTCGGTCAAGCTCGAAGGCTCGCTCGACCTGCGCGGCTTCTTCGCGGTGAAGGACGACGTTCGTGCCGGCTTCAATGGCGTCCGCGGCGTGGTCAATCTCAAGAGCAGTGCGCCGGCCGCCGATCTCGCCAAGCTGAAGGAAGCCGTCGACGCGCACTGCCCGGTGCTCGACATTCTGCGTGCGCCGGTCCCCGTCGAGCTCAGCCTGCAAACCAGTCGGTCAACCCAGGCGGCGTAAGAAAGCGGCGCCGCCCCGCGAGGACGTCACCGTGTTTTTCCGTCTCCTTGCGGACTTGCGGGGAAGGGTGACGAAGGTGCGATGCGCCACGCCTATGTTGCGGCCGCGAGCGTCTGTTCGTATCTAACCAGGGCATGGGACAACGCGGCCGCAGCTCTGACACATGACTCACGGCGCCAGCGGGACGGGCTTCCGCCGGCGTGACCTGCTGGCGCTCATCGGCACGATCGCCGGAAGCGCGGCCATGTACGAGGCGATGGCAAGCCTCGGGTTTGCATCGGATTCGGGCTATGCCGGGCCGATCAAGCTTGACGGCGACGTCAAAGGCGCTTCCGTGCTTATCCTCGGCGCCGGCCTTGCCGGCCTGACCGCGGCGCTGGAGCTGCGCCGGGCGGGATACAAGGTTCAGGTCCTGGAGTTCAATTCGCGCGCAGGCGGCCGCAACTGGACGCTGCGCGGCGGCGATACTTTCACCGAGCTTGGCGGCTTCGCGCAGACCTGCGACTTCGCACCGGATATTTACTTCAATCCGGGGCCGTGGCGCATCCCGTACCATCACCGCGCGGTGCTCGACTATTGCAAGCGGCTCAAGGTCGCGCTCGAGCCGTTCGTCCAGCTCAATCACAATGCGCTGCTGCATGCCGCGGGCGCGTTCGACGGACGACCGCAACGCCTTCGCGACATCGAAACCGATTTCCGCGGAGAGGTCGCCGAACTGCTGGCCAAGGCGGCGGCGCAGAACAAGCTCGACGAAGCCGTCTCGGCCGAAGACAAAGAGATCCTGCTGCAAGCGCTCAGATCATGGGGCGCGCTCGATCAGAATTACGCCTACAAGGCCGATATGATCTCGGCCGAATATCGCGGCTATGCCAAGGCGCCCGGCGGCGGGCTCGGCGCGGCGCCGATTGCCGGCGAACCGATCCGCCTCTCCGACATTCTCAAGTCGCGCCTATGGCGGTATTTGCAGAACTTCGCCCTGCACGAGTTCCAGACGACGATGTTCCAGCCGGTCGGCGGCATGGACATGATCGGCAAGGCATTCGCGCGCGAAGTCGGCGACCTCATCCGCTACGACGCCAAAGTCGTCCGCATCGCCCAGGACTCCGGCGGCGTCATCGTCAGCTATGCCGACAGCAAAGCGCCTGCCTCCGTCCATACGGCAAGGGCCGACTGGTGCGTCTGCACCATCCCGCTCTCGATCCTCGGTCAAATCCCGATCGATGTGGGCGCGCGCATGAAGGCGGCGATCGACGTGGTGCCTTATGTGTCGGCGGTCAAGGTCGGCCTGCAGTTCAAGCGCCGCTTCTGGGAGGAAGACGAAGCGATCTACGGCGGCATCAGCTTCACCGATTTGCCGATCCGGCAGATCGCCTATCCGAGCGCCGGTCTCAACGCCGGCGGCCGCGGCCTCCTTCTCGGCGCCTATATCTTCGAAGGCGCCAGCGCCTACGAATTCACCGCGATGCCGCCGGCGGACCGAATCGCACGGACGGTCGCATTCGGCGCGCGCATTCATCCTCAATACGAGGCCGAATTCGAAAATGGCTTCGCCGTAGCGTGGCATCGCGTGCCGTTCACGCTTGGTTGCGCCGGCTACTGGAGCGAGGAGGCGCGGGCGGCTCACTACGATGACCTGTGCCAGATCGACGGCCGAATCGTGCTTGCCGGCGAGCACGCCTCTTACCTGCCGGCATGGCAGGAGGGCGCAATCCTCTCCTCCCTCAATGCGATCACGAGGCTGCACGAACGTGTCGTCCGGACATAATCGCGCCTCCGTGGAACGAGGCCGGCCCGTGCGACCTAGGGCGCCATCGCTCGCCTGTGCGCTGCCGCTTGCCGCTGCCGCGATCATTGCGCTGTCGCCCGCAGCGCCGGCGGCAGCACAGTCTGCCGCGCGCAGCCCCTCGCAACGCGCGCTCAGCAATAGCTTCAGGTTCAGCGAGCAGAGCGGCGAGGCTCTCTATGCGAATGTCTGTCAGGCCTGCCACATGCCGGGCGGCACCGGGGCGACCGGCGCCGGCACATACCCGCCGCTCGCGGACAATCCCAATCTCCAGGCCGGCGGCTACGTCGTCGCCGTGGTCGTGAAAGGCCAGCGGGGGATGCCGCCGGTCGGAATGATGATGAGCGACGATCAGGTCGCCGCCGTCGTCAACTACGTCCGCACGCATTTCGGCAACGACTATCGGGACGCGGTCAGCGCCGAGGACGCGAAGGCCGCACGCCGATGAACCGCAAGACAGCGGCGGTACGCGCGGCGATTATTGCAGGAGTTGCGATCAAATGATGCCACGCCGCGTCTCTCTCAGCCGCATTCTTCAGTGTGTCGCGCTCGCACTCTGCCTCGTCGCTTCAGGCGCGCGCGCCGAAACACTGCCGCTGCCGTCCAACCTGACGGACCTCAACTCCGCAGACGGCGAGCGGTTCTTTCTCGAAAGCGACGCCCACGCGGCCTATTTTGCGATCGCCGACAACTTCGTGACGCAGAAGACGCAGGCCTACTGCGGTGTCGCCAGCATCGTCATGGTGCTTAACGCGGCCGGCGTGCCGGCGCCCTCGACTCCCGAATATCAGCCCTACACCATCTTCACGCAGGACAACGTGCTCGACGCGCGCACCGACACGGTGCTGCCGCGCGAGGTGCTTGCCCGGCAGGGCATGACGCTCGACCAGCTTGGCGGCCTTCTCGCCATGCATCCCGTAGCGGTCGACGTTCGTCACGCCGCCGACGGGGGCCTCGACGAGTTCCGCGCTAGCGCGCGCGCCTATCTGGCGGCCAAGGGTCATTTCGTGATCGTGAATTACCTGCGAAAGGCCATCGGCCAGCAGATCGGAGGCCACATTTCGCCGCTCGCAGCCTATGACTCCAAGGCGGACAGGTTCCTCGTCCTCGATGTCGCGCGCTACAAATATCCGCCGGTATGGGTGAAGGCATCCGACCTGTTCGACGCCATGAACACCACGGATTCGTCGAACGAAAACAAGACGCGCGGCTACGTGCTTGTCGCCAGGATCGACGCCGGCAAGAGCGATGCGGCCAAGGCGGATGCCGCTAAAGCCGATACCGCTGCGACCGGTAACGCCACGCCCGCGCCGGCACAGTAATTCTCCCCTGGTCGTGTCTCGCTCCGTCCTGAAGCTCGGTTCACTCGGATTCGCCGGCATTCTCGCGCTGGCGCTATTGGCGCCTGCCCTCGGCCGCGCGGAGCCCGCGATCGGCCGCGCGCAGGCGGTCAGCGCCAAAAACGGCATGGTGGCGGCGCAGGAGGCGCTGGCGGCTCGGATCGGCGCAGACATTTTGCGAAAGGGTGGCAACGCCGTCGATGCGGCGGTCGCGGTCGGCTTCGCCATGGCGGTGACCTATCCGCGCGCCGGCAATATCGGCGGCGGCGGCTTCATGGTGATTCACCGCGCCGGCGGCGGCGACATCGCCATCGATTATCGCGAGACCGCGCCGCAGGGGATCGACGAGAAGTCGTTCCTCGACGCCCAAGGCAACGCCGATCCGAAAAAATCGCGCGACTCCGCGCTCGCGATCGGCGTGCCCGGCACAGTCGCTGGCTTGGCGCTGGCCGAGGAAAAATACGGCTCCGGCCGCTTCACCCTGGCCGATCTCATCGCGCCGGCGATCGCGCTTGCGCGCGACGGCATTCCGATCGCCGACGACACGGCGGATACCCTGCCGGTAGACCGGCTGCGGCTCGCGCGTTGGCCAAGCTCGCTGAAAATATTCTTCAAGCCCGACGGCCAGATTCTCACACCCGGCGACCGGCTCGTGCAGGCAGACTTGGCGAACACGCTTGAGGCGATCGCGAAAAGCGGGCCGCGTGCATTCTATGAGGGCGCGGTCGCCGACAAGATCGCGGCTGCCGTGCAGGGGGCCGGCGGCGTCATGACCGTCGACGATCTCAAGGCCTATCGCGCCGTCGAGCGCGCGCCGGTGCGGGGCTCCTACCGCGGCTACGACATCGTATCGATGGCGCCGCCCTCCTCCGGCGGCATCGTACTCATCGAAATGCTCAACATTCTCGAGGGCTACGATCTTGCGCACGAGAACGCGGCGCAGGCGACGTTCCTCATGATCGAGGCGATGAAGCGCGCCTACGCCGACCGCGCCGTATTTCTCGGCGATCCTGACAGAGTCGCGATCCCGGTCGAGCGGCTGACCTCGAAGAGCTATGCGGCAGCCTGGCGCGCCACGATCGATCCGGCGCGGGCAACGCCGGCGCGCGACATCCGCGCCGGCGGAACTCTCGACACGGAAGGCCGCAACACCACCCATTTCTCCATCATCGACGGCAGCGGCAACGCCGTGTCGAACACCTACACGCTCAATTTCAGCTACGGCGTCGGCCTCGTGGCCGCCGGCACCGGCGTGCTGCTCAACAACGAGCTCGACGATTTCGCCGCCAAGGCGGACGCGCCCAATGCCTACGGCCTTCTCGGTTCAACCGCGAACGCGCCGGCGCCAGGCAAACGGCCGCTCTCGTCGATGAGCCCGACAATCGTGCTCAAGGACGGGAAGCCATTCCTCATCACCGGCTCGCCGGGCGGGAGCGTCATCATCACCACGGTGCTGCAAATCGTGGTCGACATGATCGACCGCAACATGGACATCGCCGCCGCCGTGTCGGCGCCGCGTGTGCACCATCAGTGGCTGCCGGATCATGTCGACGCCGACCCCGGGCTCGCCGGCGAACTCATCGCCGCGCTGCAGGCGCGCGGCGATGCCGTTGCGACGCGGCGCTTGCCGAGTTCGGCCAATTCGATCCTGGTGACGCCCGACGGCTTTGTCGGCGCGGCCGACCCGCGCACGCGCGGTTCGCTCGCGGCGGGATTTTGACCGCATCGTCCCCCCAGCGCTGCGTGTCGCGCCCGGCGGCAGCCACGCGGCCGGCTTTAGTTGCGCCGTCCGTCGAGATAGGCGAATAGCCCGGACTTGACTAATTTCGGTACAACAATAGAGAGAACCCGAATATATTCGGCGCGGCTGTAGCGCGTTGCTGATACGTCGATCTGGGGCGGCGGAGACGTTCTCAGCAAAAACAGAAAACAATGACCAATCGTCGTAGCAGAAGGCGCCGACATAGGAAAAACATAAGGAAAGCCGCCGAACCGGCACCTTTGAATATAGAACAATCCCATACGTCACAAAGACCATTGGAAGAACCAAAATCGCACCAACCAAAAAAGCACATAAATTTAGTGAAATTCGTGTTGAGCGGCTTTGGCACGCTGCTGGCGATAATCGGTGCATTAGCAGCATGGTACGAACTCCGTCCGCAAATCAGCGTGACAGCTTCGCCGTCGCTCAATAAGGATGCTTCGTTTGAGCCGCTGTTTACAATCACCAACGTGGGATATTTGGAAATCTACGACTTAGATTTTGAGTGCTATACGATGACCCACTTTCGAGCAGACAAGGAGATCAAACAATTGCAGACTACCATTACGAATGATCAAAGTGATGAGCCCGGGAATAACATGAAGGCCGAACCGATTCTCGCACCGCAGGTGTCTATTGTAAAAACATGTGCCACTCGCACTATGGTACCCAATAGCCACATTATCGACGTTACCCAAACTCTGAAGATCAGTTACTTGCCACGCTTTTGGCTTTGGCGTCTTTCCAAATTTGCACGCTTTAAGAGCCGAACCGGCGCAGGTGGTCAAATTCAATGGATTCCGGACCCGCAGAGCCATCCGTACAGCCATAAGTAAAAGCTGCCGTCTCATTTTCTAGTTACCCGGCCATTCGAGTGGCGTAACCTGACACGTGACTACTTAGTCAAGTCTGGGCTATTCGCGTCGAGATAGGCGACGGCGGCTTCGAGCACTTCGTCACGGCCTTCGCGCAGGCCGGCGATGGTCGGCTCGACACGAATATGCGGCTTGACCCCGACGCGCTGAAGTCTCCGGCCGTCCGGCCAGCGGAACTCCTGGCCGCTGAAGAAGACCACGATATTGCCGGGCAGCGCAAAATTGGTGACGTCGCCGTCGGCGCCATTGGTGGGCGAGCCGATGAAGGTCACGTCGGTCGCCGCGGCAAAGTCCATGCAGGTCGTTTCCGCCTGGCTGACCGCCCACTCGTTAATGAGCATCACCACCTTGCCGGCGTAGCGCGGCTTCGCCGATGGCGCAAAATCGTCGATGCTCACCAGTTCGCTGCTGCTGTCGGGCGAGGAACCGCGCCGTAGCGGACGCCGCACCAAGCTGCCGACCGCGGGCTTGTCGCGGTTCAGCAGGCGCGACGCGATCGCCCAGCCGGTGCCTTTCGGATAGCCGCGGATGTCGAAGATGATCGCCGGCGTATCGATGACGGCATCGATCGCGCGATCGGCATCGGCGAATTCGAGCCGCGCGAGATCGACGTAGCCGTAGCGCGACGGCAAGATTTCAAAGGCCGCCGGCTTGCTGCGCTCGGGCGGCGCGGCGACCTGCCAGAGATTTTTGCTGCGCGCGATCTCGACGTCGCGGCGCGTGCCGCGTTCATCCTCGATGGTCAACTTGGCGACGCTGTCCTTGCCGCCACGCAGCAAATGCAGCCCGGCATTGAAACTCATTGCCTGCGGCGTCGACGCCACAAAGATCTCCGCAAGCCGCCGGACGCGCTGCTCAACCGCTTCGCCGTCAACAGCAAGAACGACATCGCCGACCTTGACGCCGGCGGCTTCGGCTGCAGCCGCGTCGGCCAATGCGACGATCACGAATTTTCCTTCCAACCAGCCGACCGTGAGCGGCGGCGCGAAGAAGCCGAGATGGCGGTCGAGGTCCGGCGTGTTTTCCAGCCGCACGTGCGAGTCCTGGAGGCGCGTCGCCAGCGCGGCAACGGTCATCTGGTAGTCGAGGGCGCTCTCGGCGGCCTCGAACCGCGGAATGAACTCGACGAGCATGGCCTCCCAGTCCTTGTCCATCAGATCGAGCGTGGCGAAAAAGTAGCGGATGACATTCCAGAAGCGGAACAGCGCCAGGAGCCGATATTCCACGGTCGGAGCGGCCATGTCGGCATAGGGCGCGTCGGCGAGGCTGCGCAGCGGAGCCGGGCGGACCGCCGCGTGACCGACCGGCGCCGGCGGCGATTTGAGGAGCCCAATCGCCGCCATGACCGCGGCTTCGCCGCCTGCGGACGCTGGAACTTCGAGGTCCGCTTTCCATCCAACCTCGCCGGTCGGCGAAACGAGTTCCTTGTTGCGCACGCGCGCAGAAAACCCCCCGGGCATCGGCGCGGAGTAGTCGGCGTCGCTCGGGGCCGGCACGGCCGTACCGCCGGTCTCCTCGACAATGCGACCGAGGTTTGCCGCCTGCAGGCCGACGATTTCCGCCATGACCGGGGTGCCGGTGTCGACCACGAAAGCGAGCGGCACCGGCTCGCCGGCGCGCTGACCCGCGAAGCGTCGCGGTTGCATGGTGATGAGACCCGACCAGTAGTCGCCGCTGCTCACGCCGTACTGCGGGACGAAGCCGGAGTGCTGGCGCTCGCGATAGGTCGCGAGCGTCACGTTGCCCTTGAAGATCTGCGGCAACGCGGCGACCGCGAACTGGTAGGCGAACAGCAGCAGTGGATCCTCGACCCCGGCGGTCCGGCAATCGAACACCACGCCGTTGGATTGTTTGGCGAGGTAGTTGTACACCGCGGTCGCCGCCGTGTTGTAGTCGCCGTTCCACGCTTGCTCGGCGGCGGCGAGGCAATGGACCACCAGAACGCCGTCGACGATGCGCGAGGGCTCGGCGCGGCGACCCTGGCGCGGCGGAGTTGCGGCCGGTGCGACCTCGGTTCGCGTCGCGGGATCGTCGAGGACGGCGATCAGACCGTCGATCGCATCCCGATATTCCTGCACCGACTGCGCCGCCGAGACCTTGGGGATCGCCGCGATCAGCGCCGCGTCCCAGCCGATGTCCCGATAGGCGAGATACGGATGAAAGTATTTTATCGTGCCCCACAAGCGGCCGAGTGCGGCGAGTCGCTCGATGCGGGTCGTCTCGGCCGCGGCGTCGCCGGCCGGCGCGGCGGACGCCGCCGGCAGGACCGCAACGCCGAGACATAGCAACAGTGCCGTGCGCGTGATTGCCGACATGGGAGCGTTCCTTGCCATGAGAGCCGCCGCTGCCTAGTGGAGTCCATTTGACATTCGCTACCCAGCCAACCGTGGTCCGCGAAGCGAATGTCAAATCCAAAATTCCACCAGAAACTTATAATTTGCCAGTGGTCCTTGGAGTCCAACATTCGCGCACGACTTGCCGCAAC
>Ga0335081_10011264_pt1 | contig 14458 bp, 13 predicted proteins | sample Lox_Sample_35_FD_206713 | JGI IMG/M metagenome (GOLD analysis project Ga0335081, IMG submission 206713) | Soil microbial communities from Loxahatchee National Wildlife Refuge, Florida, United States - Lox_Sample_3.5 | ecosystem: Environmental > Terrestrial > Soil > Wetlands | place: USA... | reverse complement strand
TCTCGCCGGCCATGTCGAGCCCGATCACCACCGGCAGCGGCACCTTGATGCCCGGCATGCCGCGCATGGTGAACACGTCGTGGTAGTTGAACGACGCCGCGCGCACGCGGATGACGACCTCGCCGTCGCCCGGCTGCGGCGTCGGGTAGTCGGCGACGACGTCGAGATCGTCGAGCCCGCCATGGCGGCGGAGAACAAGGGCGCGCATTGACATTTCCTAAGTCAGAGCCGCAAAGGCGAATTTCACCTTACATTGCACGGCTGAGCGCAGCGCAGATAGAAATTGAAGTCAAGGACGGCGCGAAGCGCCGCCGCCTCTGGCGGTGCGAAAAGCATCCTTGAGTTCAATTTCTATCTGCGCTCTAATTCCCCGTGCAATGTAAGGGCCATGCTGCTGTGTATGAGCAGCCAATTTACGAGTGAAATGAGTGTGATGCCAAAGCGGAAGCCAGTCGTTTGCATCAACAATGAAGACTATCCGGCATCGCTTGAGCGGCGGAAGATTTACTTCGCGCTTCGCGACTCTGCCGCCGAAAAGCACGGGCTCATTCGCGTCATTGATGAATCCGGCGAGGATTATCTGTATCCGAAAACGCTCTTTCGATCGATTGCTCTGCCGCAAGCAGTCAAAAGAGCCGTACTCGCGGCTTGAGTTATTCGATGCAGGAAAACTTCCGCCAATTCCTCGACCGGCTGCGGCAGACCGGCGAACTCGTTGACCTGCACCAGCCGGTCGATATCCGGCATATTGCGACCCTCGTTGATCAATCGAAGACCGCGCTGTTCTTTCATAACGTCATCGGCTACCGCATGCCGGTCGTCTCCGGCATCATCCGCTCGCGCGAGCGCGCCATGATGGCGCTCGGCGCCGAGACCTATCGCGAGATCGAGGACAGGCTCGCCGCCGCCATCGCCAAGCCGATCCCGCCGCGCCACGTCAAGACCTCGCCGACGCGCGAGGTCACGCTCACCGGCGACGAAGTGGACCTTTTCAAGCTGCCGATCCCGATGTCGTCGATCTATGACGGCGGCCCGATGATCACCGCCGGCGTCGTCATCGCCCGCGATCCCGAGCTCGGCTTCAACTCCGGCATCTACCGCTTCATCGTCAAGGAAAAGGCGCTCACCGGCATCGATCTGGTCACGCCCAACAATATGCGGCTGTTCGTGCAGCGCGCGCTGGAGCGCAAGGAGCCGCTGCCGCTCTCGATCTCCATCGGCACCCATCCGATCGAGATCACCGGCTCCGGCTATCGCGCGCCGCTCGGCGTCGACGAGATGGCGATCGCCGGCGGCATCCGCGGCGAAGCCGTGGCGCTCGCGCCCTGCGCCACGATCGATCTGCCCTACATCGCCGACGCCGAGATCGTGCTCGAGGCCGAGGTGCTGCCGACCGGCTGGACTTTTCCCGAGGGCCGCTTCGGCGAATTCACCCGGCTGATGGGCGGGCTGCACTGGAATCCGCTGGTGCGCGTCAAAGCGATCTCCATGCGCAAGGACGCCATCTATTACAATCTGCACATGCCGTGGGAGAACACCTGGCTCGCCGCGCCGACCCGCTATGCCGCGATCCGCCAGGCGCTGCGCACCGCCGGCGTGCAGGTCAAGGACATCAACGTCACGCTCGGCGGCTGCGCTTTCTGGCACGCGGTGATCTCGATCAAGAAGCAGCCCGGCGAGGGCAAGAATGCTTTGCTTGCCGCGCTCTCGGTGATGGATCTCAAGCACGTCGTCGTGGTCGACGACGACATCGACGTCAACGATCCGGCCGAGGTGGAATGGGCGATCGCGACGCGCGTGCAGGGCGACCGCGACGTGATGATCGTGTCGAACGCGCGGGCCAAGCCGCTCGATCCCAGCCTGCCGCAGGGTTTCGGCGTGGTGCCCACCGGCGCCAAGGTCGGCATCGACGCCACCATTCCGGAGAACATCCCGCGCGAATATTACGAGCGCATCACCTACGCCTATGCCGACACCGCCAAGATTGCCGACTACGCCGAGGGCAAGAAAGACGCGGCGGGCGAGTCAGGCGACGACGCGGCGGTCGCGAAGCTCGCCGACGAGATCGCCGCGGCAATCGGCACGGCGCCGCTCTATTACACCGACGTCGCCGAGAAATTCTCGAAATACGATTTCGTCACCATCGCCCGCGCCATCGCGCATCTGCACGCAACCGAGAAGCTGTGGCAGGACCCGCGCGGCCGCCTCTGCCTGCGCGGCTCGCAATTCGCCGCCAAGCCGCCGGGGAAGTAAAATGCATCCGCCCCCGCTATCGCGGGGCGGGATACCTGCGCCCCCGCAATTGGTGTAGCCTCCGCTCCATAAGAGCCTACAAAACTCAGGGAGGATCGCGATGCTAATTCCCCGCAGGTCCATGCTGCGTCTCGCCGGCGGCGCCGTGGCGCTTCCCGCCGTGACGCGGCTTGCCCGCGCGCAAAGCTATCCGTCGCGCTCGGTGCTGGTCCTCGTCGGCTATGCCGCCGGCGGCCCGACCGACATCTGCGCGCGGCTGATCGCCGACTGGCTGTCGCAAAAGCTCGGCCAGCAATTCGTCGTCGAGAACCGCTCCGGCGCCGGCAGCAACATCGCCACCGAGGCGGTGATCCACGCCGAGCCGGACGGCTACACGCTGCTGCTGGTGACGACGTCGAACGCCATCAACGCCACGCTCTATCCGCATCTGAATTTCAATTACATGGCGAGCATGGTGCCGATCGCCGGCATCATGCAGGCGCCCTCGGTGCTCGAGGTCAATCCGTCGTTCCCGGTGAAAAGCACCGCCGAGTTCATCGCCTACGCCAAGGCCAATCCCGGCAAGATCAATCTCGGCACCGCCGGCAACGGCAGCCCGCCGCATATGTATGCCGAATTGTTCATGTTCATGACCGGCATCAAGCTGAACGTCGTCGGCTATCGCGGCGGCGGCCCGGCGCTGGTCGACCTCCTTTCCGGCCAGACCCAGGCGATGATCGAGGGCATCACCTCCTCGATCGGCTATCTCAAGGCCGGCAAGCTGCGCCCGCTCGGCGTCACCTCGGCGAAACGCTCCGGCGTGCTGCCCGACGTGCCGCCGATCGCCGACGTGGTGCCGGGCTACGCCGCCGCCGGCTGGTTCGGCCTCGGCGCGCCCAAGGGCACGCCGGAAGCGGTCATCGATACCTTGAGCAAAGAAGTCGCCGCCGCGCTCAAGGACCCCGGCATGCAGGCGCGCATGGCCAAGCTCGGCGCCGAGCCGATGCCGATGGGGTCCGCGGAGTTCGGCAAGTTCCTCGCCGACGACACCGAGAAATGGGCCAAGGTCATCCGCGCCGCGAATCTCAAGGTGGATTGAGTGATCATCCGCCCCCGCTATCGCGGGGCGGGATGCTCTCCGCTCGTCATGGCCGGACTTGTTCCGGCCATCCACGTCTTGATTTGATGCCGAGGTAGGGCGGGTTAGCCGAAGGCGTAACCCGCCACTCGTAGTTCGATTCGCCGCGATCATCGCCGCGATGGCGCAGAGCGACCACGCCAGATAGCGCCAGCGCAAAAATCCTTCGGTCGGTTCGATCGCGCCTGCGGTCATGCGGGGGTCTGTGGTTGTGGGGTGGGGACAGCGTACGCGATGTTCGCCGCCGCGTCATGGCCGGACTTGTTCCGGCCATCCACGTTTTTGGTTTGGCGCGTGCACTTTAAGACCTGGATGCCCGCGTCGGGCGCGGGCATGACGAGAAAGTTAGCTGAAAAGCGTAGGCCGGCACCTTGGACGGGTGGAATGCCGTAATAGCTTCGCTATTCCGCCCTACGGGCCTTGATTGTTCCGCCTATTATCGCCTTCAAGTTCTCAAGTTCCTCTTGCTGAAGGAGGTCGGCAGGTTGCCATGAAACCAGCAAGCCCATAATTTTTGACCACACCGAAACTACGGTTGCGACGCCCAGGTGCTCAGGGATGGTTACATACTCTTTTCCATTCCACGGCTTCAGAGCATCAAGAAACGGATCAAGCATGCTCTTACGATCCGCCTGCGAAAGACCAAGCTGATTAAGCTGCGCCTCTGTTAAACGTAGCAAGCCGATTTGGAGAGTCATGAATTCTTCCTTCGGAAGGAGAATAGTCAATGGCTTGTCGTGCCGCGCGATGATCTTTTCGAGCTTCGCCTTTACTTCTTTTGACGTATTGCCGCTGAACCATTCCGTTATATCGAAATAGATTTCCTTCCGCTTGTCGGAAGCGCTAACGACGAATTTCTCTAATTTTCGATCATCATTTGCATGTATCAGAGATCGCTCTATAACCTTCCAATCCTTGTTTTCAGTGCCGAACATAGCCCCAAGTATCGCATATTCTTTCGGTATACCTTCCAGGCTGTTAGCTGCATGAATTCGGATCGCGCTCTCGGGCGTCGTCCCGCCTTCGCTACGAACTGCCTGCCCTAAGGATGGCGCTTTACGTTCGGGCGCATCGCTCCTCGATGGGGACAGTGCCACTTTAGTATTTGTGGTGGAGGGCAGACGATTCTTTTCGAGCAGATAGTACAGCGAGATCTTGTAGAGCACCCATGCGACCGCGGCGCTCACGACGACCGGCCACCATGCTTCATCGAAAAAAATCGCTCTTACCGCGAAGTATGAGCAAGCCAGACCCGCTACCACCCAAACCCAGCCGACCACGCTAACGTAGATTTCTCTGGCTATTGCCGGTCGTCTAATCCGCTTTGGTGTTGGCACGGCGCAAATTCCTCCAGCAAGCGTAGCCCGGATGAGCGAAGCGACATCCGGGGTCTAACTCTCCGCCCAATCCCGCATATCGCTCCGCTTATGCTGGCTACGGGGTAGAAGCTGCGGGCCGTTCGACATCGTTGTTGCAAAATACTCGCTCGGCGTTCGCGGCCAAGCCGCCGGGGAAGTTGCAAAGTTAGAGCAACCTAATGGGTTGCCAAGATCGCACGATTTTGCTTGTGAAGACCCCCTCGGTCCGCTGGACGGCTCAGGATCTATCCCATTTCATGTTGCCAATGCGCGGGTCCGCGCTGAAAGCATTCCGGTCGAAAGCAAGTTCAAATGAGGGGGATTCTCTGAGCAAACGAATACCGCTAGCGCTTAAATGAATATGCCAAGTTTCGCGTCCCAAAGGTTCGTTATTAGCAAAAGCCGAACACGTAAGAACCGCGACGTTCACGCCGTCTGCTGCTCGTACAGATTTGTATTTTATTAGGTTGATATTGACGGTTCTAGCCAGATCGGCCAGCGCTTGGCAGTCGTCGTAATTTACTGGATGTGTCCATTTATCAGCATGGGCATGAAATGGGTCTCGCATGAGATCAATGGATCGTTGTGTCGAGAATGCAGCCTCAAAGGACGTGTATTGAGCTGCGTTTAAGGGCCACGGCGTTGCGGGCGACTCCGCATAAAACAATAGTCGATAGAACGCCATTTCCGTTGCGGCCGTTTCCGACCAAATGGACGCGTAAAAGACGCCCGCAGTTAATCCTGCCCTGCGGAATCGTGATCCATTGGGATAAGCGACGTAGCGAAATGGCGTGTATAGAAGGAAATTAAGGTGTCTACACTCTTCTGGAACGACGGGCTTAGTGTTATCTATTAGCTCTTCAAGCCTTCGTTGCTCTTCAAGGGTGTCCGTTAGTTTTAGTGTCGAAGTGCGGTGCTGAGCTTCTACAAATCGCCAACAACGCCCGTCCGTTGATCGCGCGCTAGATGCGAGCTCTCCGACTGTCAAGGTAATTGATGACATTATTCAGCCCAGATACGGTCTGGAGCATTTCAATAGGTGCCGCTCCCAATGCCGTGTTCGCACTTCTAAGCCAACCAGCGGCTACGGCGTCATCGCCCCCTACGATTGCATCTAGAGATCGATACACCCTAACAAATAAAATCGCGAGCTCAAGTGATTTGCCGTCCAATTCAAACTCGCCCTTTCGCAGTCGCGAAAGCGAGGACTCGGACAGTCCGATAATTTTGGAGAGAACTTTGTTGGCAATTTCTAAGTGTTCGGCGGCACGCAACAAAGCTCCACCAATTAGCGCGGCATCTGGCCCGGTAATTTGCTTTGCATGGACAGGCGTATCTAACATAGCAGACCCTTCCCCAGCCTGTTTCACATGAAACAATACACCATTTTGGTTGCAGGGGACAAGAGGAAAACTTTTCATATGCAATGCAATTGCTTAACTATTTCTACAGACTTATCAAGGTGATAGAACGAAAAATCGAGCCGCCATAAGAATGGGCAAAGGATCCGAAATTCGTGCCTAGGGCGCACGGTTGCCAAAGCGACAGCCGCAACCAGCTGCCCCACCTGCGAATCTCGCGATTTTTTAACATCGGTCGCCACAGCAAAGCGAATTGCGCGGGCGCGTCATTGTTCCAAAGAAAGCCTATGAATGCGGGCTTTCTTCACCTCTCCCGCCGCGCACCCCCGCCCGTTTGACAACCCTTTCCGCAAAGCGTTTTAGGCGCCATCTCGCCCAGAAAGGACGCCTGGCGGAGGCAAACCGGCAGGTGGGGCGAGTACGGTTCCCGCGGGCGAGGCTGTCACCTCGCTCCCGGGCGGCTCCGGGCCAAAACGCCCGGCCGGCACTATGACCGGTCCGCGGGGGTAAGACCTCGCCGCACCGGGACGGCAGGGAGCGGATAACACCCGTTCCTCAATAGCTCCGTCCCGGGAAGCGCGTGAACTGGAGCTGAGCGGTGGCGTTCGGTCGCTGCCGCAAGTGCCGTGGTGGAACGCCGGCAGGCGAGCGCGCCCGAAGCGGAAGGGCGGCGCAAGCCGCCTTTCCGTGGCGCGCCCCGCGCGCCGTATGTGCGCGGGCCATGAAATACTGCGACTGCCGGCGCTCCGCTTCCTTTCTTTTATGTCTTCGTAGCCTGGGTTGAACGAAGCGAAACCCGGGATGGAGATTGAAGCTTCTCGGCCGTTCCCGGATTTCATTCCGCTCGATCCGGGTCGCGGGTGGGAGCCGTGGCGTTCTTGACATCGTCGTTCGACAACACTCGCGCGCATGCGCTCGCGGGAACGGAGAAGCTTGTTTGTTTCCCGTCACCCTGAGGTGGCCGCAAAGCGGCCCTCGAAGGGCGGCGGCCCGTGACTCATCGGCCGCATCCTTCGAGGCTCGCCATGCTCGCACCTCAGGATGACGGATAAAGGCACCAGCAAATAAGGGAGCAAGACCATGCCGTCATGGCGCAACAAACCGAAATCCGTAAAAGGACAGTTTCTCAAGCGCCGCACCTTCGAACAAGGCAAGGCCGAGGTCGACGCCGCGCATGTCGCGACCTGCCGGCTCTATTGCGACGCGCTGCGCTTCTGGCGCGATTGCAAATCGCGCGCCTGCCAGCGGCATCGCTGCTGCACCGGCGATGCGTTCCATTGTCTCGGCGCCGGGCATTATCTGGTGCCGCCGTCGCGGCGGCGGCGCGCGCAGAAAATCGTCATCGCCGGCGGGCCGCGCCGGATTGCGCCGGCCACGCATATCGAATGGGTCGTGCGCCGCAATTCATTCGCCGAGTTGCTGCGCTGGCAGCTCGGCTGAGCAGATCAATGATCCGGAAGAATTTTCAGAAAAAGCGCGCGCTCAGGCAAAATTTGCGCGCGCCGCGCGCCGGAATAAAGAGCCGGCCGCCGGGGTATTACAGCGCGGGCGGGGCGCCTGGAGGCGGCCATGAAGTCTTTGCTGTGGAAGTCATTGCTGTGGAAGTCTTGCCTGCTGCTGCTCGGCCTTGTCGCGGCGTCGCTCGCGCTCGGCGCGCCGGCGCGAGCGCAAAACTATCCCTGGTGCGCGCAATATATGGGCGGCGACACGGGCGGCGGCATGAACTGCGGCTTCGTCAGCTTCGATCAGTGCATGGCCACGGTGCGGGGCATGGGCGGCTTCTGCATGGCGAACAACACCTACGTGCCGCCCGCTGGAGCGCGTGCGCCGGCAGGCGTTCGACGGCGTTCGCATTAAGGGGCGGGCTTCGCCTTCCATGCGCTCGCGCGCGCTTTCGCCGCGGCGATCTGCTCGGCCGTCATCAGGTCGGCGGCAGCCTTGCGATTGTCGGCGGCCACCGGATTGCCCTGCGCCGCCGACAGTTCGAACCACATATAAGCCGCGACATAATCCTTCGGCACGCCGTCGCCGCGGGCATACAACGTGCCGAGATTGTTCTGCGCTTTCATGTCGCCTTGCTCGGCGGCCAGCCGAAACCATTTGGCGGCCTCGGCGTCGTCATGCGGCACGCCGTGGCCGTTGTCGTACAAAACCCCGAGACTGTATTGCGCATCGGCGTCGTCCTGCGCGGCGGCGAGGCGATACCATTTCGCCGCTTCCGCATAATCGCGGATGACGCCGTGGCCATTGTCGTAGAGGATGCCGAGGCCGTATTGCGCGACGGCAAGCCCTTGCTCGGCGGCGCGGCGATACCAGATCGCGGCGTCTTTGTAGCTCTGCTCCACGCCGCGGCCGGTTTCGTACATGTGGGCGAGATTGTTCTGCGCCTGGGCGTCGCCGTGCGCGGCGGCAAGACGATACCACTTCAAGGCCTCGGCGGTGTTGCCGTGCAAATCGCTCAAGCTGCCGAGCCCAAATTCGGCCGGCGGCATGCCTTGCGCGGCGGCTTTGCCGAGCCACCGCGCCGCGTCGTCCTCGCTTTTCGGCACGCCCTCGCCGGTGAGATACATGCCGCCGAGGTAGGCTTGCGCCGCGGCGTTGCCCTGCTCGGCTGCCTTGCGCATCCATTGCGCGGCCAGCGCGGAATCCGCCGCCACGCCCTCGCCGTCGTCATACATGAAGCCGAGCACGAGCTGCGCCTCGGAGACGCCCCGATCGGCCAGCGGGCGGAGAAGCCGCAGTGCGGTCGCGTAATCGTGCTGGCCATAGGCGGCGCGGCCGTCCTCCAGCGGCCCGGCCAAGGCCGCGGCGGACATGGTCGCCACGATGACAGCCGGCATCAGGAAGGCCGCCGCTATGGCGCCACAAACCCTGGCAACAGCGCGCATCGCCAGCCTCAAACGGAGAGGGCCATGATCCGGCGATTGGTCGCGCGGGAGGCGGCCGCGGTTCTAGCGAAGTCGTCCGAAACAAAAATCGGCAATCGCCGCAATGCATCCACCGCGTCGTGGGCGCCGAATTCGCCACACGGCAGGCGGGAAACAAAACCAATTCACAGAATTATCCCCAAAGCTGCGGCGCGTTCGCGCGCCATGGCTTTAACTTGCGACTGCGCCGCCGCGGCGTATCCTGATCTCAGATCGGTCGCGTTTGGTTCTGCCGAATGTGACGATCACCAGGGTCGGATAGGCCTGGGTGTGGCCGCTGCTACCGGCGGTGCATCATGTGGCGAATTCGATCCCGGTTCCAAGCTGCGGGTAGCAGCACGAGGAACGTGGCGGGCGGGCGCAAGCTCGCCCGTCATGTTTTTGCGCCGCCTGGTTGGCTTGGTTGACCGCGGCCCGCTTTCGCGTCGATATGCCGGCATGGCCAATCTGATCAATCGCCGGCAACTGACCATCGAATGGGGCCAGTGCGACCCGGCCGGCATTGTCTATAACCCGCACTTCTTTGAATTTTTCGATTGGGGCACCTGGACGCTGTTCGAGCTGGCGCTGGGCGTCAAACCGTCCGAACTCGGGAAAATGTTCGGCATCATCGGCATTCCGCTGGTCGATGCCGGGGCGCGCTTTTTGGCGCCGGCCAAATTCGGCGACGTCGTCGAGATCGCCTCGCAGGTGAGCGCGTTCCGCCGTTCGAGCTTCGACGTCACGCACCGGATCTCGGTCGGCGGCACGCTCGCGGTCGAAGGCAGCGAGACGCGCGTATGGGCGGTGCGCGATCCGGCCGATCCGTCCAGGATCAAAGCGCGGCCGATCCCGCCCGAAGTCACCGCGAAGTTTCAAATGTAAGCCGTCATCCTGAGGTGCCCGGCCGAAAGCCGGGCCTCGAAGGATGTAATCGAAGCGCCGGGGCCGTCACCCCTCGAGGCTCGCTTCGCTCGCACCTCAGGGTGACGGTAAACGCAGACCGCCCGCGTCTCCTATTCCTTGCCAGCAATCCGTTTTTGAGGGAAATTCAAGCAGATAACAAATTACGGAGGTTACGCCATGGACGTCGTTCCTCTCGGTCCGGGCTTCGGCGCCGAAGTGCGCGGCGTGACGCTGGCCGACGTCGCCAATGACGACGCGACCTATGCCGCGGTGCGCGCCGCGTTCGAAGAGCATTCCGTCCTGGTGTTTCGCGGTCAGCAGGTCGACGGCGAAGGCCAGCTTGCGTTTTCGCGCCGCTTCGGTCCGCCGGAAACCACCAAAGTCGGCTCGCTCGGCACCGGCACCAATTTCGTCATCCTCACCACCATCGGTCCGGACGGCAAGGTCGTGCCGGAAGATCACCGCTACGCGTTGCGCAACAAGGCCAATCAGCTCTGGCACACCGACTCTTCGTTCAAGACCACGCCGGCGCTGACCTCGGTGCTCGCGGCGCGCACCATTCCGGCGTCCGGCGGCGAAACCGAATTCGCCTCGACGCGGCTTGCCTTCGAGCGGTTGCCCGCGGCGCTGCAGCAGCAACTGGAGAATTCCTTCGCCTGGCACAGCTACGGCCATTCGCGCGGCAAGATCGCCGAAGGCCTCGCCTCGTCCGAGGAAATGGCGACGCTGCCTTCCGTGTGCTGGCGCATGGTGTGGAAGAATCCGGTCAACGGGAGGAAGGCGCTTTACATCGCCTCGCACACTTACGCGGTCGAGGGCATGGAACCGAAGGCCGGCGAGAAGCTGATCGAGGAGTTGACCGCGGCGGCGACCGCGCCGGGCACGACCTATGAGCACAAATGGCGCGAGGGCGACGTCATCATGTGGGACAACCGCGCCACCATGCATCGCGGCCGGCCGTGGCCCGGCAACGAGCCGCGCTACATGGTGCGCACCACGATCTCGGCGACCGCCGCCGACGGCGTCGAATCGATGCGGCCGCCGCCGCGGCTCGCGGCGGAATGACGCGCGGCCGCTGATATGGACGTCCATCTCGTCGGCAGCATCGGCCTCGACACGGTGGACGAAGTGTTCGCCACCGTCGGCAAAATGCTCGGCCCGCATCTGCGCCGCATCCCCGACGGCGAAGTCGGCGGCCGCCGGCTGTGGATCAGCTGGCAATATCCGCTGCTGCTGTCGAGCCCCTACTTGAAGCGCGATCCTTCCGGCGCCATCCGGCCGACCAACCGATTCCCACTGCTCACGCTGGCCGACGGCGTTGCGCCGGCCGACGTGAAATTCGGCGAGCTCGGCTATGCGCGGGAGGCGCGCGCCTCCTATCTCGATTTCGTCGCCGCGCGCGAGAAGGGCCTGCTGCCGAAGGGCATCCGCTTCCAGGTCTGCCTGCCGACGCCGTTCGCCGTGGTCAGTTCGGTGGTCGTGCCCGCGGCGCTGCCTGCGGTCGAAGCGGCTTACGAAAAAGCCATGATCGCCGAGGTCGCCGCGCTCGCCCGGCATATCCCGCACAACGACCTCTGCATCCAGTGGGACGTCTGCAACGAGATGGTGATCTGGGACGGTCAGCCGAGCGACGCCGTGCCGGGCAATGTCGCGCACGAAGCGATCATCGCGCGGATGAAGCGGCTCGCCGCCGCGGTGCCCGCCGACGTCGAGCTCGGCTTGCATCTGTGTTACGGCGATTTCGGCGCCCGGCATTTCGTCGAGCCGAAGGACGCGGCGCAGATGGTCGATTTCGCCAACGCGCTCGCCGCCGCGATGCCGCATAAGCTCGCCTATATCCACATGCCGGTGCCGATCGGGCGCAGCGACGACGCCTTTCATAAGCCCTTACGCGATCTGAAACTCGGCAGCGGCACCGCGCTGTTCCTCGGCGTGGTGCATGCCAAAGACGGCGTCGAGGGCACCAAGGCGCGCATCGCCGCGGCGCGGCGCTACGCCCCGGAATTCGGCATCGCCACCGAATGCGGCATGGCGCGGGCGCGCTCGGAAGACACCGTGCGCACGCTGCTGAAGATCCACGCCGACGTCTGCGCCGATTAATGACCCGGAAGGTTCATCTCGTCGGCAGCGTGCCAATGGCAAGCGCCCGGGAGGTGTTCGAGAACGTCAGCGCCGCGCTGGGGGATCGCGCGAAACGCCTGCCGGACGGCGAAACCGGCGCGCGCGGCGACTGGATCACCTGGCTCGAGCCGGCGTTTGCGGAAAATCCCGCTTTCGTGAAATCGGGCGAATTCTTCCGCGTGCATTCAAGCGGCACCGGGCGCGAGCGCTACACGCTGAAACCGGGACTAACCGCGCAAGACGTCCGCTTCGACAATCTGTTCTATGCCGACATCGCCAAGCAATCTTATGCCGTGTTTAAGGCGCTCAAGGACGCAGGCAAGATTCCCGCCGCGACCAAATTCCAGGTCGATCTGGTGCCGGCGCATTCGGTGATCTGGCTGTTCCTGGTCGACGCGCTGCACGCGCCGATCGATCCGATCTACAACGACGCGCTCAAGCGCGAGATCGACAAGATCGCCGCCGCCATCCCGCATGACGAGCTCGCGATCCAGTTCGATGTCGCCTCCGCGGTGTTCGCGCGGCTCGAACGCAACGAGGCGTCGAGCTACGGCCGCAGCAAGGCCGAGATGCAGGAGACTTTCGCCGCGATCCTGGTCGATCTCGGCAACCGCGTGCCGGCCGATATCGATCTGCTCTATCATCTCTGCTATGGCGATTCGAACCACCGCCATGTCGTCGAGCCGACCGACATGGCCGACATGGTCGACTTTGCCAACAGGGTGTCGCGGCAGATCGCGCGGCCGATCGCGCTCATCCACATGCCGGTGCCGCGCAACCGCGCCGACGGCGCCTATTTCGCGCCGCTGTCGCGGCTGAGGCTCCGCCCGGAAACCGAATTGTGCTTAGGCCTGGTGCACTACACCGATGGCGTGGAAGGCACCAAGCGCCGGCTCGCCACGGCGAAGAAATTCGCCGGCGACTTCTCCATCGCCACCGAATGCGGCTTCGGCCGCCGCGATCCGGCGACCATTCCGGAGCTGTTGCGCACACACGTCACGGTCGCGGATTTGGATTGACCGGGACTATTCGGCCGCGAGCGCCTGCGCTGAAGCCGTCCGCTCCATCTCGCGACGGATGCGCACGGCTTGTAAATTTTCGTCGAGCGCCACGTCGGCCGCGGACAAAACGTCTCCGGCAGGAACGTCGCGCGTAAGCTTCACGTGATGCGCCAGCCCGATCGGCAGCGCGTTAAGTTTGAGGCTGCGCTCCGCCGGAATGAGCTTGGCATAGACGGTATAGCCGCCTTCGCCGTCGAGCGTCTCGCCGGCCTTCAGCGCGCGCTTGGCGACCGCGACCGCGTCGCCGCGAAAGCCGCGGCAGCGTCCGGTCGGCTCGCCGCGCAGCGCGACATTGAGCACCGAGATGGACAGTTCCAGGCCGATCAGATGGAACGGCTTGTACATTGCCGCATAACGGCCGGTCGCGTCGGTCGGCAGGCCGTATTGCTTGAAACAGGCTGCCGCGTAATCGCTCTGCGCCTTGAGCACGACATAGACGCCCCAGCGCAGATCGCGCGGCACCGGCGAGCCGTCGCGATTGAGCGACGACACCACTTCGACCATGCCGTCGCCTTCGAGAACGCCGCCGAGCGCTTGCGGCCGCAACACCGCCGCCAGTTCGTCGGCGCCGCACGGCGGGAAGATCAAGCCATCCTGCGGCACGTCGAGCGAACAGGCATTCGCCACCGCCGCCATCTCGATCGCCGACTTGGTGCCGTCGAGGAACGAGTTGAACATCTGCGAATTCATGCCGGCGGCCCTGGCTTCCGCGGCGGTGAGCCCGTAATGCTCCCACACGCTATCCGGCGTCACCGCGTGATAGGCCGGCAGATATTTGGTGCCCTTGCCGGCGGCGGCGACGAGAAAGCCCGCGCTGCGCGCCCAATCGACCATTTCCGATATCAGCGCCGGCTGATCGCCGTAGGCCATCGAATAGACCACGCCGGCCTCGCGCGCCTTGCGGGCGAGCAACGGCCCGGCCAGCGCATCGGCCTCGACATTGACCATGACGATATTCTTGCGCGACTCGCACGCGGCGAGCGCATGCGCGATCCCGGCATTCGGGCCGCCGGTCGCCTCGATCACCACCTCGACGCGTTCGTCGGCGATCGCGGCGCGGCCGTCGTCGACGAAGCGTGTGCGTGAAATGCGCGCCTCATCCCAGCCCACCGTCTTGCAGGCTAGCTTGGCGCGCTCCGGATCGAGGTCGGCGATCACCGCCACCGCGAGCCCTTGGATCGACGGCACCTGTGCCAAAAACATCGAGCCGAACTTGCCGGCGCCGATCAGGCCGACGCGCACCGGCTTGCCGGCCTCGACGCGTGCGGCGAGGAGGGATTGGAGATTCATATCTACTCCGCCGCCACCTTATGCGCCCGCGCGTATTGCAGCAGCGCATCGTCGGCCACCGGCACGAGCGGCGCGAAATCGCGAT
>Ga0335081_10011263_pt1 | contig 14458 bp, 13 predicted proteins | sample Lox_Sample_35_FD_206713 | JGI IMG/M metagenome (GOLD analysis project Ga0335081, IMG submission 206713) | Soil microbial communities from Loxahatchee National Wildlife Refuge, Florida, United States - Lox_Sample_3.5 | ecosystem: Environmental > Terrestrial > Soil > Wetlands | place: USA... | reverse complement strand
AGCGATGCCGTGCTGTTCGGCTGCCCGCTGTTCGGTGGCGACACCGACCGCACGCCCGGGCCGATCACAGTGTCGATCGCCATGTTCGGCAGCGTGCCGGAGGGCACCATGGTGCGCCGCGCCGGCGCCAAGCCCGGTGACCGCGTCTTCGTCAGCGGCAGCATCGGCGACGCCGCGCTCGGCCTCGCCGTGCGCAAGGACGCGAACTTGGGCAAGGACTGGAAACTGTCCGAGCCGCAGCGTCAGCATCTGCTCGCGCGTTACCTTCTGCCGCAGCCGCGCAATGCATTGGCCGAAGCCGTGCGCACGCATGCCTCCGCTGCCATGGATGTCTCCGACGGCCTTGCCGGCGATTTCGCCAAGCTCTGCCGCGTCTCCAAGGTGAGCGCTGCCATTGCGGCCATGCGCGTGCCGTTCTCCGATGCCGCCAAGGCGGTGATCGCCGCCGATCCGGCGATGCTGGAAACCGCGCTCACCGGCGGCGACGACTACGAGATCGTCTGCACCGTGCCGCCGCACAAGGCCGACAGCTTCCGCGCCGCAGCGCTTGCCGCCAAAGTTCAAGTCACCGACATCGGCGAAGTGGCGGCCGGCGAGGGGACCCAGTTCCTCGACGCCGACGGCGCGCCGCTTGCCTTCCAGCACGCCTCCTTCAGCCACTTCTAATTTTTTCTTTGTCATTCCGGGGCGCGGCCTTTAGGCCGCGAGCCCGGAATCCATAACCCCAGCGCTGCGGAGTATGGATTCCGGGTCCGCGAGCTTTCGCTCGCGTCCCGGAATGACGAGGTGTATATATCCGGCCGCATCCAGCCAGGTGAGCTATGCACGATATGACGGCCAAGAAAGCGGCGCTCGGCGCCACCACGCCGCATCGCAACTTCGCGAAATATCACAAGCTGTTTCCGACCACCGCATGGCTGCGCCGCAAGGCGCCGAAGAACGTGCCGCTGTTCTCCTTCGAATATGGCGACACCGGCGCCGGCAACGATACCGGCATCGCGCACAATTGGGCGGCCTTCGACGCCATCAAGATTACGCCGCGCTATGGCGTCGTGGTGACGCCGCCGCCGGTCGAGGTCGAATTATTCGGCCGCCGCTATAACGCGCCGATCGGCATTGCGCCGATGGGTGGGCCGTCGCTGGTGTGGCCGGGCGCCGATATCTTGATGGCGAAAGCCGCGCAGCGCGCGCGCGTGCCCTACACGTTGAGCGTTGCCGGCGGCGCCACCATCGAACAGGCGGCGGCAGCCGCCCCCGACGTGTTCTGGCTGCAACTTTACCGGTTCTGGCGTGACGAGCACAAAATCGGCTTCGATCTGGTGCGCCGCGCGCAGGCGGTGGACGCCAAAGTTCTCGCGCTCACCCTCGACGTGCCGGTGCGCACCACGCGCTCGCGCGAGACTTACGCCGGGCTGGCGCACGAGTTCCGTCCCAACGCGCGCATGATCTACGAAATGCTGGTGCGGCCGAAATGGCTATGGGCGCTGGTGCGCAACGGCTATCCGCGCTTCGCCACCATCGCGCAATACGCGCGGCCGGGCGCCGGCACCAACGAGATTATCGCCTATGCGCGCCAGCATATGGGCGGCGCTTTCACCTGGGAAGAGGTCAAGCGCTACCGCGACAAGTGGAAGGGCAAAATGGTGGTGAAAGGTGTGCTGCATCCGGCCGACGCCGAGAAGGCGGTCGCGCTCGGCATCGACGGCGTCTGGGTGTCGAACCATGGCGGGCGGCAGATCGAGGCGCTCACCCCGTCGATCGATTGCCTGCCGGCGGTTGCCGCCGCCGTCGGCAAGAAGGCGACCGTGCTGCTCGACAGCGGCATCCGCAGCGGCCAGGACGTGACGCGCGCGCTGGCGCTCGGCGCCGACGCAGCCTTTGCCGGCAAGTCGTTCCTGTGGGCGGTGGCGGCGCTCGGCGACGAGGGGCCGGCGCACCTCATCGACCTCTATATCGACGAGCTGCGCGCTTCGCTCGGCCAGATCGGCGCCCATTCGGTCGCCGAGGCGCGCAAGGCCACCATCCAGCACCCCGGCGCGATCGATTTTGGCAAGGCTTCCGTGCTCCGGACGCGGCGCGGCAAAAAGTGACCGGCTAATAACTTTGTCATCCCGGGACGCCACGAAGCGGCGGACCCGGAATCCATACTCCGCAGGGGTTATGGATTCCGGGTTCGCGGGCTGATGCCCGCGCACCGGAATGACAGATGAGGGGCTGCCCTGCGCGGCACGCAATGGCGATTCACGCCTCGCCCCGCTAGAAGGGACGGCTTGCCGGGGGCGAACTTATGTCGGCGGTCGCCGAAACCATCGAAGTCGAAGACCAGCATCCAGCCGTCGACGACGCGCTCGCGCGCCGCAACGCCATGGTGCTGGCGGTGGCGCAGGCGCTGGCCGGCGGCAACAACACCGTCATCGTCTCCACCGCCTCGATCGCCGGCGCCGTGCTGGCGCCCGACAAGGGCCTGGCGACGCTGCCGATCACCGCCATGGTGCTCGGCATGTGGCTCGGCACATTGCCGATCGGCATTCTCGCCCGCCATTACGGCCGCCGCTTCGCGCTGCAGACCGGCTCGGCCTTCGGCATCCTGTCGGGCCTCATTTCCTACTCGGCGGTGACGCACGGCAATTTCTGGCTGCTGCTCGCCGGCACCTTCTGCGGCGGGCTCTATGCCGCAGCCCACATGTCCTACCGCTTCGCCGCCGCCGACACCGCAAGCGAGGCCTACCGGCCGAAGGTGGTGTCCTGGGTGCTGGCCGGTGGCGTGTTCGCCGCCATCATCGGACCGCAGCTCGTCATCCAAACCAAGGATATGCTGGCGCCCTACATCTTCGCCGCCAGCTATCTCGGGCAGTCGGCTTGCGCCTTGCTCGCCGCGCTGGTGCTGGTGTTCGTCAAGATCCCGCCGCTCGGCAAAATCCGCAGCGAGCACGTGCGGCCGCTGGTCGAGATCGTGCGCGCGCCGCGCTTTCTGGTGGCGGCCGCCTGCGGCGTTGCCGCGTATTCGATGATGAACATGGTGATGACCTCGGCGCCGCTCGCCATGGTCGGCTGCGGCCATTCGGTGACCGACGCGACGCTCGGCATCCAGTGGCACGTGCTGGCGATGTATGCGCCGAGCTTCTTCACCGGCGGCCTGATCGCGCGCTATGGCGTCGAGCGCATCACCGGCGTCGGGCTCGGCCTGATCGGGCTCACCGCCGTGGTCGGCATCGCCGGCATCACGGTCGCGCATTTCTGGACCGGCCTTGTGCTGCTCGGCTTGGGCTGGAATTTTGCCTTCATCGGCGCCACCACCATGGTGACGCAATGCCACCACGCCGAGGAGCGCAACAAGGTGCAGGCGTTCAACGATTTCCTCATCTTCGGCAGCATGGCGGTGAGTTCGTTCTCCTCCGGCCAGCTGCTCGCCGATTTCGGCTGGACCGCGGTCAACGAGGTGATCTTCCCGACCATAGCGGTGGCCGGCGCGCTGCTGGCCTGGCTGGTGTGGCAAAAGCGGGTAAGCGCCGCCGCCGTTTGAGCGTTGCCGCTATTTGAGCTTCGCGGCGTTGGTGTCCTGCCGCGCGCCGGCCCAGGGATCGTAAGCCTTCGGCTTGTCGGGGACTTTCTTCATCGTCGCCTGATAGTCCTTGTCGATCTGCTGCAGCTTTTCTTTTTCTTCCGCCGTCAGCGGCCGCTTGCTGCCGTAGAGGTCGATGCCGGGCGCCGAGAACTGCGCCGACGCAGGCGTTGCGGCGAGCGCGAGCAGCGCCGCCGCGGCGGCGAGGACGCGGGCCTGCCTTGCGTGCGGGACCGGCATGGCCCGATTATGAAGCCTAACCGGCCCGGCCGGGTAGGGTGTTGGGGCGCTTCTAGAGGCGTTCTCGGAGTGGGGTAGGTGCGGCGCCCGCGGGCGGGATTCGTAACCCCGCACCCGGGAGGCCTCGGGACCCGCCCGGGCGGCACTAAGACCGCTCTGCAGGGAGCCTGCTGGACTGGGACTGGCCCGCTTGCCTCGTCCCAGGAAGCTCGGACCCGGGGACAGAAATCGCCGCGGTGGAGCGCCGAGAGGCGCCCCTCCGCTTGCGCAAAGCGGAGGGGACGCGCCTCGCAAGCGTGTCGGGCGGCCGCGCCGGCCGCTCAAGGAGCCGCGCAGGCTCCTGCATCTCTCGGCGCTCCGCTCCCCTCGCTGGGGGAGCCAAGGGACGATCAAGGGACGATCAAGGGACGACGGCGTACCCCGCGCCGCAAAGAATAGGGGCGATGACACATGCCTGCTTGGCCGCTGCGGCAAAGAATACCGTTATCAGCGGTTTTTCCGCGTTGCGCTTGCGTGGCGTTTTTGGCTATATCCGCGCGCTTCCCGGTCGGGGTGAAGCGCCCTCAAAGCGGCCATCCTCGACGCTCCTGGCACCGGCGGGAGCGTTCCTCCCGCCAGCCATTCAAAAATTGAGGGTGACTTCCCATGAATACCTTGTGGGCGATCGTTGGCTGTGGCGCGCTCGCGATCCTCTATGGCATCTGGGCCACCGGCTCGGTGCTGAAGGCGGATCCCGGCGGCGCCAGAATGCAGGAAATCTCCGCCGCCGTGCGCGAGGGCGCGCAGGCCTATCTGAAACGCCAATACACCACCATCGGCATCGTCGGCGTGGTGATCTTCGTCATCATCGGGCTGACGCTCGGCTGGCTGGTCGCGGTCGGCTTTGCCATCGGCGCGATCCTGTCGGGCGCCACCGGCTTCATCGGCATGAACGTGTCGGTGCGCGCCAACGTGCGCGTCGCCCAGGCCGCCACCAAGTCGCTCGCCGGCGGGCTCGAGCTGGCATTCAAGTCCGGCGCCATCACCGGCATGCTGGTCGCCGGCCTCGCGCTGCTCGGCGTCACGCTCTATTTCGGCTTCCTCACCGAAACCCTGCACAAGGCGCCGAACGACCGCACCGTGATCGACGCCATCGTGGCGCTCGGCTTCGGCGCCTCGCTGATCTCGATCTTCGCCCGTCTCGGCGGTGGCATCTTCACCAAGGGCGCCGACGTCGGCGGCGATCTGGTCGGCAAGGTGGAAGCCGGCATTCCGGAAGACGATCCGCGCAACCCGGCGACGATTGCCGACAATGTCGGCGACAATGTCGGCGACTGCGCCGGCATGGCCGCCGATTTGTTCGAGACCTATGCGGTGACCATCGTCGCCACCATGGTGCTGGCCTCCATCTTCTTTGCCGGCACGCCCGCGCTGTTCACCATGATGACCTTTCCGCTCGCCATCGGCGGCGTTTGCATCATCACCTCGATCGTCGGCACGTTCTTCGTGCGGCTTGGCAAGAGCAAGTCGATCATGGGCGCGCTCTACAAGGGCTTCATCGCCACGGCGGTGCTTTCGCTGGGTGCGATTTGGCTGGCGACGCGCCAGCTCATCGGCTTCGGTGCGATCCCGGGCGTGGCATTCACCGGCATGGACTTGTTCATCTGCGCCGTCGTCGGCCTCGTGGTGACCGGGCTCATCATCTGGATCACCGAGTACTACACCGGCACCAATTTCCGTCCGGTGCAATCGATCGCGGCCGCCTCGGTCACCGGCCACGGCACCAACATCATCCAGGGCCTGGCGATCTCGATGGAAGCAACCGCGCTGCCGGCGCTCGTCATCATCGCCGGTATCCTGACCGCCTTTGCCTATGCCGGGCTGTTCGGCATTGCGATTGCGGTATCCTCGATGCTGGCGCTTGCCGGCATGGTGGTGGCGCTCGATGCGTTCGGCCCGGTCACCGACAATGCCGGCGGCATCGCCGAAATGGCCGGGTTGCCGAAGAACGTGCGCAAATACACCGACGCGCTCGACGCCGTCGGCAACACCACCAAGGCGATCACCAAGGGCTACGCCATCGGTTCGGCGGGTTTGGGCGCGCTGGTGCTGTTCGCCGCCTATAACCAGGATCTGCAGTTCTTCACCCGGGAGGCGGCGACGCATCCGTACTTCCGGGGCATCAAGCTCGATTTCGCGCTGACCAATCCTTACGTCGTGGTCGGCCTCTTGTTCGGCGGTCTGCTGCCTTATCTGTTTGCGTCGATGGGCATGACCGCCGTCGGCCGCGCCGCCGGCGCGATCGTCGAGGAAGTGCGCCGCCAGTTCCGCCAGCGACCCGGCATCATGAAATACAAGCAGAAGCCGGACTACGGCCGCGCCGTGGACATGCTCACCAAGGCCGCGATCAAGGAAATGATCGTGCCGTCGCTGTTGCCGGTGCTGTCGCCGGTCGTCGTGTATTTCGCCGTGTTCGTCATCGCCGGTGGGCTGGGCGCGGACGCCGCGAAGATCGCGGCGGCCAAGTCGGCCGCGTTCTCGGCGGTCGGCGCCATGCTGCTCGGCGTCATCGTCACCGGCTTGTTCGTGGCGATCTCGATGACCTCCGGCGGCGGCGCCTGGGACAACGGCAAGAAGTACATCGAGGACGGCCATTACGGCGGCAAGGGCTCCGAGGCTCATAAGGCCGCGGTGACCGGCGACACGGTCGGCGATCCCTACAAGGACACGGCGGGGCCCGCCGTCAACCCGATGATCAAGATCACCAACATCGTGGCGCTCTTGCTGCTCGCCGTTCTGGCGCACTAGCGCGCACATCGCGAAACGACAAAGGGCTCGCAATAAGTGCGAGCCCTTTTTGCGTTACGCACGTCGCCGCGTCAGAACTTCGGCATCAGGTTCTTGAACACGCCGCGCAGATAATTGAGATCCTGGCCGCCGGTCGGCGTGGTCTGCGACACGAAATCGAAAATCTTGCCGTCCTTGAGGCCGTAGTCGGCGAGCCGCCGCACTTTGCGGTCATTGTCGAAATAGACCGCGATGACGCGCTGGTCGATGACCTCTTGTTTGAGGAACGCGGCCGCGCGCTGCGCCTTCTGCGATATGTAATAGAACACTTCGCCGTTGACGGTGGCGACGGTGGAGGGCGTGCCAAGCACGATCAGCACCTGCTCCTGCGAGGCGCCGACCGGGATCTGTTCGAGCGCGCCGTCTTGCAGCACGTAGCCGCGCTGGAAGGTCTCGGTGAAGCGTCCGCAGCCGGTGACGGCCAAGGCGAGCACGAGCACAGCGGCGCAATATGCGGTCTTTGAGGAAAATTTCGGCAATGCCATTTGATCTTGCATCGGCGGAGGCCTTGGCTTAACCGGCGGCAAAGCACGATCAGCCCGACCCCAACGCGATGATTTTCCCCCTTTTTCGCCGCTCTGCGCGGCCCGGCACCATTTCGGCCCTCTATGGCGCCATCGTGGCACAGGCCCGGTTACCGGGCTTTTACCGCGATTACGGTGTGCCGGACACCGTTGACGGCCGTTTCGAGTTGATCGTTCTGCATTTGGCGCTGGTGCTCGACCGGATCGCCGAAGAGCCGGAGCTGCGCGGCCTGGGACAGGGGGTTTTCGACCGCTTTTGCCAGGATATGGACCATAACCTGCGTGAAATGGGCATTGGCGACCTGGCGGTGCCCAAACACATGCGGCGCATGGGCGAGGCCTTCTATGGCCGCGCGCAGGCCTATCGGGCGGCGCTGACGGCGGCGGACAATGGGGGCCTGGTGGAGACTTTGACGCGAAATATCTATGGCGCGGCGCCGGCCGCGCCGGCGGATAGCCTTGCGGCCTATATGCGGGAGGCGGTAGGTCACCTGAAAGGGCTCGATCAGGCGGCGCTGGCCGCCGGCACTTTGCGCTTTCCGGAGCTAAGGTAAGGGCTTGAGGTCGATGGATAAAGCGCCCTGGAGCGTGCCGGTCGCGGTGGAGGATATCCCGGACACCGGCCTGCATATGGAGATCGAGGCGCCGGACGCTACGCGTGCGGCAGTGGCCGAGCTCGCCAATGTGCGGGCGCTGCCGCAGCTCGCGGCCGTGTTCGATCTCACCCGCCAGGGTGCCGGCGCGCACGTGTCCGGCCGGGTCCGCGCTTTAGTCGGGCAGACCTGCGTGGTCAGCCTCGAGCCGATGGAGAGCACGCTCGACGAGACGATCGACGTGACGTTTTCGCCGTCTGCCGAGGCGGCATCGATCGAAGATGATGAGCCGCCGGAGCCGCTGGTCGACGGCAGCCTCGATCTTGGCGCGCTTGCCACCGAATTCCTGCTGCTTGCGATCGACCCCTATCCGCGCAAAGCCGACGTGCAGTTCGCCCCGCCTAAAGTCGAGGAGGGCGGCGAACACCCCTTTGCCGCGCTCGCAACCCTGAAAAAAGTCTGGGGAGCGGCAAACCGTGAGCGCTTGGCAAGCGGTGAACCGTATCCAAAACTGCCTTGTATGCCGCGACCTAGCCTGTAAGGTCGCCAACTTGCATCGAAGCCGGTCGATCCATGCCCGATAAGGTCCGCATCGCGCTTGACGTCATGGGCGGGGACCATGGGGCCTCGGTGGTTTTGCCGGGCGCGGGCATCTCCCTCACCCGCCACCCCGACATCGAATACGTGCTGTTCGGCGACCGAGCGATGTTGGAGCCGATCCTCGACAAGCTGCCCCGCCTCAAGGCCAAGTCGCGGGTCGTGCACACCGAGGTGTCGATCCGCATGGACGACAAGCCGAGCCAGGCGCTGCGCTACGGGCGGTGGAAGTCGTCGATGTGGCTCGCCATCGATGCGGTGAAGAAAGGCGAGGCCGACGCCGCGGTGTCGGCCGGCAATACCGGCGCGCTGATGGCCATGGCGCGCTTCAACCTCAAGATGATCGAGGGCATTGAGCGCCCCGCCATCGCCGCGCTGTGGCCGACGGTCAAGGGCGAGTCCATCGTGCTCGATGTCGGCGCCTCGATCGGCGCCGACGAGGTCCATCTCATCAATCTCGCCGCCATGGGCAGCGCCATGGCGCGCGTGCTGTTCGACGTCGAGCGGCCGACCGTCGGCCTGCTTAACATCGGCGTCGAAGAGGTGAAGGGGCTGGAGCAGGTGCGCGAGGCCGGCCGCATCTTGCGCGAGGGCAATTTCCCGCATTTCGATTATCACGGCTTTGTCGAGGGTGACGACATCGGCAAGGGTACCGTCGACGTGGTGGTCACCGAAGGATTCGCCGGCAATATCGCGTTGAAAACCGCCGAAGGCACCGCGCGCCAGCTCGGGGCCTATCTGCGTGCCGCCATGAACCGCACCTGGGCCGCACGGCTCGGCTACCTGCTGGCGCGTCAGGCCTTCCGCACGCTGCGCGAGAAGATGGATCCGCGCAAAGCCAATGGCGGCGTCTTCCTCGGCCTCAACGGCATCGTCATCAAGAGCCATGGCGGCGCCGACGCCGAGGGCTTCGCCGCTGCGATCGACATGGCCTACGACATGGTGCGCTACGAACTGCTCGCCAAGATCGGCGAGACCATGGCGCGCGACCTGAGGGCGACCGCGAAGGCGCGGGCGGCGAGCGGAGCAGGCTCGTGACCATGCTGCGTTCGGTCGTGCTCGGGTGTGGCAGCTATCTCCCGGCGCGAATTCTCAGCAATGACGAGCTGGCGCGCTCGGTGGAAACCACCGACGAGTGGATCGTGCAGCGGACCGGCATCCGCGAGCGCCACATCGCGGCCGCGGGCGAGCTCACCTCCGATCTTGCGATCAATGCCGCGCGCGCCGCGCTCGCCAACGCCCATGTCGAGGCGGGCTCGATCGATCTCATCGTGCTCGCAACCTCGACGCCCGACCAAACTTTTCCGGCAACGGCCGTGTCGGTGCAGGCCAGCCTCGGCATCACGCGTGGCGCAGCCTTCGATCTGCAAGCGGTCTGCTCCGGCTTTGTCTACGCGCTGTCCATCACCGACGGCATGCTCAAGTCGGGCGGCTTCAAGCGCGCGCTGGTGATCGGGGCGGAGACGTTCTCGCGCATCCTCGATTGGAGCGACCGCACCACTTGCGTGCTGTTTGGCGACGGCGCCGGCGCTGTGGTGCTGGAGGCGCAAGCCTCGCCCGGCGAGCGCACCGATCGCGGCATCCTCACCAGCCATTTGCGCTCGGACGGCCGCTATAGGGCCAAGCTCTATGTCGACGGCGGGCCGTCCTCGACCCAAACCGTAGGACATTTGCGGATGGAGGGGCGCGAGGTGTTCAAACACGCGGTGGCGATGATCACTGACGTGATCGAGGACGCCTTCAAGGCCACCGGCTATTCCGCCGCCGATATCGACTGGTTCGTGCCGCATCAGGCCAACAAGCGCATCATCGATGGCTCGGCGCACAAGCTCGGCATCGCGCCGGACAAGGTGGTGATCACGGTCGACCGCCACGGCAACACCTCGGCGGCCTCGATCCCGCTGGCGCTCGCCGATGCGCTGGCCGACCGCCGCATCAAGCGCGGCCACCTGATCCTGCTGGAAGCCATGGGCGGCGGCTTCACCTGGGGCTCGGCGCTGCTGCGCTGGTGATGGGGCGCGGCCGTGGGCTGCCCGGACGGGCCCGGCGGGGCCAGCCTTCATAATTTGAAATGCCCGTTGACCCCTGCGGATGATGCTAATATCGTTGACTTTTCAGCGGGATATCTTCGCCGGGGGCAGGGCAGGCGATGAGCGGCAAAACAGTGACGCGGGCCGACTTATGTGAGGCGGTCTACCAAAAAGTGGGCCTTTCACGCACGGAATCTGCTTCGCTCGTGGAATTGGTGCTGAAGGAGATCACGGATTGCCTGGAGCGGGGCGAGACCGTGAAGCTGTCCTCATTCGGCTCCTTCGTCGTGCGCAAGAAGGGCCAGCGCATCGGGCGCAATCCGAAGACCGGCAAGGAAGTGCCGATCTCGCCGCGCCGGGTGATGGTGTTCAAGCCGTCGGCGATCCTTAAGCAGCGCATCAACGGCGAAGCCGTCGCCGACGCGCCCGACTGACACGTTGCTCGTGTAGCGTTCGTTCGCGTAACTAGCGTTCAACGAAAACTTATTGGAGTGATGCCGCTTTGGAAAACAAGGCGCCTGAGGCATTTCGCACCATCAGTGAAGTGGCGGACGAACTCGATCTGCCGCAACACGTGCTGCGCTTCTGGGAGACGCGCTTCCGCGACATCAAGCCGATGAAGCGCGGCGGTGGACGGCGCTTCTACCGGCCCGACGATGTCGATCTGCTGCGCGGCATCCGCCATCTGCTTTACGGCGAGGGCTACACCATCCGCGGCGTGCAGCGCATTCTGCGCGAGCAGGGCACCAAATTCGTGCAAGTGGTTTGGCAGGAGGGCGCGCCGCAGCCGCCGCATGGCGCGAGCGAAGAAGAGGATTTTGCCGAAGAGGCCGCGTCCGCCGCCGAGATGCTCGAGGAAGAGAGCGGCTTGCGCGGCCGGCTCGGCGGACTGATCGGACACGATCTCGGCGACCGCCGCGATGACGCGGCGGAGCGGCAGGAGCCGCCGCTCAGGAGCGCGCCGATCCCGCGCGTTGGGCCGGGCGACCGCCCTGTCCACGAGGAGCCGCCGCCTGTCGCCACGCGAGCGCCGGAACCTGCCGCAAGGCTTCCACGCGACGACCTGCGGCGCTTGCACGCCGCGCTGCATGAGCTTGGCGAATGCCGGAAATTGCTCGACGCGGCCGTCCGCCACGACGCCTAGCGGCGGCAAGTCCCCACAAAAAGCCCGACGCCTGGCCGACCCCGGTTAGGTGTGCGTTTGAACCCGGCGCCTGTGGCGGCGCGTAATACGGCGTGTAAAGTTACACCGCTGACCGATTGAGCAGGGTTGGGGTACATGCGTCGACTAAGTGCGGTTGCGTTGCTGGCGCTCGCTCTCTTCGCGGGCGGCCACGAGCGGGCAGTTGCGCAACCGGCGCCGCCCCCCGCGCCCTACGCCGCCACTCACGGCGCGGCTATTGGAGCAGGCGCCGGCGCGGTCATGGGCTCGGTGGCGGTTGCTGCCGTGGCGCCGATGGTCGCCACCGCGCTGGCCGGGCGCGAATTGACCTTGAGCGAGGTCTGGCACCTCGAGCTCAGCGTCTTCCTCGGACCGGCCGGCTGGTGGCTCGCCGATCGAATGTTCCCGCCGGGCCACGGCGGCCCGCCCGGGCGTTCGCCGCCGCGCGGTCCGGGTCGCGGCGGCGACATCAGTGTGCCGCCTGCGGGTGCGACAAACTTCGTGCCGAACGAGGTGCTGGTCGAATTCCGCGCCGGCGCCTCCGCGCGTCAGCTCGCTTTAATCACCAGCCGCCTGCAATTGACGCAGCTCGAACAACAAACTTTCGCGCTCACTAATCGCACGCTCATCCGCTTCCGCATCGACAGCGGCCAGTCGGTGCGCGCGACGCTGATGGCGATGCGCGCTTATGCTGGCGTCGCCGCCGCGCAGCCGAACCATCTTTTCTTGGGCGCGCAGGCGCAAACCGCGCCGGCCGCGTCGGCGCAACCCACGCAATATGTCGTGTCCAAGCTGCATCTCACGGAAGCGCATCGCGTCACCAATGGCGACAATGTGCTGGTGGCGGTGGTCGATTCACAAATCGACATGAACCATCCTGATCTCGCCGGCGTGTTCGCCGGCAGTTACGACGCGCTCGGCGCGCCGGCTCCGCCGCATCTGCATGGCACCGCCATCGCGGGCGCCATCGCGGCGCACCAGAAGCTGATCGGCGTGGCGCCGAAGGTGCGGCTGCTCGCCGTGCGCGCGTTTTCCGGCAGCGGCGCGAGCGCGCAGGGCACGACCTACAACATCATGAAGGGCATCGATTGGGCGGCCGGCGAGAACGCGCGCGTCATCAACATGAGCTTTGCCGGCCCCACCGATCCGATGATGCGCGATATGATCGAGAAGGCCGATGCGCGCGGCATCGTGCTGATCGCGGCGGTCGGCAATGCCGGGCCAAATTCGCCGCCGCTTTATCCAGCCGCCTATAGCGACGTGATTGGCGTGACGGCGACTGACGAAGACGACAAGCTGCTGCCAATAGCCAATCGTGGCGCGCAAGTCGCAGTGGCGGCGCCGGGCGTCGATATCATCGCGCCGGCGCCGGACGGCAATTACCAGGTGACGTCGGGGACATCGATGGCGGCGGCGCATGCGAGCGGCATAGCGGCGCTGCTGCTGGCGCGCGATCCGAAGCTGACGCCGGCGGCCTTGCGGCGCGATCTGATCCGCTCCGCGCACGCGGTTCCCGGCACGCGGCGCGAGGTCGGCGCCGGCGTGATCGACGCGCTCGCGGCCGTCGACGAGTTCAAGAAATAAGGGGTGAATGGTCGGGGCGGCGGGATTTGAACCCACGACCCCCAGTCCCCCAGACTGGTGCGCTAACCGGGCTGCGCCACGCCCCGACCGGAACGGCGCGGACTATAGGGATGCACGTTTCTGAGTCAAACGCGTTGCTCAAAGCTCGGCGGCGCGCTCCGGCCGCCAGCGGCCGGTGATGATGTCCCACAGGCCGAGCAGGTTGCCGCGCAGCCGCCCGGCGCGGTCGATATGCCGTTCGGGGAACAATGCATGCGCCATGTTGGCGAGCAAATTGCGGCCCGCCAGCCGCAACGCGCTCTCGGCGCGCATCGTGCCTTTGGCGACGAGATAGCGCGGATTGACGATCTGCGAATAGCCCAACTGGCGGCCGGGGCTGCGTCCGCGCTTGATGCCGAGATGCACGCCCCACAGCCGGTCGCTCGACACCATGCGGCCGCGCGCAGCCACGCGCGCGCCGAAATCGGTGTCTTCCTGCCACGCATACAAAACCAGCCGCTCGTCGAAACGCAGGCCGTCGATGGCGGAACGCCGGTAAACCATGTTGCATCCATATGGCGAGACGCCGTCCTTGACGGCGCCGGTGCCATCGGCGTGCGCACGGTCGGCATCGGCCACGATCGCTTCGCCTTGCGCCCAGCTCAAACCGGCAGTCTTGATGCCGTCGGCAAGGACGCGACCGGTCGCAACGGCGATGTCGGGCGCCTGCGCAAACAGCGTGCTGGCGTTCTCAAGCCAGTACGCCGATGGGATAAAATCGTCGTCGAAGAAAACCACCAGATCGCAGGATGCCGGCAGAGCCGCAAGGCCGGCATTACGCTGCGCGCACAAGCCAAGCCGGCTGGTGACGATCTGGACGCTGTCGTTGTGAATGCCGGACGCATCCGCGGCATCACCCACGGCGATGACGATCGCCTGCGGAGGCAGGCTTTGACGCGTCAACCGCTCGATCAGCGCCTTGACGATCTCGGGGCGGCCTCTGGTGGCGATGACCACACCGGCGGCGGGGCGTCGGCCGCTCATCGCGCTGCGTCCTTGATGGGGCCGCGGATGGCAAAGCCGATGTAGAGCGCCGCGACGATCACAAAAACGCCCGCGTAGAGCGCCAGCAAACCGATGAGATCGAACCGGGCGATGAGGCCGATGCCGATCGCTATCGTCATCATCATGACATTGATGATCGAGAGCCGCGCGATCTCGCGGAAATAACCCGTGTGCTGCAGCAGGAAGTTCGGCGCCGATTTGGCGGCGGCGGTTGCAAGCAGCACCAGCAGGATCGGAACCGCCGCCGCCGGCATCGTCGCCGCATGGCCGAGCAGCAGCGCGAACAGGCCTTTGGC
>Ga0335081_10011262_pt1 | contig 14459 bp, 15 predicted proteins | sample Lox_Sample_35_FD_206713 | JGI IMG/M metagenome (GOLD analysis project Ga0335081, IMG submission 206713) | Soil microbial communities from Loxahatchee National Wildlife Refuge, Florida, United States - Lox_Sample_3.5 | ecosystem: Environmental > Terrestrial > Soil > Wetlands | place: USA... | reverse complement strand
CTCATTGATCAACATTGCAATAGTTAAAGCGCCGCTTTAATCTCATTGCAATTAAAATAGCTTCCATCGCAATTGGAATAGCTCCATTGTTCCATTGCATTGTTCAGCGCCACCACCGAATTCGACATGTGCTTTTCGCCATTTTTTGGTTTGACAGGGATTATGTCCATAAATTTCCTGAAGCCGAATGTGTGTTCTGCTCTGGTTGAGCTCAAAAGTCTTAACGGCTTGAGGGACTGCCGTGAAGACAGGCCTTTCGAGATAGCGGTCTTCTCTCCGTCGACTCCGAGCTGCCAGTCGTATCGAATCGCGCGGGGCCGGCGCCTCTGATCTGATCACCAATTTCCACCCGAAATATCTAAGCCCTTACCCTAAACCCCCCTCCGAACTTTAATCAACGGTCGGGAACAATAGCCTTACCGCAACAATGATCCGCCGCTCAAGACAATCCTCCCCAAGAACAACAATATCCAAAAGAAACTAAAATTCGAGCCTTTCTGACTGTCTATAAATGCCGCCCTTCCTCTCGCCGTCATCTCCTCATCATCCTTCCATTTCGAAAGAAAATCCACAAATGTCACAGACGACAACCACCATAAACGGCTCTGCAACCCGCTCGACCACGCCAACCCTCCGCTCCACAATCTCCAGCGGGCACGGCCGCCCGCTCCCCCACACCGTCCTTTCCCCCGTCCGTCATACAGAACGAAGTCTCTGGGAACGCAATGATTCCCATCTTGTCGCTCTCTTTGCTTTTGCTACGGGGATCCTTCTTGCTGCGTCCGTTGCGATGGCGATTGCTCACCCTTCCACACCACAGGCTTGGTTATATGTTACGGCAATTTGCTTTTTCCATTTTATGGAGTATTATATTACTGCTAAATATAAGCCTTTTGAGGTTACGCTGGATGGTACTCGAAAACACCTTGTGGGGGACCTCATTGGCTAATTTGGTGTATAGCATTTTTGTATAATAATGGACGGAGTTATGTCATGGCGACGACCCTTGGTTTCGTTGAGTTCCTCGTGGAATGGTACTTTCTCCCACATACAAAGGTTATTTCAATCACCACCTACGCCGGTATCGTCCCCTATATCCCCGGTATCACCTCTGACCCTTCCCGTTTTCAGGCTTCGGGATGTTGGTTATCGGCCAATTCTTCCGGAGTGCCGCAATGATTGAAGCTTCGTCAAACTTTAGCCATCAAATTGCCACAGAAAAGAAATCAACACACGAACTCGTGACTTCAGGCGTATACTCGCTAGTCCGACATCCAAGTTACTTTGGATTCTTTTGGTGGGGTGTTGGGACGCAGGTTTTTCTTGCCAATCCATTGAGCACAGTTGTGTTTATGGCTACGCTATGGAGATTCTTCTCTTATAGAATACAGTATTCGCCCATGCCGTCTCCTCTTCAAACCTCTTTTGTTTTTGGCGGTGTGCTGATTGGGGGGTAGACGTGAGGAAGGACTTTTGGTGAACTTTTTTGGGGATGAGTATGTGGACTATCGGAAAAGAGTAGGAGTTTGGATACCTTTTATTTCATAAGCTCTCTTTTTGATGAGAGGTATGTTTCCAGAGACTACGACATTAGACAACCAAGATAGTGCTTACTATCTAAATGGAATAGGCGTATTCACTATCATTACAATTGATCGCCTCCTTGGCGCTCTTAAAGGAACGATGAGGATGAGCCGAGGGACGTCGGGGACACACGGATGAAATATTTTATATAGGCTAAAGCTGTGTCAGTGGCAAATGGGATGTTTTTCCGGGACGTTTTCACAAGCCGATTCAGACGCCGTTAGGAGAGCGTCGGTTTCGGGAGCCGTTCATTCGCGTAAGCCCGCCCAAACCCTTTTCCGCGTCGGACCAACGCCTCATAATTTGTATTCACCCCTGACACAAACAACGAACGACCTCCTCGGCCACACCAAACCGGACGACCAACGATGATCTGTCCAAGCTGCAAAACCAGCGTCCCCGATCGATCAAACGAGGTAGAACTCCTCGAAGCTCAAGTTCGACAACTGTCCCAAAGACTCGCCCTGGCAGGTACACATCCACGCATTCCCTGTTCCTTTTGGCCAGCCCGGTTCAAAGGACCGAGCATCGCGAACATTGGAACGGCTAACGTGGTGTGTAGTTGACAAAGCAGCAGACTTGGAAGATGACCTCCGCCTCTACAAAACCGGGTCGCCTTCCTCTGCAAACTCGATGCCCACGTCCGAAACCTCCTCTTTCCTAGCCCAGTCACGCCTGACAAACTTTATTTCCGCACGAAAGGGCTCCCTTTGGGGCACCCGCACGCAAGTCAAAACCCCCCCGCCCTCCTCCCGGACAAATACCCCCCAACGCACGCCCACGCCGAACCCCCGGGAAACGCTGGACCCCGCCAGCTTACCGCTGGAAGAACAACTTACGACGGAACGCAATGCAAGAGAAGCAGCGGAAGAAAAAGTGGCGAGCATGACGTTGGAATTGGAAGAGCTGACGCAGAATTTGTTTGAGGAGGCTAATGCGATGGTCCGGAATGAACGGGAAAAGTGTTCACGCTTGGAGGCAAGATTGGCGGTTATGGAGAGTCGGGAGGACGAGAAGCGGAGGAGGTTGACGGAGCTGGAGAAAGCGGTTGAGAGGATTATGAGGGTTAGGAGTGTGTTGGAAGGGAATACTCAGCATGCCAAAGTGCTTTCTTCTGTCGGTTGAGAAGTGGAGCTGCTTGCGGTTGTTCTATTGTTTTCTTTTACTTTTTTTGTAGATAGTATTGCGCGTTATTGGATTGGGGGAGTTCAGGATTGAGGGAGAGAGGGTTTTCAAACAATCATTTGGATCTTCATTTATTTGCTTAGAGAAATATAGTTACTTTTATGGGGTATCCGCCATCTCAAAGGTCCATTTCGAACGAAATTGAGATCGGGACATGTATTGGTGATCCGCATTTATTTAAGATATCTAGCGGCATGTTCGACATGATCCTCGGCGAAGGTGCTCATGAAATAATAACTGTGATCATATCCCTACCAATCAGTAAGGTCAACAATCACAGCTATAGTACCTCCTGATATCGCACTGTAACAGCATCACCAAGCCCTGCTTCCTTGGCAGCATTTTCAAAGTTCTCAGGCAACAGCTGTCCAGCCTTGTAAAAAGTATCTCCAGTGCCGACGTCGATGAGAACATCAGGTTTGGGACCTTTATATTTCTTTATGAGTTCAGTGGCATCGTGTTCCGCCCACTTGGCCTTATTATTCATTCCAAAATAGCCGGAGAAAGCCTTTTGTCAATAACCTCATCTTGCCAGGGGTGATAACCTTTGCGCCCCAAGGACAGTTCATGGGGTTTGAGATTGGGGCGAATGCACTGACACTCTTGTATTTTCCAGGATTACGCAGAAAGAGCGTCAAAGCGCCATGTCCGCCTATGATAAGCGGATCAAAAACACCGTAAGTACCCATGGAGTGACCGGTGATCGACATCCGACTCGAATCGATGGGGAATTCCGTGGATACAAGCTCGGGAAGTTCCTCGGTAACATAAGTGTACATCTTATAATTTTCATTCCACCCCGACTCCGTAGCATCAATATAAAATCCGGCACCAGTACCGAAATCCCACGACTCATCCTCCCCCTCGACCTTTGCCCCTCCTACCCCACAATCAGCAAGAAGAAAAACCCGCTCCCGGTGTACGTGGCGACGTGTCCGGCAAGACCATTGCGATTCCAGCCTTGCCAAGGTGGTTAAAGAACCCGCCCTTTTCGGAGCAATTGTCGGCCGTACACGTCAAGCCCGCTGAAGCGCCTCAGCCTGAGATGTCCCTAGTGGGAGGAAAGGGGAGATACAGAGGTAGAACAAAATGGGGACTCTTTTCGGAGAACTGCCGAGGGCGGCCGGGGGGAGATAGATGTTGAAGTTTGCGGGGAGTTTAAGGACTTTGGAATCGTGTGTTACCCTGAGCAGATTTCCTCCGCCGACAAAGATCCTTTGATTGATTTTGACGGACATCGTTCCAAAGTCCCCTTTCTGATTACGATCAAGGACGGCAATTGATGAAGATGGATCCGATATGTTGGCGCCGTGTGCGTCAAGGTATTAGGGTTTGGCGCACCAACAACCCTTGAGTTTCGGGAGGCAATCGCGACACGTCGCCGAGTTCGCGACCATCCCGATCCCACGAAACAAACCCTCCGTTCACCAGCCCCCAATCCCCACACACAATGTCCAAACGCAGCGCTCGTTCCACAAGGACCCCCACAAAGACGTCCCCCGATGCCGAAATCACCCATTCAATCGTCGTCCCCGCCTACAAGGAAAAGGCCAACTTGCGCCCCTTGACAACCCGTCTCTTTGCCGCCTTTGAAGACTCTGAATCCCCCATTTCGGTCGAGAGTGTGGAATTGATTGTCGTCGATGATAATTCGCGGGATGGGAGTGTGGAGGAGGTCGATGCGTTGAGGGAGGAGGGCTATAATGTCCGTATTGTCGTGAGGACGAGCGAAAGGGGGCTGAGCAGTGCTGTTGTCCGTGGGTTCAGGGAGGCGACAGGCGAGGCGATGATTTGTATGGATGCGGATTTGCAGGTAAAAACATGATGTTTGAGATGGGGATCTGACAGGGTTAGCATCCTCCAGAGTCGGCGCCGAAGATGTTGCATTCGATTACGGAGCAAAAACCTTTCGTGCTTGGGACCAGATACGGACCTGGCGTTGAGATGGATAAAGACGTAGTTTCTCAGAGAAAGGATTAGCTTACATATAGTGGCCCATGCATCGGCGAGTTATTTCAACAGGGGCAAGATTGCTTGCCCGGCCCTTGACCACTGTCTCAGATCCCATGTCGGGCTTCTTCGGGATTCACAAAAAATATGTACTCACCCTGACCATGTCCCCCTCTTCTCCATCAACCAGACTGGACACTAATGGAGCGTAGTTCAATCAAACCGCAGACCTCAATCCTCACGGCTTTAAAATCGCCCTAGATCTCCTCCTCAAATCCCCGCTTCCTCTCAACGGCGTGACCGAAATACCCTTCTCCTTTGGCACGCGAAAGGAGGGCGAGAGTAAACTTACCGGCAAGGTGATGTTGCGTTATCTCGAGCAGTTGGGGGAGTTGTTTTGGTGGAAGTATTATGGCTTGATTCTTGCGATTATTCCGGTTTTAATTGCTGGGATCGCGGTCATTGTGGTACAGATTTGGTTCGATCATTGACTATTCGAGAATCAAGTTTATTTTGACCGGGAAGCAGTGAGCGGGGAAAGCAGGGTGTGGTAAGGGACAAAGGGTGAGGTTTGGGGAGGCCAATTATGTGGTCAGTTGGATCATGTATCGAGGTGATCATTTCTCTCTAGAAAAATAGGGACTTTAATGAGGGAGAGCTTTCTTGTGGATCAATGTCATTTTCTTCCAGCAATTGTGAATCAGAATCCGGTCATACTATGAGGCGACGTGAAAATATAAACGATAATATATAACAGGTAAAGAGATAAAAGGGACGAATGAAATGAACGCATAGTCTCCCCCTCCACCATCCGACAAGAAACAGAAACAAGCGATCCAACAGATGAAACGGACTCCTTTTCTCTCAAATTTTTATTCAATCCTCTTGTTTAAACATGTTTGCATCCAACGGCCCACTCCGCCTATTAACAGCAGTAAACCCACTCGCCGCACTCGGACCGGGGGTGCTCCCCGCCGGCGTCCCGACATCAGCATTACTCGCGATCTCACCCAAGTCCATAGCATCCACACTCCCTTCCCTCCCCATCAAATTCCCTTCTAACACGCTTCCCTCCACGCCCTCTTCTTCCCCCTCCTCACTTCCCTCCTCCGCCTGAGCTTCATCATCATCATAATAGCTCGCCGTCTCCTCGACCCGCGACGAGCTCGCATGCGGTCTATGACCCCCAATCCCTGCAGCTCGCCTCTCACTCATCCGTTTCATCTGTTCATAAACCAACATATCTTCTTTGTATCGCTTTTGATCTTCATTAAATGCATCCTTGAACGGTTGTTTCGCTTTTTCATCAAGTTCACGCCACGCTACCCCCATAGCCTTCGTCAAATCAAAGTTCTCATCATGGCCATGCAAGCCACGGACATTATCCCGCTCCTGTTCACAGAACCGGAGGAACGGGTTTGTAGGACGCTTCGGCGCGTTGGGGTCCCGAGGTGCTTTCGGGACGGGCGAAGGACGGGCAGCACCACTTTTGCCACCGTGGCCGCCGGGGGTGCCGCGACGACCGCCTTTGTTGTGGTGGCCTGGGTTTTGCAGGACAATGAGGTGTCGGTTTTGGGCTTGAGGACGTCGTTCTGGGGGTGGGGTCTCGCGCTCGGAGACGGTGCTGTACGAGGTTCCGGCGGTACTGCTTCGTCTCCGACTACCAGACGGTTGGGCGCGAGCTGGTTTTTCTTGTTCAACCTGTATCCCCGTCAGCGAAAAGCGAGGGCGCAGAGGACAGAGAATGGCCCTGGAGGAGGGGCGGTACCGAGGATTCGCTTTCACTTCCTTCTGAATCATCGACATGGGCAGGGGTCTTCTCTTCCAACTTTTCAAGCAAGAGCGCCCGTTCCAGTCTCATCCGGGCAATGCTCCGCTTCGCTCGATCGATTTTTAGGGTGAGGGCATCGTTTTCTGCCTCGACGTCGAAAATCTTGCGCTTCAGGTCCTTGCACTTTGTTCGGTAACGTGATTCTTCTGTGCCCGTGTACGGCGCATGGTGGCCCCGTGTTTTCTACACACGTATCAGCAAAGGGTGAGAGAAAGAAGGGGAGCAGGTGAGGGGGGGTGTACGGCAAATCCAGGATGGGTTGGTGAGGCCGCGGCCATTTTGGGGGCTGCTGTGGACCGAGCGGCAGGGTGATGAATTACGGACAAATGCTCAGGCCAAACTCGAATTTTCGTGATGTGGCAGTTGCTGACAAAGAAGAGGATCCTTGCACGGGATATTATTCTCTGCAATTACAAGGCACAAAATTTTGCTTAAGAAAGCGAACAAAATCTAAAATTGCCCTTCAGGCATGTGAAAACGCATCTCACTCGCCTTGTCCGTGATGCTCTTGTCCTCTCACCAATGCTCAAATTTGGCGTGTTCACCTCTTGGGAACTTGTTCTGCTCTCGCGAGGGGTGCCTTCTCGACAGCATTGGAGATATCCGCAAAACGGGTCAAATTGCCGATCCCTGTGAGGGCGTAAAACCAAGCGAGCCGACGCACAGCAGATCTTGGCAATGCGCGTTTGAAACAAACAACACCCCGCCCTCCCCCGCCCTGCAGTCCTCAGCCCTCTCCTTGAAGGAGCCACAGCCGCACGCACTCTCGCAGCACGCCGTAGTATCAATTCGCCCTCGGTTCATTCGATGCGACGACAGGTCCTCGTCACACTCCTTTCCCTCACATGCGCAACAGGCGTGTGGGCAAACACAGAAAAAGTAATCTTCATCGCCCCACCAGCGCCCCTTGAGCCCCTCGAATCCCACATTGCTCTCGAGACTCTGTCACCCACACGGCCGGCTGTGCGGAGAATAGAAGTTCAATTGTCGTTTGATCGGCCGACTGAGACGTTTTTTGCCCTGGAATCACTCGACATTGGACGAAGGTACGAGGTGAGAGTATGCTGGCCTGCTTCGGTAACAACTCCCCTCCTGCAAACCCCCTCTCCCGGTTCTGTTTCGTTTCGCTTTTTTGGATTGACACGTTTGTAGACGCCTACGGAATTTAATCTTGTTATTGAACCTACGAATAGTACAATTTCACCGGGTGGACGGATAGAAGATCGTAAGGGAGCCTCGAAAACATATCTTCGTCTCGAGGCTTCTCCAGCTTTCCTCTCCCATAGACGCGAGCTTATGGAGACGCCTCCCCCGGTCTACTTTGATCTCAGTACCCCCTCCCCTCTCCCAATCCCGCCTTCCGCTGCCCGCCTCCTCGCTGGCACTTCACTTCCAATGGGGGCTGACGATTGCAGTCCTGGACCCGCTGGTGTTCGGAGTGATTCCAGAGAGTTTGTTGCCTGTCATCGGGTATTCTTGTATTGTAGCGGTATTTGCCTGGTTTGTGGTGGGGAAAATTGCCCTTCGTTTAATTCGGTTGGCCGTTGGGGCAGGCGGGCTCGGTGAGACGAAAACAAGCGGGCAGAAAGTGGAATAAAAAGGTCTTATTCGAATCTTGTTACTACCACAGGGTGATACTATGGCTACTGCCTGAACAATCGGAGTACGATTTTCACGTTATGCCTGCCTCCGATCTCGCCAAAACGTCATTTTTTGTCCGTTAACACGAAATTCTTCCACCTGCACTGACCCTGTGGCTGATCTCTTCGCCTGTATCTAAGGCATGGGTATTGTACTTTGCCTTCTTTTCTGTAACATTGGACTCCCACAATAAACCTAGGGGACTAATCGGTAAAATCCATTTAGAGAAACCTGATCGGACTCTCGACAATACCTATTAGATGTTTTTTCGTCTAGTCACTGGGGGAACCTTACAACGTGTGTTCCGAAGTACAGTATTTTGTTGAGTCTGATCCTGTGCGGGAAGGATGCGCCTATCAGAGTTCCTGTCGTTTGAATTTCGGTATCGGGCAATGATTTTCCACATAAATCGGCAACAAAATAGTTACGGATAAGCGCATGCTAGTAACAGAAATGTTTCATCTCAATCATGGCCACAATTCAAAGAAGCGCTTTCATGAGCAAGACGGAATCTCATACCGTCTTTGTATTCTGCTGCAGTCACATCATTCACCGGAAGAATGGTAACCCGTCGCTTTCATCACGGGAAGCGCCGACATTTGTGTCGTGGCTCTCTTTTTTTTTTTTTTGTTTTAAATTTGGGTCTCTTCGAATCAGCAATGGAAGGGTAGCCCTCAATATATTTAGCGTACCCGGGTTCGTAGAGGAACCTTTTGCTGGTGAATACGGGCAACTTTTCCAAACGAGATGAATACATCTCTTCGAGGGCGTTTTCTCTTTCCTTCCCGGGGGGAGGACATACGGGGATTCTGCCACGAACGACTTCCAAAGTTGAGAGAACCCCGTGCTGAGACCAGTTGTCGAGTTCGAGCAGCGTTTGCGACGGCCATATGAGCCCCAATGACCCAAACCATCTAGAATCCGGGATGAATTGGCTGGCAGAGACGCACCTCTCAAAGTCCAACCCAAAGAAGTCAATTGTTCGGATGTGCAAATGGTAAAATCCAATAACCCCAATAACCCATCTGTGAATTCTACCGGGTAATTGCGGTTTCCCTGGCGAGCTTTGAACCGATATCTTCGTATGTGACGATGCTCGTCAGTCGTGGCCGTGCTAAAAAGGCTCCCTTATGGACTGTCGCAAGCTGGTCTCGTGAGATGAACGTGGAGTGATCTAACGAACGCAATTCTGCGCCGTTTTATTGCGTGCTAGCGGATGTCATTTGAGGGAGAAGTGAGGCTTCTTCTTCATCTGACATTTGTGATATCCTTTGTTTGCAAATTGTGTGACGATGTGGCACGATGCCTTGAAGTCATTGCTCCGAATTGGCGATATATCATATTCAAATAGCAATAAACATGCTCTCGTCTGAATGCGAAATTTCGTGAATACTTTTTGCCAATGCGGAAGTCCCTGAAATTTGTAGTGGAGTGTCATTGCCCGAGAGTACCTTCATCTTACCTAACACGGTTCTCGCCGCGGCCACGGTGAAGGCTGCCGAGCAGGACCGCGACTTTGGGCATCATTGGGTTTCAGAACCCGTCCCGACAACGCCGCCGGCGACAGGTAGCGATCTGGCCCAGGAAGAAGGCCGTTGGTCCCCGAGAAGTGACTAGTTCGAAAGGAAGGCAGGGCTTAATCATTCCCAACATGAAAATGAAGAATAAAGAAAAATATTGATAAATATTATTCCCTGAATTCATCTTGCGCAAACCTTTATCAATCCGGAGAACCACCGCTTGCTACGGTAACCTTCCTGGACTTGGCGAGCTGACGAGCATCCAGCCTCATCGCTTCTTGGGCAGCATTCCATTGCGCAACCTTCTTACTACGGCCGACGCCCCTTCCCACACAAGTATCTCCAATTCTGCATTGAGCAATGAAGCACTCCTCGAGATCGGCAGCCTCGTCCTTCGTCACCAGAAATTCCGGATCAGCCAACCCCATGAGCTTCGTTTTGTCCCGCAACTTGGTAACAACGTTGCGGTCAATCGGCTTGACTATAACCCCGGCCAATACAGGCACCAGCAATGCTCTAACGAAGTCCGTGAGTCGGTCCATGGACATCTTGAGCCAAATGGCGGCTAGGAAAGCATGGAACGCTTCCCTGGGGATAGTCCGGTTCTCGTCTAAGCTGATCTGAGCTCGAGGGGAGACTTGGATACGCGTCTGAAAGTTGTATGCCCTGGCCCAGGCTTCGACTGTAGAGTTTGCGACACACTTTCTGCGAATCTCGTCAATCCGTCCTTTCTCCAACTTTTTATCGAAGGACTCGAAGAGGATAAGCGTAACAGCAGCGTTGAGAGCCGCATTACCGAGAATAGCGAGACGTTCATAGGACTCGGGATTGGCAGTCGTACCCGCCGACGAGTGCGTGTATGCCTCCCGTTCATAATCAGTGCCGATATCCGGAAGTTCAGGTAAAGTGTCAGGGAGTGGAACTTCATTGACCCGGGAGTCTTGAGAGTAAGACATGGCGACGACTAATTTGGATCAAGAGCGGCGTCAAAACTGTTGGATGAGTTAAGGTCGGCTTTGACGATAGATTTGGAGTGGTCAGCGTCCCGCCGTAGGGCTTTATATGCAGGATGCCAGACGCGGGAATTGATATTGGGACCGTGTGCGACAGATCCCAATCTCCAGCTCCTCAGCCGACGCATATTCCGGGGTCTGGCCCAATCATTCGTCGAGTCCTGGCAGGTACCTGCAGCTTTTTGACCTGCCGAAGAGTTTGCCGCATCGACGGAACAAAACTTAAAAGATTTGCGCGCGAGCGCAGCTCTGGTGCGCCAATGAAAAGCGCCTGATGCAACACGAACGGTTTGTAAGGTTTGATTTTGGACGGGCAGTGAGACTCTTCGGAAACGCAACAAAAATTTCTTCCGGAAGCCTCTTTCATCTGGAAATATAGGTTATTTCACTTGTCTGGATGGCTTTTAGCGGCCTTGTGGCTCTCACTGAATAATATCGGTGCCACGGTTTCGTGAGCTCGTTTGCAACGATGTGCAGGACGCGGCCGGGGTCCGAGCCGGAAAAAAAAGGTCACTTTGGCCAGAAAGAGAAGGTCTATTCATGCAAGCTCCTTCACCGATAAAATCTAAATTCCATAAGCCGCAAACCTGATATCAACTAAAATACAAAAAATCTTTCTTGCAAGACAGACGAAGGCCACGTGTTGCATTATTTTCCTGACAGCTCTTTTCCTTTTAGCATGGTGAACTGTCGGTCTCCGTGCTTCATTGCCTCTGCCGCAGCTTTCCACTTGGCTTGTTGGATGCTCCGGCCGACCCCTTTCCCCAGAATTCTTCCACCCAACACACATCGTACTGTAAAACGTTCATTCAATTCTGCCTCCTCATCCACGGCAGTATTGTATTTAGGCAAACTGACCCCCAGCTTAACCAACCTTTCGTGCAACTTTGAGACAATGGTGACATCTGCCTCTTCTTCGACACCAACCTCAGCAAGCGCCGGGCCAAGCAAGCCTTTCACAAATTCAACTACCTCTTCTTGGGATTCTGTCAGCGAAACAGCGCCCAAATACGCCTGAAATGCATCCCCCGGAATTTGACTCTTTTCATCCAAAATCGTGGCAGGTTTGACTTCGACAAGCTTCTCAAATCCATAAGCTCGAGCCCAGACGCCGACATTGGTGGTGGAGACAAACTTGTCTCGCCATCCGGCAATTTGCATTTTTGAAAGCTGGCCATCGGCGTGCTCAAAGAGGATCCGCGTAACCGCGTGGCTAAGAGCTGTGTTCCCTAGAATTGATAGCCGGTCGTACGATTTGGGATTTGTGGTGCTGGTTGCGCTCGCGTGCGTGAATATTTGAGATCTCAGGTCCTCCCTTACCGACGGAAGCTCCGGCATGACGTGGGGCATTTTCGGGTTTAAGGAATCGAGGAAGACGGTCGCCATTGCGGCGGAGGCATGGGCTGACCGGGAACTGGCGGCTTGAGAATAAGGGGCAGTGGGACTGGTGAGAGTTGTGGGCCGAGGGGCAGGAGGCATTGATAGCGGCTTCGTTGTTGCCAAGATTGAGGATGGGGGATCCGGGCGGGTCTGGCGAAGTCGCGATTCAGTCTCACTTGACGACAGTCCCAACCGAAACGCGTGGCGCACGGAGCGCTCGAAACTAACAATTTGAAAAATCCCAAAAACAGTTTAAGTGCAACCATGAAAGGAGTAGACCTGTACACCATGTGATTGAGTGTTAAAATAATGTATATACAGGCCCCCTACATGCATACACATTCAGAATTGAGAATAATGAAAAATAGCTGGCTAAAAGAGAAGATTTCAATTTCATGCATCAGATCCATGTCACAGTGGGTCTCAGGCACAGGCTGCGGCGACTCAGAATCTCGTTGAATTGGGTTGTTGCAAGCTAAAGGAAATCTACGCGCTGTGTGAAAACTTTATATACATCGGACCGCTGCCTGTCCTATCACCAGGTCGGTGCTCTGTCCCGGGGCTCACGGGGCTCGCGGGACTCGCGGGACTCGCGGGGCTTGCGGGGCTTGCGGGGCTCATATGGGGCTCGCGGGGCTCACGGGGCTTGTGGGGCTCGCGGGGCTCGCTGTCATTCATGACAATCCATTAACTCCAAATATGATATTCAGTTCTTTTTAAAACATAAAGACTGGCCACTGTATAAGCACTGTGTGCTATAACCATTGACTAGATAGATAGAAGATATATATCATAGTTGTTTTTATGTTTTAATATCTATAATCTTAAGATTAATAGTAAATATAAGATATTGAACTGTTTTTAATATTTTTTAATTTTATAAGAACATATATCTATAGAAAATAGATGCAAAATATATAAATGCTATATATTATATAAATAATACATATATAATATATAGATAATCTCTATAATTTATTTAATTTATACTGTTTTATAATTAAAGTAAATTTTTATATTAAATTAGTAGAAATTTAATGATAATAATCATTAATATGATAAACTTTGATATATAAAGAATTTAAAAGCTACGTTTCATAGTTTAGATGATTTATTTATTAAAAAACTTTATCTTAAGATATTATAGCAAATGAAAATCACAATAAAATAATAATAATCTATATATTTTATTATATAAAGTGAGAGAAATATTTTACTGAGGGGTTCTACTTTTAAGATATTTAACTATGAGTAAACAATGTGCAAAATATGTATATTAATATATGGTGATATTTTACATATTCTCTACCCATTTAAGTCTTAGCAGGGTAGTGGTAAAAAGTTTTGGTTTTGAAGTACCCAAAGTTTGTTGGGCTACTGTATATGATATGCCCTGGTTTGTGGCTCATTCTTACGGTGAGATTGAGCAAGAGGCCCGTCATCGTCTCATTGATGCGGGTAAGGCCATGATGTTTACCTCGAAGAGCGACCAAACTGGGTTAAGGAACAAATACGGAATTACGGTGACAGAATCACCTTCCATCGGCAAAATCCGCTTTGTTATGAACGAAACTAAGGTCAAACCGAGGGGCGGGAACATTCGTATTGCCTTCCGACCATTCTGTGGTCCCTTCATCCTCTCGTGGTTCCAGAGACCACCTAGCTCTGTGGTCGAGGATTTCGGTAGGGGGCTCCATTCATAGACATTGCCATATCAATTTCTCACCGCACGGTTCGAAATTTGGAGGTGAGAAAAAGCGGTTTGAGCGTCTCGGTAATTAGGACGAATAGTTTCGTCGGTATCCGAACGAGCCGGAGAGATGAACCTTCGAAACATGCACCAACCACGTTCGGCGGACGCGCAGTACCGAGATATATAAATTATTGACGATCAATCGATTCCCGTGCCTTTCGCGCTCGACGCGGCTATCTTCCGCGGTGGATAATTCTTGTTTTATGATTTGAGTGGGAAACCTTATCATCTCAATTGGGACTCGTATGGGTGTTCGTCCTGTATGGGGGCCTTACGGCCTGCGTACGGTGCGCCCTACTCCGGTATGAGGGGACACAAAAGAAAGTATTTTACTGGAGATTGGGTGAATCGCATGCAGTGCACGGGCGTCCATGCAGCCCAGACTCAAATTTTTGGAGTTGTGGAAATCTTAACGCCACCCCTTTTTTGAACCACGGGAGACCAGATTTAGGGGTTAAACGATCCTAACACTCAAACCTAAGACAAAACGGTCATGTGTGTCCGGAACTCGGTTGACACAATTCCGGGAAGATGTACAATACATTGTTGGTCCCCAGGGCGTGATCACAATGGGGTTGTGCTTTGTTCCATTGTTGAGGGTA
>Ga0335081_10011261_pt1 | contig 14459 bp, 10 predicted proteins | sample Lox_Sample_35_FD_206713 | JGI IMG/M metagenome (GOLD analysis project Ga0335081, IMG submission 206713) | Soil microbial communities from Loxahatchee National Wildlife Refuge, Florida, United States - Lox_Sample_3.5 | ecosystem: Environmental > Terrestrial > Soil > Wetlands | place: USA... | reverse complement strand
TCTCCGCTGAGACGCCCGCCGCCACGCTATGGGCTGACGTCGCTATGGGCTGACGTCGCTATGGGCTGACGTCGCTATGGGCTGACGTCGCTATGGGCTGACGTCGCTATGGGCTGACGTCGAAGCCGGCTGCCTTCATCTCGCTCTGGAGCGTCGTCATGTCGGTGGAGAGGGAGTTTATTTCGGAGGCCGCGGCGACGACGTCACCTTTCCGGTAGGCGGTGACTGCCTTCTGGAGCCGGTCCAGCATGGCGCTGTAGGCGCCCTTCGGGTCGACGCTCGCCGGAATGGGGTGTGCCCGCGCCTTGGCTATCGCGCCGTTGAGCGCGCTTATCTGGCTCGGGGTCGGGCTGGCGCCCATTGCCGACAGGTTCTGCCCGATCGAGTTGAAATCGTTCACTCCGCCGGCCGCCACCCAGGCGGCCATGTCCTTGGTGGGGTCGGCCTTCGGCTGCGTGGGGCCCGGTGCTGGCGCCGTAGCCGTCGCCGTCGATCGTGGCGCCGGCGTGGTACCGGCCGAGCTGCCAGCCGAGCCGCCGCAGGCCGCCAGTCCCCCGGCCAGCGCACCTGTGAGCGTAACTACGGCTAGTCCCTTCGTAATCTTGGCGGTGGCCATCGCACTCATCTCCCAGCCGGGCCGCAGGCTGCGGCCCGGCGCTCCCATACGTTTCGTGCTTCCTGGCTAACGCGGCGGCCGGGACGGCGGTTAGAGGCGGCGGGCCCGCGGGCGCAGGAATTTGGGCCTGCGCACCGGGAGGTCAGATCGACGTGATGATCTGGGCTCGCTTGGCTTCGTACTCGTCGTAAGGTTCCCGGCGCGCTGTGCGCAGTCCACGTGACGTGAACGTTCGCCCGATGTATTTATGGCCGGCCGTCCGCCTCCGACCTGTCACAGGCACGCGCGCCCGGCGATCACCGACCTGCCGGGCGCGCGCTGCTGGAGACGGCGGGACCACGCAAAGCACGACGGGGGCCAGATGGACACATCTATCGGCAGGGACCGGTTCTGCGAGATGTTCGAGGGCCGGGCAGTGGTGATAGCGGAGCTGCCCGCCGGGCGCGGCAGGGTCCTGGCGCACGTGGCCAGCCAGAGGGCGGGCCGTGACGACGGGTCGCTGCGCACCAGAGCGGAGTACATAGCGCTGTTCGACTTGATGCTGACGCATGTCTCGCCCGCTGCGCTCGCCAAGCTGAAGCTGCTCGACGAGGCGGGCCGGCCAACCGACGGCGCGCAGGCCATCGAGGACTACATCGCGGCGTCGCAGGGGTAAGCCGACCGGGCGGCTGGGATCACCAGCCGAGGGCCCGTTTGAGCAGGAGCACCAGCAGCGCGATCAGGGCCTCCGCCGCCCCCGCCGCGACGAGGACGATGACGATGAGGACGACGAGGACGAGGACGATCTGATCGAAGGAGATGTGGTCCTCGTAGGCCGGCGCCGGCTGCGGCGTGTCGGTCTCCGTGGGTTCCTCTTCGGTGTCCTCGGTGTCCTCAGTGTCTTCGGTGTCCTCGGTGTCTTGGCCGTCCGGCAGCGGCGGGTCGTAAGGGTCGTACGGGTCGTACGGGTTCTCCGGCTCGTCGTACCGGTCGCCGGGCGCGGGTGGCGGATCGATGCGCCCGGGCGGCGGCGGGAGCGGCGGGATGTGCTGCTCGCGCAGCCAGTCCACCAGCCGCCGGACCAGCTCCAGTACCCGCGAGTCCCGCTCCTCGTCCTGGTAGGGAGGGCCGTAAAGGTCGTACACGAGCAGGCCGGGCAGGCCCGGGTACTGGCGCACCACCGCGACGAGGGTCTGGTCGATGTCCACCACGAGCGGCTGCGGATCCCAGTCGCCCTCCACGATGGTGTGGGAATTGGCGGTGCGTCCCTCGGAGTACGGGAACGCCGGCCGGTTCACCCGGCGGGGCTCCCCCGCCGGGTCGTCCATGTACTCCGCCGTCACGTTGTACCCGGCGAGGTACTGCCACAGCTGGCGCACGGCTCGCGGGGCGCCCCTGCGCGGCTTCACCTCGTAGACCCGCCGGGCGGTGAGGTCGCTGATGTCGCTGCGCAGGTACCGCCACCGGCCGCCGGTCAGCGAGAGGTGCAGGTCGCGCAGCTGCTCTTGGGTCTGCGGGTTCTGGAAACCCGGCGGGAGCCGGCTCAGGTCGCCGCGGGACCGCCGCGCGAGGGGGCCCCACTGCAGCCCGCCGAAGAAGATGACCCGGTCGGCGACGACGAGGTTGGCGAGGTGGGCGGCGAGATAGCGGTCGCGTACCAGCCGGTGCACCACCGGGCCGATGTGGCGGCTGGAGCGGCGCGACACCCAGCCGGGTACCGGGCTCGGCGGCGGCGGGGCGTTCCGGACCAGCTCGGCGAGGGCTATCCGGGTCAGCACCAGTTCGCCCGGCGGCGTGTCGTCGATGTCCCGCGCACCGGTCACCTGCCGGACCGACTCGGCTACCTGCCGGCCGTATCGTGCGGTCAGCTCCGCGACCTGCTCCTCGGTCGGGTACCCGCCAGCCCCGGAAAGGTCCGGCGAGCTCACGTCGTCATCGTCGCCGTCCGCAGCGGCCAGCACGCTGCCGAGTGCAGCGGTCGCCTGGCTCGCAGCGGCCGCGAGCGCGGCGGGCCAGCCCATAGCGGACGCGCCCGGCAGCACCGCCATGAGCCACTGCTCGGCCGACGCAGACTGCCGGCCGGCCAAGAAGCCGACGGCGTCCCGGGCGACGGCCTCCAGCCGGGCCCGGCGCGCGGCGACGAGCGGCCACGGGGGTAGCGCGTCGACGAAGACTGCCGCGGCCCGCGCGATCACCTCGCTATCAGGCATCGGGCCGGTGCCCCGCCGCAGCCGGGCGTTGAGCGCGGCCACGGCCGGCGGGACCGGCGTAGCGGCGGTGCCGCCTGCGGCCGGCGCGGCCGGTCCGGGTGCGATGTCGGCTACGGCCCGCACCAGCCCGGCAGAGGCGCCGCTGAGGGCGGAGGCAGCGCGGGCGCGCAGGTCCGCCGCGGCCGGCAGGGAGAGGTATGCGGACAGCCCCACCCCGAGGTCGGCGGCGGCCAGGCGGTCCCTGGCCGCGTCGACGGCGGCCCGGGCGGCGGCCACGAGCGTCACCGCGGCGCTCGTGGTCAGGCTGGCCGCCAGTTCCGCCGCGGGTACGGCGGCCACCCCGCAGGCCAGGATGAGATCGGTCATGCACCTGCGGGCCGGATCGCCGGGCGGGACGCCGGCCCTGGCCACCGCGTCGGCCGCCGGGCCTGCGAACGCGTCGAGGACGGCCCGCGCGTACGTGCCGGGCCGGTCGAGGTCCGCCTCCCCGGCGACGCGGCCAAGACGGCCGGCGTCGAGGAAGGGGTCGAACGCCTCCGTGAACGCGCGCAGGTCGCCGGCCGCGCGAAGGTCGGGCGACGTCCGCAGCCACGCGCCGACGGCGACGACCGGGTCGGTGACCGGTCCCGCCGCGCCCTGGTCCGCCGCGAGCACCCGGGCGAGCCGGGCGGCGGCCGGCGGAGGTGCCGGCGGGCTGGTGAGCTGGGTCACTCCGGCCGGCCGTTGGCGGTAACGATCACTGCGCCGTCAGGACCCGCTGCGTCCGGGCCCACGACCACCCGGCCCTCAACGGACTGCAGCAGCTGCGTCGCACGGTCGACCAGCGCCCGGTCGGCGTTGCGGGCGTCCACACCGGTCTGCCGCAGCGCCTCCTCGTCGGTGAGTGCCCGCGACGAGGCCGCGTCCAGTGACGAGCTTGCGGAGAGCACGGACTCCACGTGCGTGCCGTCGGTGGGCATCACGTCGTCCCAGGTCAGCAGCGTGTCGATGTGCTCGACGGCGTTACCGTCGTCCCCGGTGACCGGGCCGCCCCGCGGCGTGCCGTAGTGCTCAGTACGATACGCGTCCAGCTCCTCGATCAGCGCGGTGATCACCGCCTCCTGGTCGACCGTGAGCGGGCCGAGCCGGCCGCCCAGGACGAGCCGCAGCGCGGCACGCTCGTTGCCGGGGCGCACCGGCAGGTACAGTCGCGCCCACGAGGCGTTGAGGAAGTCCGCCGCGGATCGCTCGGGCAGCGGCGGGTCTGCGCCCGACCACGGCGACGCATACAAGGAGTAGCCGGCGTCGGTCAGGTCGAACACCCGGTGCCACAGGTCGATCTCGGTGAAGTCGTCCCGGACGGTGGGCGGGAAGTGGCTCTGCACGACGTTCGTCAGTAGCTCGGTCAGGGGATCCGCCTGGGCGAGCACCTGCTCGGTGGCACTCGCGGCGGCGACGTTGCCCGCTTCCAGCGCGGCACGGCGCAGCCGGGCGGCATCGGCGATCCAGCGGGCAGTGTCCTGCCAGTACTGCCGCATGGCCGTGGCGGCCGCAGCGTTGCGGGTGTCCACGGTGCCGATCGCGACCTGCACGCTGGCGCTGCCGCGCGCGCCGAACAGGGTCCAGTCGATGCCGGCGTGCACGCGCACCACGTACCGGTTAAGGGTGCGGGCCGGCGCTCCGACCGCGTACGCCCCGGCCGGCCGGCTGCCGGTGAACGACAGGGTGACCACGGGGTCGTTGCCGTCCCAGTCGAATCCGTCGGTCACGTCGATGGGGACGTCCACGTCGGTGCTCATGTCTTTCCAGGGCCAGTTGAAGCGGTCGTTGAGGTCAACCGACGGGGAGTTGAAGACGCGCCGCTCGGTTTGCACGATGACGGGCTCGGGCTTGGGCGGCAGCCCTTCATCCACGGGAAATCGTTCGCGTTCGGCCAGCGCCACGGCCGCGGCACGCCGGCGCACCGCGGCACCCGGATCCTTGACGAACGGCGCCCAGCACAGCCGCACCCCCGTTCGCTCGTGGCTGAGCCGGACCGCGGACATGATCTTGAAGTACTGGAGGCTGAGGCCGGTGCCGCGGTTCGGGTTGCGGATCGTGCGGCGGGAGGCGCTCTCCACTCCGGTATCGGTGGAGATCCGGAAGTCGATCCGGTGCGCTGCCCGCATCTTGGACGCGACCTTGCGGGACTGCTGGTAGCTGCGCTTGCTGGAGTCCTCCCGGGTCACGGTGTCAGCCTGGTTGAGGCTCGCGGCCAGGCTGGACGACGCCGACGCGTTGAAGTCGACCTCTTCGATCTTGAACTTCGCGCCGAGCGTGTGCTGGTGGCTGAAATCGAGGTCGGATTGCAGGCGGTTCTCCCTGCTCAGCGACTCGGCCAGCTCGGTGCTGTACGAGCTGGCCTCCTCGACTTCGACCTGCCGCTCCTCTTCGAGCTCCTCCTCGAGAGTCAGGTTCCGTTTGGTGTATCGCCGCTCCTCCAGCACGACCTCCTCGCCCGGCGCGAGAGCCAGGCTGAACAGGTGCTCACCGAGCACGAAGCCGGCCGGGGAGATGCGGGTGCGGTCATCGAACAGGTACCCGAGCGACGAGCGCAGGATCGCCTCCACGGTCGCGGCCGGATCGGCATCCGTGCCGGTCGTCCCGGTCCCGGTGGTTCCTGTCCCGGTGGTTCCGGTGCCGGTCGTTCCGGTCCCGGTGGTTCCGGTGCCGGACGCCGGCGCCAGGACGGTGAACATCACCGGGTTGCTGTCCTCGCCGTTCCGCCCGGCGATGAGGATCTCCACCTGCTGGGCCGGCAGGTCCGGTACGACAACCTGCGCGCTCTTGTCCGTCCAGTGCGACGCGACGGCCTTGGCCTGCCCGAACGAGACCGCGTCGGAGCCCAGCCGCCGATTGAACAGCCGCCCGGTGAGGAGCACGACCGTGCCAGGCGGGGCGGACGCCGGAGACACCGCCTCGATGTGCGGGCCCTTCTCCGTGCCGCCCACGGGACCGTCGTCGCCGCCGTCCTGCGGGAGCACGCCCGGCGCCGTGACGGTGAGCGCCGGCCGCGCCTCCCGCAGCGCCCCGAGCAGCTCCGCCTGTCCCTCAGCGGACAGGTCCGGTGCCGCCGCGCGCTCCGCCAGCGAGGCCGCCAGCCGCCGCCACGCACCGCCGCCCGCGCTGGCGAGGACGGGGTCGGCGCCCAGCCGGCCGACCACTGGCAGGTGGCTCCGCGCAGTCCGCAGCGCCCGCTGGGCGCCGGGCTCGGCCCGGGCATCCGCGATCAGCCGCCGCGCCGTTTGGACCTGCTCGTCCGCCGCACGCACGGCCCTGGCCACATCGTCGACCACCGCCGAGACGGCGGCGACCTGGTAGGACGCGTGGATGCCGAACTCCCGGCCGACGAACGTCGACCAGTTGACGAAGCGGTCCGCGTTGCGCGGCCCGAAGGCGAGGAAGTCGTTGGGGAGATCAGGTACCTGCCGATCACGGGGCATAGCGTCCTCCTGACGGGAAGCTCGGAAAAGGCATCATTCAGAACGGTGAGTCAGCCATCCGGGAATCGAACGGCCGGTTGCCGGTGCCGCCGTGGTCCTTTCGGTACCGGGTGAATATTGGTACCGGATGAATTCCCCCATGGGCCGAGCCCACCTTTGATCAGCAACATGTCGCCCGAGGATCGCCCGGGCGGGATCAAGGCCTAGCAGAGACCCGCCGCGTGGCGTACGGCTGCATAGCGCATGGAGACAGTGTGGAGATCACCGCTTCCTGGCCCCGGCCGGCGGAAGAGCCAGAGCGTTCTCACCAAGTGGCGCAAGCGCCAGATAGGCGTCAAATCATCTGAGAAGCGCCATTCACGACGACAACCTGCACCTATCCAGTTACGCGAGACTCAGCCGTAGATGGCGAAGCCGGCCGGCGGGATCGTCACTGGCACGGCGGCCCCGTTGCGTGCCTCCACGGTGAGCGCGGGGTGCGGGCCCGGATCGCTGTGGTACAGACATGGGAGAACGTCACCGGCATGATGCAGGCTGGCGTCCACGGTGACCCAGGCGGTCCTGGCCTGGTACGGATCCGTATTCATCGCGCAGAGCACCTCTCGCTCGGCGAGGATCCTCGACCAGGCCAGGACGCTCAGGATGCGTGCGCCACCGGATGAGGCCGGGTAGCCGAAGTCGGTGCCGTTGCCGGATATCTGCCGGAGGAACTGGCGTCCCCGCCGCAGGGCGGGCTCCGCGCGGCGGACGGCGAGCACCTGGCTCAGTTCGCGGTGGACCGGCGCGGATTCGTCGAAGAAGTGCCGGCCACGGCTTCGGAAGGCGCCGAACGGTCCGCCGAACATGGCCTCGCGGATGTACCGGTCGTTGTCGGTCCCGCCGCCGCTGCCGTCGAATTTCTGCTCGCTCCCGTAGTAGATACAGGGAATCCCGAGGGTCGTGGCGTTGAGCGCCAGGGCCGCCAGCGCCAGCGCTGCCCCGTCGTCTTGGGTGCAGAACCGTCGTTTGAAGTCTCCGTCCCGGATCTTGTCGTGATCGTCGATCATCACGAACACCGTGTTCCGCAGCCAGGTGGGCGAGTCCTTGCCGATCTGGGCCGAGTTGCGGAACAGGTCGAAGTAGTTCCGGGGATCGCTCCGGCCTTTGGCGACCGCCTCGATCTGGTACTGGACGTCGGCGAGGCCCAGGGCGGCGTCCAGGCCGGTGAGTTCCATGCGCTGAACGGCGTCCGCCCGGGATCCTGTGTCCTCGCCGACGAGCATGAACCGGTCCTTGCCGATGCTCTGCGCGAACTCGTGAATCACCGAGGTGAAGAACCGCGTCGCCCCCGGGTCCATGTGCTTGACGGTGTCGACCCGGAAGCCGTCGAGGTCGGCGAACGCGAGCCACCAGCAGTAGGCGCGGGTGATGGCCCGGAGCGCCGAGGACGGAACGTACTCATCCGTTGCCCCGTCCCCCTGGTGGATGTCCTTGAGGGAGAAGAAGTCGCCTTGCGTGGTCTCCGGGAAGTAGTCGAAGTTCGCTATCCGGCCCAGGCGGCTGAATGCGCCGGGATCGTGCAGTTCGCTCGGGAACACCGCGCCGTCGGGGTAGGCCGCGGCGGCCGCCGCGGGGGTGAAGGGGACCAGGCCGCCATGACCGTCACGCCAGCCCGCCACCGGGTAGACGCCGCCGTCCCAGCGCGGATCGACTGTGCCCGGCGGGGCGTTCGGGTCCTGGGACGGGTACCGGTCCGGGTCGGACAGGTCGTAGGCGAACACGTCGCCGGCGTGGTTCAGGACGACGTCGAGGATCACTCGCATCCCCGCCTGATGAGCGTCGGAGACGAGATTCCGCAGGTCCTCCGCGGTGCCGAAGTGGGGGTCGACGGCCAGGAAGTCCTGGATGGCGTAACCGTGGTAATTCGCCGTCGACCCCGGATCGGTGTGTGATTGCCTGAGAACCGGGCTGATCCACAGCGCCGTCACGCCCAGCCGCGACAGGTATCCCAGTTTGCCGCGGATACCGGCCAGGGTACCGCCGGTGAACTGTGTCCCCGCTTGCCTCCACGCGGCGGCGTCCTGGGAGGTGGTGACGGCGTTGCCGTTGTCCGTCGTGGAGTACATCGGCGTCGTCCCGGCGATGAGATTGCCGGCGAGGTCGCGGTAACCGTCCTCCTGGCCGTCGGAGAACCGGTCCACCAGGAGGAAGTAGAAGACCTCGTCCTCCCACGCGGACGGAGAAGGTGTGGTGGCATTGCCGGCGACCGCGGAAAGATCAAGGCCGAAAGCGCTCGTCTGAGTCATGGGGACTCCCTACGTGGCGTTTGTCGCGTCACTCTTCAGAGGCCAGATCATCACCAGGTGATACGGCTGCGCCGGTTACCGCGGACCGCTGGCTTCAGCGCGCGCCCTCTGGGGGACAGAACGTGACCTCGGGGTAGCGTGGTGACGGCTGGTCCAGCAAGGCTTGCGGCCTGCTCCGCAGGTGCTGGTCGAAGAAGGCCCGGACGTAGACGCGGGTGATGTCCAGGGACCGGGCTCCGGGCAGGCCGGCGCCGGTGTCGATGCCGCTCTGATCGGCCAGCAGCACGAGGTCGGTGAAGGAGGCGTGGATCGCGCCGGCCACCAGAAGCCACCGCTTCCAGCCGGTCAGGAGCTTCCAGTCGCGCTCCCAGGTGGTCACGGCACCTCCGCTTCCCGGGGTGTAGTTGGATTGCTTGCCCAGGAACAGAAACGGCCGTGACAGGCCGTCATCCGGGATCCGGGCGTGAGTGGCGCCGTCCATGTCGATGCCGGCGCGGATGCGCCGGTCGGCCAGCATGGCGGCGATGGCGGCGGCGCCGCCGGCGGAGTGGCCGGCCATCGCCATCCGGGACGGGTGGTGCTCACCCGCGAGAGCACGTATCCGCGCGATGACGTGGCGACGCTGCTGCACAGGGCGGACATGATGGAGCAGTCCGCGGACGAGCTGCGCCATCAGCTGCGGAACGCGAACGAGGATCTTCGCCGGACCGAGTCCGCGCTCACGGACACAATCGCGCACGCACGCCAGGTCGTGGCCGACGACCTGAACCGGGTGCAGGATATGCAGGCGGCCGACCGGGCGGCGGCTCGTTCCCGTGATGAAGACCTTGAGCGCCAGATCGGTCAGATGGTGCGCAGGATCGAGGCGAGTCTGGACGGGATCAGCGATCATCAGGAGCTGCTGGCCGGCCTGCACGCGCTAGTGCGGATGGTCAGGTCCGATCCGGCGTAACGGCCGCGGCAGAATGGGCCGTCATGCAAGTGGCTCGTTTTCACGCGGCCGGTGACCTGCGGCTGGAAGAAGCGCCTGAGCCGGTCCCCGGCCCGGGGGACCTGGTGGTCCGGGTCCGGAACTGCTCATTGTGCGGCTGCAATCAAGGCGACCATCGAGCCGTGACCGCCGACAGCAACGGCCGGGCAGCGTCCCGTGCAGAGGATCAGCTGCCGAGGTCAGAAAGGGCATAGGCGGAGTGACTGTGACGCGGTTGTGACAGGCAGGCCACAGCCTCGTGACATTGGTGCCGCACCGTCAAGGCATGCCCGAGGCAGGTACTGAGGCGGGCGGGCCGTTGCCGGGAATGTCGTTCTAGGCAGCGACGGCATATCGTCGGGCGATGGCTACCGTGCTGCTGGTCGAGGATGATCCGGGTGCCCGGCAGGGCCTGGAGCTGGCGTTGCGCCGTCTCGGCTACGGTGTGCATCCCGCCGCGTCCGGTGAGGCGGCGCTTCACGGGATCCGCGAGGCGACGGTGGACGTGGTCGTGCTTGATGTGATGCTGCCGGGGCTGGACGGCTTCGAGGTATGCCGGCGGCTGCGCCGCGACAGCGATGTCCCGGTCATCATGCTGACTGCGCGCGGTGATGATTTCGACATCGTGGGGGGCCTGGAGGCCGGAGCCGACGATTACGTGGTGAAACCCGTGGAGCCGCGGGTGCTGGATGCGCGGATCCGTGCGGTGCTGCGCCGGATGGCCCGGGCTGGCGCTCCGGCGGAGACGTACGGTGAGCTGGTGATCGACCGTAATGCGCTGATCGTGCGGCGGGATGGCCGGGAGGTTTCGCTGACCCCTACCGAGCTCCGGCTGCTGCTTGTCCTGTCTGGCTCGCCGCGGCAGGTGTTCTCCCGTGAGCAGCTTCTCGACCTCGTGTGGGAACACGATTACCTGGGTGACTCCCGGCTGGTGGACGCGTGCGTGCAGCGGCTGCGGGCGAAGATCGAAGCCGACACGTCCAGCCCCCGGTACATCCAGACGGCGCGCGGCTTCGGTTACCGGTTCGGGCCGGTGTAGCACGGAAGAGAGGAGGAGACGCTCGGTGCGTACGCGCCTGTTCGTCGCATTTATCGTGGTGGCGCTGCTGGCGGCGCTGACCTCCGCATGGCTCACCAGCGTGATATTGCCGTTCTTCCCCTCGCTGCATGGCCTGACTCCCCCCAAGGCGCTTCTCAGCCAGCTCATCCCGGCGCTGCACCACCCGGGCGGCGGCATGCTGCATCCGAGACAGCTTGCCGCTCTCATCCTTTTCGTCTTGGCCCCCGCCGTGCTGCTGCTGGCGGTCATCACCGGACTGGCGTTTGCCGCGTCCCGGCGGGTGCTCCTGCCGGTGCGGCGGCTGGCCCACGCCGCAGAGCAGATGTCCGGCGGCGATCTGTCGGTCCGGATCGAGCCTAGGGGCCGGGACGAACTCGCCCGGCTGGTCACCTCGTTCAACACCATGGCCGCCGCGCTGGAGGGGAAGATCACCGAACTGCAGCGGATGGAGGAACGGGCACGGCAGTTCGCCGGCGATGTGTCCCACGAGCTGCGGACCCCGCTGACCGCGATGACGGCGGTGACCGACGTACTCGGCGAGAGCGCGGACCTGACCGGGGACACCGCGGCTGCCGCGCGGCTGGTCCGGCAGGAGATATTCCACCTCAACCGGCTGGTGGGTGACCTCATCGAGATCTCCCGTTTCGACGCCGGTACCGCGCAGCTGGTGACCGACGAGACAGACATGGCCACGGCGATCCGCGGATGCCTGCGGGCTCGGGGATGGGAGAACGTGCGGACCTTGGCGCCGGCCGGCCTGACGGTGCGCCTGGACCGTCGCCGGTTCGACGTCATGGTCGCCAACCTGGTCGGCAACGCGCTGCGCCATGGCGGCCCGCCGGTCGAGATGACGGCTAGCATCCAGCCAGACGGCCAGGGAGGCCAGTACCTGGCGGTAGCGGTGCGAGACCACGGCCCTGGGCTGCCTCTGGCTGCGATCCCGCACGTGTTCAGCCGGTTCTACAAGGCCGACACCGCGCGGGCCCGCTCTGAAGGCAGCGGCCTGGGCCTGGCGATCGCCTGGGAGAACGCGCGGTTGCACGGCGGCCGCATCGAAGCGGGCAATCACCCTGACGGCGGCGCGGTGTTCACCCTCATCGTGCCCATGAACTGTCACCTCCCGGCGGGAATGCCGCCCCGGGCAGAGCCCGCCCGGCTGTAGCTGGGGCCGGCGAGCTGGATGTCCCTGCGGTGGCCGATGATCGGGTATACCCGCTGCCTGTGTCGCGGTCACGGGTCGCTATTCCGCGTGCAGCGCGGTGGTTGTCCGGGATGCGGCTGCCCAGCTGGCGGGCAGCAGGGCGCCAGCGGCGGCGATGGCCAGGCCGGACGCGGCGAGCACGAGCAGCTCGGCCGGGTGGTAAACGGTGATGGCGTTGCGGGGCGCGCCGGTGCCGGTGATGGTGCCGATGGACTCCACGGTGAGTGCGTGCAGGCAGATGGCGGCGGGGACGGCGATGGCGGCGGCGATGATGGCGGGGGCGACGACCCAGCAGGTGACCATGGTGACGGTCTGCCGCGGGGTCATCCCCAGTGCCTTGAAGATGCCCAGGTCGTGTACGCGTTCCCGGGTGAGCATCAGCACGGAGGTGAGCACGCCGAGCCCGGCGAGCACCGCGATCAGCTCGGTGAGCCGGCGGACGAGTGCCTCCGAGTCAGAGGGATCGCCGCGGTTGCCGACGTGGGAAGGGAAGCCGGCGAAGCGCGGCCCGAGGGCCTTGCGCAGCGCCGCCAGGTAGGCCTGCGGGCTGGTGCCGGGTCGCAGCTCGATGGTGTAGAACATGGCTTGCACTCCCGCGGCGGCGCCGCCGAGTGTCTGCCAGCTGGTGTACAGCGAGGGCCCGTTCGGGTCGTAGACCTGGCCGGCGATCCGGACGGGGACGGGCCGGCCGCGCACGGTCAGGGCGAACCGGTCGCCTACCTGCAGGCCGGTCTCGGTGAGGAAGGCGGTGTTGACGACCACCTGGCCGGGGCCGTCGTACCACTGGCCGCTGATCAGCGGATACCCCAGCCAGGACGAATCGCCGTCATAGGCCACGAGGTTCAGGCCAGGCATGCCGCCGGGCATGTTGACCGAGTTGATCACCGGGCCGACGTTCGCCATGGCGACGTAGCGAAGCGTTCCGGGCTGGGCGCGGATGGCGGTTACCGCCTGCCGGATCTGAGCGGGGGTCAGCGCCGTCTGGGAGCTGCCTTTGGGCAGCCCGATCACCACCTTCCCCTCGTCCAGGCTGGAGATGTCGTTGAGCTTGTCGAGGGAGGAGTTGAGGCCGACGGCGAGGATCACCGCGGTGGCGCCGAAGAGGACGGCCGCCAGGGTGGTCGCGGTACGGGCGGGACGGGTGAAAGGCGCGGCCAGGCCGATGGTGATCGGGCGAGGCAGGGCCAGCCTGCCGGCCAGCCGGTGCGCGCCATAGCCGTGACCGCTGCGGGGGGCCTGCCCGGCGGCAATGGCCTGGACCGCGGACAGCCGTCCGGCGCGCAGGGCGGGCACCAGCGCGGCCAGCGCTACCAGGGCACACATTCCCACCGGGACCGCCACGTCGATCCACAGCGGGACGTGCTGGGCGCCGGCCCTGAACAACCCGGCTGCGACGTTCAGCATCGGCGCGGCCCACAGATTGCCTGCTACGGTTCCCAGTGCCACTCCGGCGATGGTGGGGGCCCCGATCTGGGCGATGTAGCTGGCGGCGACCTGCCCGGGAGTGAAACCGATGCTCTTGAGCACGCCGATGCGCCGGTAGCCGGCCACCACCGCGCCGCTGACCAGCGTGGCCACGATCAGAACCGCCAGCGCCAGGCCGATCAGCGCGAACGCCAGCACGAACGGCGTGTTGACCGACTGCTCACTGCTGGTCTGCCCTTCCGAACCCAGCCATGAGTCATAGCTGATGACCGCCCCGGCGGGCAGCGCAGCCTTCAGCGCGCTGACATCCGCGGCGATCTCCAAGGCCGTGCTCGCCTTGGTAAAGGTGTAGAGCATCTGCGCCGCGGGATGGGTGCCGGGCGGGGCCAACGCGGCGATCTCGCCGGGGGTAACCCAGCCGTCGGCATCACCCAGCCGCGCGACGGATCCGCCGACGCCGACGATGGTCAGCTTCGGCTGGCCGGGCGCGCTGACCACGGTGACCTTGCTGCCCACCGTGCCGCCACCGCTGTAGACCGCCATGACCAGCTGGCCAGGGCCGGTCAGCCAGTGGCCCTGATTCACGGTCAGCTCATCCAGCGGCCCGCCCGCGGAGGCACGGCCCACTACCGTGATCTGCGGCTCCGCCGCGCTGCCCGGCCCGCCGCGCGGCCTGACCGAGCCACCGCGCGGGGCCCCGTTCGGCTTTCCAGGAGAGGCGCGGGACTGGAGCGTGATGGTGAGCTGAGGGTAAGGGCCGGCGGCCTGGGTGACGCCGGCGACGTGGCGGGTGGCGGCGAGCTGGGCGCCGGTGACCCGGGATGTGTCCACGGTGACCGAGACGTCGGCGCCGTGGTGGGCGGCGAAGCCGTTGGTGAAGGCTTCGTTGGCGTTGGTGAGCAGGGACAGGCCCAGCGTGGCGGCGGCAGTGGCAGCTGCCAGCACGACGATGATGACCAGGGTCTGGACCAGGTGGCGGGTAAGCCCGCCCGAAGCCGCCTTGATTACCGGCGCGGCAGTCACGGCCGCGCCCCGGCGGGCGTGCCACGGTGACAGCCCGGGGTATCGCCCGCGATCCGGCCGTCGACGAAGTCGATGGTGCGCCGGGCGTAACGAGCGGCCAGCTCAGGGCTGTGCGTGACCAGGATCAGGGTCTGCCCGCCGGCGTTGAGGTCCAGCAGCAGCTGCCCGAGCGCCTCCCCGTTGGCGGTATCCAGCGCCCCAGTCGGCTCGTCGGCCAGCAGCAGGGCCG
>Ga0335081_10011260_pt1 | contig 14460 bp, 12 predicted proteins | sample Lox_Sample_35_FD_206713 | JGI IMG/M metagenome (GOLD analysis project Ga0335081, IMG submission 206713) | Soil microbial communities from Loxahatchee National Wildlife Refuge, Florida, United States - Lox_Sample_3.5 | ecosystem: Environmental > Terrestrial > Soil > Wetlands | place: USA... | reverse complement strand
GTGGGCGACGGGGCCTATGGCGACGGGCCGCAATTCCACTGGGATTACTACAACAGCTTCGTGATTCAACCGATGCTGCTGGACACGCTGCGCGGCATCGCGCCCCATAGCCGACGCTGGAGCGGTTTCGAAGCCGATGCGCGGGCACGCGCGCGGCGCTACGCCGCCATTCAGGAGCGGCTGATTGCGGCCGATGGCTCGTTTCCCGCTATCGGCCGTTCCATCGCTTACCGCTGCGGGGCGTTTCACCTGCTGGCGCAACTGGCGCTTTTAGGCGAGTTGCCGCCGCCATTGAGCACAGCGCAGGTGCGCTGCGGGTTGACGGCGGTGACGCGGCGGCTGATGGACGCGCCCGGCACGTTCGACAGCCACGGCTGGCTGCAAATCGGATTTTGCGGGCACCAGCCGCACCTGGGGGAGACCTACATCTCCACCGGGAGCCTGTATCTATGCTCGACGGCGCTGCTGCCGCTGGGGCTGCCGCCGGCCGATCCATATTGGGCAGCGCCCGCCGAGGAATGGACTTCGCGCCGCATCTGGAGCGGCCAGGACATGGCGGCCGATCACGCGCTGTAACGCCGAAGGTCTTGCCGTCGGCAGCGTGACTGCCTGCGTTACCAGGGCTTCAGTCGAAAACGCACATAAATGTTGAAGCCGAACGGGTGTTCTCCATAATAGGGCGTGATCTCCGCCGGAATTCTGTACGCTGTTACGTTGGCGCCCACGCCCGTTTCCACTCCGCGCAACAGGGGCGGAAGATCGTGCGTAAAGCCGGCGATGAACGCCGCGATGCGGTAAACATTGCCGCTCGCGAACAGCTCGTCTTTGTCCACCAGCTCAAAGCGGCCCGTCAGAAAGTTCGCGCCGCGGACCGGCAACACAGATTCGGCCAGGAAAGAATTCAGATTGCGCTGCGTGAACGTATCGTGGTTGCGCCCCCAGATCAGGCTCGACGCCCAGACTCGGCCGTCGGCCATCGGACGCGAATAGTGGAGCGAGGCGGTGGCGCGGACCACGTCGCCCGGTTCCAGCAGTTCCGGATGGGCGAGACGTCCCACCGAGACCTGCGCCATCCAGTTTTTGGAAGGAAAAACGGAAAATCGCGCGCTCCAGGAGTCGATGGCGCCTTGCTGAATGATCCAGCGATTTTCGCCCGGTTCGGCGCCATGAAAACCGCTGGCTTCCAGACGAAGCCAGTCGCGTTTGAGCGCTACCGTCACCACGTCGTCGGCGATGTGGGTGGAATCCTGCCAGTGGTGGCCCAGCGGAGCCTGCGGCAACTCAGCGGCCGAGGAGCGGTGAGGGAATGCGACCGGTCCCAGGGCGGGGTCGCCGACGGGAGCGAAATAGAATTGCAGCAGCATGCCATCGGCAACCGGGCGGACGTAGTCGAATCCGAGGCCCATGATGAAATTGTGCGGGTGCTGGCCATCGATAATCGGCCGGCCGTACGCCGTTTCGCCGGTTTGAAACAGCTCCGGGTAGAAGCGGTTGGTAATGGTGGCGGGCTCCAGGCTGATCATCAACTCCACCATGAAGCTGCCGCGGCCGAGCCGGTGTCCGGCGCCGGCCATGAACCAGTTGGGGGAGTAAAACTTGTCACCGCCGCGCGGTCCCCTCTGCTGCGTATCGACGGCGAAGCCTTGGCCCATCAACATCAGATTCCAGGAGCCGAGGCGCGGCATGAACATCGGCATAGGCGAGGAGAGCGGGTTCATGCTGGTGCCCGACGCCTGGTTCATTAGCAGCATGCCCGCCATATTCATCTGCATGCCGCTCGAATCCGCGCGCGCCGCGGCAGCCGCGGCCAGCAACAGCAGCGCGCGATACACTCGTTGCGTCGCAATCATACAGTTCTCCTAAAGGGAATAAGACAGGAATCCCTGCTGTACTCTAAACGCGGAGAACTGTAAGGAAAACAGGATTGGCTAACGCGGGGGGGCCGGTGTCCGGCAGGCCGGCTAATGCGGCGTAAGTGACGCCCGCAAGCGCTGGCACGCTTGGAGCGGGCGCGAGCGCCGATGTTGCCAAACTGGGAAGCGGACTAGCGCCGCCGTTAGCTGCGAAGGGCTGCTGATGCGCGCAGGCCGAGCCGCCGCCCTGACTCGGATGATGATGGCAATGGCTGTGCACCGGTCGATCCGGCGCCGGCGCGCAGTGAAGGCCCACCGAGCACAGCACCACACATTGCGCGCTAAGCGCGATCAGCGCGGCCAGGAACAGACCCGCAACCCTTCTGCCCATAGGCAGCATCCTGCCCGAATCATAACATGCACACGTAAGCGTGTCCGAAATCACTGCGGGCTGCCGCCGCGGGTGAGAACATGAGGGCATGGCAAGTCGTTCTGTGAGTCATGAAATTACCCAAAACCGCCTGGACATGGAGGAGAAAATCCGGCGGCGGGCGCACGAAATTCACCAGCAAAAAGGTGGTTCCGAGCTGGAGAACTGGCTCGAAGCCGAGCGGGAAGTCCTCGGCCGATCGGCACAACCTGCGCAAGACCGTGGCACCACGGTCGGCAGCGCCCGGCGGCCGAGCCCGGATGAGACCAGGAACCTGGGGGCAGGGAACCGGCGCTAAAATCCGTTCACCAACTCCACCAACGGCGTGTCCCCGAAATAACGGATGCGATTCACGGCGCCGTAGCGCTGTGCCATCCGGAATATGTGTGCCGGTGGCATGCCCAGGGCATCCGCCAGAATAATGCGATTCACGCCGCCGTGCGTCACCAGGACAATGGCTTCGCCGGCGTGGCGTGCGCGCAAATCGGCGGCGGCGGCCAGCACGCGGCTGCGCATTTGCGGAAAACTCTCGCCGCCGGGAAACTGCACTTCGGTGGGCTGTTCCATCCACTCGCGGTAGAGCGCCGGATACAGCGACTCAATTTCCTCGTAGCGGCGGCCTTCGAACTCGCCGAAATCGAGTTCCCGCAGCGCTTCTAGAAATTCGACCGGGCACGTGCGGCCGGCGGCCAACAGGCGCGCGGCCTGAAGGCAGCGCCGGCGAGGGCTGGTATAAATGGCGGCCAGCGGTTGCGAGGCCAGTTGCGCGGCGATAGCCTTGGCCTGACGCATGCCGGTTTCGGAAAGCTCCCAGTCTTTCGACCCGTAGCAGCGGCCCTCGGCGGAGGCTTCCGGTTCGGGATGGCGAATGAGCCAGAGCACGGTCGGCATAGTCAACGGGCAGTGAATAGCAGCAGCACCAGGCACTCCGCGGCCACGATGCCGGCTCCCAATGTATCTCCGGTGACTCCGCCGATACGCCGGCGGCAGCGCCACCCCCAGAGCGCGCCGGCGATTGCCACCAGCACGCAGGCGGCAATTCCGCGCCTGCCGCCGCAGAGCGCCGCGATGGCCGCGGCTGACACGGTGGCGATCCACAGTTCGGCGCGGCCCACAAACCGCGCGGGCGCGCCCGCGGTGAGCCGGCCATCGGCCGCTATCGGCCGCGCGTACGGCTGCGTAGCGCTCAACAATACGGCCGACCACCGGCCCAGCGCCACCGCCGCCACCACCGCGGGAATGGCGCGGCCGAAGCCGATCAGCGCCGCCACCGCGGCCGTCTTCAGCGTAATCGCCAGCACCACCGCTACCGCGCCATATGCGCCGATGGCATGATCGCGCATGATGCGTAGCACATCCTCGCGGCTGGAGCCGCCGCCGAAGCCGTCGGCAGTGTCGGCCAACCCGTCCAGGTGCATGGCACCGGTCAACCACGCGTCCAGGGCCGCCAGCAGCACCGCCGCCACCAGCGCCGGAAAGTAAGGAGCGCATAGCCAGAGCACGCCGGCGTAAATTCCACCCAGCAGCGCGCCCACCAGTGGAAACCAGCGCTGCGAGCGGGCCACCTGCTTTGCGTCGAACGCCAGCCAGCGGCCCACCGGCAACCGGGTGAGGAACGCGACGGCGGCCAGGAAATCGGAAATCAACCGGCCTCCGCCACGCCCGCCGATTGGAAGGTGGCCATGCGGGTGAACGCTTCCACCGCCGCGCGCACCAGCGGCACCGCCAGTGCCGCGCCGGTGCCTTCCCCCAGGCGCATTTCCAGATCGAGCAGCGGCCGCTGGCCCAGCAGATCGAGCAGCGGCGCGTGGCCGGGCTCGGTGGAGCGGTGGGCGGCGAAGAGATAATCGCGCACCGCCGGATGGAAGCGCGCCGCCAGCGCGGCCGCGGCCGTGGCGATGAAGCCATCCACCAGCACTGCCGAGCGGTTCGCCGCGGCGCCCAGGCACAAGCCGCACAGCGCGCCGATTTCGAATCCGCCCAGCCGCGCCAGCAGGTCGAGCGGTTCGGCGATGTAGGCGCGGTGCAGCGCCAGGGCCCGCTCCACCGCCGACCGCTTGCGCTCGATGCAGTCTTCGCCGGCGCCGGTGCCGCGCCCGATTACCGCGGCCGCTTCGCGCCCGGTGAGCGCCGCCGCCAGGGCGCTGGCCGCGGTGGTGTTACCAATGCCCATTTCTCCCATGCCAAGCAGCCGGCAACCCGCGGCGCCAGCCCGCTCCGCCGATTCGATGCCCAGGGCCAGCGCCCCCGTAGCCTCCTCGCGGCTCATGGCCGGTTCCACACAGAAGTTCTTCGTGCCCAAACCTATGGTGCGCGAAATCAAGCCGGCGGCTTCGGGAATCGGGCAGGCTACTCCGGCATTCACAATTTCAAGTTCCACGCCGGCCACTCGCGCCAGCGCGTTGATGGCCGCGCCGCCGCGCAGAAAATTCGCCACCATCTGGGCGGTCACGGCCTGCGGATAAGGGTTCACGCCCTCGGCGCAGACGCCATGGTCGCCCGCAAACAGCACGATGCGGGCGCGCTCCACCGACGGCTCGAGCGTCGCCTGGATAGCCGCCAGCCGGTTGGCAATCTCTTCCAGCCGGCCCAGGCTGCCCGGCGGCTTGGTGAGCTGCAGTTGGCGCGCGCGGGCACGCTCGGTCCAGGATGGATCTACCGGCTGAATGCGCGAAAGGGTTTGGTTCAGTTGTGACTCAGGCATGTTCTCCTCTTGGCGCCTTCTCAATCAGCTTCGCCGCGCGGCGCTCGTCCTGCGCGCCCCAGCGATCGAAATGGATGAGCCGCGCAAGTTTCTGCCGGCGCTCCCAGCCCGCCGATTCCAGCACCGGCGCCGGCGGGAATTCGGAAACATGACCGAGGCACAGGTAGGCCACCGGCAGGGCGCGAGCGGGTATGCCCAGCAATTCGCGCAGGCGGTCGAAGTTCAGAATGCTCACCCAGCCCACGCCCAGCGATTCGGCGCGCGCCGCCAGCCAGAGATTTTGCACCGCGCAAGCTGTGGAATATAGATCGGTGGCGGCGTCGGTTTGGCGCCCCAGGCCTTTGCCCTTGGGGCGTTCGCGATCGCAGGTGATGCAAAGATTCACCGGCGCTTCCAGAATGCCTTCCAGCTTGAGGCCTTCGTACAGCTTGCGGCGCTCGCCCGTGTACCGGCGCGCCGCCTGGCGGTTGGCCTCCAGAAAACATTCGCGAACGGAGCGGCGCACCGCCTGGTCGCGAATCACGATGAAATCCCACGGCTGCATAAAACCCACGGAGGGTCCGTGATGCGCCGCATCCAGCAACCGCCCGAGCACGCGGTCCGCCACCGGCAGCGGCAGGAAATGCGAGCGAATATCGCGGCGCTCGTAGATGGCGCGGTAGAGGCCGCGACGTTCCGCGGGTGAGAAGTTCATACGATCGGTTCGGGGCATCCAAGGTCCACACTTTCTTCCGGCTCCAGCCCGGGCGCCGGCTCGCAACCCGCCGCGTGCGCCAGAATGGCGTGGAGCTGCCGAACACCTTCGGTCAGCGCAGCCGGGCCCGGTTGCAGAATATTTGTCGACTTCACTTCGTAGATGTGGTCGGCGCGCACCGCCGGGATGGCGTCCCAGCCTTCCCGCTGGCGAATTTTCTGCTTGCTCACCTTGCGCCCGCACCACGAAGCGACGATCGCGTCCGGTTGGGCGGCCACCACGGCGGCGGGCGTCACAATCCGCTCTTTAGCCGAATGCTGGTGTCGGAGTTCCGGAAATACCGGCTCGCCGCCGGCAATTTCCAGCAGCTCGTCCACCCAGCGGATTCCGCTGATCAGCGGGTCCATCCATTCCTCGAAGAATACGCGCGGGCGGCGTGGGAAGCGGCGCGCCGATTCTTGTATCCGCCCCACCCCTTCGCGCAGGCGGCCGGCCAGCTCCATCCCGGCCGTTTCCGCGCCCACGATCCGGGCCAGCGTAAGCATCGTCTCGAAGATCTCTTCCACGGAGCGCTGATTGGTCACCAGCACATTTACGCCGGCCCGGATGAGGTCGTAGGCAATCTGCGCCTGTAAGTCCGAGAAGCCGACCACTAGGTCGGGCCGCACCGCCAGAATTTTATCGATGTTCGCCGAAGTAAACGCCGAGACTTTGGGTTTCCGGCGCGCTTCCCTGGGGCGGCAGGTAAATCCGGAGATGCCCACGATCCGCTCCTGCTCGCCCAGCAGGTAAAGGGTCTCGGTGGTTTCTTCCGTCAGGCAAACAATCCGCTTCGGACCGGCCATCGTTTCCTCATATTGCCGAATACTGTTGCCGGCGCCGCAGCAGCCACAAAAACATGGGGCCGCCCAGCAGGCCCGTGATCGCGCCTACCGGCAGTTCGCTCGAAGGCAAAACGCTGCGCGCCAGCGCGTCGGCCAGCACCAGGAAGGCCGCGCCCAGCAGCAGCGACCCGGGCAATACAATGCGCAGATCTTCGCCGAACATCAGCCGCACGGCATGCGGCACAATCAGTCCCACAAAACCGATGGCGCCTCCCATGGCCACGGTCACGCCGACGATGAACGAGCAGAGCACGTGCACCACCGTCTCGCAGCGCGCCACGTTTACCCCCAGTGTAGCGGCCGTGTCTTCATCGATGGCCATGAGATGCAACTGGCGCCCCAGGGCCAGCAGCGCAATCCACGCCGGCGCCAGCAGGAAAAACATGCGGCTCACCGGTTCCAGCCCCACCACGTCGAGGCTGCCCACCATCCAGCGCAGGATGCGCAGCGCGGCATCGGGATCGGCCACGTATTGAATGGCGACCACCGCGGCGCCCGAAACCAGGTTTACCACTACGCCGGCCAACAGCAAGGCGCCGGGAAGCACCACCATGCCGGTGCTGGCGATGGTTTTCACCAGGAACACGGCCAGCATCGCGCCCACAAACGCGGCCAGGAAAACCAGCGGAATTCCCAGCACGCGCGCGCTCCAGCCCAGCGCAATGGCGATGCTGGCTCCCAGGGTGCCGCCTCCCTGCACGCCCAGCGTGAAAGGGTCGGCCAGCGGATTGCGGAACAAGGCTTGCAGCGCCGCTCCCACCAGCGCCAGCGACGCGCCAATCAGCACGCCCATCAGCACGCGCGGCAGGCGCAGGCGGAAAAACAGCGTGCGCGCGAACGGATCGGAGAGCACGGAGCGCCAATCGATCCGCTGCCGCCCGCTGATGAGGGCCAGCGCCACCGCGGCCGCCAGCAGCAGCGCCAGCAACGCCAGCGCGCCGGCCAGCCGGGCGCGAAGCGGCGCCGCCATGGGTTCGGTCTTCATGCTTCGATCCACACCAGCGTTTGCCCGCCGATGCGCTGGGCGCGCACGTTCGGTTCGCCGTAGATCTCGGCCAGCAATTCGCCGCGCAGCACGTCGACGGGCGCTCCCATCGCCGCCACTTCGCCGCAACGCAGCGCCAGAATGCGGTCGAACAGCGAGCCGGTCAACTGCAAATCGTGCGTGATCATCACCACGCTCAGGCCGCGCCGTTCCCGCAGCCGGGCCAGCGTGCGCATCAGGCCGGCGCGGTGTTTCAGATCGAGCGCGGCGGAAGGCTCGTCCAGCAGCAGCAGGCGCGGCTCCTGCGCCAGCGCCCGCGCCAGAATCACCATTTGCCGCTCGCCCGCAGACAGCGCGGTGAGGCTGCGGTTGGCCAGGTGCGCCGCGCCCGTGCTTTCCAGCGCCTCCATGGCGGTGGCGCGGTCGCGCTCGTTCTCCAGCCGGAACCGCGGCACGTGCGGCGAGCGGCCGCTCAACACCACATCCACCACCGGAAACGGGAACGCGGTCACCGTCACCTGCGGCATATAAGCGATCTCGCGGGCACGCTCCCGCGGCCGCCACTTTTCGAGCGCTAGGCCATCCAGCAGAATTTCGCCCGAGGCCGGCCGCACGAGTCCAGCGAGCATGCGGATCAAAGTTGATTTTCCCGACCCGTTGGCGCCGATCACCGCCGTCAGCGAGGCCGGCGCGATCTCCAGGCTCACGCCGCGCACTGCCAGCGGCCCGCGCGCGTATTGATACGTGAGCCGGCGCGCCTCGAAAAATGGGTTCACTTCGCCTCCGGATGAATCAGGCGCGCGAACAGCTCCGCGGTCAATACCATGCGCTGCGAAGCGTGCGGCACGTAATCTTCGTTCACCCCATAGACGCGGCTGTTGCGCACCGCTTTCATCTCCGGCATTTCGCGCCAGGCTTCGATGGGAACGCTTGCGAAACGCCCCACCGCGCCGTGGACGAAATCGATAATCACGTCGGGATTGGCGGCCAGCAGGTCCTCCTTGCTGAGCTGTCCATAACCGTCCTTGGCGGGAGGAACGGCGATGCGGCCACCGGCGATTTCCACCAGCTCCGCCAGGTACTCGCCCGCGGTCGCGGTAATCAGCTCGCGCAGCGTCCCCGGCGTGCGGTCCACAATCAGCACCACGCTCCGCCGCGGCAGTGCGGCGGTCTTCTGCGCCACGCGGGCGAGTCCTTGGCGCGTGGCGGCGATCAGTTGCGCTGCCTGCAGCGCGTGCCCGGTCGCCTTGCCCAATTCGATCATGGCGCGATAAACATCTTCCACCGTGTGGGTGGGCACCACCAGCAGCCGCAGCCCCAGCTTGCGGAAACTATCTTGCACGAAAACCGCCTGCGCGTCATCCACAATCACCAGGTCCGGACGCATGGAGGCCAGCTTTTCCAGGCTGGGATCGTGCCAGCCGCCGACGCTCGGCAGTTTGGCGGCCTCCGGCGGGTAAGAGCAATAATCGGAAACGCCGACGACTTTATCGAACGCGCCGATGCCGTACAGCAGTTCCGTGACGTTGGGCGCGAGCGATACGATGCGCTGCGGAGCGGCGGAAAGGGTGAAAGCGAACCAGAAGAAAAGCACGGCGACTTTGTGGGGCAGGTTGGTAACCTGCCCCACAATCAAAACTCCCATTGCGCCCCCGCCATCGCCGTCCGCCCCGGCGTCAGAAATCCGCTCTCAAAGTAAGTCTGGTTGAGAATATTGGAGCCGCGCACAAACAAGCGGATGGCCTGGTATTCCTTCAGCGGAATGCGGTAGCTTGCTCCCACGTTTACCTTGTGTATGCCGCCGAACCGATAAGTTTGCGTCACTACGTCGCCATAAACTGGTGCCAGATAGCTGCTGGAAGCCAGCGTATCGCAACTCAGCAGCAGCCGCGCCGTGGGCCGTTCCGCGACCATCACGGAAAACTGGTTGCGCGGAATCACGAAAGTCTGTAAGACGTCGCCCACCAGCGGCGCGCGCTCCAGTGCATTGATGTAAGTGTAAGCCGCGGTCAGCTTCAGCGACCGCGCGGGCGCCACCGCGGCGCTGGTCTCGAAGCCGCGAGAAATGCCGCCCTGCGAGTTGCGGTAGCCGATGTACCGGCCGTATGGATCGGTGGCCGGATCGATCGCTCCCGACGTATCGAATTCAATCACGTTCTGCAGCCACGTATAAAAATAGCTGCCTGAAACCTCCAGCCGGCTCTGCCAGAAAATTTGGTCGACGCCTGCGTCCAGGCCGATGGAATGCTCCGGCTGGAGCCGCGGATCGCCGTAGACCGAATAGCCGAAAACGGGATCGAAGCCGGCGCCGAAACGTTCGTAGAGGGACGGCGCGCGGTAGCCGCGGCCCACGTGCGCGCGCAGCTTGGTGCGGCTGGCGCGGAAATAATAGGCCGCCGAGCCGTCGCCGGTATAAGCCGGACCAGGCGAGGCAAACGCGATGCCCTGGTAAGGCGCCGAGGCGAGCGGCTGAAACAGGGGACTCTCGAGCGCGAAGTACTGTGCGCGCACGGCGCCCGAAAGCTGCAGGCGGCCGCCGAAAAACTGCGCCTGGTCCTGGGCGAACACGGTCTGGCTGCGCTGGCTGACGCTCACCGCGGAAAACGCCGACGGATCGCCGGCATCGGAATTGTCGTTGGCGTAACGCTCGTCCTCGAACTCGTAGCCGCCGCCCAGCAGGTTGAAGCGGCCCAGTTGATAATGCGCCTGCGCATCCATCGTCTGGATGCGTCCGTCGTAGAGCGAGCGCGTGCTGCCTTCGGGCTGGTAGCCCACGCCGGCCGGGCCGTCGCCATAACGCCGGCTGTTGGCGACAATCTGGTAGCTCAGCGAATAATCGAACTTGGGCGATGCCTGTCCGTCGAGAATCAGCGCGCCGGAAACAAAACGCGCCGCCCGCGTGGCGTCGGGATTATCGGGAGCGGGAAGAAACGTCAGGTTGGGAACGGCATCGACGATGCCGAAACCGGAAGGCGTGCCCAGCAGGATCGGCTCGCCCTGAATTTTCTCGAAGGAATTGGCGCCGTAGAAACGCGCGATCAGCCGCAGCGAAGGGGCCAGGTGAAACGTCACCCGCCCCTGCGCGCTGGTATCGCGGAACGGCGCATCTCCGCCGACGCCGTTAGTGACGTCCACTTCCGCCACGCCGAGGCTGTACTGAATGCGATCGGCGCGGAAGCCTCCGGAAAGCTGCGCGCGGCCGCGGAACGCGCCCAGCGATCCGCCCTCCAGAAGCACGTTGCCGCGCGTGCGGCCGCCGCCTTCCTGGGTAATCACGTTGATCGCGCCGCCAATGGCGTCCGTTCCATAGAGCGACGATCCGGAACCGCGCAGCACCTCTACGCGATCGGCATCGGTGAAAAGCAGGTCTTCGATCAGGCCCGAGGCGTCGCCCTGCGTGGCCGACGCATCGCGTAGACGCAGGCCGTCCACCAGCACGGCGGTGTCCTGATCGCGCATTCCGCGCAGCCGGATGGTAGTGAGCGCTCCCGGTCCCCCCAACTGGTTGACGCGCACACCCGCCGCCAGCGCCACCACGTCGGCCAGCGAACTGGCATCGCGCGCATCGGCCTCGGCCTGGCCGATGGCGTCCACCGATTTCGAAACGTGTTCGGGAACCTGCGGTGTGCTGGACGCCGTCACCACCAGTTGCTGGCGCACGCCCGCAAGTTCGAGCGCAATTTCAACATGCTGCTCCGCGCCCGCCGCCAGCCGGACGTCTTCGGCCACAAACGCCGCGAAGCCCGGCGCTTCGGCGCGCAGCAGGTAGGGACCTTCCGGCAGCGAGTCGAAATGGTAAGCGCCGGTGGAGTCGCTGGTGGTGGTGTTGCCGGCGGCGCCGCTGGCGGAGACCAGCGTCAGCGTAGCTCCAGGCACCGCCCGCCCTTGCGGGTCTTTGACCGTCCCGCTGAGAGACGCACCGCTGAGCGCAATAGTGAATAACAGAAATGCGAGTGTAAGCTTCCACCGCTCCCTTACGGTCGCGGCTCCGATGAGCCAATACGCCCTCACCGGAGCCGCGACCGCAAGGGAGCGGTGCTGTCGAGTGCGAATCATGCTTGCCTCCCTGGTTGTTTGATGGTTACCGCGATGCCCGCCACCATGTGGTAGACCCAGCCGGCCGAGCACGCCACCTGCTGGTTGAGGAAACCCTGCAAGTCGCGGAACCGCCGGCCCAGCGGCGTTTCAGGCACCAGCCCGCAACCCACTTCGTTGGTGACGATCACGATATGCGACGCCGTCGCGGCGGCTGCCAGGCGCGCCACTTCGGCCTGCGCGGCGCTCTCGAGTGCAGCCTCCGGCAGGGCGCGGTTTTCCCAACAGAAATTGCTCAGCCAAAGGGTGAGGCAGTCGAGCAGCAGCATGTCGCAACTGCCGGCGCATCGCTCCGCCGCCGCGCCAATGGCAATCGGCTCTTCCACCGTTATCCAATGGGCCGGCCGGTCTTGCCGGTGCCGCCGGATGCGTTCGGCCATTTCGGCATCTTCCGCGCGGGCGGTAGCCAGGTAAACTACGCGCGCGCCTCCGGCCGCAAGTGATTGCGCGAAGCGGCTCTTGCCGCTGCGTGCGCCGCCAATGACGAGTGAGAGCATGGACGAGGTAGACGCGCCTCCCAGCGTGCTTCCCGTCGAGGCAGGTCTCCTGACTCACAGGTCATCGCGATCCGGCAGCCTTCCCATCCCCGAAGGAACAGTGGCTTTGGTTGCCGGCCCGCTCGCTGATCACAGTGGCGCGACCGTGCGGGATTTACACCCGCTTCCCTTTTCACCCGCCGTCACCGGCGAGCACCTCGAACAGTTTTATGGATAACACAGTGAACCCACACGGTCAAATCGACTGGATTAAAGATAATGAGGTTCGCATAGCCTGGCTTCCTTATAATCACATTTCGAGGTGGCGCTATGACCCGTTGGCCAATCAGACTCGGGCTGCTGCTGTGCATCGGCCCTGGGCTGCTTCCCGCAAAGGAAGCACTGCCGGTACGATGGAGCGATCTTTCGCGCCTGGTCACGAACCGGAGAGCCGCCCTCGTGTTGCCCATCGGAGCGGAGATCGAAGGCAGGGTCCTGCGCGTGGAGCCCGACGGACTCCGCATACGCGTTTCGAGAACGTCCGACCGGAGAGTTGTGCCCAAGGGCGTGCAACTCATCCCGCGCCAATCCATCTCCGTGATCCGCATCACGCAATATCGGATAGCGGGCCGCCTGCTTTGCACGGCAGGCGCGCTGGCACTGGCGTCAAGTATCGTGGCGACCCGGGACATCGATCTGTACGAGGGTCCCGCGGTGGTTCTCGTTCCCGCGATGGCCGCCGCCGGCGCCGTCGGCGCGGGTGTGGGCGGCTACTTTATCGGCAAGCGCATCGATAAGAAAGTGGACTACATTCGCGTGATCCCAGGGGACTGACGCCGCCGGCCGCGACTTGGTGTAGCATCATTACAAATGCTGGGTGAGCTGCGGGCGCGCAGTGAATGGAAATTCTTCGGGGTGCTGCCGAAAGCCGGCAGGCCCCTCGCGGCGGTGTGGTGGACTGTGCTGCTGCTGCGCGGCGTTCTGCCGGCGCTGTTCGCCATCGCCATGGGATGGCTGGTGGGCGCGGTCAGCCACCGCGGCCCTCTCGGCCCGCCGCTGGCGCTGGTGGGAACGATTTTCGTGCTGCTCCAGGTGCTGGCGCCGCTGCATCACGCCATCGCTCAGAACCTGGGCAGCCGCACCGCGGCCTGGCTCTATGACGAGCTCACCGAAGCCTGCGTGCGCCCTCCCGGCATGGGCCATCTGGAAGATCCCAGCCTCACCACCGACCTTGCCATGGCGCGCGATTTCGATCTCGGCATCACCGGGCCGCCGCTCTCCATTTCCATGGACTTCATCGCCTCGGGCCTGGTGGAGATGATCGGCGGCGTCGCATCGGCGCTGGTGCTGGCCGCCTATTCCTGGTGGGCGCCACTGCTGCTGGCGGGCGCCTGGCTCGCCACTCACTACCTGCTGCGCGAGGCCGCCGTGTGGAAGGACCGCAACACCGACGAGGTGCGGGCCGCGCAACGCCATGCCGATTACACGTACCGGCTGGCGGTGGATGCGCCCGCCGCCAAGGAGCTGCGGCTTTTCGGCCTGGCCGATTGGACCGTCGAGCGTTTTCGCGCCCGCCGCCGGCGCTTGTTCGAATTGCGTTGGGAGGCCACCCGCCTGCGCGAGCGCCCGGTGCTGTGGAGTCTCCTCATTGTGCTTGCCGCGAATGCGTTCGTTTTTTGGCGCATCGGCGCTGATGCGGTGGCCGGCCGGCTCGCGCTGGCGGGCGCGGTGACTTTCGCCAGCGCCGCCGTGGGCGCCAGCGCCATTGCGTTCGGCGGATTGTCCTGGGCCTTGGATGGCGCGGCCGCCCCCGCCAACGCGGTGCTGCGCTTGCGCCAGTCGATGGCGCCTGCCGGAGCGCTTCCCGCCGGCGATCGCCCGGCTGCCGGTATGCCCGCGCGCGAGATCCGCTTCCGCAAGGTGCGCTTCGCCTATCCCGGCGGCGCCACGGTGCTCGAAGGTTTCGATCTCACCATTCCAGCCGGATCGTCCATCGCCATTGTGGGCCAGAACGGCGCCGGCAAAACCACCCTGGCCAAGCTGCTCTGCCGCCTCTACGATCCGCAGGGCGGCTCTATCGAAATCGACGGCGTGGAGCTGCGCGCGCTCGATCTCGATAGCTGGCGCGCGCGCCTGGCTGCCGTCTTCCAGGATTTCATTCGCTTCGAGCTGCCGCTGCGTGACAACGTGGCGCCCGGCGGCGGGCCGGAGCAAAGCATTCACGCCGCGCTGGAAGAAGCGGGCGCGGCCAACCTCGCCGATCTCGATACCCCGCTGGCCCGCGGCTACACCGGCGGCACCGATCTTTCCGGCGGCCAGTGGCAGCGCGTGGCCCTGGC
>Ga0335081_10011259_pt1 | contig 14461 bp, 17 predicted proteins | sample Lox_Sample_35_FD_206713 | JGI IMG/M metagenome (GOLD analysis project Ga0335081, IMG submission 206713) | Soil microbial communities from Loxahatchee National Wildlife Refuge, Florida, United States - Lox_Sample_3.5 | ecosystem: Environmental > Terrestrial > Soil > Wetlands | place: USA... | reverse complement strand
CGCGCACAGCGCGGCATCGGCCGCGACGATCCGCCCGACCTCGGCGGCGTTGGCGCGCTTCTCCTGGGCGAGGTGCTGCAGCTTCGCGACCACCGCGGGGTAGGGCGGCAGATGGATGCGGTTGCCGCGCAGGCGCGCCTCGAGCGCGATCTCGACGTTCTTGGCCGCGGTCGGGTAGGTGTGGAACGTGATCATGCGGTCCTCACGGATGAGCTGCGTGATAGGCGATCGTGCCGCCGGTGATGGTCTGGATCACCGCGCCGGTCAGGCCCGGCATCGTGACCGAGGTGGTCTCGGCGAGGTACGGCGAGATCACCTGCTGCGCGATCGCGTCGGTGCCGACCACGACATAGGCGAGCTGGTCGGTGACGTCCTGCGGCGCGCCCGCGTCGTACAGCCCCGCGCCGTGCGCGACGCGGTAGCTCACGCCGCCCGAGCCCTCGAGCACGACGACCACGCCGCCGCGCGACAGGAACGCCGACAGCGTGCTCGCCCACGGCGCGGCTGCGGCCTCGGCGGCGTCGCCGTCGCCGATCTGCGCATCGACCAGCACGACGTCGATCAGATCGAGCGCGGTCGCCGACGGCATCGCCGGCATCGCCACGGCGTGCCACGGCCGGCCGATGTCGGTCATCGCCTCGGCGAGCGCGGCGGTGGTGCCGGCGACCGCGTCCTCGCTGGCCGTGCCGTTCCAGCGCGCGACCGCGACATCGGGGTGCACGCCGAGCGCGACCGCGTCGCCGAGCACGCGCGCCATGGTCGCGTGGTGATGCTGGTAGTCGTGGCCGATCGCGATCACGTGACCGGGCACGGCGACGTTGCACGCGCCGCTGATGCACACGCCGCTCGCGCACACGGTGCCGCACGCGCCGCAGTTGTCGGGATCCGACATGATGTCGGCGGTGCACACGAACGCGTCGATCGGCGCACCGCCGTCGCGCGCGGGGCCGGCGTCGGCGAGCGGGCCGGCGTCGCGCGGCATGCCGCCCGGGCCGGCGTCGACCTCGTCGCGCGCGATGCAGTGGCCGCCGGCGAGCGCGTAGCCGCTCTCGCACGGGTCGCTGACCAGCGACGAGCAGCCGGCGAGGACGAGCAGGAACGCGCTGCGCATCATGGCGAGGCTCCGGGGCCGCGATCGATCACGAACTCGACGCGGCGGTTGCGCTGGTGTGCCTCGGGGCTCGTGCCGGGATCGCGCGGCCGCGTCCGGCCGTAGCCGATCGGCGTGATCCGCCCGGCGTCCATGCCGTCGCGCACCAGGACGTCGCGCACGCGCTCGGCGCGCAGCTGGCTGAGCTGCAGGTTGTAGTCGTCGGTGCCGCGCAGATCGGCGTGGCCCTCGATCGTGAGGTGCAGCCAGTCGGGGTGGTCGGCCCACAGCTTGACGATCTGCGCGATCAGCTCGCGGCCGGCCGACTTGACGTGCGCGCGATCGGTGTCGAACAGCACGCGCTCGTCGAGCACGATCCGGTCGTCGTGCACCACGATCTGGCCGACCGGGCAGCCGTCGAGGTCCTGCTCGCAGCCCGTGTCGCGATCGACGATCGCGTCGTGATCGCGATCCGCGGGCGCCACCGCGGAAGGCGGCGGGGCAGGCGGCGGTGGCTCGTCGATCTCGTCCACGTGCGCGGCCTGTACGATGTGGCGCTGGCCGAACCGGACGTCGAGCCCGATCAGCACCAGATCGGCGCTGCCGAGCGTGTCCATCGCGCCATTGCCGACGACGTGGACGATGCGCGCGCTCGGTCCGAGCTGGAAGCGGTCGAGCGCGACGTCCCAGCCCAGGCCGGCCTCGAACGCGGGCACGGCATCTCGGCCGGTGATGCCTCCGCCGGCGACGCCCTCGAGCCAGAGCCCGCCGCGCAGCGTGAGCCGGACCGCGACGCCGGCGGTGGCGAGCCCTCCGGCGCCGGGATCGATCGCGTGATCGTCGGGCGAGGGGCCGTTCTGCAAGATCCCGGCGCGCAGCCGCGCACCGATCGCGAGCGGGCCGCGATCGGCGTAGATCCCGAACGCGGGCATCGCACCCGGGCGAAACAGCCCGGCCTGCACGTCGGACACCGGGATGGCCGCGGGCGCCTCGGCGTCGAGCCAGACATCGGCGCGCGCGGGCACCGCCACGCACGCAAGGACGAACGCGAAGCGCTTCACGCGACACCTCCTGCGAGATCGAGCACCGGCACGCCGCGCGCGGCCGCACCGTGGCGCGCGCTGAGCAGCACCGCGCCGCGCGCGACCGCGACCTCGGCCATGGGCGCGACGATCACCTGCTGCTCGGGAAACACCGCGCCGACGTAGCGCTGGAACATCGGGACGAGCGAGCCGCCGCCGATCAGCGCGACCCGATCGACGTCGTCGGCGCGCCAGCCCGCGCGCTGGAGCAGGCCGAGGATGGTCGCCTGCACGCGCTCGAGCAGCGGCTGCCAGCGCGCCTCGGCCCATGCGCGATCGATCACGATCTCGAGATCGCGCGAGCGCCCGGTCTCGACGTACGCCTCGCGCATCGCGAACGGCACGTCGCGCTTGGTCGACAGCTGGCGCTTGATGCCCTCGCAGCGGATCAGCAGCTCGTTCCACCGCACGGTGTCGCGATGCATGTCGTAGCCGCACTTCTTGAACACCGCGCCGGCCAGGCCCTCGGCGAGCGCGAGATCGAGATCGTCGCCGCCCAGCCACGGATCGCCCTGCGTGGCGACCGGCGCGAACTTGAGGCCGCTCTGCACCACGGCCGAGACGTCGAACGTGCCACCGCCGAAGTCGCAGATCACGAGCCGGCGCTCGGCGAGCTCGCCGTGCATGCCGACCGCGAGCGCGCCGGCGATCGGCTCGGCGATCATCTCGAGCACGTCGAGGTGCGCGATCCGCGCGGCGCGAAGCAGCGCCTCGCGATAGCGCTCGGGCGGCGAGGCCGACATCGTGATCACCGCCTTGCGAACCTGGCCGCCGAACCGCACCTCGGCGAGCTCGCGCACGCGGGCGAGCACCGCCGCGGCGATCTGCTCGGGCGCGTACTCGCCGCTCGCCAGCTTGAACGCGATGCGATCGTGCGAGGTGTCGATGCGGAACGGCGCGCCGGCCGCGAACTGGCGGACCAGCGGCGAGCTCGCGGGGACGCCGAGCACGCGCTTGACCGAGCGGATCACGCCGCTCGGCTCGCTCAGCATGCGCATCACGGCGCGGCGGCCGATCTCGAGCGGACCGCGCGCCGGGACGTGGACGACGGTCGGGATGACCACGTCGCCCGCGTCCTGGATCAGGTCGATGCGGTCGCCGAACAGCGCGCCTGCCGACGTGCAGCTCGTGCCGAAATCGATCCCGAGGATGACTTCCATCGCACACCCTGACTCGGCCGTTATCCGACCGCGTCTAGGTGCTCGATCGTGGCGACCCGGCACAGCCGCGACAGGTCGTCGGCGAGCTCCGCCATGCTCGGTCGCATCGCCGGATCCTTGGCGAGCGCGCGCACGATCAGGCGCTCGAGCTCGGGCGGGATGTCGGGGCAGTGCAGCGACGGCCGCTCCGGCAGCTGCTCGCAGTGCTGCACCATCAGGCGCGGCAGCGTGCCGCTGAACAGCGGGCGATCGGTGACCAGCTCGTACAGGATGCACCCGAGGGCGTACACGTCGGACCTGGAGCACGGATCGCCGTGCCACTGCTCGGGCGCCATGAACGCCGGCGTACCGGCGATCGCGTTGTCGGGCAGCGGGCCCTCGCACGCGAGCCGCGCGACGCCGAAGTCGACCACCTTGATGCGCGGATAGCCGCCCAGGCCGGGCTCGTACAGCACGTAGATGTTGGCCGGCTTGAGATCGCAGTGGATGACGCCCGCGTCGTGCAGCTCGGCGATCGCCTCGGCGACCTGCGCGGCGATCATGATGACGGTGTCGAGCTCGAGCTCGACGCGATCGAGCAGGGCGTGCAGGCTCTCGCCGTCGAGGTACTCCATCACGACGAACGGCGCGCCGGTGTCGCTGTACGCGGCGTGGTGCGTGCGCAGCAGGCCCGGGTGGCTGGCGCGCGACGCGAGGTCGTGCTCGGCGAGCAGCCGCTGCGCGACGTCGCCGAACTGCTGGTAGCTCGGCTCGAGCACCTTGATCGCGACGCGCTCGCCGGTCGTCATGTGCTGGCCGAGGAACACCTGCGCGGTGGCACCGCGGCCGAGCGGCGCGACCAGCTCGTACGGGCCGAGCGAGGTCGGGCGGCGGCGGCGCGGCTGGAACGCGAGCTCTTCGGTCACGTTCGGCTCTCGTCTGGTCACGGCGCCGCATCGTGCAGCCGCGATGCCATCCCCCGCGCCTAGCGGTGTCCTCACGTTGCGCGGATCGTTGCGCGGCCGCGGCGTCAACCATGGCGATGTCGGCGATCGCGCACCTCAAGTGGTAGGGCACCTGGCCGATTCGCGGGTTGCTATGTCACTTCCAGGAATCCTGCTGGTGCTGGCCGCGGTCGGCGGCGGCTTCGCGATGGCGGGCGGGCGCTTCCCCGTGCTGATCCAGCCGTCCGAGTTCGTCGTCATTCTCGGCGCGGCGCTGGGCACGCTGCTCACCTCGGCGCCCGGCCTGATGAAGAAGCGCGTCATCCACGCGCTCAAGACCGCGGTCAAGGAGAACATCCCGCTCAAGCGCGACTACCTCGAGCTGCTCAAGTGCCAGTACGAGCTGTTCATGCTGGCGCGCCGCCAAGGCGTGCTCGCGCTCGAGGCGCACGTCAACGAGCCGGCCAAGTCCGATATCTTCAAGAAGTACCCGGGCGTCGCCAGGCACGGCCACGCGCGGGTGTTCCTCGCCGAGGCGCTGCAGCAGATCGTCAACGGCATCTCGCCCGACGATCTCGACGCGCTGCTCGACGCCGAGATGGACACGCTCAAGTTCGAGGGCCACCTCGCGACCGGCCTCATCAAGACGGTCGGAGACGCGATGCCGGGCATCGGCATCGTCGCGGCCGTGCTCGGCATCATCGTGACGATGAGCCACATGGACGCGCCGCCCGCGGAGATCGGCCACCACGTCGCCGCCGCGCTGGTCGGCACGTTCCTCGGCATCCTCGTGTGCTACGGCGTGCTCCAGCCGCTCGCCAACAACGCGGAGACCCAGGAGACCCACCAGCTGCGCTTCCTCGCGGTGATCAAGGCCGCGGTGATCGCGTCGGCGCGCGGCGTCGCACCGCCCACCGCCGTCGAGTTCGGCCGCAAGATGATCTTCAGCGACGAGCGCCCGAGCTTCGCCGAGCTCGACAAGGCGCTCCAGACCATCGGGAGCTGATCGTGGCGCGCCGGATCAAGAAGGTCGAAGGCGGTCACGGCCATCACGGCGGCGCGTGGAAGGTCGCGTACGCCGACTTCGTCACCGCGATGATGGCGCTGTTCATGGTGATGTGGCTGCTCGCGTCGACCGACCAGCAGACCCGCAAGGAGATCTCGAACTACTTCCGCAGCGGCATCCTGGTCGACGGCGACATGTCGATGAACCACGCGGCGCAGATCACGCCGTCGGTGATCGAGGCCGCCCCCGCGCCACCGCCGCCCGGCGAGGCCTCGCTCGACGAGCGCGTCGAGACCGCCAAGCAGCTCCAGGAGCGGCTCAACCGGCTCGCCGCGGTCGACACCGACCTCGCGCAGGTCGTGCGCAACGTCCACGTCGAGATCACGCCCGACGGCGTGCTGATCGAGGCGGTCGATCAGGAAGGCGGCTTGCTGTTCGATCTGTCGTCGGCCAAGCTCAACGAGCCGCTCGAGCGCTTCCTGCGCGCGATCGGGCCGCCGATCGCGCTGATCGGCCGGCCGATCGAGATCAACGGCCACACCGACGCGCGGCCGTTCGCGCACGGCGCGAAGCTGTCCAACTGGGACCTGTCGTACCAGCGCGCCGCGGCCTCGCGCGAGATCCTGGTCTCGGCCGGCGTACCCGAAGCCAACATCGCCGGCGTGTTCGCGCGCGGCGCGTCGCGGCTGTACGTCCCCGATCAGCCGCTCGCCGCACAAAACCGGCGCCTGTCGATCCTGATCAAGATCGCCAAACCTGGCGACAAGAAGCCGGCCGACCCCGACGCAAGCCCCGGCGATCACTGATCGCGGCGCGGCACGCCGCTTGCGACGTCGCGCTGCGTGCGCTCCCTCCTCGTCGGCTCGGTTCTGGTGCTATGTGCGCAAGCCTCCGCGGACCCGCTGTGGGACGCCGAGGTCCGCCTCGGCTATGGCGTCGCGATGGGCGGCGGCGGCGGCATGACCAGCACGCGCGCCTCGCCGCTCAGCATCGCCGCGCTCGGCTCGGTCGCGTTCGACGACGATCCGCACCTGTCGGGCTACGGCGGCGCGACGTTCGAGACCCTCGATCGCAACTCGATCGGTACGCTGTTCGGGGTCAAGCTCCAGCCGCACGACAGCATGCTGCGCTTCACCGGCGGCGGCACGTGGATCTTCGCGCCGTACACGCTGTGGGGCGCCACCGCGAGCGCCGGCGCCTGTCATCACAAGGCCGGCGGCGGGCTCGGGCTGTGCGGCGACGTGCTCCTGACCTCGTACTTCGCCGGCACCGACCTCGCGCCGCATCACACCGTGACCCAGCTCCAGCTCACGCTCGGGGTGGTGTTCGATGCGCTGTAGCCTCGCGTTCGTCGCGCTCGCGGCGCTCGCCGGCTGCGGCAAGACCACGTGCGCGCGCAACAGCGACTGCGCGCCGAGCCAGGCGTGCAGCGCGCTCGGCGTGTGCGAGATCGCGCCCGACGCGTCGCCGTCGTCGAGCCCGGCCGATGCCGGCCCGAGCGACGCGCCCGCCGACGCCGCCGACGCCGCCGACGCCGCGATCGATGGAGGTCCGTGATGACGCAAGAGATCGCCACCGAGACCACGCAGCTGACCGCCGCACTCGACGCGCTGCCGACCCTGCCGGTCGTCGCGCTGCAGATCGGCGAGATCGTCCACTCCAAGAGCGCGTCGGTGCACCAGGTCGCCGAGATCCTGCGCACCGATCCCGCGACCTCCGCGAAGCTGCTGCGCCTGGTCAACTCGCCGTACTTCGGCATCCCGGGCGGCGTCTCCGACGTCGCGCGCGCGATCCCGTTCGTCGGCTTCAACACGCTCTACCAGCTCGTGCTCAGCATCTCGGTGCTCGAGACCCTCGGTACCGGCAACGCGGCGCGCGACGCGCGCTCGCTGTGGGTGCATTCGCTCACGGTCGCGACCGCGGCGCGCGAGCTCGCGACCGAGGTCCGGTTCGCGGACGCCGGCGCGTGCTTCACGGCGGGCCTGCTCCACGACATGGGCAAGATCGCGCTCGCCAAGCTCGAGCCCGCGAAGTTCACCGCCGCGTCCGAGGCCGTCCGCAAGGAGGGCATCACGATCGACGAGGCCGAGCGCCGCTACGGGCTGGCGCCGCACGACAAGATCGGCAGCCGGCTCGCGCGCCAGTGGCGATTTCCGGCGACGCTCGCCGCGCCGATCGAGGCGCACCACGCGGTCGCGAAGGCCGAGCGCGCCAGCCGGCTCGTCCCCCAGCTACGCACGCTCACCGAGATCGTCGCCGCCGCCGATCACCTGTCGCTCGCGTGCGCCGCGACGTTCGGCGAGTCCGCGCTCGGCGAGGACGGCGACAACGACATCCCCGAGATGTTCGCGCGCAACGGGTTCACCGAGCTCCAGCGCACCCAGCTGTGCGACCGCACGCGCCGCCAGCTCGAGCGCTCCAAGGTGTTCCTGTCGCTGGTCGGCTGAGCCGGGACGCGCGACCGTTCGACGAGGTAGCTCACGCCGGCTTGGGCAGGCTCACCGAGAACGCGGCGCCGCGCGTCGGGTCCTTGCGGTACTGGATGCGGCCCTCGAGCATCTGCATGATGTACGCCGCGATCGCCAGGCCGAGCCCGGTGCCGTCGGGCGTGCTGCTCGCGAACGGTTCGAACATCGAGTCCGCGATCTCGGGTGCGACGCCCGGGCCGTCGTCGACCACGACGAACACGACCTCGTCGTCGGTGATGCGCACGGTGAGGTCGATCGCGCCGCCCTGCGGCGACGCGTTGGCCGCGTTGCGCAACAGGTTCACCAGCACCTGCAGGAACAGCGACTCCGAGACGCCGACCTCGATGTCGGGGAGCTCGGCGATGCGCAGGGCGGCGCGCTCGCGCACGTAGCCGCCGGCGAGCCGGACGGCGCGCTCGACCAGCAGGCGCACCGGCACCTTCCTGGTGTGGACCTCGCCCTGGCGGATGAACTTGCGCATCTGCACGAACAGCTGCACGGCCTCCTGGCTGGCGGCCTGCGCCTCGTCGACCGAGCTCGCGACCTCGGGCAGCTGGTCGGCGTGGCCGGCGATCTCGGCGAGCGCGGCGTCGAGCGTCTGCAGGGTCGAGGCGAGGTCGTGGAGCAGCGCGGAGGTCAGCGCGCCGAGCGTGGCCTGGCGCATCAGCTGGTTCATCCGCGGGCCGCGGCCGGCCATGCCCTCGAGCGAGACCCGGGCCTCGAGCACGCCGCAGCGGCGCTGGGCGCGATGCGCCATGTAGCTGACGAGCTGGCGGGCGGCGTCGGTCGCGCCGCGCGCGCGCAGCCGCAGGTCGCCCTCGAAGTCGAGCGGCAGATCGAGGTACCAGCCGGGGCCGACCTTCGGCACGGCGCCGCCGGTCAGCGGGTGGTCGTCGCCGCCCGCGCCGCGCGCGACCACCGCGCACGACGTCACGCCCTCGCTGACCAGCGCGCGGCGGACGATCACCTCCGCGAGCTCGAGCGCGGTGCGGGTCGCGGACAGCTCCTGATCGAACGTCGACAGCCGCAGCGCGTCCTCGACCGAGGCGCACAGCGTGCGCGCGAGCTCGCGCTGCTCGAGGCCGCGCCGCACCACGACCTCGATCTCGTCGTGCCACGGCTTGCCGACCTTGTACGGCGCGTCGGGCGAGAGCAGGGCGAGGTGGGCGCGCTCGTCGAGGTAGCCGGTGAGCAACACCCGCACCGCGTCGCGCTGGTGCTGGCGCGCGAACTCGAGCACCTCGATGCCGTCGTGATCCGGCATCTTCAGATCGGAGATGATGACGTCGTACTGCTGGAGCGAGAGCGCGTCGAACGCCTCGCAGCCGGAGCTGACGGCCTCGACGGTGTAGGTCGGCGACAGCTCGTCGACCAGCGCCTCGCGAACGTGGTCGTCATCGTCGACGACGAGGATGCGTGCAGGCTTCATGACGGTTCCTTGGCAGGGATCTCGTCGAGCTGTTCGGAGAACGACGACAGCACGTTGGCCAGCTCCGGCGGCAGCTCGCGCGGGCTTCCGCCGCCCTCGGCGTTCGACTTGCTCGCGTGCACGATCGCCGCGACGTTGTTCTCGATCCGTCGCGCGATCGATGCGATGCGCGCGAGCAGGCGTTCGAGCTCGCCGCGCTGCTCGATCGGGACGCCGGCGGCGACGACGGTGAGCCGGCGCAGCGTGCTGGCGAGCGCGCCGACCGGGTTGTTGAGGTGGTGGGCGATGCCGGCGACCAGCTCGCCCATCGCGGCGCGCCACGCGAGCATCGCGATCTCGTGGTTGCGGATCTCGAGCTCGCGCTTGGTCTCGCTCAGCTGGGCGTGCGCGCGCTCGAGGTCGGCGTACGCGGTGAACAGCGCGCTGTGCTTGGCGACCAGCTCGCGCTCGAGCAGGTGACGCTCCGAGGTGTCGCGCGCGACGTACGCCACGAGCTCGCCGCGCTCCGGCATGCTGACGTGGACGACGTTGAGCTCGACGTAGATCGGGTAGCCGTCGCCGCGCTTGAGCTCGACGTCCTCGTAGTGCCCGGGCGCGATCAGCTCGCGCTCCGGATCCATCGCGATGTCGGTGAGCGCGGCACCGACCAGCGCATCGATCTCGAGCGCGAACAGCTCCGTTGCGCGCACATTGGCCGACACGATCCGCCGGGTCTCGCGGTCGACGATGAACACCGGCTCGGTGCTGCTCTCGAACAGCAGCCCGAACACCTCGCGTGCGATCTTGTCGGCCACGTAACGGTCTTCGGCCGGTTCGGATCGGCGTCAAGCTCGCCGACAACCCCGGCGCGGCGGCGCGCAAGCTCGCGCCGGCGCTGGGTCCGCGATCGGCCCGGCGCTTGCTCTTGCCGGCGGCGTGGCCGTAGATCCCGTCGATACGCTGCAGGCAGCGATGACCTACCACCGCGAACGACATGCGGTGCTGGCCGGCAACGTCGCGAACCTGGACACGCCGGGCTACCGCCCGATCGATCTCACGCGCCGCACCGCGGACGACCCCGCAAACCTCGCGGTCACCGACAGCCATCACATCTCCAGCCAGGCGGGCTCCGACTACGTCACGTCGTTCGACGACGGCGGCGGGTTGCAGGGCCCCGACGGCAACTCGGTCTCGCTCGAGCGCGAGCTCTCGAAGATCGACGCCAACCGCGCCCGTTACGCGACCGCCGCCGAGCTCGTCGGCCGCCGGCTCGCGATGCTGCGTTATGCCGCAGGAGATGGCACCTGATGTCGAACACCGACTTCTTTGCATCGATGGAAGTGTCGGCCTCCGGGCTGGCCGCCGAGCGCACGCGGATGAACGTCGCCGCGTCGAACCTGGCGAACGCGCAGACCACGCAGGCCGAGGGCGGCGGCCCGTACAAGCGCCGCGACGTCGTGCTCGCGTCGGCCGCGCTGCCCGGCACGACCGGCCCCGACGCGCAGGCGATCCGCGGCGTGCAGGTCTCGCAGATCACCCAGGACGGCTCGCCGCCCCGGCTCGAGTACGACCCCGGCAACCCGCAGGCGAACGCCCAGGGCTACGTCGCCTACCCCAACATCAACCCGGTCGAGGAGATGGTCGACATGATCACCGCGTCGCGCGCGTACGAGGCGGGGATCACGACGATGTCGACCGCGTCGAGCATGGCCGAGCGCGCGCTGAGCATCGGCAAGTGAGGCGCGACGACGACATTCCGGTCCGCGTCCGCGAGGACCGGAGCCACCGCACGCCGAACGCGTGGCGCGGAGCGGCCAAGTGAGCATCGCGCCGATCACGCCACCGGTCGCCACCCCCGAGCTATCGGGCGCGGCCGAGCTGCGCGACCACAAGCCCGCCGACGGGCTCGCCGAGAGCTTCGTCAAGGCGCTCGGCGACGCCAAGCACCTCGAGCAGGCGTCGAACGACGCCGCCGAGAAGTTCGCGAACGACGACCCGAGCATGGGCATCCACGAGGTCATCATCGCGAGCGAGAAGGCCAACATCGCGATCCGCTACGCCACGACGCTCAAGAACAAGGCGATCGAGGCCTACCAGAGCCTGATGAACACGCAGGTGTAAGCCATGGCCGACGCACCGACGCCTTCCAATCCCGCCGCCCAGGTCCTGTCGCAGGCGCGCGCGCTGTGGGCCAAGCAGCCGCGCGGCCGCAAGACGCTCGCGATCGCCGTCGTGCTCGGGGTGTTCGCGATCGTCGCGTGGACCCAGCTCGTGCCCCACGGCCCCGCCTGGCAGGTGGTCGCCGACGGCGCGTCGCCCGACGACAGCCAGGAGCTGATGGCCACGCTCGAGTCGCGCGGCATCACCGCGCACCTCGACGGCGGCAAGGTCGTGGTGCAGGCCGAACGGCTCGACGAGGCGCGCGCGGTCGCCGCGAGCGCCGGTCTGCCGCGCACCGGCAAGGGCCTCGAGCTGTTCGACGCCACCAACCTCGGCCAGTCGAGCTTCGCCGAGCAGGTCAACTACGTGCGCGCGCTCCAGGGCGAGCTCGCGCGCTCGATCTCGGCGCTCGCGCAGGTCGAGAACGCGCGGGTCCACCTCGCGCTCGGCAAGCAGTCGGTGTTCAAGGATCAGGAGCAGGGGCCGTCGGCCTCGGTCGCGCTCCACCTCCACATGGGCCAGCAGCTCACCGCCGAGCAGGTGCGCGGCGTGCGCCAGCTGGTCGCTGCGAGCGTGCAGGGCCTCAAGCCCGAGGCCGTCGTGATCGTCGACAGCCACGGGAACCTGCTCGACAGCGCCGATCCCGATGCGGTCGATCGCAAGGCCGAGATCGAGCGCAGCGTCACGCTCAACGTGCGCACGATGCTCGAGCGCGTGGTCGGCGCCGGCAAGGTGTCGGTCGTCACCACCGCGGACGTCGACGAGGGCAAGGTCAGCGAGACCCAGGAGCTGTACGACGCCGATCACCCGGCGGTGCGCAGCGAGACCCACACGATCGAGGGCGCGGATGCGACCTCGGGGATCGGCGGCGTCGCGGGCGCGCGGGGCAACCTGCCGGGCGCGCCGGCGCCGAGCCCGGCTCCGGGCGCGCCGCAGAATTCGCACGTCCAGGAGACCAAGAACTACGAGCTCAGCCGCACCGTGCGGCAGACCGTGAAGCCCGACGTCCAGCTCAAGCGCCTGCACGTCGCGGTCGTGGTCGACGCCAAGACCGGCAGCGACGGCAAGCCGGCGCCGCGCAGCGACAAGGAGCTCGCCGAGCTCACCGCGATCGCGCGCCAGGCCGCCGGCATCGACGACACGCGCGGCGACAAGATCGAGGTGCACTCGCTCGCGTTCGCCGAGGATCCCGAGGCCGCGGTGGCGGCCGCGCTGCCGCCGCCGGCGGCCGCGCTGCCCGTGCCGCTGTGGATGATCGGCGCCGGCGGTGGCCTGGTCGCGATCATCGCGCTCGCGCTGATCCTGCGCCGGCGCGGCAAGGGCGCGGCGGCGGCCGCCGCCGGCACGCTCGCGCTGCCGGCGCCGGTCGGCGAGATCGAGCGCGCGCTCGAGGCGCGGCCGTCGCTCGCGATGGCCGCCGCGCCCGCCGACATGCCGAACCTGTTACCGGGCCGCACCGTGCGCGATCGCGTGGTCGACGCCGTGCGCGGCGATGTCGACCGCACCGCCGAGGTGCTCACCGCGTGGCTGGCCGAGCCGCCGCGCCGAGGTGCGAAATGACCGAACCCGCGCTCGACGGACCGCAGAAGGCAGCGATCGCGCTGCTGTCGCTCGACGAGGAGGTCGCCGCGATGGTGCTCGGCAAGATGCCCGAGCCCGACGTGCGCAAGCTGGTCGATGCGGTGCAGCAGCTCGACGAGGTCGGCGGCGACGTGATCGTGCGCGTGCTCGAGGAGCTCGAGCGCGGGATCTCGAGCCCGCTCGCGATCGTGCGCACCGGCGGCACCAAGTACGTGCGGCGGCTCGCCAACCGCGCGTTCGGCACCGATCGCGCGCAGAAGCTGTTCGGCGTGCCCGCCGCGACGCCCGAGCCGCTGCAGCAGCTGCGCAGCGCGCGGGGCCCGGCGCTCGCCCAGCTGCTCGCCGACGAGCACCCGCAGGTCGCCGCGGTCGTCCTGACCCAGCTCGCACCCGAGATCGCGGCGAAGGTGCTGAACCTGATGCCGCGCGAGATCGCGGCGGACCTCGCGGCGCGCGTGTCCGAGCTCGAGGAGATCCCCGAGCACGCGGTCACCGAGGCGTCCGAGAGCCTGGTGCGCGCGCTCGAGCTCGCGGGCGGGCTCGCGACGTCCGACGCGCGCGCGGAGTTCGACGGCCTGGCGTTCTCGGCCGCGGTCGTCAACCAGATGTCGAGCACCAGCGGCGACGAGCTGCTCGGCAAGATCGCCGAGCGCGACGAGCAGGCCGCGAGCCGGATCCGCGAGGCGATGTTCACGTTCGAGGACCTCGCGCGGATCTCGACCCGCGAGATGGGCAACCTGCTGCGCTCGGTGCAGTCCGAGACGCTGGTCACCGCGCTCCAGACCGCGACGTCGGACCTGCGCGCGCACTTCCTCGCGTCGCTGTCGCAGCGCGCCGGCGCCACGCTGCGCGACGACCTCGCGGCGGCGTCGCCGAAGCGGCTGTCCGAGGTCGAGGCCGCGCAGCGCGAGATCGTCGAGGCCGCGATGAAGCTGGCGAGCGAGGGCAAGCTGACCATGCCGAGCCGGGGCGAGGGATGAGCGACGTCCGGCCGTTCCTCGCCGGCGTGGCGAGCCCGACCCGCGGGCTGGCCCAGTCGCTGCCCGCGGTCGCGACGCCCGCGGCGAACTCGCCGTGGTCGCCGCAGCGACCGGCCGCGCCGGCCGCGCCGGCGATCGATCACGAGAAACTGCACGCCGAGGCGCGCGAGCGCGGCCGGGCCGAGGGGCTGCGCGAGACCGAGGGGCTGCGCCAGCGGCTCGCGTCGCTCGTCGCCGCGCTCGAGGCCGCCGGGACCAGCGCGGTCGCGCCCACCGCCGACGCGATCGCCGAGGCCGCGTGCTGCGTGATCGAGAGCTGGCTGGGCCAGACCGAGCGCGCCCAGCTGATCGCGCCGGCCGTGCGCGGCTGGATCGAGCGCCACCCCGAGCCCGGCGCGGTCGCGAGCGCGCACCCCGACGACGTCGCGGCGCTGACCCAGGCGATCGGCGACGCGCCGCTCGCGGTGGTCGCCGATCCGGCGCTCGCGCGCGGCGAGCTGCGCATCCGCGGCGGTGCGCTCGAGCTCCGGCACTCGATGTCGGCGCGGCTCGGCGAGCTGCGCACCGCGAGCGCCGCGGCGCTCGGAGCACGGCCATGATGAT
>Ga0335081_10011257_pt1 | contig 14461 bp, 14 predicted proteins | sample Lox_Sample_35_FD_206713 | JGI IMG/M metagenome (GOLD analysis project Ga0335081, IMG submission 206713) | Soil microbial communities from Loxahatchee National Wildlife Refuge, Florida, United States - Lox_Sample_3.5 | ecosystem: Environmental > Terrestrial > Soil > Wetlands | place: USA... | reverse complement strand
CTATTCCCCCGGCACCAGCGCGAGCGCCGCGCTCGAGCCCCAGTTGCGCCCGTAATTGATCCAGCCGATGCCGGTCACCAGCGCGTTGGTGGTGTCCTTCACTTGCCGCGGCCCGCCTTCGCCCATCAGCTGGCGGATCGCCTCGATCAGGTTACCCGACGAGGACGCTGCCTGCCCGGCGGAGATCTGGCCGCCGCCGGTGTTCATCGGCAGCGTGCCCTTGTACGAGAGGTCGGTGTCGCGCACGAATGCCATGCCCTGCCCCGGCTTGCAGAAGCCGAACGCCTCGAACTGGATGACGAGCGCGATCAGGAAGTCGTCATAGGGGTGAAACGAGCGGATATCCTTGATGTCGAGGCCCGCCGCCGCCAGCGCCTTCCTGCCGGCGATCTCGTGCCCGCTGCGCGTCACGTCGATCAGCGTCTCGCCGCCGAGGAAATTGGTGCGCTCGGCGTAGCCGAGCGGGATGATGCACTTGTGCAGGCCCATCGCCTTGGCGCGCTTGCGGCTCGTCACGATCAGTCCGGCGGCGCCGTCGGCCAGCATGACGCAGTCGAGCAGGCGGATCGGATCGGCGATCATGCGCGAGTTGAGATAGTCCTCGACCGTGATCGGCACGCGCAGCTCCTCGCAGGCGTTGTCGTTGAGCAGCGCGTGGTTGCGCTGGGTCACGGCGAGCTTGCCGAGCGCGTTGAGATCGACGCCGTATTTGGCGTCATAGGCGCGCTGCAGCAGACCGAACGCGCCGGGCGGCCCAAGCAGGCCGTACGGCTCGGTCCAGTCGCGCCGGTAGCTGCGCTCGTTGCGGCCGTTGTGCTCGAGCACGTGCGTGTCGGCGAACAGGCAGAGCGCGACCTCGCACAGGCCGGCGTCGATCGCGGCGGCGGCGCGCGCGACGGTGCCGATCGAGGAGCAGCCGCCGGTATGCACCTCCTCGCAGAAGCCGACCTCGAGCCCGAGCATGTCGCACATGCTTTGCGACCAGAACTGGCTGGAGCCGCCGGTGCCGGTGAGGCCGGACAGCACCAGCGCGTCGATCTCGGCCTTCGCGAAGCCGGTCTTGTCGAGCAGCGCCTCGAGGATCTCGCCGGCCAGGACCCAGACGTCCCGGTCGCTCTTCTTCATCACCTTGGTCTCCGCGTAGGCGACGATCGCGTGGTCACGCAGGCTCATTCTCTTCTCCCAGATTGCCGGCTCACTCCGGCCGCACGCGCGGCGCGGTCTTGTCGAGGAACTGATGCAGCCGCTCGATCGATTCCGGGCTGCGCGTGTATTCGGCCACCATGCGCTCGAAATAGAGCCCGTCGTCGTAGCCCATGTCCTGCAGCCGCGGCAGGCTGTTGGTGATGGCGAAGTTCGACAGCGGCGCGTTCTTGCAGATTCTCAGCGCCAGCTCCTTCGCCTTGGCGAGCTGCTGGCCCTTGGGGACGAGGTACTGCACGATGCCGTAGCGCTCGGCCTCCTCGACCTTCAGCACGCGGCCGGTCAGCATCATGTCCTGCATGCGGGCAAAGCCGATCAGCCGGGCGACGCGCACCGAGCCGCCGCCGCCGATGAAGATGCCGCGCGTTCCCTCGGGCAGGCCGAAATAAGTGGTCTCGTCGGCGACGCGGATGTGGGCGGCGGCGGCCGTTTCGAGCCCGCCGCCCAGCGTCGCGCCGTGCAGCGCCGCGACGAACGGGATGTTGCCGCGCGCCATCGCCTCGAAATAGCTGTTGCGGTTGAACGGGAAGGGCAGGCGCTGCGAGCGCCCGGTCTTCCAGCTCTCCGCCGCCCAGCGCAGGTCGAGCCCGGCGCAGAAATTGTCGCCGTGGCCGAAGATGATGCCGCATTTGGCCTCCTCGCCGGCGCGCTCGATCGCGGCGCGCAGCTGCGCCATCACGGTCGGGTTGAAGCAGTTGCGCTTATCCGGGCGGTTGAGCCCGACCAGCGCGATCTCGCCGTCGAGCTCGTAGGTGACCGTCTGTTCCTCGCTCATCAGATCTCCTCACTATATTGGCCCGTCATGCCCGGGCATAGCCGTTCGAAGAACGGCGTCGCTTCGCTCGCCTGTGTCCCGGGCATCCACGTCTTTCTTGGGTGAGCCGGCAAACAAGACGTGGATGGCCGGGACAAGCCCGGCCATGACGGGGAAATGCGTTTCAACACAGGCTATGCCTCCAATTGAGCAAGCTCCGCATAGCGGCGCCGCTGCGCCGCGGCGTTGCCGAGCAGCGACGACAGCAGCATGGCGCGCTTGAGGTAGAGGCCGATGTCGTGCTCGTCGGTGAAGCCGATCGCGCCGTGCAGCTGGATGCAGGCCTGCGTGACGGCGAGCGCGTCCTCCGACGCCTTGGCCTTGACGGCGACGGCGAGCGCGGGATCGATGCGATAGGGATCGTTCGCGGCGGCGACCTGATAGATGAGCGAGCGCGTCGTCTCGGTCTTGATGTAGATGTCGACCGCCTTGTGCTGCAGCGCCTGGAAGCTGCCGATCGGCTTGCCGAACTGCTTGCGCAGGCGCAGATACGCGAAGGTCATCTCCTGCGCGCCCGCCATGACGCCGAGCAGCTCGGCGGAAAGCGCGATCAGCGCAAGGTCGGTCAACGCCTCGACCGCGCTGCGCGAGGACTGGCGCGCCGGCACGAGATCGGCGGGCGTATCCTCGAGCGTCAGCGTCGCGAGGCTGCGGCCGTCGACGCTCGGCGCCGCCGCGACGCCGACGCCGGGCGCCGTGCGCGCCACGTAGTAGAGCGCCGGGCCGTCGCGGTTTTCGGCGCTGACCAGGAAGCCGTCGGCGCCGTCGGCGCAGACGGCGAGTTTCCTGCCCGTCAGGCGCGGCGCGCGGTCGTCGCCCTCCGCCCGCGTACGCAGCGCGGATGGATCGGCATGCGCGCTCTCCTGCAGGGCCGGCACGACCAGCGCGTCGCCGCGCATCGCGCGCGGCAGCACCGGATGCGGCGCGTGCCCCTGCGCGAGCGCGGCCGCCGCGATCGCCGCCAGCCCGATCGGCTCGCACACCAGCGCGCGCCCGGCCTGCTCGAGCACCAGCGCGAGCTCGGTGAGGCCGAGGCCGGAACCGTCAGCCGACGCCGGCACCAGCATGCCGAGCCAGCCGAGCTCGCCCGCCTCGCGCAGCCGTGCTGGCGCAAAGCCGCGTCCGCGCGCGGCGCGCGCGACCTTCGCGCCCGCCGCCGCGGCGAACTTCTCCGCGCTGTCGCGCAGCAAGCTTTGCTCGGGGGTGAGGTGAAGCTCCATCGTCGGCTACATCTTCGATTGGCACTGCGCCTGCGCTCCCTCTCCCCGCGTGCGGGGAGAGGGTCGGGGTGAGGGGGCGTCGCCGCGATTCTGAGCGCCGGCAGGATTCGATTCTGCGTCGCTCAAGGCTGCAAGAATCGATTCGATCACGCCGTCGGTGTTCGCCAGCACGTCGTTGTTCCAGAAACGCAAGACACGATATCCACGCTCGGCGAGCCAGTGGTCACGCACCGCGTCGCGCTTATCGGTCGCATGCTGGCCGCCGTCGACCTCGATGATCAGTCGCCGCTCGCGGCAGACGAAATCGACCACATAAGGTCCAATCGGATCCTGGCGAACGAACTTGGCGCCCCCGATCTGCCGCGAGCGCAGCCGGTACCACAGCCTTCGCTCGGCATCGGTTGCGTCGCGGCGAAGGCGACGGGAGCGGCCGGTTCTTTTCGAGTTCGCCTCACGCATTGTGCTTACCCGCGATGCTCAGACTCGCGGAGGCGCCCCCTCACCCCGACCCTCTCCCCGCACGCGGGGAGAGGGAGCGCGGGCGCCGTGCCGATTTGCCTGATTGTTTGCTTCGACATCATCACTGCGGCAGGTTGAGGACGCGGCGGGCGACGATGTTGCGCTGGATCTCGGACGAGCCGCCGTAGATGGTCGCGCGCCGCACCTGCAGGAACGGGGTCGAGACGTCGACGGCGCCGAGCTGCGTCATGATCGGCGCCGCGAGCGAGGCGTCGCTGCCGGCCGCCTCGAGCAGGAGATCGTTGAGCGACTGCAGCAGCTCGGAGCCGTAGATCTTGATGATCGAGGCCTCGGGCCCCGGGCTGCGCTCGCGGTTGGCGAGCTCGACGGCGTGGCTGAACAGCGCCGACAGCGCCGTGACATTGATGCTCGCGGCGGCAAGGCGGTCGCGGAACGCGGGATCCGCCATGATGCCGGTTGCGCGCGCGATCGTCCGGATGCGCTCGATCGCCATCAGGGCGAACTGCGGATTGGAGGTGCCGAGGCGCTCGTGGCCGAGCAGCGCGTTGGCGATGCGCCAGCCGTCGTTGAGCTTGCCGACCAGGTTCTCGGCCGGCACGACCACGTCGTCGAAGAACACCTCGCTGAACTCGTCGTCGTCCGCGATCGTGCGGATCGGCCGGATGCGGATGCCGGGGCTCGCAAGATCGATGAGCAGGAAGCTGATGCCGGCGTGGCGCGGCTGCGCCTCGCGGTCGGTGCGCACCAGCGCGAACATCCAGTGCGAATGATGGCCCCAGGTGGTCCAGATCTTCTGCCCATTGACGACGAACTTGTCGCCGTCGAGCGTCGCGCGGGTCGCGAGACTCGCGAGATCGGAGCCGGCGCCCGGCTCCGAATAGCCCTGCGCCCAGATCACCGACCCGTCGATGATCGGCGGCAGGTGCCTTGCCTTCTGCGCCGCGGTGCCGAACTCGATCAGGATCGGGCCGATGTGGTTGAGCCCCTGCGCCGGCAGATGCGGCGCGCCGACGCGCGCCAGCTCCTCGGTCATGACGATCTGCTGGTTCAGCGTCGCGCCCATGCCGCCGTATTCCTTGGGCCAGTGCGGCGCGATCCAGCCCTTCCGCGACAGCGCGCGGTACCACGGCATCAGCTCGGCGGGCGGCGGGCGGTTGGTGCGTCCGCGCAGCGCCGCCGGCAGGTTGGCCTCGAGCCAGGCGCGCACCTCGCTGCGGAACGCGGCCTCGTCGGGTGAATCGTAACGGAACATGGTCGCTGGTCTGGCGGCTGGCTTCGGCTTGACTTCGGCTTGACTCGGGCTAGGGCGCGCGCGGGAGTGCGGATCTCATTGCAGCTTGATGTCCGCGCGCTTGACCACCGCGGCCCACTTGGCGCGCTCGGCGGCGAGCATCTTGCCGAGGTCCTCCGGCGTGCCGATCTTGACCTCGGCGCCGAGCGCCTCGAGCCGCTTGCGCGTTTCCGGCACGGCGAGCGCCTGGCGGAAGGCGTCGTTGAGCTTGGCGATGATGGCGGGCGGCGTCTTCGCCGGCGCCACCACGGCGAGCCAGAACGGCGACTGCAGGTAGGGGAAGCCCGCCTCGACGACGGTCGGCACCTGCGGCAATTCCGCCTCGCGCACGGCGCCGGCAATCGCGATCGGGCGCAGCTTGCCGGCCTGGATGTGCGGCAGGCTCGTGGTGCTCGGATCGGCGATGATCTGCACCTCGCCGCCGAGGATCGCGTTGAGCAGCGGCCCGGTGCCGCGATAGGGCACGTGCACGACGTTGGTCCCGGTTTCCAGCTTGAACAGCTCGATCAGCAGATGCGGCGCGGTGCCGAAACCCTGCGAGCCCCAGCGCAGCTTGCCGGGATTGGCCTTGGCATAGGCCACGACCTCGGCCATCGAGTGCACCGGCAGGCTCGGATTGACCTCGATGATGATCGGCGTCTCGATCAGCTGGGCGATCGGGGCGAAGACCTTGTCGGGATCGTAGCCGATATTGGGATTGATCACCGGGCCGGTGGTGAGCGCGCCGCCCGGCGACATCAGCAGCGTGTAGCCGTCGGGATCGGCCTCGGCGACGAACTTGCCGCCGATGCCGCCGCCGGCGCCGCCGCGATTTTCCACCACGATCGGCGCGCCGAGCACGGCGCTGAGCCGGTCCGAGATGATGCGCGCCACGCCGTCGGTCGGGCCGCCGGGCGGGAACGGCACCACGATCTTGATCGGCCGCACCGGATAGGTTTGGGCCTGCGCGCCGTGCAGCGCCATCGCGGCGCACAGCGCCGCTGCGAGCAGTGCTCTGATCATGGGGCCCTCCCTGTCGGTCCGGCTTCTCCGCGGACCTTTGCGACATTCTAGTCGGGACTCTTTGGACTGAGCCACCGCAAAAACGAGCGGGTCGGCATGCGCCGGTGCCTGGGTTGGTCAAGACAATGGATTGAAATGGCTGCTGTTATCCCAGTTAGGTTCGTTCTGGAAAAATGCGCGCGTGACGTCCGGCGATCCCTCTGCACCACGGTCCAGGGGCAGCCGCATTGAATTTGCTGCGATTTCGCCGAATGGCTTTGTTCTGCCAACTCGCGACCCTGCGCACGGTCCTTTCGCGGTTGGCTTCGTTCGTGCAGGTTGGGTTCGTTCGTGCAGGTTGGGTTCGTTCGTGCAGGTTGGGTTCGTTCGGGCCGTTTTCGGTTGGCTTGGTGTGGTCAATGGGTTCGTTCGGGCAACTCTCGGTTGGCTTCGTTCGGACTTGGGCCTCGATTGGCCTCGCGCATTGCCGCGAAGGCGCAACGCCGCGCGAGCCGATTCTAACGAGAGGCGTTGCAGCCGCGCAAGAGGCTCGCGCGTAGAGTTGAGCGAAAGCCCATCCTGGTCGCTCACGCGCGGCCGAGACCGCGGCCCTCTTGCGCGCAACCGCCGCAGGCGGCGCCGAAAAAGCGATTGTTGTCTTCCGCGCGGGCCGGGGGTACTGTCATGATGCGAAACCGTTCACGACCCGCGAGGGAGCCCGCGCCGCAAGGCCGGGAGCGGGTTGGCGAATACGCAAAGCTGGTCGGCCGCCAGGGCCGCACAGAGGGAGATGCTGAAGTTGCTCAGCATGGCGGACGCGTCGCCCGGGCTCGCCGATCGGCCGCAGGCCGATTGGTCGAACGCCAGCAATGGCATGCGACTTGCCTTCAGGAAATCGAGCTACTTGCCTTAGAAAGTGTCGCGGGCGCAATGGCGCGCCCGCGAAGAAGATGACGATGTTCAGGGACGTCAACGGGGTAAGCACCATGACACAATCCAAGCATACGCGACGTGCCTTCAATCTTGGCGCCGTCGCCGGCGTCGCGGCTCTCGCGGGAGGCATCACGGCCGCCCAGGCGCAGCAGAAAGTCGTGAAAATCGGCATCACCTTGCCGCTGACCGGCGCCGATGCCGACGATGCCGCGAAGATCAAGGACGGTTTCGAGATCGCCATCGACGCGGCCAACGCCAAGGGCGGCGTCGCCGGCTACAAGATCGAGACGGTGGTCTACGACAGCGGCACGGCGACCGCCGGCCAGTACGACCCCGCGCAGGCGGCGACCAACACCAAGAAGCTCATCTCGGACCCGGCGGTCGTCGCCAATCTCGGACCGGAAATGAGCGGGGAAGGCAAGGCGATGACGCCGATCCTGAGCGAGGCCGACCTCGCCACCATCACGCCGAGCTCGACCAATCCCGACATCACCAATCCGAAGATGGCGGCGCAGTTCAAGCCCAAGGGCAGGGCGATCTATTTCCGCACCGTGACCACGGATGCCTTCCAGGGTCCGTTCATGGCGAATTACTTCGCCAAGGTCCTCAAGGTGAAGTCGATCTACGTGCTCGACGACTCCGGCGCCTACGGGGTCGGCATCGCCGATTCGTTCCAGAAACAGGCCGAGAAGAACGGCATCAAGATCCTCGGGCGCGACCAGCTCAACCCCAAGGAGGCCGACTACACCACGATCCTGACCAAGATCAAGGCGCTCAATCCCGACGCGCTCTATTACGGCGGCGTCGCGCAGGCCGGCGTCAAGCTGGCGAAGCAGGCCTATGACGTCATCCCGAAAATGATCAAGGGCGGCGGCGACGGCATCCAGGGCGGCAGCTTCTTCACCGGCGTCGGCTTCCCGGCGGTCGAGGGCTGGTATTCGACCAATGCGGGGCCGCATCTCACCGAGAGCACGGCGGCCGCCGCCTTCGTCAAGACCTTCCAGGACAAGTACAAGACCCAGCCGACCGATTATTCGATCACCGCCTATGACGGCGCCCTGGTGGTGCTCGACGCCATCAGGCGCGTGGCGGCGAGCCACAAGGCCATGACGCGCTCGAACGTGCGCGACGCCATGCAGACCACCAATCTCAAGACCCTGCAGGGCGTGATCTCCTTCGACGCGAACGGCGACATCAAGGACCGCACCGTCAGCGTCTTCCAGTACAAGCGGAACGCCAAATACCCCGCCGACGACTATACCCATCAGTGCGCCTATATCGGTGTCGCACCGCAATCCTGAGCGGCAGCAAGGGGGCACTGAAACGGGGGTCCTGGCGTGGGTTCCTGGGATGTCCTGCTTCAGCAGGTGATCAACGGGGTGAGCCTGGGCGCGATGTATTCGCTGCTCGCGCTCGGGTTCACCATGGTCTACGGCATCATCGAGCTGATCAACTTCGCCCATTTCAACGTCTTCATGGTGGGCTCGTTCATCGCCCTGTGGATGATGCAGGCCCTGGGCTTCGTCGGGCAGAGCACGGTCCTCTACGGCCTGCCGCTGATCGGCGTCCTGCTGCTCGTGCTGGTCGGCACCATGCTGTGCACGGGCGTGCTGGGGGCGGCGATCGAGCGTTTCGGGCTGCGGGCGCTGCGCGGGGTGTCCGGCACCGCGCCGATGATCACCACCATCGGCATTTCCTACATCCTGTTCAACATCATCCTGCTCGGCGCCGGCGCCGACTCGAAGAACTACGCGAACCCGATGCCGCAGATCCACTGGGACATCGGCCAGGCGGTGCTGCGCCTGCGCGAGATCCTGCTGTGGGGCGTCTCGATCCTGCTGATGTTCGGGCTCAACCACTTCGTGCGCCGCACCAAGATGGGCAAGGCGATGCAGGCGACCGCCCAGGACCAGGAGGCGGCGCGCATGATGGGCGTCGACGTCGACCGGGTCGTGCTGCTGACCTTCTTCCTCGGCTCGGCGCTCGCCGGCGCCGCCGGCTTCATCTTCGGGCTCTACTACAACTATACGAGCTTCATCATCGGCTATACGGCGGGGCTGCGCGCCTTCACGGCGGCGGTGCTGGGCGGCATCGGCAGCCTCCCCGGCGCCATGCTGGGCGGCGTGCTGATCGGCCTCGTCGAGTCGCTCGGCGGCCAGTATCTCGCGGTGCGCTGGACCGACGTGATCATCTTCTCGATCCTGATCCTGGTGCTGGTGTTCCGGCCGACCGGCCTGCTCGGCCGCGCGGCGCCGACGAAATCCTGAACGCGGTCCGCGATGCCCGAGCCCCAGCTTCGCCCCTCCGAGACGACGCCGCCGCCCGCGATGGGCCGCGGCGCGAGCTTCCTGCCGCCCATTTGGCACCGCGTCCGCGGCGCGGCCGGGCAACGCGCCTTCTTCCTCGTGCTGCTGGCGGTCGGCGTTTTCTTCCCCCTCATCGACCGCAACGAGGGCGATATCGACGCCGTCACCAATGCGCTCGCCTTCGCGATCCTCGCGCTCGGCCTGAACATCGTGGTCGGCTTCGCGGGCCTGCTCGACCTCGGCTATGCCGCCTTCTTCGCCATCGGCGCCTATTCCTACGGCATCTTCGCCTCCTTCCAGGTGCAGCCCGAATGGTGGGGTTTCTGGGAGCCGTTCCAATGGCTCGGCCTCGTGCAGCACGTGCAGGAGGCGGGCGGGCCCGGCACCGTCCACATGACGGTGTCGTTCTGGCTGATGCTGCCGCTCTCCGCGCTCATCTGCGCCTTCTTCGGCGCCCTGTTCGGCGTTCCGACCTTGCGCCTGAAGGGCGATTACCTCGCCATCGTCACCCTGGGATTCGGCGAGATCGTGCCCATCCTGGCGCGCAACACGCCCTATCTCACCAACGGCGCCATGGGGCTCAACGGCGTCGCCTCGCCCTCGTTCTTCGGCTACGTGTTCGGCGTCCAGTCGACGCCGTTCTTCTATCTCGGCCTCGCGCTGATCGCGCTCCTGGTCTTCGTCAGCACGCGCCTCAAGGACTCGCGCATCGGGCGCGCCTGGCTCGCCATCCGCGAGGACGAGATCGCGGCCGAGGCGATGGGCGTCAACCGCATCAAGCTCAAGCTTCTCGCCTTCGCGATCGGCGCCGGCTTCGCCGGCACCACCGGCACCTTCTACGTCGCGAAGCTGCAGACCGCCTCGCCCGAGATGTTCATGTTTCCGGTCTCGGTCATGCTGATCGTCATGATCGTGCTCGGCGGCATCGGCAGCGTCGCCGGCGTCGTGCTCGGCGCGCTGATCCTGCAACTGCTGCAATCCTGGTTCCTACAGGACCTGACGCAGTGGATTCACGCGTTCGGCAATCTCACCGGGATCGGCTTCTTCCAGCGGCTCGATCTCGTGCAGTCGATCGAGCTGATCTTCGGCATCATCCTCGTATTGATGATGCGCTTCCGGCGGCAGGGCCTCATCCCGGAGCGCGCCGCCGTGACGGCGCTGACGCATGCCCAGCAGACCGCGGTGCCGACGCGCGGCGGCGCCGCGAGCGGGCTTGCGCCGCTGCACCGCCGGGCGATCGACCCGAACAAGCCGCTGCTCGCGATTCGCGGCCTCGCCAAGGCGTTCGGCGGCATCCAGGCGGTGCGGGGCGTCGACCTCGACGTGATGCCGGGCACGATCGTCGGCATCATCGGCCCGAACGGTTCCGGCAAGACCACCTTCTTCAACCTGATCACCGGCCTCATCGCGCCCGACGGCGGCAAGGTGCTGCTCGCGGGCGAGGACGTCACCGGCCTCGCGCCGCACCTGATCGTCGAGCGCGGCATCGCCCGCACGTTCCAGAACCTGCGCCTGTTCGCCAACATGTCGCTCCTGGAAAACGTGCTGGTCGGGACCCATTCGCGCACCTCGACGGGCGCGCTCGGGGCGGTGCTGCGCACGCCCGGCGTCCGGCGCGAGGAGGCGGCGGCGCGCGCGCGCGTCATCGACGTCCTCGGCATCTTCGGCAACCGCCTGATGCCGCGCATCGAGCATCTGGCGCGGACGCTCTCCTATGCCAACCGGCGCCGGCTCGAGATCGCGCGCGCGCTCGTCTCGGAGCCCGTTCTGCTGCTGCTCGACGAGCCGACCGCGGGCATGAACCCGACCGAGACGCTCGAGCTCACCGATCAGATCAGGCATCTGCGCGAGCGTGGCGTCACCGTCCTGATGATCGAGCACAAGCTCGCCGTCGTCAACGAGATCGCCGACAAGGTCATCGTGCTCGATTACGGCGAGAAGATCGCCGAGGGCACCGCGAAGGAAGTTCACTCGAACAGGGAAGTCCTGCGTGCCTATCTCGGACGCTCCACCGACGCCGTCGCAGCGGCGGCCGCCGCTTCTTGAGTTCAACGACGTCAACACCTATTACGGCGAGCTGCACGTCCTCAAGGGCGTGAACTACCGGGTGGGCGACGGCGAGATCGTGTGCCTGCTCGGCGGCAATGCCTCCGGCAAATCCACCACGATGAAGACCATTCTCGGCATCGTGAAGCCCAAGACCGGCATCGTCAGCTATGCCGGCGACGCGATCAACGACATGCCGACCGCGGAGCGCGTCAAGCGCGGCATTGCGCCGGTGCCCGAGGCGCGGCGCCTTTTTCCGCGCATGACGGTATTGGAAAATCTCGAGATGGGCGCCTTCACGCGGTCCGACACCGGCGAGATATCGTCGGACATGGAGCGCGTCTGCGCCCTGTTTCCGCGCATCAAGGAGCGGCTGAAGCAGTCGGCCGGAACCCTGTCGGGCGGCGAGCAGCAGATGGTGGCGATGGGGCGCGCCCTGATGGCGCGGCCGAAGCTCCTGTGTATGGACGAGCCCTCGATGGGCCTCTCGCCGGCCTTCGTCGAGCAGGTGTTCGACATCATTCAGGCGATCAACCGGCAGGGCACCTCGATCTTCATCGTCGAGCAAAACGCCAATATGGCGCTCTCGATCGCCGACTACGGCTACGTGCTGCAGACCGGCGAGGTGGTGCTGCACGGCTCGGCGCAGAGCCTGCGCGACAACGAGATGGTGCAGCAGGCCTATCTCGGCGAGATGAAGACGCAATAGGAAAGCTAGAGAGTGCCGACCCAGCAATCATATCGCTTCCAATAAAAACGCCCGAGGCGCCGAGTTCGGTCTCTGTTCCGGTCATTATGGCATCGCCGATCGGAGCATCAAATATGACCGAACCAGTGGTCAGATTAGACATCATGTTCTCCTCGGACTGGATCCAGCTTTCTGGGTGACAACCGGGCTCGGATGGCTAGCAGCCAATATGTCAACGCCCCAGGTGTGAAAAACGAAAAGGAACCTCCGAGACTCAAGACAAGGAATGTAAAGTGGATGGTCTCACGACTATTACCAAAAGAAGCTTTGGTGAATAAGACGACGAAAAGGACGAATGAACCGAAAATATAGATCACGGCGACTTTCGGAAAAAAAGGGGGAAGGGGCGGTGCGCAGCCAGCATCTTGACTCGTAAGGTACTGGAATATCCGCGGTCCGAAGATCCCCATGAACATAGATCTCGATACGAGTATCGCTACGCACGATATCTCGTATAAGCAGATACCGGACGATGATGCGAGGTTGTCATCCAAGACAGATTGGAAGCGCGGCACGATAATCGGCATGTCCGTCGGACAGCAGGAACAGTCCGCCGCGATCCTCAGAGCGAGGACAGGAAGGATAAATATTGCAAATATTGCGCAGATCCGATTCGCAAACTCGGCTGCGATCGGCACCTTGCGAGGATCCCCCGAAGCTCCCATCAAATATACCTTATCTAACTGTCTTGGAGAGATTAAGGAAATCAAAACACATTTTGATGGGCGGGTAATAGTATTGTGTAATCGCCAATACTGTAAAAATCACCCAAATTACGACCGTCGTCGCCAACGTTTTATACGCCACGCGCAATCCGAATTCCGGGTTTTTTATCGAGGAAAGGCAGCCTGCCCATGCTCGGCTGCAAGCGGCACGCGCGACAGAGCATCTTGCGGGGGCGCGCGGTGTCATCGGAACCAGAGCGGGAAGCCTGGAACTCATGTCGACCGTTCACGGATCATCTTGTGGAGATCGCTGGGTCCCTGGAACTTCAGTCGGGGCGAGCCGCGATCGCGCGCGCCATGAAGCATTCATCGCAAAGCATGCGATGCGCGCGGGCCGTGGCTCATGAGCGACCGGATGGCGCCGGACCCTTGCCGGCGGCGGCCGGCTGCTGGGCTGCGGCGACCTTCTCCAGGGCGGCGAGGAGCTGCTGGCTCTGACGGATCAGCTGGATCGCGCAGGCCGGGGTGAGCACCATGCGGGCGGCGGGGAGCAGTCGGCCGGTGGTCGGCTGCCCGGAAGCCGACGGGTCGAGCCGCGTCACGGTGAACTCGATGCGCAGCATCTGCCCGTCGAAAATCCACTGGCCGATCGAGTCCGCGAACGTCTCGTGAAGGTCGGGAATGTCCTGATAGCGCAGCTTTGGGCGCGTCGCGCTCGCGTCCGCCGGCGCCCCTGTCGCCGTCGCGCCGACCGCCTTGCCGGTTTCGTCGGCCTTGTCCTTTGCCATGCTCGTCTCCTCGTCAATCGCATCGACCGGGCGCGCTGCAGCGCGCACTCAGGCTACGCGATGGCGTGCACGGCGACAACGCGCAAGCCTCGCCGGAAAAGGCGCGCGCGGCGCCAGACGAGAGCCCGACTGCCGGCGCGGAGACCGACCTGATGACCCGGCTGATGCTCCGACCGGCGCTTGCGCTGATCGAGCGCCTGCGCGTCGCTGCGCGAAGCAGTGTGCCGCATCCCGCCCGGCAAGTGAGCGCGCCGCGCGTCCTGGCAGGATGGTTGAGCGAACGCGAAACCCATCGCGGCCCGCAGCACAGCGCCGATAACGCGATGGGTTTCGCTGACGCTCTACCCGTCCTACGCGGCTGCCCGCGCGCGGCTCAGCGCGCGAGCGTCTTCGCCATCACGTCTTCGCAGCGCTCGCCGTCGGCCGCCTGGGCGCCGACCGGGTTGCCGCCCATCGCCACTTTCAGCCGGTTCGACGGATGGCCCGCCATGCCCCAGCGGCACGGGCGTCCCGGGAAGCTGCGCCAGTAGACGGCGTCGTGCGGCTCATCCAGCAAACGGTTGCGCCGTGGCGTTATGGCAGATGCGACACGGCGGATGCGAGCGAGGCGCACCGACTTCCACTTACCGACTTTGTGACGCCGCGATGGTCGCGTCGGCCCACTTCTCAATGTCGACATCCGACACGGTGTCCGCGTAGCTCGAGTCACCGGTCTCGTACCGGTCCCTGAGTGGCGCGTCCGTAAGGGCACCGTAAGCCACGACGCTCCTGGTTGGAACGTCTACCGCCCAGAGATCGTATCGGTGGCGCTCTCGGTACTGAGTGGGGCGATTGGACGTAGATGTGGCGCTCTTGCGCGTCACGCTGTACTGGGCCGCACCCACGACGTCCTGATCGACGAGAATCAAGGTCTTCGCCCGATACAGGTCGGTGATCCAGACGTTGGTCCAACACCCGCTGATTGTTTGGAGCGGGAGGAAGGGATC
>Ga0335081_10011256_pt1 | contig 14462 bp, 14 predicted proteins | sample Lox_Sample_35_FD_206713 | JGI IMG/M metagenome (GOLD analysis project Ga0335081, IMG submission 206713) | Soil microbial communities from Loxahatchee National Wildlife Refuge, Florida, United States - Lox_Sample_3.5 | ecosystem: Environmental > Terrestrial > Soil > Wetlands | place: USA... | reverse complement strand
AGCAGGACGACATCAACGCGCTGATGATCTCGCTCGCCAAAGCCGGCCGCCGCGTGGTCCGGCTCAAAGGCGGCGACCCGATGATCTTCGGCCGCGCCGACGAGGAAATCGCCGCCTGCCGCGCCGCCGGCATTGCGGTCGAGGTCGTGCCCGGCATCACCACCGCACAGGGCGCCGCCAGCCGGCTTCTGGTGTCGCTGACCCGCCGCGGCCAAGCCCGCCGCGTGCAGTACATCACCGGGCACGGCCGCGACGGCCAGCTGCCCGCCGATATCGACTGGGCGAGCCTCGCCGATCCGGCGGTCACCACGGTGGTTTATATGCCGACCAAGACGCTGCCGGCGCTGGTCGACAATGCTGTGGGTGCCGGTCTCGATCCAGCGACGCCCGCCGTCGCCGTCGAACGCGCCACCCGCGCCGACCAACGCATCATCGCCGCGACCATTGCCGCGCTGCCGGCACGGCTTGCCGCCGCGCCGCCGTCGGGTCCGGTCGTGGTGCTGATCGGCCGCGCGCTGGCGGATTACGTCAGCACAGCGTTGAGCGTAGAAGATACTCCGCTCATTCCCGCGAAAGCGGGAATCCAGTAGCTGGATCCCCGCTTTCGCGGGGACGAGCGGGGATCGAATCGATCATCGAATATTCCTGTGATACCGTCGCGGCATCATTTCTGGGATGCCGCGACAACCATGCTCGACCAATCCGAAGACATTCGCCGCAAGCAATCGGCGCGCACTGGTCCGCGCCCCGATTTTCAGGAACATCTCGCCGATCTGGAAGCCGCCGGCCTCGTCGAGCGCATCGATGCAGCCGTTAACAAGGACACCGAGCTGCACCCCCTGGTGCGCTGGCAATTCGTCGGCGGCGTGCCGGAAGAAAAGCGCCGCGCCTTCGTCTTCACCAATGTCACCGATTCGAAAGGCCGCAAATACGACATCCCGGTCGTGGTCGGCGCGCTGTCGGCGTCGCCGGAGATTTACGCCATCGGCATGGGCCGCAAGGTCGAAGACATCGGCGACGCCTGGATGCAGGCGATCGCCCATCCGATCGCGCCGGTCGTCGTGACATCGGCGGCGTGCCAGGAAGTCGTCATCGCCGGCAGCGATCTGAAAGCGCCGGGCGGGCTCAACGCCCTGCCGGTGCCGGTATCGACGCCGGGCTTCGATTCCGCGCCCTATCTGACGGCGACGTTGTGCATCACTCGCGATCCCGACTCCGGTGTGCAGAACATGGGCACCTACCGCGCCGCGCTAAAAGCCGCCGACCGGCTCGCGGTGCGCATGGTGGCGCGCGAGGCGACCGGCGCCGGCGGCTTCCGCCACTGGCTCAAATACCGCGACCGCGGCGAGCCGATGCCGATCGCCATCGTCATCGGCGCGGCGCCGGTGGTGGCGTTCACCGGGCCGCAGAAGCTCGCCATCGATCTCGACGAGCTCGGCGTCGCCGGCGCTCTTTCCGGCGAGCCGATTCGCATCGTCAAAGCCAAGACCGTCGACCTGCACGTGCCGGCCGACGCCGAGATCGTCATCGAAGGCTTGATCGATTGCCAGAAGCTCGAGCCCGAAGCGCCGTTCGGCGAGAGCAACGGCTATGTCGCGCTTGAAGCCTTCAACATGCCGATGCAGGTCACCGCCATCACCCGCAAGCACAAGCCGGTGTTCTGCTCGATCATCAGCCAGGTGACGCCAAGCGAATCGAGCGTGATCAAGAAGGTCGCGTACGAGCCACTGTTTCTCACCCACCTCCGCGACAATCTGGCGATCAAAGGCGTCACTCGCGTCGCCATGCACGAGCGGCTGACCAATCTGCGCCCGGTGATCTTCGTGCAGCTCAAGGCCGACACACCGCGCACCGAAGTCTGGCGGGCATTGCAGGGCGCCTCCACGCTGATGTCGAACTGCGGCAAGATCGTCGTCGCGGTGTCCGACGACATCGACCCGCAAAGCGTCGACGCGGTGCTGTGGTCGCTGGCCTATCGGAGCAATCCGATCGACGACGTGCTCATCGTGCCGAATCGCGGCGGCGTGCAAGGTGCCCAATACGGCCCCGATCAATCGGACTCCACCATGCTGATCGACGCCACCCGCAAGCGGCCGATGGCGCCGCTCGCGCTGCCGACCCGCGAGCACATGGAGCACGCGAGGGCGCTGTGGGAGCGGCTCGGCCTGCATCCGCTGACCGTGACTTCGCCCTGGCACGGCTATCATCTTGGCGACTGGACCGAGACCTGGGAAACCTTCGCCAAGCGTGCTGCCGCCGGTGATTGGGAGATTTCCGGCCGCGAGACGCTCGCGCGCCAGCGCAGCGGCGTCATGCCGGAGACTTCGACGCGCAGCGTCGAGAACCCGGACGAAAAGTGAAGACTTCAGCGTAGAGGACCAATGGCACGCGTTCCTTATTTCGATCGCGCGGATCTGCCGCCCGAGCATCAGGATCTGCTCAACCGCCCCATCAATCTGTTTCGCGCACTGGTGAACAGTCCAAACGCGGCGCGCACCTGGAGCGCGGTCGGCCAGTACATTCGGCACGGCTCCAAGCTCGATCCGCGGCTGCGCGAGCTCGCGATCCTGCAGGTCGGCTACGTCACGCGATCGCCGTACGAGTATTCGCACCACGTCAAGATCGGCCACGATTTCGGCGTCAGCGATGCCGACATCCGTGCCATGGAAGCGGAGACGGCGGGCCGCCCGAGCGATCTCGATCCGCTGGCCAAGACCGTGCTCAAGGCGGCGCGGGAAATGACGACGGATTTAGCTATTTCCGACGCCACCTTCGCAGGCTTACGCGAGGAGCTCGACACCGAGCGCCTCACCGACCTCGTTCTCACAATCGCCTTCTACGGCGCCGTGGTGCGCATCCTGGCGACGCTCCAGATCGACGTCGAGGACGATTATCTGCCCTATCTCAAGCAGTTTCCGCTGCCCTCGTCCCCCGGTTCGGCCGGCGCCTAGCAGGACTTTCCGGCCAAACAACGGTTGCGCAGGCCCACCCCGGCCGCCTATCTATGCCAAACATGGACACCGCCACCGTACCCGCCGCAGCGACCCCGGCCGCCGCCCATCACTTGATCGACGCTCGCGTCAGCAAGATCGAGGACGTGGCCCGCGACACCAGGCTTTACACCTTCGAGCGCGTCGATGGCGGCAAGCTGCCGGCCTACAAGCCCGGTGCCCACATCGATTTGCATCTGCCGAACGGGCTCACGCGGCAATTCTCGCTCACCGTGCCGGTGGCGGCCGATCCGGAAAGCTACACCGTCGGCGTCAAGCGCGACGAGAACAGCCGCGGCGGCTCGCGGTACATCATCGACGAGATGAAAGTCGGCGATCAGCTCAAGATCAGCGCGCCGCGCAACAATTTCCCCCTGGTCGAGAACGCCGGGCACGTGGTGCTGATCGCCGGCGGCATCGGCATCACGCCGATCTGGTGCATGGCGCAGCAGCTCGCCGCCCTCGGCCGCTCGTGGAAGATCCACTACGCCTGCCGCTCGCAAGCCGACATGGCGTTCCTAAGCGAGCTGAAGAAGCTCGATCCGAAATTCGTGCATCTGCATTTCGACGATGAAGCCGGCGGCAAGGTGCTGGACTTGACCGCGGCGATCGCCGAAGCGCCGGCCGATGCGCATTTTTATTGCTGCGGCCCCAATCCGATGCTCAAAGCCTTCGAGGCGGCGGCAGCGAGCCGGCCGAAGGCCAACATCCACATTGAATACTTCACGCCGAAAGAGGACGCCAACGCGGAAGACGCGCTTGGCGGCTTCTGGGTCGAGCTCGCCCGTTCCGGCGAGGAATATTACATCCCGCCCGGCAAGAAGGTGCTGGAAGTGCTGTTCGATGCCGGCGTCGACGTCGATTATTCCTGCGAGCTCGGCATCTGCGGCGCCTGCGAGACCAAGGTCATCTCCGGCATCCCGGTGCACCACGACTCGGTGCTCAGCGAGGAAGAGCAGGCCACGAACGAAAAGGTCATGATCTGCTGCTGCGGCTGCAAGACCGAGCGGCTGGTCTTGGACATGTGAATTTCTTCGCCGCGGGTCGGAATCGTCAAGACCCCGAACCCACGCCTTTCGCAGCGGTCAATTCCGCATTCTTGAAGACGGCCGACTTCAACGCGGCGCCGCGAAAATCCGCCCCCTCAAGCACGGCCTCAGTAAAATCGACCGCGTCGGGAAAGACGGCACCGCGGAAATCGCAATTTTTGCAAAAGATGCCGCGATAATCTCCGTAACCGGCCACAACGCCCTTGCGCGCGTTGATCGCAATGAGCTTGCCGACCGCTCCTGCGGCGACCTCCTCGTCCTCCGGCAGAGCCGCGCTGGCGGATTGATCGCGATGCAGCAAATGACCTTTCACCGCCAGCGCCCGGCTTTCCGTGACGAGCAGGTTTTGAAAGTAGGTCCAGTCGTCCGGCGCGATCGCTCCATCCTTCGGGAGCGCGTCGATCAAATTGATGATGGCGGCCTGCACCTGGATATCGGTCCCGGTCGCGACCGAAGCCGTCAGCGTGAACAGGATCTGGCGATGCATCTTTTTGGACGAGGTATCCAGATATCCGCTGAGCACCGATAGGCCGACGAGCTTTGCGATGGTGGTGGGCGCCTCTATTTGCTTGATCGCCTCCTCGATTCGCGTGCGCTGTTCCGCGACGCGGGCGTCCTCGCGATCAGCGATTGATTTGGTATAGGAGTCCCAGATGCCGAAAGCAGTGGCCGCAACCGTCACCAGTCCGCCGACGGCGATGATGTTTCTCGCGGCTTTCGCCCACCAATTCTCCGGCGCCGCGTCGCGCTCGAGCTTGCGCGTCTCGATCTTCAGTTTCTCGTTGGCGAGATAAAGCTGCTGGCGCTCGAGTTCGGCTTTGTCCGGCAGCGATGGCGATGGGGTGGGCATTGACGGCGTCCGCGGCGGCGATGAACAACACCCGGGCTGCGCCCGGGTCTCAGGTTCGGCGCGCGATGGTATAGTGTTTCTTCCATCCAAACAATCTGAAGTTGGATGCGGCGGCGGGCCGCGAACGAGCGAATCGTCTCATCATGAAGGCCGTCGTGTCGGCCAAGGCCTCGTCACGCCGAGGCGGCATGCCATTGCGTGGCCGGCAGTGGTGACGGCATGGCGCAATCGGACTATAAACGTTGCATGGACGCCGCCGTCAAAGCTCGCGCCAAACCGACACCTGCCGTCAAGACGCGCCAGGATTTGCGCGCCTGGATCGCACAACTGCGCGCCGCCGGCGAGGTGCAGGACATCGCGGGCGCCGAGCGCGAGAAGGAGATCGGCGGCATCGTCGACATCTATCAGCGCCGCATCGGCAACCGGGCGGTGCTGTTCGACGACGTGCCGGGCTTCCCGCGCGGCCACCGCATCCTCGCCAACATCCTCACCTCGGTGCGGCGCATCAATCTCACGCTCGGGCTCGATCCGAACGCGAGCCCGGTCGATCTCGTGCACTACTGGCGCCGCTACATGAAAGAGGCGCGCGCCATTGCGCCGGTCACGGTGAAGACCGGGCCGCTGCTGGAGAATGTCCGCACCGGCAATGACATCGACATCTTCAAGATTCCGGTGCCGCGCTGGCACGAGCACGACGGCGGCTATTACATCGGCACCGGCGACATGGTGATCATGCGCGATCCGGACTCCGGCTGGATCAATTACGGCGCCTACCGGGTGCAGGCCCAAGAAGGCAACGTCGCCACCGTGATGTTCTCCAAGGGCAAGCACGGCGACATTATCAAGCGCCGCTACCACGAGCGCGGCGAGCCCTGCCCGATCGCCGTGGTCTGCGGCATGCACCCGGCGCTGTTCATGATCGCCGGCCTGGAAATTCCCTACGGCAAGAACGAATACGACGCCGCCGGCGGCTTGATCGGCGAGCCGGTCGAAGTGATCGCCGGGCCGCGCACCGGGCTGCCGATCCCGGCTCACGCCGAGATCGCCTTCGAGGGCTTCATCCATCCCGACGACCTGTTGGACGAGGGCCCGCTCGGCGAATGGACCGGTTATTACGCCGGCGGCCTGAAGAAAGAGCCGGCGATCCGCATCGAGACCTTCATGTATCGCGACGAGCCGATCCTGCTCGGCGCCATCCCGGGCATCCCGCCCGACGACGACTCGTTCTATCGCGGCACGTATCGTTCGGGGGCTGTCTGGAATCAACTCGAAGCCGCCGGCGTGCCGGAAGTCAAAGGCGTATGGGCCCACGCCGCGGGCGGCTCACGCCTGTGGCTCACCGTCGCCATCCGGCAGCAATATGCCGGCCACGCCAAGCAGGCTGGCTTGATCGCCTCGCAGTGCCACGCCGGCGCCTATGCCAACCGTTTCGTCGTCGTGGTCGACGACGACATCGATCCGGCCGACATGGACAAGGTGGTGTGGGCGATGTGTACGCGGTTCGATCCGCGCGAGGGCATGGAGACCTTGCGCGGCTGCTGGTCGACCGCGCTCGATCCGATGGCCTACGGCAGCGACGATCCGCGCAACGCCCGCGTCGTCATCGACGCCTGCAGGCCGTTCAAGCGCCGCGACACCTTCCCGGTCGTGGTGCGCGCCAGCAAGGAGGTCGAGGACCACGTGCGCGGCAAATTTTCCGACGTGCTCCCGAAGGCATAAATGGAACAACCGCGAGGCCGCCCCCCCCTCACCCCATCCCTCTCCCCCACGGGGAGAGGGAGGAGCCTGCGGCTCGCTCTGCGCAAACGTGATATGACGCGCAAGCGGCTTGCGGCTCCCTCTCCCCAGAGGGGAGAGGGATGGGGTGAAGGGGGTTCAAAGCAAATTCGAAAATCATAAAATCACATGACCGAAAAAACCGACATCACGCTGACCATCAACGGCCGCGACTATCCGATCCGGGTCGAGGCGCGCAAGACGCTGGTCGATGCCATCCGCGATGACTGTGGTCAAACAGGCACCCACATCGGCTGCGAGCACGGCGTCTGCGGCACCTGCACCGTCATCGTCGACGACGAGGCGGTGCGCTCCTGCCTGATGTTCGCGGTGCAGGCGCAGGGCAAGAAGATCCGCACCGTTGAAGGCCTCGCCGACGGCGACAAGCTCACCGTGTTGCAGCAGGCCTTCATCGACAATCACGGCCTGCAATGCGGCTACTGCACGCCCGGCTTCCTGATGCTCGCCACCAATGTGCTGGAGAAGAAGCCCGATATCGGCGACGAGGAGCTGATCGATATGCTGGCCTCGAACCTGTGCCGCTGCACCGGCTATCAGAACATCATCAAGGCGGTGAAGGCGGCGCGCGATCAGCTGCGCGGCGCGTAGGGTGGGTTAGCCGCGTGGCGGCGTTACCCACCAATGCTGCACGGTGGGTTTCGCTGCGCTCAACCCACCCTACAAACCGAGCGCCTTAAGCGCCGCTTTTGCCACCTCGACGTCCTGCTCGATCTTGGCCCCGCCGGCCGCGACCGCGCCGATCACTTCGCCATCGACCTCGATCGGGAAGCCGCCGGGGACGTTGGTGAAGTCGCCCATCCGCACCGCCATCGACAGCGCGTTCTCCTCCGGCGCATAGCCGGTCGGCAGCCGCTGCGACGCCGCGGTGATGGCTTTGCGCTGCGTGGTGATGATGGAGAAATGCCGGGCGCCGTCCATCATTAGGAATGCGATCAGCCGGCAGCTTTGATCGACCACGGCGAGCGAGACCTTGCAGCCGAGCGCATCGGCCTTGGCGACGCCGGCGGCGAGCATTTTCAGGCTCGCTTCGTGAGTGAGGCGGTGGGTGGGGACGATGTCGGGCATGGTGCGCACCTGGATCGCTGAGTGTCTCAAACCAATGTGAGATTGCTGCTCTGCAGCCACTTCCCTTAAGTCGCACGGTTGCATTGGAGCGCAGAGAGAAACCGTGCGATTTAAGGGGAATTATGCTTCGCTAGAGTCTCATAGCTGCTGCGTCGGCACAACGATTACCCCCAATGACACAAAACACTCAGGGCTGTTAGTCTCCCGCCCCGCAATCGGGGGACAGAGCGCGAAATGACAAGTTCAGTGAATTGGGATCGCGAGGCCGATGTGGTCGTCATCGGCTCGGGCGCGACGGGACTGCCTGCGGCCATCGTGGCCCGCGAGGCCGGCGCCTCGGTCGTCGTGGTCGAGGCCGAGAACCACGTCGGCGGCCACGCCATCACGTCGGGCGGCAATCTGCCGCTCGGCGGCGGCACCAGCTACCAGAAGAAATACGGCATCGCGGATTCGCCCGACCTGTTCTTCCAGGATTTGACCGACTGGTCGGTGGTCGAGACCAACGGCTTCCCGCCGTACCGCTACAACGACCGCGAGATCATCCGCGCCTTTGCCAACAACAGCGTGCCGGCATTCGAGTTTCTGCTGGCGCACGGCGTCAAGGTCATCGACCGGCCGCCGAACACGGTCGGCCACGAGATCGGCGTCTCGGTCAAGCGCACCATGCAGATTTCGGTCGAGGACTGGCCCATGGTCCACACCGGCGGGCCGGCCGCGCCCGACGACGACGAGATCAGGGCCGGCGCCGGCTTGATCCGGCCGCTCGAAGCGTGGGCGCGCAAGATCGGCGTCGAGATTTTGCTCGAGCATCGCATGACCGCGATCCACCGCGAGGCGCCGCGCGCCGGCCGCGTCACCGGCATCGCCGTCGACCACCGGGGCCGCAAGCTCGACATCCGCGCCCGCAAGGCGGTGATCGTCGCCACAGGCGGCTCGACCGGCAATGTCGACTTTCGCCGCATGTTCGATCCACGGCTGACGGAAGAATATTGCGGCCTCGCCGGCATGCCGTGGTCCGATCAGGACGCCAGCGGCGAAATCGCCGCCATGGACGTCGGCGCCGCGCTGTGGGGCCTGTTCAACTACACCGGCGAGTTCGGAAGCGGCATCACCAAGCCGGGCGCCATCGGCTGCCAGTATGGCTACGTCAACGTGCGCTGGTATCCGACCAGCGAAGTGTTCGACAAGGCGCGCGCCATCGGCCTGCCGGTGAAGGACTGGCAGGACGCCATCCTGGTCAACATGATCGGCAAGCGCTTCTATGACGAGACCGCGGGCCACTTCAATTACAACACCTATAAGAGCACCGACCCCTACGCGCCGGGGAGCTTCCTCAACGCCAAGAACCAGAAATACGACCCGAGCAATTTCATCAACGCTGCGCTCGCCGGCATCGGCGACGGCCACAACGGCGGCGGCCCGATCTGGGCGATCTTCGATGCCGAGGCCTGCGCGCGGGAGAACTGGACGCCGCAGCCGCCGCACGTCGACACCGGCGCCGGCTTTTTCTTCACCGCCGACAGCCTCGACGCGCTCGCCGCCAAGATCAAAATGAAATACCAGCGCGTGCCGATGCCGCCGCAGAATCTGGTCGACACAGTGAGGCGCTACAATTCCTTCGTCGAGACCGGCAAGGACGCCGACTTCGGCAAGCCGACACCGCGCTACAAGATCGCAAAGCCGCCGTTCTACGCCGCCTGGGCGACGCCCGTCATTCACGACACCCGCGCCGGCTTGCGCATCAATGCGCGCTGCCAGGTGATCGACATGAGAGGCGAAGTGATCCCCGGCCTTTATTGCGGCGGCGAATCCGCCGGCGGCTTCTCCATGCACGGCCTGCCGCGCGCGGTGTGCCAGGGATTCATTGCCGGGCGCGATGCCGCGACGGCGAACGATTGACGCGCGCACCGTCGCTCACGGTGCGTAAACCCACGCCTCCATCATCACGGTGGCGCCCGGCACCGGCAGCGGCGCCGGCACTTCGATGGCCGAGAACGGCAGCGGCCGGCCGCCGAGCCGGCGCTCCCACGCCTTGTAGACCGGATAGAAGTCGGCGATGTCGGTGAGGAAGATAAGCACGCGCACGACGTTGGCCAGCGACGTGCCGGCGGCGGCGCAGAGCCGCGCCATGTTGTCGATGATGATGTCCGCCTGCGCCTCCGGCGACGACGAGAAGTAGGGCTGCCGCGGATCGACGGCCGCCGCCGGGAGAAGCCCGTTGCGGTCCGCCGCCATCGACGCCGGGATGAACAGGAGATCGCCGGCCTTCACCGCCTGCGGCTGATGGCGGAAGGCGGTGGCGATTCCGGCGTCGATGCGGCGCTTGGCGATGGCGCTGCCGGGCTTCGCCGCGATCACGTTGATCTCGATCTTGCCGTCATAGGGCGCGAGCCCGTGTTCGATGCAGGGAATGATCGAGACGCCGGGACCGTTGGCGCCGAAATGCCGGCACCACGCCTCATTGAACGCCGCGTAGTCGTCGCGGTCGGTGAGATAGACCTGGGCGTGCACGACGTCGGCGAGCGTGGCGCCGGCCAGCGCCAGCGACGTCGTCATCCGCTGGGTGATGATGAAGTCGGTCTCGAGCTTGATCGGCTGGCCGCCCCACTGCATGCCTTCGGCCATCAGCGCCGCCGCGGCGACGCCGTTGCGCCGCGGCTCGTCGCCGATGGCGAGCGAGGTGATGCCCGGCAGGAAGATGAAGTCGCCGACCGTGAGCGCCGGCGAATAGCCGGAAGTAGGCCGGCCGCGCAGCTGCTCGTGCTTGAGATGCTCGACCGCGAATCCCGGCGCGGAGATCACGGCCATGGCCTGGACGGTCATGTCGGCGCCGGGCAGCAGCAGCCCCTGCTGCGCGATCGACGTCGAAGGCGGAATGCGGCCGGCGAGGAATTCGCGCCGCACCTGCTGATAGGGCGGCACCGCCTGCACCGTGGTGTAATATTGATCAGTGCGCACGAGATTGCCGCGGTCGGTGCCGGCTGAGCGCAGCACGGCGTCGAGATGCTCGAAGATGCGCAGCGCTTCCTTCTCGCGCTTGGGCAGCCCCGCGTGCGGCGCGCGCTCCGCCAGCACGTCCGGCGCCATGCCGTTGATGAAGTCCTGCGCCATCAGGCCGGTGGCGAACACCCAACGCCCAGCCTTCACGCCCTGGGCGAACTTGACCTTGCCGGCGCCGAGCTCGACCGGCAGCAACGGCTCGACGGTTGCGCTCTCGGTCATCGATCTCCCCAGTGATGAAGTGATGGACCACGTCCGCGACGCTTGAACCTTCGCATTGCGGCGCAAGCCTGGAAAGGTGCATGCGCGACGACGCGATTGATCGGAATTCGCATCAATTGATCCGAATGTTGTGCATGCAGTCTAGAAAAAAGCCGGAAATCCGCGAAACAGAGACCTAAAGGTTCCGAGGCACGCTGGTCGGCAGGGCGATCTTGAATGGGCGGTGCCCATGAAGGAGCTGTTGCTGCTTTTGGCGCCGTTGGTGGCGGTCATCTATTTCCTGGTCTTTCAGGACCAGTTCCGGGAAATGTTGGCCTACATCGCGGTGCTGATCAGTTGATCTCAATTTTAGCTGGATGCGGCCGGCCGATTTGCCGACGGAGGGCCTTTGTTTGCGTGCCGGAAGGAGCTGAAAAAATGGCTTTTCAGATGCGCCGGGGAGTTCGTCGAGTCATGGATCGCGCCGCGTGGATCAATCCGGGCGAGGGACTGCCGCTGCGGCAATGCGTTCTGGCCGACATTTCCGACAGCGGCGCCAAGCTGACATTCCAAGACGGCGACGAGGTCCCGCACGCTTTCAGCCTGTTGCTGACCCGTCACAGCCACCCCTGCTATCCATGCCGGGTGGTGTGGCGACAGAATAACGTCATCGGCGTGCAGTTCGTCGATTGAACCGGCATGCCAACGAAACCTAGCGCAGCCCCGACGGGCAATAGCCAAGCTTGCGCGCCAACGCGGCCAGCTCGCAGCCCTCGCAGTAGCGCTGATCCTTGAAGTCGATCCAGTTGTGCGCGTAGATGCGGTCCGGCGGTATGCCGTAGCGCTCCTGCAGAAACGGCACGAGCAACAACCACGCCCGCACCTGCTCCGGCGTGACCGGCTTGGCGACGTCGGGATAATTGCCGATGAACTCGACGCCGATCGAATTGGTCTTGTTCACGGTGTGGTAGGTCTTGGTATTGTCGATGTATTTGTTGTCGTTGCGATCGCCGCCTTCGCCGTGGGTCGGAATGACGTTCTCGGCCGTCGACCAATAAACGGTACCGTCGGTCTCCACCCAGATCGTCACGCCGCGCTTGGTCGGATGGGCGAATTGGTCACCTGCCTCGCGCCGCGCGCTGCCGGGCGGGCCTTCGGTCTGATGCGCGATGATGTTCTGCCAGGCGTTGGCGCGCGCCGGATCGCCGAGCGGATTGAGGTAGACGATATCGAGGCCGGCGATCTGCGGCCGCCCCGGCTGCCTGGCCAGAGCGGCGAAACCGGGCGGCGGCAGCGCGCCTTGATCGATGCGGACTTGCCGGGCAATCGCGTCGTCGGCCGCGCGCAGCTCTTCCGCGCTGACGGCACCCGAGCCGTCGGGACGGCCGGCGAGCTCACGGGCGGCGTTCTCGCGCATCCGTTCGTATTGATCCGTCGCCGTGGCGCCCGCGGCAGCGAGCCGCGCCGCAAGCTCGACGCGCGGCACGTCGGCCGGCTTCTGTGTCGCGACCGGTTGGCCTTGGGCAACGATCGGCGGCGCGCCCGCAGAATTTGCGCAGGCTGACTCCTCGGCAAGCGCGACAGCGTGCCAGGCGCCGAAGCTCGCGACGACAGCCGCCAGCAGGGCCGGTCCGCGCATTATTCGGTACGGCGCTATACCGTCGTCTGCGCCATGCCGGGCTGCGTCGGCGTCAGCGCTTCCCTGGCGCCGTCCTTGAACGCCACGTCAGGCGGCAGCACGATCGAGCAAGAGCGGATCTTCTGGTGCGCCGGATCGATCCCGGGCGGCGTCACGCCTTTTTCCACCAAGGCCTTGGCGGCGCGCATCAGGCGGTGGCGCGCCATGATGATGCCGTTGTCGGTGGAGACGAGGTTCTCCTTGGTGCGGTCGCAGATCGGGCCCATGCTCTCCTGCAGCGACGCATCCTGCATGGCGAAGCCGGCGACGCCGCTATAGGTCTTGCCGGCCCTCTGCGCGGCGCGGTCGATCAGATAATCGTTGTCCTTGTTGGCGAGCGGCCGGAACGCGGCGTCGACCTTGCAGTGCACGCCGGCGCCGTCCTTCATGGCGTCGACTTCGGTCTTGGTCAGCGCCCGCACCGGGTGGAAGTCGTAGGACCATGCCCAGCAGCTCTCGTCGTCGATCGGCACCCAGAAATGGCCGTGGATCGGATGGTCGCCGCGCGGCGGGATCATGGTGAAGCACGGCATCACCCACGGCGTGATGCGCCAGTAGTATTTGCCCTGCTCGGCGTTGCGCCGCGCGCCGATGAACAGGCCGCCGGGCTGCTCGACCACTTCGAAATGCGGCTGCATGTCGGAGAGATTGTACTGGTTGCCCTTGGCGCCCTTGAACAGCGGATCGGAGGAAAGATCGCCGCGATGCAGGAACGAGACGTGGCTGGAATCGATGCCGCCTTCCATGGCCTGCAGCCAGTTGCACTCCTGCAGCCGCTTGGAGACGAAGGTCTGCTCCGGCCGCACCATGGCGAATTCCCATTCCGGTAGCGGCGGCTGTTTGTCGGCCGGGCCCATATAGGCCCACAGCACGTCGCCGCGCTTCACCAGCGGATAGGAGGTGAGCTTGATCTTCTTGCAGAAGCCGCTCTCGACCGGCTCGGACGGCACGTCCACGCACTGGCCGGTGACGTCGTATTTCCAGCCGTGATAGGGGCAGCGCAGCCCACCCTCCTCGTTGCGGCCGAACCACAGCGACACGCCGCGGTGGGCGCAGAATTCGTCGATCAGGCCGTACTTGCCGTTGGAGTCGCGGAAGGCGAGCAGCCGCTCCGACAGAATCTTCACCCGCACCGGCGGGCAATCGTTCTCCGGCAGCTCCTCGGCCAGCAGCACCGGCAGCCAATAGCAGCGGAACAGCTGCCCCATCGGCGTGCCGGGGCCGGTCTGGGTCAAAAGCTCGTTCTGTTCTTTGCGCAGCATCGCGGGAGTCCGTGGCCGAATGTGGCGGTTGTCGCCTTGAGAGTAAGGATTCGGCCGGGTCCGGGCAAGGCGAGGGCTGCTATGACGATGAAGCCCATCGGCTTGCAGCCTTGGTCGCCTTGGCGACGGAACCGGCCGCTGACGGCAGTCGGCAAAATTGCGCGCGCAACCGCCGCACGCCGTTGCTCTCTCCGGGCAATTACGCTAAGTCCGCCCGGGAATTGGGCCGGGTTTGGAGAGATGGGAATGGCCGATCACGGTGAAGTGGAATACGCGACCGCAACGGGCAACGATTACCCCGCCCACGAACAGACCTACCAGAATTTCATCACGCTGGTGAAGGTCGTCATGGCCATCGTGGTCGTGATACTGGTCCTGATGGCGTATTTCCTGACCTGAGTAGCGTTTCCGTTCGCAATTTGCGTTGTTGTCCGGCCACGGAGCGGCGCCAAGCCGGCCGTGCTGATGCGGTAGCCGTCGGAGGTCCTTGATGAAGGTTGCGGTTGTTGCCGAAACCGACGCGGGCGAGCCGCGGGTGGCCGCGGTCCCCGAAACCGTCAAGAAGATGAT
>Ga0335081_10011255_pt1 | contig 14462 bp, 15 predicted proteins | sample Lox_Sample_35_FD_206713 | JGI IMG/M metagenome (GOLD analysis project Ga0335081, IMG submission 206713) | Soil microbial communities from Loxahatchee National Wildlife Refuge, Florida, United States - Lox_Sample_3.5 | ecosystem: Environmental > Terrestrial > Soil > Wetlands | place: USA... | reverse complement strand
AAGCGGCCGTCAGCCTCCAGATCGAGGTGCACGAAGGCGACGTGTATCGCATGGGTGATCTGGAAATCCGCGGCCTCGATTCGCGGACCACGGCACAAGTGACAAACGCATGGAAACTGCGCGGTGGTGATCCCTACGATTCCAGCTATCCCACAACGTTTCTGGAAGCTTGTTCCAAAGAACTCTCGCAGATGGGCCAATGGAACACCACTTTCCACGAAACGCTTAACCAGAAGGACCGAACCGTCGACGTCAGCGTGCGTTTTGATCCTGCGTCACGATAAGTTCCTTGTAACAACTCAATGCACTTCTGTCTGCTAAGCTGGTTGAGATGTCCTCAGGAGGAGAAACTTTCGCATGCGATTCGGGGTCCAGAAGCTAGCGGCTGCACTTGTAACATTTATCGTTATGACCGCCCTCGCCAGCGCTGCCGCAATGCCGGCCGCTAAGGTCCAGATTTTCACGGGAGAAGTGAGCGATGCCATGTGCGGCGCTCAGCACATGATGGAGGGCAGCGCAGCCGACTGCACCCACGCCTGTGTAGCCAAGGGCTCAAAGTACGCCCTGATAGTCGGAGACAAGGTGTACACGCTGGATACAAGCGACAAAGCCTCCCTCGATCAACTTAGCCAGCTGGCCGGCAAGAAAGCGAAGATTACAGGCAAGGAGGATTCCGGCACGATCGAAGTTTCTTCGGTGGCGCCCGCCAGGTAGGCCTGATCGCCGGACCTTGAGCGATCGTCGAGAGTCGCTCCCGGGCCGTGGTAGTACCAATTTTCACATTCCCTTCACAATTCACTGTGTTAGATTTGACGCTTATCCAAGCTAGCGCCTCGGAGGAAAAACGAATTGGGCAGAGACATGGTCCCCAAGCGGATCTTCTTCACCAAGGGAGTCGGCAAGCACCGGGAAAGACTCACTTCATTTGAGCTGGCGCTGCGGGACGCAGGAATTGCCGCACAAAATCTGGTGCGCGTCTCCTCCATCTTCCCGCCACAATGCAAGCTGATCCCCCGTTCCCAGGGTCTCAAGTATCTTTACCCCGGCGAGGTGGTGTTTGCCGTGGTTGCAGAAAATTCCACCCACGAGCCCCATCGCCTGCTGGCCTCCAGCATCGGTGTCGCCATTCCAGCAGACCGCAATACCTACGGCTATCTTAGCGAGCACCACTCCTTCGGGGAAACTGAAGACGCGGCCGGCGACTATGCTGAAGAGCTCGCGGCGGAAATGTTGGCAACTACCCTGAACGTGGAATTCGATCCCGATCGTTCCTGGGATGAGAAGAAGGAAATTTACCGGATTTCGAACAAGATCGTCCGCACGGCCAACGTTACGCAGTCCGCGGTTGGAGACAAGCGCGGCCTCTGGACAACAGTCATCGCTTCGGCCGTGCTGATATTTGATTAGTGCGCCGCGGGCGCACGCTCACTTCTTTGCCAGAACCTTCTTTTCCTTTTTCGCGTGGCTACCCTTTTTGTGGTTGAGCCGTTGCAGAACGGCCGCCACAATCAGTGGCAGGCCGACGGTCGCGTCGATGAATACCTCACCGAATTGGCCGCCTTCCGCCGGGGGAACAAACTTCCCCCACGAAATCGCTTCGCTATAAGGGCTTCCCGACAGCCCGCCCCAATATACCGGCTCCGGGCAGATTCGCACCCCGTAGTGATAGCGCTTCAAGGGGATGTTCTCGCCCATGCGGCGATGCCGCAGCTCAATAAATGGCCCGAATTGCTGCGACCAGTTGCGGGGAACACCGCCGCCAATGGTCAGGATGCCCAGGCGCTTCTGGCGCAAGAGGGTAGCGGCGAAGTGCTCCAGGTCTTCAAAGGGATCGTAGCGAATCTTGTGTCGGCCGGTTGATTCCCGCAGGCGGTTATTCAGCGCCGTGTCCAGACCCATTTCCGAGTCGGTGAACGCGGGCACAAAGACCGGCACGCCTTTTTCAAAGGCTGATTTTAGAATTCCCCGCTGCCCGGCCGCATGCTTGGCCAAATGTGCGCCGATAGCGTGGTTCAGCTTATACGAGCACATGACTTCACTGTGATCCCAGGACTCCAATACCTGAGACATCACCTCTTCCACATCATCCAGGTTCTGCTCCGGCTCGAGCGTGTCGTAAACCCGGTTGTATCCCTGTTCGTAAAGTACCGTGTCCGGTACGTCCGGGTTATAGCGGAAGTGAGCCCGACCGGTCGCCTCCACCAAGCCGTGTGCCATCAGAGCCCCAGTCGAGACGATCGCATTGATCATGCCCCGGTCGATCAGCTCGGTGATAATCAATCCCTGCTTCGCCACCGTCATCGCCCCTGCCAGGGTCATGACCACAAAACAGTCCTCGTCGCGCACCATTGCTTCGAAGACGTCCGCCGCTTCTCCCAGTTGCCGGCCGGTAAACGCGGTCTTCGACATGGCGCGTACCAGGTCATCCACGGAGTGCACGCGACTCAAATCCAGCGGCTCCAGCGGCGTCAGGCGATCCTCGATTGGATCATGCAGGTGGCGCTCAATGCCGGCGCCGTCGTGATTATCGTGTTTCATGGTGCACCTCCCGGCTCACTTCTCGTTTTTTTATCGACGCCTTACTGTACTAAATCCGCGCAGGCCAGTGCTACGGCCCGCCACGCAAGCACGAAAGCTGCAAGCCGAACTACTGCCTTTGGTATTCTAAGTCGTCCTGATAGGAGGTCGTTTGGCCCCTGAGAAATTTTCCGTTGGGTTGGTACAGATGTCAGCCACCCCGAATCCCGACGAAAATCTGGCATCCGCCCTCCAGCACGTTCGCCAGGCGGCTGCGCGCGGCGCCCAGATTGTTTGTCTTCCGGAGTTATTCAAGACGCAGTATTTCTGCCAGCGCGAGGATGCCGCCCTCTTTGATCTCGCGGAGCCCATCCCGGGGCCGGACACCGACCAGCTGTCCCGCTTGGCAAAAGAACTGGGAATTGTCCTGGTCGCTTCCCTTTTCGAAAAACGGGCTCCGGGCGTGTATCACAATACCGCAGTTGTCTTCGATACTGATGGCACCCTGCGCGGACTGTACCGCAAGATGCACATCCCCGACGACCCGCTCTACTACGAGAAGTTCTACTTCACTCCGGGCGACCTGGGCTTCCGTGCTTTTGATACCAGCGTTGGCCGCATCGGAACCCTGGTGTGCTGGGACCAGTGGTATCCCGAAGGAGCGCGCCTGACCGCTCTCCAGGGCGCGCATGTGCTGTTCTATCCCACCGCCATCGGCTGGCATCCCGCGGAGAAAGCCGAGTTTGGCCAGGCTCAACACGACGCGTGGCGCACCATCCAGCGTTCCCACGCCATCGCCAACGGCGTCTACGTGGCAGTGGTAAATCGCGTCGGCATGGAAAATGGCAACATCCGAGGGAAGTCCGCCCCCGGGCCCGGCTTGGAGTTCTGGGGAGGCTCGTTCGTCTGTGATCCGTTCGGCCGCGTCATCGCCGAGGCTTCCCACGACAAGCAGGAGATTCTGATCGCCGAAATCGACTTGCGGATTCTCGAAGATATCCGCCGCAACTGGCCATTCCTGCGTGACCGGCGCATCGACAGTTACGCGCCTATCACCCATCGGTTCATCGACTAAGGATCACACCCTTTCATGCCGCGGCGAGCCCACCAGACTTCAAGTAACACTTTAAGATTGCTTCCGGCCTACGGTTCCCGCATGCCCGCCGAGTGGGAGCCTCATGCAGCTACCTGGCTCGCTTGGCCTCATTTTCGTGACGACTGGCCTGGCAAATTTGAACCCATTCCCTGGGTCTATGCGGAAATCATCCGCTACCTGGCGCGGCACGAGCGCGTTGAACTCATTGTCAACGATGCCGCATCCGAGAAACGCGCTCTCAAAGTCCTTGCCCAGGCGAATGCCACCAGCGAGAACATTCGCTTCCACCGCTGGCCGACTAACCGTGTTTGGACTCGTGACTCCGGTTGCACCTTTGTCAGTCCGCTGTCCGGTAAATCTGCGTCCGCACTCTCCGCTATCAAGTGGCGCTTCAACGCCTGGGCCAAGTACTCTAACTGGCAGCACGACGAAAAAATCGGCAGCTTGATGGCCGAAGTCGCCGGCGCCCAGGAATTTCGCGCCACATTTCGCAAACAGCGGGTCGTGCTCGAAGGCGGTTCAATCGACGTCAATGGCCGAGGCGCTTTGCTGACCACGGAAGAATGCCTGCTGAGCAAAGTTCAGCAGCGCAATTCCGGCATGAAGCGAGCTGACTACGAAACGATGTTCCGGAAATATCTTGGAGTCAGCAATGTCATCTGGCTCGATTCAGGCATCGCCGGCGACGATACTCACGGCCACGTAGATGACATCACCCGCTTCGTCGCTCCTGATACGGTCGTGACCGTGGTCGAATCTAACCCGGATGATCCTAACTACGAACCGCTGCGGGAAAATATTCGCCGCCTTCGCGCCGCTGCCGATCAGGACGGAAAATCCCTGGCAATCATCGAGCTTCCCATGCCTGCAGCAGTCGTATTCGAGAAGCGGCGCCTGCCCGCCAGCTACGCAAATTTCTACATCGCGAATGGCATTGTGCTGGTGCCGGTTTTCAACGATCCCAACGATCGCTTCGCTCTGGATATTCTGGCTGACGTGTTTCCCGATCGCGAAGTGGTTGGAATCTACTGCGGCGATCTGGTCTGGGGATTTGGCACGATTCACTGCATGACGCAGCAGCAGCCCGCGGGATAACGCACCGGCTACGCGTTGGCCTTGAGCATCTGCTCCGCGTGCTTGCGCGAAGTGTCGGTAAGCTTGGCTCCGCTGAGCATTCGCGCTACTTCTTCGGTGCGCTCCCGTCCCGTGATGAGGCGTACCTCCGTGCGGGTCCGCTCCCCGGAGACTTTCTTCTCGATGAGGTAATGATGGTCGGCGAAAGTCGCGATTTGTGGTAAGTGGGTGACACATAGCACTTGCGTGCTCTGCGCTAGAACCTTCAGCTTTCTACCAACGGCCTCCGCGGCGCGGCCTCCAATTCCGGTGTCAATCTCGTCAAACACCATGGTGCGTGGCGAGGAAGGCTCCTTCGTGTCAGCTTTCCGCGCTGTGCCGCGTTCCACGCTTGCCTTCAGCGCCAGCATCACACGGGATAATTCGCCGCCCGACGCGATCGTCTCCAGGCGGCGCATGGGCTCGCCCGGATTGGTGGAAATCAGGTATGCGACCTCGTCTATCCCTGAAGCCGCCCAGGCGCCCTCCTCCTCGTTGCTGCTTACCTCAATATGAAAACCGGAGCTCATCGCCAGTTCATTGACTTCAGCCTCGACCAGCTTCTCCAGCTTGCGCCCGGCATCATGTCTCTTCCTGGATAACGCACGTGCGGCGCTGAGATACGTCCCTGCTGCCTGGGCGAGTTCGCCCCGCAGTTTCGCCAGCACTTCGTCCTTGTTCTCCATCTCTAGGAGCTTACGGGCCACATCCTCCCCTTGGTGAATGACGTCTCCGAGCGCTGGTCCGTACTTACGCTTCAAGCGGTCGAGCAACGCGAGGCGGTCTTCGATCTCAGCCAATCGCTCGGGCGAGGCCTGAATGCCTCCCGCATAGTCTCTCAGCGTGGCCCCTACATCTTCGACGCTGATGCGCGCAGTTTCAATCGCAGCCAGGGCTTCGCAGAATTTCGACTCGTAACGGGACAGTTCCTCGATGTGTTTCTGGGCGCTACGCAGGGAAGACGACGTCGAGGACGGCCCCTCGTAAAGCAGATCGAAGGCATTCATGGCGGCTCCGTAGATCTTCTCCGCATTAGCCAGGATCCGCTTTTCCGCTTCAAGCCGTTCGTCCTCTCCCGCCTGTAGCTTTGCGTCTTCGATCTCGCGCTTCTGGAATGTCCAGAGGTCCAGCAGTCGCAGGCGGTCCTGCTCCCCTTGTTCTAGGGCATCTATCCGGGCGGCTATCTCCTTCCAACGCCGAAAAGCCTCGATCGTGGCAATACGCTGCGTCCCTGCGAAGGTGTCGAGCAGGTCGAGCCGCGCCGCCGCATCAAACGCTAAGATGGATTCGTTCTGGGCGTGGACCGTAGCCAGATGCGGCGCCAGTTGCCGTAGTACTGCAACCGTCGCCGCCTGGTTGTTTACAAAAACCCGCCCTTTGCCTGCCAGGGCAATTTCACGCCGCAGGATGACCCGATCATCTTCGTGATCGAGGCCATTCCCTTCCAGGACCCGAGCGATGGCCTTCCAGGCTTCCTTTTCGGCTTCGAACACCGCTGCCACGACGGCCCGTTCTGTTCCCGCACGGATTACTTCGGTAGAGGCTTTATCGCCCAGCAGGAGTGCCAGCGCGTCAATCAGGATGGATTTCCCGGCGCCGGTCTCGCCGGTTAGCAGGTTCAGGCCCGGCGCGAACTCAACCACGACATTATCGACAACCGCATAGTTCTCGAGCCGCAGTTCGACGAGCACCGGAAGTCCTGGGACAGCAAATTTAATGCCGAAGTTGAGCGCAGAATAGCATGAAAACTTGCGGCTCGTGCTCTTGAAAAATCGCGTTCGTCGCCCGTTACCCAGGTATTGCCATCCACGGTGCGTCCCCTGATTCAGCACGTCTCATGTTCTATAATTACGGCAGGGTTTTTCCCACAATCAAGATGCCTTGGTCCTCACTGCTGACATTGTTCGTTGGGGGCGAGATCGTTGATCTCGTAGCGGAAACCGGCCCGGTTGCCAAGGTCGTCCTCCTGCTGCTTTTGCTGTTTAGCCTTGTGTCCTGGGCCATCATTCTTTCCAAGTGGAGCCTGCTGCGTCGCGCCCGGGTCCAGAGCGGCCGCTTTGTGCGGGCTTTCCGCAAGGCCCAGCGCCTGCAGGACGTCGCCGCCGTCGCCGAGCAATTCCAGCCCAGTCCACTGGTTGGAGTCTTTCAAGGCGGCTTTGACGAATATCGCCGCCAGGTGGGCAACCCGGGAGGGGCGGTTCGCAGCCTGCTGGCCATCCAGCGTGCCATGCAGATCGCGGCCTCGGAGGAAATGACCCGGTTCGAGCGCAACCTGCCGTGGCTCGCAATTACCGGGGCCGTAACTCCTTTTATCGGTCTGTTCGGCACGGTTTGGGGCATCATTGACGCCTTCCACGGGCTGGGGACGGCGGGTGCCGCAACCCTCCGGGCCGTTGCCCCTGGCATATCCGAAGCTCTCATTACAACCGCGGCTGGACTTGCCGCCGCAATCCCTGCCGTCATCGCATACAACCTGGCCGGCAGTTCGATTCGGGATTTCGCAGCTCGCGGAGACGATTTCGCCCTCGAAATGCTCAATGCCGTCGAACGTCAGCAGTTCCAAACCGCTTACCGCCCCCCCGAATCCCCGGAGGCGCGGCGCTGATGGCCTTCACCGCTTCCAATGGACGCACCCAGACCTCGCTCGCCGATATCAATATCACCCCGCTGGTGGATGTGGTTCTGGTTCTGCTGATTATCTTCATGGTGACAGCGCCGGTGCTGCAATCCGGCATCGAGGTCAATGTCCCCAAGACCCGCACGGTCAAAGAGATCACCGAGGAGCGGCTGGTTATCAGCATTGACAAGCAGCAGCGAGTTTTTTTGGGAAATGATCCGATTAATATCAACGAGATCGGGGCCAAACTGCATCAAAAGATCCGGGACCCGCAGCACCAGGCTATTTTCGTCCGCGCGGACGAGGATGTCCCCTTTGGTGCATTCGCCACCGTAATGGATGCGGTTAAACAGTCCGGCATCAGCAACGTCAGCATTGTGACCCAGCCTCTGGCAAGCCATGGCAGCTCACGCTGAGATTTTTTTCGAGCACGATCGGTGGGGACGCAATCTTGCGTGGTCCGCAGGTTTACATGCGGGCATCGCAGGCCTCATCGTGCTATACGCAGTCGTAATTCCGGCAGGCCGTGGCGGAAGCTGGGGTGCTGGAGGGGGCGGCGATGCCATTGGAGTCACTCTCGTAGCTACTGTTCCTCTTCCCGCCAGCCCATCGCAGACACAAAACGTGCTGGCTAACGAATCGAAGGGTCTCTCGCAATCGCTGCCTAAGCCGGAAGAAAAGCAGCCCGAGGCAATTCCGATTCCCGAGAAGGAATCCAAGAAGAAACCCAAGCCCCTGACGACCGCCAGCCAACGTAAGCCCCCGCCGCAACCGGAAGAAGAGGCCAGCAATGTGGTCCCGTTCGGAGAAGGCGGTCCGGTCAGCGGTCCCTACGGAGTTTTCAGTGCTGGAGGCGCCAAGGGAGGCTTTGGGTTCACAGGTGGCGGAGGCGACTTCGGCAGCCGCTTTGCCTGGTACGTGCGGGTGGTGCAACAAAGGGTCTCGGAGAATTGGCTCAAGTATGAAGTCGATCCACGCATCGGCGAGGCCAATCGGGTTTATGTGGTTTTCGAAATCACGCGCGACGGGCGGCCCGTCAATGTACAGGTGGAGCAGTCGAGCGGCGTCCCTTCGCTGGATCAATCTGCCGTTCGGGCCTTGCAGCGTATTGACACTTTTGGTCCGCTTCCTGCGGATTATTCTGGAAATAGGGTGTCGGTGGAGTTCTGGTTTGATTACAAGAGGTAGAGGATGGTTGTCGAAACCAACCGCGCCACCCAGCAACCGGTCGAGGGACAGGGTTTCACCTCGACAATGGATGGAGGGCATGGGTAGTCATAAACGGAATCGCGGCGTCGTCATATCGAAAATTGGCGCGGCCAATGTGCGGCCTGCGTTGGACCGGCTCATACTCTGCTTCGTAACCACGCTCCTGCTGGCCGCCCCTGCTTTTGCCCAGCAGGACTGGATTCGCACCGGCACCGGCCTGGGGGTGGAGAAAATCCGGCTGGCGGTTGCGGACTTCCACTCGTCTTCCCAGGACACTCGCAACCCGGATCTGCTGAAAGTCTTCAATGACACGCTATGGAATGACCTGGGCAATGCCGGCATCTTCGATCTGGTTTCCAAAAGTTTTTATCCGCTGGGGGAGGTGGGCAATCCCGCCGATGTAAAGTTCGACGCCTGGAGTTCTCCTCCTCCCAACGCCGCCATGCTGGCGTTCGGGAATCTGGGAGCATCGGGCAGCGCGCTTACCGTGCAGGGCTGGTTGTATGACGTCAAGAACACCTCCTCGCCCCAGGTGCTGGGGAAACAGTATCAGGATGCGCCCACTCCCGAAGCTGCCCGCATTATCGCGCATAAGTTCGCCGACGAGATCATCTTCCGCCTGGGCGGAGGCATTCCCGGCGTCGCCGAAAGTCAGATCTATTTCGTTAGCAGCCGCAGTGGCCACAAAGAAATCTGGGCCATGGATTACGATGGCGCCAATCAGCACCAAATCACCCATCTGGGTTCCATCTCTTTGTCGCCGCGGATCTCGCCCGACGGCACGCGTCTGGCATTCAGTTCCCTCACCAAGACAGGCTGGGAAATTCTCATGTATTCCCTGGATCTCAGCCGCATGGTGACATTTCCCAGGTTCGGTGGCACCAACCTCTCGCCGGCGTGGTCCGCCGACGGCAGCAAGTTGGCTTTTTCGTCTTCGCGGACGGGCGACCCCGAAATCTACATCGCCGACGCCTCCGGCGCGAATCCGAAGCGCGTAACCGCATACAAGGGCCCAGACGTTTCCCCTGTGTGGAACCGCAAGACTGGCGCCCAGCTAGCCTGGGTAAGCGGGCGCACCGGCCTGCCTCAGATCTACACCATGGAAGCCGATGGCACCAACGTGCAGCGGCTCACCGATGAAGGTTATGCCGTTTCCCCGGCCTGGTCGCCCAATGGGCAGTTCCTGGTGATTTCCTGGATTCGGCACTACGGTCCGGGAGCGCCGGGAGCTCAAGACCTCTACATCATGGATATCGCCAGCCGGCAGTGGGTTCAACTCACTCACGACGGTGGACGGAATGATTTTCCCTCGTGGTCGCCCGACGGCCGGCACATTGTGTTTCAGTCCAGCCGCTCCGGCGGCGAGCAGATCTGGTCTATGCTGGCCGATGGAACCGATCAGAAGCAATTGACGTTCGCGGGCAGCAATACCCAGCCGAACTGGAGCTGGAAGTAGAAGCAATCAGGACTGATTTGGATTCATCTGTTTGGCTGTTTTCGTCATATGGGGGCTTTGTAAAAGAGGAACAAACAACGTCCGGTCAATTCGGTCGCGCTTCGTAACAGCGGCGCGGCCTTGCAGGGAGGAGAAAGTGAAGCTGAGACTGAAATGGATCACCCTTGTTGTGGCATTGGGCGCAGTAATGATGCTGAGTGCCTGCCACAAGAAAACGCCGCCACCGCCACCGCCGCCGCCACCACCACCGCCGGCGCCGACGGCTTCGCTCACGGCCAATCCCAATACCGTAGAGAAGGGGCAGTCCACGACACTGACGTGGGAGACGACGAACGCGACCGATGTCAGTATTGACGGGATCGGTGCAGTACAAGCCAATGGCTCGCAGCAGGTAGCTCCGGCCGATTCGACTACCTACCACCTGACTGCGAAGGGAGCCGGAGGCACGCAAGAGGCCACGGCCCGGGTCACCGTGACCACGCCGCCGCCACCACCGCCTCCCGCCGCCGGGCCCACCGAGGAAGAGTTGTTCGCGCAGAATGTTCAGGACGTTTATTTCGATTATGACAAGTCCGACATCCGCGCCGATCAACAAGCCGCGTTACAGGCCGACATCGCCTTCCTGAAGCAGCATCCCGGCATTCATTTCACGATCGAGGGACACTGCGACGAGCGCGGCTCCACGGAATACAACCTGGCGCTGGGCGACAACCGCGCCAGCTCGGTCAAGAACGCGCTGGTGCAGGGTGGTGTGGGTGCAGAGAACATCCGTACCATCAGCTACGGTAAGGAGAAACCGTTCTGCACCGAATCGAACGAAGCCTGTTGGCAGCAGAACCGCCGCGGGCATTTCGTCTACCAAAAGTAGCGTGTCACAGGTGCGGGGCCCGGCCGCCCCGCACCTCATTTTAAAATTTCTTGCGTGCGCGGCTCCGGTCAGCTCGCCTTTGCGGGTATCGGATAGGTTACGCGTCTCGATCCGGCCTGCGAGACAATCCCGCTCTGGACGCGCTATCCTGCGGGCAATGGCCCTTAAGCCGAGTCCTATTTAGGAAATGAACTATGAACATTCAGAAAGCTACTCGCATTTTTGTCGTCCTGCTGCTTCTCTACACCAGCCTGACCCCGGCCTGGGGCGTAAGCAAAGAGATGGTTCAATTGCAGACCCAGGTGCAGGCTTTGCAGGACCAGATGTCGCGCATGCAGCAGTCCTTCGATGAGCGCATGGGCGTGATGCAGCACCTTGTCGAACAAAGCACCGACAGCGTGAACAAGGCGTCAGCCGCCATCACGGATTTGCAGAATTCGCTGCAGAAGCAGCAAAGCGACAGCGGCACGCGCGTGGAACAGCTCTCCGGCCAGCTCCAGTCGCTGAATGACACCCTGGACGAACTCAAGGCACGCCTGGCCAAGGTCAGCAAACAATTGGAAGACATGCAGGCCGCGCAACAGAACATGGCGGCGTCTCAGGCGGCGCAACAGGCCCAGCAACAGGCTCAAGCCCAGGCTCCGCCTCCGGACGTCCTCTATAACAATGCTCTGCGGGACTACAACGCCGCCAAGAACGACCTCGCCTCACAGGAGTTCTCCGACTACATCAAGTTTTATCCCAACACCGACCTCGCCGGAAATTCCTACTTCTACCTCGCGGAACTTCAATTCCGCCAGGGGAACTATCAGGAATCGGTGAAGAACTATGACCAGGTGCTTCAGAACTTCCCTACCGGCAATAAAGCTGCTTCGGCGCAATTGAAGAAGGGATTCGCTCAGATCGAACTGGGTCAGACCGACGACGGTGTCGCCAGTTTGCGCCACGTCATTCAGCGTTATCCGCGGTCCAATGAGGCGCTCCAGGCCCGCGAACGCCTGCGGAAGTTAGGCGTTTCCGCTAGCGGTGCGGGGGCGAAAACTCCGCAGTAGGCCTGAACTATTTTCATTCCAAAAGGCGGCTGCAAGTCTCACTCTTCAGCCGCCTTCACCTTAAGCGATCGCAGGCAATACCGGATATCGGCAGTAGCTTCGGTCACTCGCATCCCTTCCTCGACCATCAGCTTGCACGAAAGCGCTGCTCGACTCTGACTGCCTTCGCCCCGGTCGAATGTCACGCGGCAATATTGACAGTCCTCATTCCAGCAGAAACGCCCATAGGAAACGTCCTCCGGCGCCAGATACTGCATGCAACGCAGCAAGGGATTATTTTCCGGTACTTCGACCTCCCGGCCCAGGATTTCAATCTTCACCAGTCGGGTGAAAGGTCGCAGGAGTGTGGAAGGCGCAGTCATACAGGGCGCAAAGCCGCTGCCCCATTCTAGGCGGAACAGAGTCCTGCAAGAATAACGAAGGTACCGTGTGGTCGAGGTGACCGACGACTATATGCTGTTGTGGCGATGCACGTTCCGGTGGCGGTGGACGTGATGCCGGTGTGCCAGCGTATGGTGGTGCCGGATACGCACAACCCTGGCGTGCGCTCCTTCACCGCTTGCGGACAATGTCCCCTGTGTTCGTGCCGGCGAATACACGGCAAGAAATAAAACTGCCAGCAGCATCCAGATTAGCTTCTTCATAAGTCAGTCCCTTCCCGGCCATTTGTCCAAATGGTAAACATCTTCCTCAGCATGCACTTTTGGGGTTAGGCTTACCAGTTGAGCGATCATACTGCATTTCCGGAGTTCTTATCATGACCGATACCAGAGATCAGGACCGCTTCAAAGGCGCGCTGGAACAGGACGAAAAGAGCCAGCGCAGCAACACATCCATGCAGGGCCAGCTCGGACATCGCGACCAGGACCCCATGCTGAAATCGGCTGATACCGATTTTCCCGAGCCCGGCGAGAATCCCGAGCACAGCGGAGAACCCGAAGAGACCGAGGTCACGTAAGCCTTCTGACCTGAAATCCGCCGGGCTACCGAAGCTCTTCCATCACCTGTTCGAGGACTTCCCTGCCCGGGCGCACTACCGATTCCGGCAACGTGGCAAGCGGCTGCTCGGTGATGTTCAGCATGTCGATGAAGGTGGGCGCTTGCGGGTTCACGTAAAAGACGCCGGTCAACACTTCGCCCTTCTCATGGGCCTCATTCAGCCGGTTGACTGCCTTTAGGCGGTTCGTGGGATCGTAGTCCTCTTCCAGCTTGTGCAGCCGCAACCGCGAGCCGTCATGCATGGTTACTTCTACCGTCGAGCCGGCATCGTACTCTACCGTGATGTCCTCAAACGCGGGCACAAAGTTGATGTCCTGCAGCGGCTCATCGTGGTCCTTCATGTACTTGTAGGATTTCGTCGATCCCTCGTGATCATTGAAGGTCACGCACGGCGAAACCACGTCCAGCATCACCGTCCCATGATGCGCGATGGCTGCTTTCAGCATGGCATGCAATTGCTTCTTGTCGCCAGAAAAAGACCGGCCCACGAACGTTGCTCCCAGGGTGATCGCCAACGCACAAGTGTCAATCGGCGGCAGATCATTGATTACCCCGGTCTTCAATTTCGATCCCAGGTCGGCAGTCGCCGAAAACTGGCCTTTGGTAAGTCCGTAGACTCCGTTGTCCTCGATGATGTAAATGATCGGCAGGTTCCGCCGCATGAGGTGCACGAACTGTCCGACGCCGATGGAGGCTGTGTCGCCATCGCCGCTGACTCCCAGGGCAATCAGCTGGCGGTTCGCCAGGACCGACCCGGTTGCCACCGACGGCATGCGCCCGTGCACGGCGTTGAGGCTATGCGAACGAGCCAGGAAATAGGCCGGGCTCTTCGAAGAGCAGCCGATGCCGCTCGGCTTGATGATTCGCTCCGGCTGCACGCCCATCTCGTACATCGCGTCGATGATGCGCTCTGAGATCGCATTATGGCCGCAGCCCGCGCACAGCGTGGTCTTCCCGCCCTTGTAATCAAGAACGGAAAGCCCAATGCGGTTGGTCTTCGGGGCCGGGGCTGATGTGGTCGGCGGGGTCGCCATATTACTTACCCTCCATAGTCATAAGTTCGTCAGTCACCGAGCGCGCATCCATCGGCAATCCATGGATGTGAGCGATGCTGCGCAGGCGCGTTGTCAGGCCGGACTCCAGGTCCAGCTTGAGCAGCGCCATCATCTGCGCATCGCGGTTCTGCTCCACCACATACACGCGGTCGTGCTGCTTCACGAAATCGTGGACTTCGCGGGTAAACGGGTATGCCCGCAACCGCAGATAATCGGTTTCGATCCCGTATTCCTGGCGCAGTTGGTCGCGGCTCTCCAGGATCGCCCAGTGCGAAGTCCCGTACGCGATGATTCCGATCTTGGACTTTCCGCTCGACACCTCCGGCCGCGGCACGAACGAGCGCGCCGTCTCGAACTTCCGATTGATGCGCTCCATGTTGCGCTCGAAATCGTCTGGACGCTCGCTGTACTGCGACTTCTCGTTGTGCCCGCTACCGCGCGTGAAGTAAGCCGCCGCCGGATGGGGCGTACCCGGCAGCG
>Ga0335081_10011254_pt1 | contig 14464 bp, 12 predicted proteins | sample Lox_Sample_35_FD_206713 | JGI IMG/M metagenome (GOLD analysis project Ga0335081, IMG submission 206713) | Soil microbial communities from Loxahatchee National Wildlife Refuge, Florida, United States - Lox_Sample_3.5 | ecosystem: Environmental > Terrestrial > Soil > Wetlands | place: USA... | reverse complement strand
GTCCGCCCGGTACGCTTTGTGGGCGCGCGTCCCTTTCTCCAGCCGGCACGGGAACGCTCCCAGCCGCATCGTCCCCCCGTACTCCTTCACTTTTTTCTGCTCGAGCATCATGTCGATGACGTTCTGGTCGGTCTGCCGGAACTCGGTGCTGTTGGCGCGCTCGAGCCCGCAGACGTTGCGGGCGAACTCGATCACCGCGCACTGGAGGCCGAGGCAGATGCCCAGGAAGGGGACGTTGTGCGTCCTGACGAACTGGACGGCGCGGATCTTCCCCTCGATCCCCCGCTCGCCGAACCCCGGCGCCACCAGAAGTCCCGCGAGTCCCTCCAGGTGCTTCTCCGGTCCCTCCCGTTCGACGTCCTCCGCGCGGATCCAGCGGAGGTCCACCTGCACGTTGTTGGCGGCCCCGGCGTGGACGAACGCCTCCGCGATGCTCTTGTAGGCGTCCTTGTGGTCGGTGTATTTTCCGCAGACGCCGATCATGATCCTGCCGGCCGGGTTTTTGACACGGTCGACGAATTTCTTCCAGTCGCGCAGATTCGGGCGGGGGCAGGTGAGGTCGAGCTTTTCCAGCACGATCTCGTCCACCTCCTGCTCGGCGAAGACCAGGGGCACCTCGTAAATCGTCGGGACGTCCCTCCCGTCGATCACGCACTCCGGCTCGACGTTCGTGAAGAGCGCAATCTTCTCCCGCACGTCGCTCGAGAGGGGGCGGTCCGAGCGGCAGATGAGCATGTCGGGCTGGATGCCGAGCTCCAGGAGCGCCTTGACGCTGTGCTGCGTGGGCTTGGTCTTGGTTTCCCCCGCGGAGGTGATGTAGGGGACGAGCGTCACGTGGATGGCCATGGCGTTCGTGTGCCCGAGCCGGAACATCAGCTGGCGCATCGCCTCAAGGAAGGGGAGGCTTTCAATATCGCCGACCGTGCCCCCCACCTCGGTGATGACGACGTCGTACTCCCCCGTCTCCCCGAGGGCCTCGAACCGGCGCTTGATCTCGTCGGTGATGTGGGGGATGACCTGCACGGTCGCGCCCAGGTAGTCCCCGCGGCGCTCCTTGCTGATCACCTCGTGGTAGATCTGCCCGGTCGTGGAGTTATTGCGGCGCGTCGTGGTGATGTCCAGGAACCGTTCATAGTGCCCGAGGTCCAGGTCGGTTTCGGCGCCGTCGTCCGTGACGTACACCTCGCCGTGCTGGAACGGGTTCATCGTGCCGGGATCGACGTTCAGGTAGGGATCGAACTTCTGGATGGTCACGCGCAGTCCGCGCGACTTCAGCAGCAGCCCGATGGACGCGGATGCGATGCCTTTGCCCAGCGAGGAAACCACCCCGCCGGTAACGAAAATGTATTTGACCTGGTGTCGACGTGCCACGGGTGCTCCTCAGGGTTGTGCGATCTTCAGCCGATGAAGTTCGGCGGGTGTGACAATGCCGCCCGACAGGACGAGTTTCAGTCCCTCCTCGACGGAGAGCGCCAGGGGAACGGCGTCCCCCTTCGGGATCAGCGCGAGGAAGCCGGATGTCGGGTTCGGGGGATTCGGGATGTAGACATGGTAGAGATCCAGCGGCGGATCGGCGCCGGCGAACCGGGATTCGTTCGTCACGAACCCGATGCAGAACACTCCGCGGCGCGGCCACTCGAGCATGACCACCAGGCGGAACGTCTTCGAGCTTCCCCCGATGTTGAACGCGTTCACCAGGTCCTTGATCCCGCTGTAGACCGAGCGGACAAAGGGGATGGACCGGAGCAGGTTCTCGAACCATGCAAAGAGCAGGCGGCCCACCAGGTTGCGCGTGAGAAGCCCGACGGCCAGGATGAGCAGGAGCATCGCCAGGAAGCCGAGCCCCGGGATCTGCTGCCCGATCCAGCTCGTGAGCAGGGGGGAAAAGACGCCGTCGAGGGCGTTCAGGAGCGCCCTGAAGAACCAGAACGTGAGCCCCAGGGGAACGATGACGGCGATCCCCCGGAGGAACGTCGTCCGGACGTGGCCGAGAAATGTCCTGTGGAATCCGTCCATGCTCTCCGCTCTTCCCTCAGCGTTCACGTTCGCCCTGCACGATGGCTTCCCTGACGCGCTCCAGGTCGTCCGGCGTGTCCACGGCGATGCTGTCGTGCGCCGTGACGACCGCGCGCATCGTGTGCCCGTGCTCGAGCACCCTGAGCTGCTCGAGCTGCTCCGCCCGCTCGCACGGGGTCTGCTCCATCGCCGCGTAGGCGATGAGAAACTCCCTGCGGTACACGTAAAGTCCCACGTGCGCGTAGACCGGGCACGTGGCAAGGACGTCCTCCGGCGCAAGCCCCCTCCCGTGGGGAATCGGGGCGCGGGAAAACCAGAGGCACCTCCCCCCCCGGTCGAGGAGCACTTTCGTGATGTTCGGGTTCTCCCACTCCGCCACGGAACGAAGCACGCGCGCAAGCGTGCCTGCCTCGGCGGTCGCGTCCTCACGCATGGGGCGGACGGCCTCGTCGATCATCGCCGGGGGGATCAGCGGTTCGTCCCCCTGGACATTGACGATCAGCGCGGCCCCGGGGAGCCCCCGCGCCACGATCGCGATCCTGTCCGAGCCGCTCCGGACGTCCGCGGGCGTCATGACCGCCTCACCCCCCGCCTCGCGGACCGCGCGGGCGATCCGCTCGTCGTCCGTGGCCACCAGCACCCTGTCCACCAGGCGCGCGCGCCGGGCCCGCTCCATGACGCGGACGATCATCGGCGTGCCCGCGATCATCGCCAGGGGTTTGCCGGGGAATCTCGACGACCCGTAGCGGGCGGGGATGACGGCCACCGTCTCTCCGTTCATCGCTCGCCGATTACCTTGGGGACGCGGAAAAACCGTCCGTCCGTGGCGGGGGCGTTGCCGAGCGCCCTTTCCGTGCCGAGCGAGGGACGGGGTTCGTCCTCCCGGAACACGTTCCCGTGCTCGATCACGTGCGCGAGCGGCTCGACGCCGGAGGTGTCGAGCGTGTTCAACTGCTCCATGTAGGCGAGTATCACGTTCAGCTCGGCGGCGAGCTTTTCCTTTTCCGCCGCGGTGAACTCCAGCCGGGCCAGCGCCGCAACGTGTTCAACGTCCTTGATCGTGACTGCCACCGTTCACCCCTGCTCGACGTAATGCCGCTCGATGGCGGCGTGCACATCCTGCATCAGTCGCATCTCCGCGTCCTTCCCCCCGCCGGGGGGAACCGGCACGGGGGATTCCAGGACGAGCTCCACGCTCCCGGGCCGGACGTTCATCGAGTGCTTCGGGAGTATCGTGTAGCTCCCGTTGACCGTCAGGGGGACGACCGGCGTGCCCGCCCTGAGCGCGAGGTTGAACGCTCCCCGCTTGAACGGCTGCAGCCTGCCGTCCAGCGTGCGGGTCCCCTCGGCGTACATCAGCACGGAAGCGCCGCGGCGGATCTTCTCCACCGCGGCTTCCAGGCTGCGGAGCGCCTTCGTGCCGCGGCCCCGGTCGATCCCGATATAGGAGCCGAACTTCAGTCCCCACCCGAAGAACGGTATCACTTCCAGTTCTTTCTTGTAGATGATCCTGATCTGGTCCGGCACGCAGGAGACGATCACCGGGATGTCGAACATCGAGGCATGGTTCGACACGTAGACGTAGTTCCGTGAGAAATCCACCTTCTCCAGTCCCCGGATCCGGACGCGGACGCCGCAGACGCGGAGGACCGATCGCGCCCACCAGCGTGCGATCGCGTGGAAGACGCGTCCCCTCCTCCTGTCCACCCAGATCAGGAGCAGCTCCGCGATCGCGCTGGCGATCGAAACGGCTGCCGCGGTCACGAACCGGATTCTCCCCACGACGGCCGCTCAGCGCTCTGCGAGCACGGCGGCGATCCGCTTGCCGACCGGCGGGTGGCCGTAGAACAGGAACTCGATCGCCGGGTGGGGATGGGGATCGGCCAGGTTCGTATCCCCGAGCCGCCTGAGCGCGGAGGCGAACGCCTCCCGTTTCCCCGTCGCCCGCACCGCGTAGGCATCCGCCTGCCGCTCGTTGCGCCGCGAAAATGCGTTGCCCAGCGGGGACGTGACGAGCGAATAGAACATGAACCAGATGCCCAGAAGGGGAAGCGAGCCCACCGCGAGGACGCCCCCGGTGCCGCACCAGGACACGGCCAGCGGGTAGAGTCGCGATACGGCGAAAAGGCCCGCGAACGTCACGGCGGTCCCGAGCGCGATGCCGCGCCAGATGTGGCGGTGGCGCAGGTGCCCGAGCTCGTGGGCGAACACCGTCTCGATCTCATCATCCGGGAACTCCGCCAGGAGCGTGTCCCCCAGGAGTATGCGCCGCGCACGGCCGATCCCGGTGAGGGCAGCGTTCGCCTTGTGCGTGTTCCTGCTCAGGTCGAATGAGAACACGCCCGCGCTCCGCACGCCGGCCTCCTCCGCCAGGCGCGTGATACGGGCCTTGAGCGGACCCTCCTCCAGGGGCGTCAGCCGGTAGAAGAGGGGGAGGATCAGGACGGGAGCGAGGCGCGCCAGCAGAACGCCGAGCGCCGTGAACAGGACGCCCGCCGGGAGCCACCACGCGTCCCCGAAATTCGTGAGGCAGAAATAGAGGAGGCAGAGCGCCCCTGCCCCGAGCGGTGCGCCGACGGCGAGTCCCTTGGCTCGCTCCCACGCCCAGCGGCCGGGCGACTGCGCCGAGAGGCCGAACGCGTGCTCCACGCGGAAGGAGGCGAACCAGTCCAGCGGGAGCGTGAGGATCTCGTGGATCAGCGCGACTGCTGCCCCGTAGAGGAGGAGCGCTCCCCACGCTCCGTGCCCGGCGACCGTGCAGGCTGCGGCGAGCGCGCGCCCCGCGGGGACGGTGACAAGTGCGACGAGCAGTGCGAGTGTGAGAAGGGAGGAGGCGATGCCGGTGAAGAGTCTGATGCGATGGTACGCTTTCGCGTCCGTGGGCCGCGGAGGTGAACTCCGCGGCGGCGTCAGCCCTCCGGAGACCATGACAAGGCGCTGTGTGGCGCTATGGCACAACGTGGTTTATACAACTTAGTGAGAACGGGACTGAAAATCAAACGCTGATTTGACGGTGAAGAGGATTTCCCTTACCTTTCCCTCCGTACAGGCGCGTCATCCCCCGAACTCCGCTCTACGCACATGTGCGGCACCCATCACGTACACAGCACCCCCGAGGAGATCCGCTATGGCCATGATCCGCAAGCAGGACGCTCTTGATTATCACAGCCAGGGACGCCGCGGCAAGATCGAAGTGGTCTCGACGAAACCCTGCGCGACGCAGCGGGACCTGTCGCTCGCCTACACGCCGGGCGTCGCGGTTCCCTGCCTGGAAATCGCTGCCCAGCCGGCTGACGGGTACAAGTACACCGCCAAAGGCAACCTGGTCGCCGTGGTGAGCAACGGGACCGCCGTGCTCGGCCTCGGCGATATCGGTCCCCTGGCCGGCAAACCGGTGATGGAGGGGAAAGGGGTGCTCTTCAAACGGTTTGCCGACGTCGACGTCTTCGACATCGAGCTGGACACGAAGAACCCGGACGAGATCATCCGGATCGTGCGCGCCCTGGAGCCGACGTTCGGCGGGATCAACCTGGAGGACATCAAGGCGCCGGAGTGCTTCTATATAGAAGAAGAGCTGAAGAAGACGATGTCGATCCCCGTCTTCCACGACGACCAGCACGGCACGGCGATCATCTCCGGGGCGGGACTGGTCAACGCGCTGGAACTGGTGGGAAAGAACATCGCCGACGTGAAGGTGGTCTTCAGCGGCGCCGGGGCCGCGGGAATCGCCTGCGCACGGTTCTACGTCACGCTCGGCGTGAAGCGGGAGCACCTGATCCTCTGCGACACCAAGGGGGTCGTCTACCGCGGGCGGAAGGAGGGGATGAACCCGTACAAAGAGTTCTTTGCGCTCGACACGCCCTGCCGGACGCTCGCCGATGCGATGAAGGGGGCGGACGTCTTTGCCGGCGTCTCGGTCAAGGGGGTGGTCACGAAGGAGATGGTCCGGTCGATGGCGAAAGACCCGATCATCTTCGCCATGGCCAACCCCGATCCCGAGATCACGTACGAGGACGCCGTGGACGCGCGGAAGGACGTCATCATGGCGACGGGGAGGTCCGATTACCCGAACCAGGTCAACAACGTGCTCGGGTTCCCCTTTATCTTCCGGGGAGCGCTCGACTGCATGGCGACGCAGATCAACGACGAGATGAAGCTTGCCGCGTCGCACGCGCTGGCCCGGCTGGCGAAGGAGGACGTGCCCGATTCAGTGATCAAGGCCTACGGCGGCGAGCGGCTCAAGTTCGGCCGCTCGTACATCATCCCAAAGCCGCTCGACCCGAGGGTGCTCCTCTGGGAGGCCCCCGCGGTGGCGAAGGCAGCCATGGCGAGCGGCGTGGCCCGCAAGCCGATCGAGGACCTCGCGGCCTACCGCGACGCGCTCGAGAGCAGGTTCGGCCGGTCGAAGCAGCTCATGCGGATATTCATACACAAGGCGCAGCAGGCTCCGAAGCGGATCGTCTTCCCGGAAGGGAGCGAGGATAAGATCCTCCGCGCGAGCCAGATCATCCTGGACGAGGAGATCGCCCGCCCGATCGTGCTCGGGGACGAGAAGCTCATCCGGGAGAAGATCCGGATGCTGGACCTCAACCTGGAGGGTATCGAGATCGTCGACCCGGCGTCCAGCCCCAAGTTCGACGAGTACGCGAGCAAGTTCTACGAGATGCGGAAGCGGAAGGGGGTGACGCAGACGATCGCGCGGAACCAGGTGCGCAGGCCGATCGACTTCGGCATGATGATGGTGCACAACGGCGATGCCGACGGGCTTGTCTCCGGGCTCACGCAGCACTACCCGGAAACCATGCGCCCCGCGCTCCAGATCATCAAGCCCCGGCCGGGAACACAGACGGTGGCGGGACTCTACATGCTGATCTTCAAGAACGACGTCCGGTTCATCACGGACGCCACGGTCAACTTCGAGCCGACTGCCGAGCAGCTCGCCGACATCGCCATCCTGGCGGCGGAGAAGGTACGGAGCGTCGACATCGAGCCGCGGATCGCGATGCTCTCGTTCTCCAACTTCGGCAGCACGAAGCACCCCTCTGCCCAGAAGATGGCGCGCGCCGCGGAACTGGTCCGGCGCCGGGCACCGGAACTCATGGTGGACGGCGAGATGATGGCCGATACCGCCGTAGTGCCGGAGCTCCTGGAGACGCTCTACCCGTTCAGCTCGCTCAAGGGGGGAGCCAATCTCCTCGTGTGCCCCGACCTCCAGTCGGCAAACATCGCCGTCAAGCTCCTGGCCAAACTGGGGAACGCGGACTGCGTGGGCCCCATCATACTGGGGATCCGCAAGCCCGTCTACCTCCTGATTCCCGGCAACGAGGTTGCGGACATCGTGAACGTGACGGCCATGGCGGTGCGCGACGCGCAGGAAAGCGCAGACGACCACGGCGCCGCCGCACCCCCGCAGGTGCAGTTGAGCACGGTGTACGAGTAAGCATCCCGCTGTCATTGCGAGCGAAGCGAAGCAATCTCCTGCAGGATTGCTTCGCTAAGAACGCTCGCAATGACAGTGCCGTTACACTGCTAAACCTTCGTCGAATCGCTCCCTGTGCTCGTGGAAATCGGGGACCTGGCGCTCGTACGTCTGCCCCATGAGGGGGGATGAGATGATGAAATCCGCCGAGGCCCTGTCGCAGGCGACCGGGATGTTCCAGACAACGGCGATCCGGAGGAGCGCCTTCACGTCCGGGTCGTGTGGCGCCGGTTCGAGCGGATCCCAGAAGAATATCAGGAAGTCGATCACGCCCTCGGCGATCTTCGCCCCGACCTGTTGATCACCGCCGAGGGGACCGCTCTCGAGCGTCGTAATGTCGAGGCCGAGCGTCCGCGAGACAAGATGCCCCGTCGTGCCCGTGGCGTACAGCTCGTGGCGCGCAAGGAGCTCCCTGTTGAATTTCGCCCAGGCGAGGAGATCGGGCTTCTTGTGATCGTGCGCGACGAGCGCGATCTTCTTCCTCTTCCCCATCAGTATGGCGCGCTGATCCATAGCGCTATGCTCTCCTTTTGAGCATCAGTTCCGGGGCACGGGCCAGACGATAGTGCCTGTCGTGTCGATGTAGACCCAGTCCCCTCCCGTTTCCGCCCGCGCGATGCCGTCGCGGAATCGCCAGACGGCGGTAAAGCGCGGAGGAATCGCGATGCCTCCTCCGCGGTCGATGAAACCCCATGCCCCTCCCTTGCGGAACGGCGCCCGTCCCTCCGCAAAGCCTCCGGCCTCTTCGAACTGTGCCGGGATCGCCCACGCACCCGATGTGTCGACAAATCCCCAGAGTGACCCCGCGCGCACGAGCGCGAGCCCCTCTGAAAACGACCGGGCGTCGTCGAACCGCGGGGGGATCGCGACACGCCCCTGCGCGTCGATAAACCCCCACTCGCTTCCCTGGCGCACAGGCGCGCGGCCCCAGCCAAACTCGCCGCAGGCGTCATACACAGCCGGGATGACCATCACACCGGCGGTGTCCACGTATCCCCGTTTTCCTTTCAGCGTGACAGGCGCGAGTCCCCCGGAGAAGTCGCCCGCCCTGTCAAACCGGGCGGGGATGACGATCCTCCCCGAGCGATCGATGTAGCCGAAGAGGTCGAACACGGTAATGAACAGGACGCGCTTCTTGAACTCATACCAGGCCCGTCCCCCGGAGAAATCGCCGACCGCGATGAAGGACGGGGGGATCACGGTGCGGCCGGCCGTGTCGATAAAGCCCCAGCGCGTCTCCCGGCCGGCGCCGGCTCCCTCGCGCACCACGCGGGCCATTCCCTCGTGAAAATCCCCGCCGTCGCCGAATGGAGCCGGCGTGAAGAACTTCCCCTGTGTATCGACGTACCCCCAGGAGCTCGCATGCGCGTCATCTCCCCCCCGCTCGATCACCCGGACGCGCGCGCGGCCGCATGAGAAATCCGACGCTTCGTCATACCGGGGAGGGATGACCACGACTCCCTGCCTGTCGATGAAGCCGCGACGTCCGCCAGAGGAGATGACATAGAGGCTGTCTGCGAACGCCACTGCCGGGAGAGCGAGCGAAAGGAGAACTGCGATGAGGGGAAGCTTCATGCGATAAATTCGGTGAGCAGCCTGTTCATTGTCTCGAATTCGATCAGAAACGCGTCGTGCCCGTGGGGGGAATTGATCTCCGCGTACCTGGCGCGGGGGATCGCGCCTGCGATCGCCCGCTGCTCCGCAGGGGGGTAGAGGATATCGGAGCTGATGCCGAGCACCAGCGCGCGGGCGCGGATGCTCCCGAGCGCGTCCTCCGCGGATCCGCGCCCTGCGCCGACGTCGTGGGCATCCATCGCGCGCGTCAGCGCGATGTACGTATTGGCGTCGAACCTGTCGACGAGCTTCTGTCCCTGGTAACGGAGATACGACTCGACGGCAAATTCCGGAGGTGCATCGTTGAAGAGTCGAACGCGTTCGTGCCCGTCGCCGGGCCCGACCCGCCGCCGGGCGAACCGGGAGGTGAACGAGCCGTAGCTCCTGTAGCTCAGCATGGCGATGCTGCGGGCGATTGCCAGACCCCGCTCGGGCTGGCGCGTGTAGTGCCCGCCGTGCCAGTCGGGGTCGCTCATGATGGCCAGCCGCTGCGTCTCGCTTATGCCGACGGCCCATGGGGAATGAGCGGCCGACGTCGCGATCGGGATGATCCGCTCGACCATCTCAGGGTAGAGGAGCGCCCATTCCAGCGCCTGCATGCCCCCCAGCGATCCGCCGATCACCGCGGCGATCCGGCGCACGCCGATATGATCCATGAGCAGTTTCTGCGCCCGGACCATATCGCGCACGGTCACGGGGGGAAACTCCGGGCCGTAGGCTTTCCCTGTGACGGGATGTATGCTTGCCGGCCCGGTCGTCCCGTAGCAGCTCCCCAGTATGTTGGAACAGATGACGCAGAACCTGCCGGTGTCCAGCCCGCGCGAGGGGCCGATGATCCCGTTGAACCAGCCGGCGATCGTCTCGCCGCTCGGCAACTGCGCATCAGCGGCATGCGCATGCCCTGTGAGGGCGTGACAGGCGATGACGGCGTTCGTCCCCTCGCCGTTCAACCGGCCGTGGATCGTGTAGGCGATGTCGAGGGAAGGGAGGGAAGTGCCGCACTCGAGCGCGAACGGCCCGGGAGGGGTGTAGAGTGTTCCGTGTGTCACGCCCGCGGCGATCGTCGATCCGGCCGCGGAGCGGGGTTCTGTCCTGTGCATATGTTTATGCGGCGTCGTCGAGCGCCGCTTCGATCACGTCCGCGAAGACCCCCCGGGCGGTCACCTCGGCTCCCGCGCCGACGCCCTGAATCGTCAGTGGGAGTGTGCTGTGCCTGTCACTATAATAGTGAACCGCGTTCTCGGAGGCGCGGAGACGTACGAACTGGCTCTCCGCCGCCACCTCCGCGATGCCAGCCCGGGCGCTCGTGCCGTCAAATCGCGCGAGATACGTGAGCTGTTTCCCATCCGCCTTCGATCGGGCCGCCCGTGCAGCGAATGTCCCGTCAAACCGTGCAATCTCCCGCAGGTAATCCCCGGCGCCGGCGATAGAGCGAAGTTCTGAAGGAACGAGAGGCTCAACATCGATATCCGGACGCTCCAGCGGGTAGCCGGCCTCACGGACGAGTATCAGGAGCTTTCGTGCCACATCTTCCCCCGAGAGATCGATCGCCGGGTGGGGTTCCGTCAGTCCCCGCTCGACGGCCTCCCTGACGGCCAGCGAGAGCGCCTTCCCCCTGTTCACGGCCGAGAAGACATACGAGAGCGTTCCCGAGAGAACCCCCTCTATGCGGTGTATCGTGTCTCCCGTGCGGCGGAGGCTCCGGAGCGTCTCGAGCATCGGGGTCGCCGCCCCCACGGTAGTTTCGTACAGGTAGGGGGTTTTCGACCGCCTGGAAATGCGCCGGAGTTCCTGATAGTACGCGAAATCGAGCGAGTTTGCAATCTTGTTCGGCGTCACCACGCCGATCCCGGAGCGGAGCAAGCTCTTATAGCGGCGGGCGATCTCCTCGCTCGCAGTGCAGTCAATGAAGAGAAGAGGTGCTCCCCTGTGGGATGAGAGGCGGGAGATGAACTCCCCCCAGTCCTGGGCGATTCCCGATTGAAGGCACCCGGCGGCATCACGGGGCGAGACCCCCCGCTCGCTCCAGAACATCTGTCGCCTGTTGATCGCGCCGACGAACGTGAGCTCCGTGTGCCGCTCGCTCCGGAGCCAGTCGATTTTCTCCCCCATGAGCCGGATGAGCGTGCTCCCCACCATGCCGGTCGGACCTGCGAGCGCGACATGGACGCGCCTGCGCTCCCCGGGAAATCCGCCCCGGACATCACCCGCGGCGCCCGGCTCCCGCGCTCCTTCGGCGCCTGCCGGCACGCCCGGGTCCGCTCCCCCCTGCGGTGGAGCCAGGGGGGCAGTCGACTCTTCGGCGAGCGTGGCAGAATCAGGACTTAACGCGCGCACGGGCTCACCCCTTGACGGGGACGCCCGATTTTGCAGTTGCTCTGAGCGCGACGTCGAAGTCCTCGATGATGTCGTCGATATGCTCGAGTCCAACGGAGACGCGGACAAGACCGGGCGAGACGCCAGCCTCGGCCTGCTCCGCCTCGTTGAGCTGCTCGTGCGTCGTGGAGGCGGGATGGATCACGAGCGTGCGCGCGTCACCGACATTTGCCACGTGGCTGGAGAGGACGACATTGTCGATCAGCGCCCTGCCGGCATCCAGGCCTCCCTTCACGCCGAAGACGATGATGCTGCCGAAAAGGCCCTTCCGGAGGTACTTCTTCGCCTGCGCGTGGTAGGGGTGTTCTTCAAGCCCCGGGTAAATCACCCATTCAACCGCGGATTGCCCTTTCAGCCAGCGTGCGAGCGCCGCGGCGTTTTCGCAGTGACGGTCGACGCGCAGCGAGAGCGTTTCGAGTCCCTGCGTGAGGAGGAACGAATTGAAGGGGCTCTGGCAGGGACCGAGGTCGCGCAGCCCCTCGACTCTCGCGCGGATGATGAACGCGATGTTCCCGAGCGGGCTCCCGGCGCCGAATGCGTCCCAGAACTTCAGCCCGTGATACCCCGGGCTCGGCTCCGTGAACACGGGGAAATTGCCGTTGGCCCAGTTGAATTTGCCCGAGTCGACGATCACGCCGCCGATCGTGGTCCCGTGTCCGCCGATCCACTTGGTGGCCGAATGGACGACGATGTCGGCGCCGAAATCGATCGGGCGGCAGAGATACCCGGCGGCGCCGAACGTGTTGTCGACGATGAGCGGGATATTGTGCCTGTGCGCCACGGCGGCGATCCCCTCGATGTCGGGGATGTTCAGGCGGGGGTTGCCGATCGTCTCGATGTAGAGGGCCTTCGTCTTCTTGTCGATCAGGCGCTCGAAATCGGCCGGCGTATCCCCCTTGACGAACTTCACGTTGATGCCGAGGCGCGGGAACGTGACCTTGAACTGGTTGTATGTCCCCCCGTAGAGGAAACTGGTGGAGACGATGTTGTCTCCCGCCTGCGCGATCGTTGCGACCGTGAGGAACTGTGCAGCCTGGCCGGAAGAGGTGGCGAGCGCGGCGGCTCCCCCTTCAAGGGCGGCGATGCGCTCCTCGAAGACGCCCGTCGTCGGGTTCATGATCCTGGTGTAGATGTTCCCGAACTCCTTCAGCCCGAAGAGATTCGCTGCGTGGGCCGTGTCGTGGAACTGGTACGATGTGGTCTGGTAAATCGGTACGGCCCGCGCTCCCGTCGTGGGGTCCGGTTGCTGCCCGGCGTGGAGCTGGAGCGTTTCAAACTTGTAGTGGCGCTTCTTCCCGTTCGTGCCCATAACGTTCTCCTTTGATTGATTGTTGTAAGCTGTTTCTGCTCTCGGGTGAGGCCCGCACGGGATGAAAAAGCCCGCAGCTAAGAGGTCGGCTGCGGGCCGGGCCTTTTTAGCAGAGTTTTATAGTGGCTGCAATACGGTGCAAATCCCACTGAGGCTTCCTGGAAGCCTCAACGACAGAAATTGCAACGGGGGAGCTGGATTATCGGTTCTCCTCAGAGCCGTCCCGGGGTCATAAACACGAAACCCCCACCAAACGGTGAGGGTTCCCTGACGCGAACTCTTCTCATTCGGCGCTTTAGCGATTTATTTTCTGTCGCTGCAAGTTGCCCTTAACTTGCGACAGCTGTTTAGCACTTGTTTAGGGTCGCTGCAATTTGGCGTAAATTACGACCGTGGATTCAATATACGCTCCTGCTCCCCGTTTGTCAAGCCCCTTCCCGAAAAAAATCTGTCAGGACGCGGGATTTATTGCCCGAATGCGGTCAATGAATGCGGCGCCATCGCGAAGGCTCTCCTCGCTGATTTCATGCCCCACGGGGTACTCCCTGTACTCAAACGTCCCGGCGGCGTCTTCGAAGAGCTTCCTTGCCCTGCGCGCCATGACGATGGGGATTACCGGATCAAGCGTCCCGTGCGAGATGAAGAAGGGGGTCCGGCGCGCCTCGGTCCACCGGAGGTCGAGGTATGTCCCTTCGGGGATGTACCCGCTGAATGCGATCACGCCGCGGAAGAGACCGGGGCGCGTGAGCGCGATTGAGTACGACATCACCGTTCCCATGCTGAACCCGAGGAGGTACAACTGGGCCGGGTCGACCGGATAGGCACGGAGCGCCTCGTCCACGAAGCGCGAGAGAAGTTCGTAGCTCCGCCGGAACATCTCCGGCTCCGGCGTCCCGACCGCGCCGACATCGTACCATGTGAATCCCCCTCCGGTGGGAAACGGGAACGGCGCCCTGGCGCTCAGTATCATGAACGCCGGATCGAACGCCCCCGCGAGCCCCACCAGGTCCTCCTCGTCCGCCCCGCGGCCGTGAAGCATGATGAGCGTCGGGTGTGGTGAACCTCCCGCCGATTCGGGTCTCAGGACGCGGTGCTCGAGCGCGGTGGGGACCGCGGCGTTCCCGCTAAAAGAGCCTGGCATAGATTTCATAGTCGGACTGGCTGTAGACCACAAACCGGACTTCCTGGATGGATGTGTCGGACTTGAGGAAGGAGGTGACGGTGTCCAGGGCAATGAGCGACGCGCGCTCCAGCGGGAAGCCGTACGCGCCCGTCGAAATCGAGGGGAACGCCACCGTGTGAAGCGCGCGGGAAGCGGCGAGCGCGAGGCTGCTCCTGTAGGCGGAGGCGAGCGTATCGTCTTCGCCCTGCGTTCCGCCGTGCCAGACCGGGCCCACCGTATGGATGACGTGGCGCGCCTTCAAATTGCCCCCCGACGTGATCACCGCTTTCCCCGGCTGGCAGTCGCCGCACGAGGAGCGGATGGCAAGGCACTCTTCGTGTATGCGGGGCCCGCCGGCCCTGTGGATCGCTCCGTCAACGCCTCCTCCCCCCATGAGCGATGAATTCGCCGCGTTCACTATCGCGTCGACCTCCTGGTCCGTGATGTCGCCGCGCAGGAGGATGAGCGTTGCGGCGCCGGCGCTCTTGGTGAGGGGCATGTCAATCAG
>Ga0335081_10011253_pt1 | contig 14464 bp, 17 predicted proteins | sample Lox_Sample_35_FD_206713 | JGI IMG/M metagenome (GOLD analysis project Ga0335081, IMG submission 206713) | Soil microbial communities from Loxahatchee National Wildlife Refuge, Florida, United States - Lox_Sample_3.5 | ecosystem: Environmental > Terrestrial > Soil > Wetlands | place: USA... | reverse complement strand
GGGTGGGCGCGGTCGGGCGGGCGGCGAGCCCGCCGGGTGGCGATCAGCAGGAAGATCTCATTACCGGAGTCGGCCCATGAATGCGCCGCCTCAGCCACCAGCGACGCCGATCCGGTCACCACGGCAGCGGCCGACTTGGCCACGGCGATCAGGACGTTGGCGCCGAGGGCCACCAGCACCGTCGTGAGGCTCTCCGACGTGTCGGCGGCCCCCCGCAGCAACGGCACCGGCGTGAGCAGGTCACGGGATCCGCGGGCAACCCCGTCGGCCGCCGCCGGTGCCGGAGCCTGCTCGCCGCCCTGCTCGCGCGCCATTACCCACTCTTAACACAGCCCGCCGGCCCGGGTGCGACCGGACGGGCCTGGTGTCACCCACCGCCGTCGGCCGCCGCGCCACATCGGACACCGGTCCGAGGTGACCGAGCTTGTCGGGATTGACCACGGCGTGCATCGCCTGGACCACCCAGCCGCGTCACCGCCGTGGCCAGGTATGCCTTCGGATCGGCGATCTCGGTTCCCGCCTGGCGCGCCCGGGTCAGGCCGAGGAACGCGTCCTGCACGATGTCCTCGGCGTCACCCACCGATCCGGTCATCCCGTAGGCGATGGAGAACAGCAGCGGCCGGTAGCTGGCCGCGCCCGTCTCATCCGCTGACCCAGGCACGGAATCCCTCCCGCCAGCTCGGGTACCGCGGCTCCCAGCCGAGCTCCTTCCTGGCCTTCTCGTTCGAGTAGCCGCGCGAGGTGGTCATCTGGGCCACCACGAACTCCCCGGCCAGCAGCCGCCCGACCCAGGCCGGCACCCGCAGCGGCGGCTTGGCGCCCGCGACCCGGGCCAGGTACGGCAGCCACTCCGCGACCGGCGCAGGATCATCGTCCACCACGTTATAGAGGCCAGGCGCGCCCCGGCCGACCGCCGCGAGCGTCGCCGTGGCCGCGTCGGTGACCTCGACGAACGACCACACCCCCGTCCCGCCGCCGACCACCGGCACCTGCCGCTTCCGCAGCATCTCCAGCAGCACATCCGAGGCGCCCGGCCCGTAGAAGGCGCCGTAGCGCAGCACGATGCCCTCCGGCACCTCCGACGGCACGGCCTCCTCCACGTGCCTGATCGCCGCCGGGGCCTGCACGAACGACCGGATGGGCCGCCAGCCGGGCGGATCATCTTCGGTCTTCAGCTGGCCACCGGAACGCTGGTCCGGCCCGGCGCCCGCGTAGCCTTGCGCGACGACCCGGCGGGTGCCCGCCTTCGCCGCAGCCGCCAGCAGGTTGTCGGTCCCCCGGGTCCGCAGCTCGTTCGTGACCGCGAACAGCTTGTCGGGATTGCGCAGGCTCCGCATGCCCGCCAGCGCGGTCATCTCGTGCACGATTACCTCCGGCGCGGCGGCCAGCACCGCCGCGATCACCGCCTCGCGATCCAGCCCGTCCAGGACCACCGGCTCCGCGCCCGCCCCGCGCAGCTGCGCGACCTTTCCGGGCGTCCTCGTGGTGGCGGTGACCTCGTGCCCCGCCGCGACCAGCCCGGGAACCAGGTACCGTCCCAGTGCCCCGGTCGCCCCGGTGACGAAGACTCGCATGATCTTTTCCTTCCGCGTGATGTCTTTCCCTTGAAGACAAGACAGCGCCGGAATCTGTGACATTTCGGCCCGCGTTACCCGGGGCCGCGGAAGACGCGGTGCCACCATCTGCGGGTCAGCAGCTGCTGCCAGCTGAACTGGCGCGGGCGCCTGGTGTTCCAGCCGTGGATGCACTGGCCGGACTCGCCGATCAGGCAGTCGCCGGGGCAGTCACCCAGGCAATGCCGGCAGTGCCTGGCCGCGGGCATGGGCCGCTCCCCGGGAGAAAATCTTTCCTGTCAGGCGGTCGGCCGAAACGGCTGCTCTCAGGCCGTTGCTGCGGAGCAAGCCGGCGATCAGTTCGGCCTCGGTGCGGCTGGTGACGACAGCCACCGCCACGTAGCTCGTGTCCATTGTCGGCTCTCCCTGGTTCGATGGCCGGATAGTACTCGTACCATCTGAGCGCACCCGAAGCGGGAGCAACCCAGGTAGCCGGCCCAGGGTCTTTCACCGGCGCGGAAGGGGAGCCCGGACGCGCAGGCTGCTCATAGCCAGACCCACGGCGGAAGGAGCCCCCCCAATGTCTGCTACGACCATCAGGCCGTTCACGATCCCGATCGCCCCCGAGGCGGAAATCGAGGCGCTGCGGGCGCGCATCGCGGCCACGCGCTGGCCCGACGAGGAACTCGTCGCCGATCATTCGCAGGGCGTGAAGCTAGCGGTGATGACCGAGCTCGCACGCTACTGGGCGACAGAGTACGACCTGCGCCGGTGCGAGGCGCGGCTGAGCGCCCTGCCGCACTTCATGACCGAGATAGACGGTGTCGACATCCACTTCATCCACGTCCGCTCGCAGCATGACAACGCGCTGCCGGTCATCATCACGCACGGCTGGCCCGGCTCGGTCATCGAGCTGCTCAAGGTCATCGACCCGCTCACCAATCCCACCGCGCACAGCGCGAGCGCAGCGGACGCCTTCGACGTCGTGATCCCGTCGATGCCGGGCTACGGGTACTCCGGCAAGCCGAGGGAGACCGGCTGGGGCCCCGACCGCATCGCCGGGGCCTGGGCCGAGCTGATGCGGCGCCTCGGCTACACCCAGTACGTGGCGCAAGGCGGCGACTGGGGTGCGATCGTCACGGACCTGATGGCGGTGCAGGCACCGCCGGAGCTGCTCGGCATGCATACCAACATGGCCGGCGCGGTCCCGCCCGAGGTGGCGCAGGAGATCCGCTTCCTGACCGGCGCCCCGGCGCCCGCGGGCCTGTCCGCCGCCGAGGAACGCGCGTGGGAGCAACTGAACGCCCTCTACGGCCCGGGCATCGGCTACGCCGCGGAAATGGCGACGCAGCCGCAGACGCTGTACGGGATCGCGGATTCGCCCGTCGGCCTGGCCGCGTGGATGATCAACCACGACGCGATCAGTTACCAGGACATCGCGGACGCCGTCGGCGGACACCCCGTCGGCGACCTGACCCGGGACGAAATCCTGGACAACGTCACGTTCTACTGGCTGACGAACACGGCGGTTTCCTCGGGCCGCCTGTACTGGGAGAGCAAGGTCGGCTTCTTCGACGCCAAGGGCGTCTCCATCCCGGCCGCGGTGAGCGTCTTCGCGCATGAGATCTACCGGCCCCCGCGGAGCTGGGTCGAGCGGGCCTACCCCAAGCTCGTCTACTTCAACGAGATCGACAGGGGCTGCCATTTCGCCGCGTGGCAGGAGCCGGCCCTGTTCGCCGCCGAGGTCCGCGCCGGGTTCCGGTCGCTGCGCGGGTGAACGTCTCCGGCCGGGCGGACCGGCTCCGGGCCGCCCGGTCCCGGACCGCCGGCCCCCGGTCCGCGGGGCCAGCCGCTGGCCCTAAGCTCATCGCATGGCCAGGTACTTCGACATCCATCCGGCCAACCCGCAGCGGCGCTCGCTCACCCAGGTCGCCGACATCGTGCGGGCGGGCGGCGTGATCGCCTACCCCACCGACTCGTGCTACGCGCTCGGCTGCCAGCTCGGCAACCGGGACGGCATGGCCAGGATCAGGTCGATCCGCGGCCTGGATGACCGGCACCACCTCACGCTGGTGTGCCAGGACTTCGCCCAGCTCGGCCAGTTCGTGTTCGTGCCCAACCCGGTGTTCCGGGCGATCAAGGCGGCGACCCCGGGCAGCTACACCTTCATCCTGCCGGCGACCAAGGAGGTGCCGCGGATCCTCCAGCATCCCAGGAAGAAGACGGTCGGGGTGCGGATCCCGCGGCACGTGGTGTCCCAGGCGCTGCTGGCCGAGCTCGGCGAGCCGCTGGTCTCGAGCACCTTGCTGCTGCCCGGCCAGGACGAGCCCATGACCCAGGGCTGGCAGATCGCCGAGCAGCTCGAGCACGCCGTGGACGCGGTGATCGACTCGGGCGACTGCGGCACCGAGCCGACCACGGTCATCGACTTCTCCCAGCCCGAACCCGAGATCGTCCGCCGCGGGGCAGGCGACACGTCCGGTTTCGAGTAGGCACGGAAGGAGCACGACGTCATGGCGGACTCACTCGCCTACCGGCAGATGGGGACGGCGGCCCGCGGCCAGGCCCATGCCCTGTTCGCGCAGACGATGGTGTACGTCGCGGCCACCGCGGCGCTGTTCGCGCTGGGCGCCTGGCTCGGCCGCGACCTGACCGGTGCGGTGGGCATCATCGCGTTCATCGCCGCCTTCGCCTGCCTGATCGGCATGCGCTTCGCGGCGCGCAGCTCGCCCCAGCTGACCGTCGGGCTGCTCGCCGCCTTCGGCCTGCTGGTCGGGCTGGCCGTGGCGCCTACGATCGCCTACTACGGGAGCATGGATCCGACCGCGTTGTGGCAGGCGGGCGGGGCGACCGCGCTGTTCATCGCCGGCTTCGGCGCGGCCGGCTACGCCACCCGGCGCGACCTGGCCCCGCTCGCGCGCGTGCTGTTCTGGGCGCTGGTGGCCCTGATCGTGTTCGGCATCGTGCTGATCTTCGTGAACATCCCGGGCGGCGCGCTGGTCTACTCGGTGCTGGGGCTGGTCATCTTCGCCGGGTTCACCATGTTCGATTTCCAGCGGATACGGACCTCGACGGACATCAACTCCGCGCCGTTCCTGGCCGCGTCGATCTTCCTCGACATCCTGAACGTGTTCCTGTTCTTCCTGCAGATCTTCGCCGGCGGGCGGGACTAGCCGGCCGGACCTCAGTGGCCGGCGGTCTGGCCGCCGTCGACGTGCAGGATCTCGCCGGTGATGTACGGCGCTGACTCCAGGAACAAGATCGCGTCCACCACGTCGCTGACCTGGCCCGCGCGGCCGAGCGGGGGAAGCCGGCCGCCGAGGTCCTGGTAGCTTTCCGCCGGGTGCAGCGGGGTCTGGATGATGCCGGGCGAGACGGCGTTGACCCGGATGCCGCGGGAGGCGTACTCGACCGCGAGCGACCGGGTCGCCGCGGCCAGGCCGCCCTTGGTCAGCGCGGACAGCACCGCGGGCTCGCCGGAGTTCGCGACCTCGGCCAGGGTCGCGGTGATGTTGACCACGTGGCCGCCGTGCCGGGTGGCCATCTCGGCGATGGCGCGCTGGGTGATCCAGAGGAACCCGGCCAGGTTGACGCCGGTGATCAGGGCGTAGTCGGCCGCGGTGTAGTCGGTGAACGGCTTGGAGAGGTACACCCCGGCGTTGTTGACCAGGGTGTCGATGCGGCCGAAGCGTTCGAGTGCTCCGTCGACGATCCGGTCGGCGGTCGCGGGCTCGGCCAGGTCGCCTTCGACGGCGAGCACGTCCGGGTCTTCCCCGGCCGTGATCCGGCGGGCGCTGGCCACCACCGCCCAGCCCTGGCGCCGGTACCCGGCCACCAGCCCGGCGCCGATGCCCTGCGAGCCCCCGGTGACGATGGCGACCCGGCGGCCGCTGCTCGTCATGTCCTGGCGACGATCCACCGCGGTCTCCCCCTTCAGACGAGTTGCTCGCCGCCGTCGATGTCGTAGGTCGCGCCGGTCACCGCCGTGTTGGTCATCAGGTGCACGGCGAGCTTGGCGATGTCGTCCGGGCCGACCACCCGCCCGATGGGGAGCGTGGCGCGCAGCTGCTCGCGGCGCGCGTCCAGGTCGTCGCCGAGCAGGGTGGCCGACAGCGGGGTGTCGACGAATCCGGCGGCGATGAGGTTGACCCGGATCGGCGCCACCTCGACCGCCAGGTTGGCGACCAGGGCGGGCATCGCGGCGGTGGCCGCCCCGATCAGCGACAGGCCGGGTCCGCGGCTGCGGCCGCCGGTGCCGCCCATGAACACCAGCGTGCCGCCGGGCCGCACCCGGCCGACCGCGTGCTGCGCGACGGCGACGGCCAGCCACTGGTGGTTGGCGAAGTCGCGGTGCGCCTGGTCACGGTCCAGTTCGGCCAGGGGCGCATAGTACGGTCCGGGGCCGGTGACCATGACGTGGTCGATCCGGGCGGGCAGCCCGTCGAAGAACCGGTCGAGGGCGGCCGGGTCGGTGGCGTCGAAGGCGGCGGTGCCGCGCGCGCCGACCTCGGCCGCGGCCCGCTCGAGGCGCTCGCGGTTTCGCCCGGTCAAGATGACCTCGGCGCCCTCGGCGCGGGCGCGGCGGGCGGTCTCGAGCCCGATGCCGGCGCTGCCGCCGATGGCCACCACGATCTGGCCGGATAGTTCGGGTTCCCGGATGGGGACGGTGGTGGTCGTGTCGGTGGTCATGATTGACTCCTCCTGGCGGGATCGCGCATCTCAGGATAGGGACTCGTCCAGGTCGCCGAGCGATTCGATCAGCTCCAGGTTCGCGGCGTAGTCGACCGGGCAGGCGATCACCGAGACCGTGTCGGCGGCCAGGGCGTCCCGCAGCGCCGGGAGCAAGCCGGCGGCCGAGGTGATCCGGTACCCGGTGGCGCCGAAGCTCTCGGCGTACGCGACGAAGTCCGGGTTGCCGAACCTGGTGTCCACGTTGCGCCCGATCTCCAGGTCCATCTTCCAGCTGATCAGCCCGTAGGCGTCGTCGACCCAGATCAGGATGACGAAGGCAAGGCCCAGCCGGAGCGCGGTCTCGATCTCCTGGGAGTTCATCAGGAACGCGCCGTCGCCGGTGGCGACCAGCACCCGGCGGTCCTGCCGGGCGATCTTCGCGCCGATCGCGCCGGGGACGGTCCAGGCCATGGTGGACAGGCCGTTGGATATCAGGCAGGTGTTCGGCTCGTAGGTCGGGTACAGCCGGGCCATCCACATCTTCAGCGCGCCGGTGTCCACCAGCACGATGTCCTCGCGGTGCATGGCGGCCCTGGTGTCGGCCACGATCCTGGCCGGCGCAAGCGGGAAGCGGTCGTCGCGCTGGCCGCGGGCAAGTTCGGCGGCGAGCAGGGCGCGGACCTGGCCTACCGCGCCAGCCGGGCGCGGGCCGGCGGCCGCGGCCAGCGCATCCAGACTGCGGCCGGTGTCGGAGTGCAGCCCGACGGCCACGTCGTAGTGCGCGTCCACCTCGGCGGGGAACCGGTGCAGGTGGACGATCTTGGTATCGCCGTCCGGGTTGATCCGTGCCGGGTCGAACTCCTGCAGCTCGTAGCCGACGGCGATGATGAGGTCGGCGCGGTCGAAGCCGAAGTTGACGTAGTCGTGCCGCATGAACCCCACCGCGCCCAGCGCCAGCGGGTGGTCGTCGGGGAACACGCCCTTGCCGTGGAACGTGGTCGCCACCGGGATGCCCAGCATCTCGGCGAACCGGCGCAGGGCCGGGCCCGCCCCGGCGCGCGCGGCGCCGTGGCCGGCCAGCACGATCGGGCTGGCTGCCGCGCGCAGCAGCGCCGCCGCCCGCTCCACCTGCCCGGGGGACGGCTCGTCGGGCCGCGGTACGTTCACCGGCAGCGGCTCGCCCTGCGCCGGAGCCTGCTCCACGTCCTCCGGGATGGCCAGGTAGACCGCGCCCGGCCGCTCGGTCTGGGCCAGCTTGAACGCCTTGCGGATCATCTCGGGCACCGCGCCCGGCGTCGCCGCCAGCGCCGACCACTTGGTGACCGGGGCGAACATCGACACCAGGTCGACGCCCTGGTGCGACTCCTTGAAGCTGCGGTTCATGCCGACCTGCGCCGACAGCGCGATCAGCGGCGTGGAGTTGGTGGTCGCGTCCGCCGTGCCGAGCAGCAGGTTGATCGCCCCAGGGCCGAGCGTGGCCGAGCACACCCCGGCGCGCCCGGTCAGCCGGCCGTAGACCTCGGCCATGAACGACGCGCCCTGCTCGTGGCGGGCCAGCACGTACCGGATGGAGGACCGGGAGATGGCGTCCACCAGCCTGATGTTCTCCTCGCCCGGGATGCCGAAGACGTGCGTGACGCCCTCGTTCTCCAGGCAGCTGACGATCAGAGCGGCCGTGCTGGCCAGGGAATCCGTCACGTCCCCAAATTAGCGGCCCAGCTGAATCGGCGGGGACTAAGCGGTGCCGGACGGGGCACGTGATCAAGATGGCCCACGAGGGAGAGGCGAAGTCCCCGGACCCGCGCGACGAGTCCGAAGAGGAACGGGCCGACCGCAACCTGGGCGAACTGCTGCAGGAACTGCGGGTGGCCGGGCTCGGCGTGCAGGTGCTCTTCGGCTTCCTGCTGTCGCTGCCCTTCACCAACCGGTTCAGCCACCTGAGCCCGGGCCAGCGCAACCTGTACCTCGGCACCATCGTCCTGGCCGCGGTGGCCACCGCGCTGCTGCTGGGGCCGGTCGCCTACCACCGGCTGGTGTTCCGCCGGGGCGAGAAGGAACGCCTGGTCCGGGCGGCCAACATCATGGCCATCGCCGGGCTGGCCACCGTCGGCCTGGCCGTGTCGGCCGCCATCTTGCTGGTGACCGACTACGTCTCGAGCGGCCTGACCGCCGCGCTGATCACCGCGTTCGTGACCCTGCTGTTCGCCGGGCTGTGGTTCGCGCTGCCGCTGGCGCGGCGGCGCTGACCTCAGACAGCTTCGGCGTCGGCGCCCGCCGCCCGCCGGACCTCGGCCAGGCTCGCCGCCACCGGCACCGCCTGATCCAGCTGAGTCAGGCCGAACAGCCGCCGGACCTGACGCCTGGCGCAGACCACCCGCAGGCTGCCCCCGTGCGCGGCCGCCTGCCGGGCCGCGCCGGCCAGCACGCCGAGCCCGGCCGCGTCGATGAAGCTCACCCGGTCCAGGTCGGCCACCAGCGGGCGCCCGGCGGATGCCAGCGTGAACAGCCGCTCGCGCAGCCCGGCCGCGGACGCGAAGTCAACCTCCCCGGCCACGGTGACGAGCACATAGTCCGGCTCGTGCCGGACCAGGACGGTCAGTACGTCGTCCGGGTCCGGACCGCTGCTCGCGACCAGCATTAAACCGGCAGCATCGGGCCGCATCGCAGCCCAGGAACCATCGGTCACAACCCCTCCCCCACCTGTCGGATCCCACCCCAGGTCTCGACGGAGGCGAGGCGGGCTTCCGCGCGCACGAAGCTCCGTCAGAAGGCCACCCCTGGCAAAAGCCCAGTCCTCGCCGAGACTGAAATTACCCCTCCGCCGCCACAGCCGCATCATCCGATGTATGTACGCCGTTATGTAACTTGGGCACGCCACGGCCGGGGTGGCGTGACACCCGCCCCGTTCGGGGCGCCAGCAGCAGCTCACCGCGAGGCTTGCCGCTCCCTCACCTGGCGCTTGATCCGGGAGAGCATCGCGGCCATGCCGCGCAGCCGCAGCGGGCTGACCAGGTCGGCCAGCCCGAGCTGGCTGGAGAACTCGGGCGGGGTGGCCAGCACCTCGCCGGCGTCCAGGCCGTCGAGCCCGGCGTGCAGGATGGCCGCGAAGCCGCGGGTGGTCGGCGCCTCGGCCGGGGCGTCGAAGTACAGGTGCACCGTCTCGTCCGGCTCGACCTCAACCGCCAGGAACAGCGGCGTCTGGCACTCCGGGACCGGCTCCATCCGGTCCCGGTGCCCGGCGTAGCGTTCCGGCAGGAGCGGCAGGTCCTGGGAGAACTCCAGCAGCAGCTGCAGCCGGTCCTTGTCCGGCATGGCGCGGAAATCGTCGGCGATCTCCTGCAGCCGGGGGTTCAGCGCGGCGCTTACCGGCTGCGAGTTCACGGGCGGCTGGGTCACGGGCTGTCCCCGCGGGTGATCGGGACCCGGACGCTGTTGCCCCACTCGGTCCACGAGCCGTCGTAGTTGCGCACCTGGGAAAAGCCGAGCAGGTGCTGCAGCACGAACCAGGTGTGGCTGGACCGCTCGCCGATGCGGCAGTAGACCACCACGTCGTCGTCCGGGCTCAGCCCGGCCTCGCCCTGGTAGATGGCCTCGAGCTCGTTCCGCGGTTTAAAGGTCGCGTCCTCGGCCGCGGCCCGGGCCCACGGGACGCTCTTGGCGCCGGGGATGTGGCCGCCGCGAAGCGCGCCCTCCTGCGGGTAGTCGGGCATGTGCAGCAGCTCGCCGCTGTACTCGCCGGGCGAGCGCACGTCGATCATCGGCTGCCCGAGGTGCGCCTCGACCTGGTCCTTGAACGCGCGGATGCGCGCGTCGTCGCGGGCGATATCCGGGTAGTCGGCCGGCGCGGGCTTCGGGGTGTCGGTGCTGACCGGGCGGCCCTCGGCGATCCACTTGGCCCGGCCGCCGTCCATCAGGCGCACGTCCGGGTGGCCGAACAGCGAGCACACCCACAGCGCGTACGCCGCCCACCAGTTGTTCTTGTCGCCGTAGAGCACCAGCGTGGTGTCCCGGCTGATCCCCTTCTCAGACATCAGCCGGGCGAAGCCGGCCCCGTCCACGTAGTCACGGGTGACCGGGTCGTTGAGTTCGGTGTGCCAGTCGAGCTTGACCGCGCCGGGTACGTGGCCGGTCTCGTAGAGCAGCACGTCCTCGTCGGATTCGGCCACCACGAGGCCGGGATCGTCGAGGTGCTGCGCGACCCACTCGGTGGATACGATCATCTCCGGGTGGGCGTACTGCAGGAACTTAGGCGCGGAATCCTGCGGCAGCGCCATAGGTCACCTCCGCTAAAGGGCGCTCGTAGTTGAGAGTCGACTGGCACTGTAACGCGGCGGGGCGGCGGGGCCTTCCCCCGCCGGGGATTTGCCGGATCGGCGATGGAGCAACCGGATCCGTGCCACCCTCGGATAGAGGGCCGTCAGCCGCTCACGAGAGGCCTGCACCTGGATGGGACTTCTTCACCGCGCATCTCGCCGCGGCGCTCTCGCCGGGCTCGTGGCGGCGGGGCTGGCCCTGGTGCTGGCGCCTGCCGCGAGTACCTCGGCCGACATACGCCCGGCCCCGGCCCATGCGGCTGACCAGGCGGCCAGCCGACCGCTGGCCGGCCGGGTCGTCGGCATCGATCCCGGGCACAACGGGCTGAACTACACCAGCCCGGCGTTCCTTAACCGCAAGGTCTGGAACGGCCGGGAGTGGGAGGGCTGCGACACCACCGGGACCCGGACCGCCGGCGGCTACACCGAAGCCAGGTTCAACTGGAACGTCGCGGTCTACCTGCGCGCGGACCTGATCCGGATGGGGGCGCGGGTGGTGATGACCAGGACGGGCAACCGCGGCCTGGGCCCCTGCGTCGACACGCGCTCCCGGATACTCAACCGGGCGCACGCGAACGTGTCCATCGACATTCACGCCGACTACGGGCGGCCGTCCGGCCGCGGCTTCACGGTCCTGGAACCGGTGGCCGACGGCCCGAACAACACGGTCATCGGGTCGTCGAGGCGGTTCGGCCGGGACGTGCACGCGATGATGCTCCGCGACACGGCGCTGCGGGTCAGCGATTATTACGGTACCGACGGTTACATCAGCCGGAACGACCTGGCCGGCCTGAACCTCACCACGATGCCGAAGGTCCTGGTCGAGACCGGCAACATGCACAACGCCGCCGACGCCGCGCTCCTGGTCAGCCCCAAGGTCCAGCGGGCCGTCGCGACGGCGCTGGCCGCGGCGATTGCCCGCTTCCTGGCTGGGCACTGAACCAGGCGCTGCTCGACTTCGGCCGCACCTTTGTGAGGAAATGGGGCCGTGCCGATGAACTTGGAGGTAGCCGCATGACGTCGGTGGCGGTGACGCTGGCCGAATGGGCCGCCGGATTGGAGCCCGGCCGCGAGGACCTGGAGCTGGCGCACCGGTCGCTGCTGGACACGGTGGCGGTGACCCTGGCTGCCCGCGAGCACCGGGTGACCCGGCTGGCCGCGGCCGCGGGCCTGCCGGAGGGGGCGCGCTGGGCCGTGGCCGGGCACGTGCTCGACTTCGACGACCTGCACATGCCATCCACCACGCACGTCAGCGTGGTGTGCGTGCCGGCCGCGCTGGCCGCGGCGGAACCAGCGGGCGGCGGCGGCGCGCGGGCCTACCTGGCCGCGGCCGGGGTGATGGCCCGGCTGGGCACGGCGCTGGGCTGGCGGCACTACTCGGCCGGCTGGCACGCCACCTGCACGGCCGGGGCGCCGGCCGCGGCGGCCGGGGCCGCGGTCGCGCTGGGCCTGGACGCGGAGCGGATCGCGGCGGCGATGGCGCTGGCCGTGCCCGCCGCGGGCGGGGTGCAGCGCGCGTTCGGCACCGACGCCAAGTCGCTGCAGGTCGGTTTCGCGGTCGAAGCGGGGCTCCGGGCGGCCCGGCTCGCGGCCGCCGGGGCGCAGGCCGACGCCTCCGCGCTGGACGCGTGGCTTCCCCTGGTGGGCGGTGACCCGTCCGCGGTGGACCCCGCCGGACCTACGGTGCCGAACGGGCTGGCGATCAAGCTCTACCCGTGCTGCTACGCGCTGCAGCGTCCTATCAGCGCGCTGTCCGGGCTCTCCGCCGACCCGGCGGCGGTCCGCCGGATCGTGCTGCGCACCCCGGAGGCCACCGTGCTGCCGCTGATCCACCACCGGCCCGAATCCGGGCTGCAGGGCAAGTTCAGCCTGGAGTACGCGGCCGCGGCCGCGCTGCTGGACACCTACGCCGGGTTCGGCAGCTTCACCGACGAGGCGGTACGCCGGGCTGAGGCCCGGCGGCTGGTCAGCGCGGTCGAGACCAAGCTCGACCCGGGCGGCGACTGGCTGCTGGACGGCGAGCTCGAGGCCGAGGTGCACACCGCCGACGGGGCCGTGCTGCGGACCCGCCAGAAGTACCCGCCGGGTTCCCCGGCCCGGCCGCCCACGCCGGACCAGCTGGCGGCCAAGCTGGCCGACTGCGTGGCCGGCCTGACCCTGCCGCCCCGCGATGGCGACCCCGAGTCGTGGACCTGGGAGAACGCGGCGGACATCCTGCGGAGGCACCTGCCATGATCGATGAGCTCAACGAGGACGAGCAGGCCATGGTCGAGCTCGTCAGGGACTTCGTCAACCGCGAGGTGCGCCCGGTCGTGCGCGACATGGAGCACGCCAACGCCTACCCGGACAAGCTCATCGAGCAGATGAAGCAGCTCGGCATCTACGGCCTGGCCATCCCCGAGCCGTGGGGCGACGCCCAGGTCAGCACGCCCTGCTACGCGCGGATCACCGAGGAGCTGTCCCGCGGCTGGATGAGCCTGGCCGGGGCGATGGGCGGGCACACGGTGGTGGCGAAGCTGCTGCTGGCGTTCGGCACGGACGAGCAGAAGGACGCCTACCTGCCGCGGATGGCCACCGGCGAACTGCGCGCCACGATGGCGCTGACCGAGCCGGGCGGCGGGTCCGACCTGCAGGCGATGCGGACGGTTGCGCGCCGGGACGGGGACAGCTACGTGATCAGCGGCTCGAAGATGTGGATCACCAACGCGCGCCGGTCCGGGCTGACCGCGCTGCTGTGCAAGACCGACCCCTCGGCCACGCCCGCGCACGCCGGCATCAGCATCATCCTGGCCGAACCAGGCCCGGGCTTCACCGTCTCCCGCGACCTGCCGAAGCTGGGCTACAAGGGCGTGGAGAGCTGCGAGCTGGCCTTCGAGGACTACCGGGTGCCGGCGGAGTCGGTGCTCGGCGGCGTGACGGGCAAGGGGTTCGGGCAGATGATGCGCGGCCTGGAGATCGGCCGGATCCAGGTCGCCTCCCGCGCGCTCGGCGTGGGCCAGGCCGCGCTGGACGACTCGCTGCGGTACGCGCAGCAGCGGGAGGCGTTCGGCGTGCCGATCTGGAAGCACCAGTCGATCGGCAACTACCTGGCCGACATGGTGACCAAGCTGACCGCGGCCCGCCAGCTCGTCATGTTCGCGGCGCGCTGCTACGACTCCGGGCGGCGCGCCGACATGGAGGTCGGCATGGCCAAGCTGTTCGCCTCGGAGACCGCGATGGAGATCGCGCTGGACGCGGTGCGCATCCACGGCGGCTACGGCTACTCCACCGAGTTCGACGTGGAGCGCTACTTCCGGGACGCGCCGCTGATGATCGTGGGCGAGGGCACCAACGAGATCCAGCGCAACGTCATCGCCCGCCAGCTCGTCCAGCGCCACCCGGCGGGCTCATGACCGGCCCTTCCTCGCCGGCGCTGCCGCTGGACGGGCTGCTCGTCGTCGCGCTTGAGCAGGCGGTCGCCGTGCCGTTCGCCACCCGGCAGCTGGCCGACCTGGGCGCCCGGGTGATCAAGATCGAGCGCGCCGGGGCGGGCGACTTCGCCCGCGGCTACGACACGTCCGTGCTCGGCCAGGCCAGCTACTTCGTCTGGCTGAACCGGGGCAAGGAGTCGGTGGAACTCGACGTCAAGAGCGACGACGGCCGCGCGGTCATGGCCGCGCTGCTGGCCCGGGCCGACGTGTTCGTGCAGAACCTGGCGCCCGGCGCGGCCGAACGGCTCGGGCTCGGCGCGGCCGGCCTGCTGGCCCGGCATCAGAGGCTGATCTGCTGCTCGGTGTCCGGCTACGGGCCGGACGGCCCGTACGCCGGCAAGAAGGCCTACGACCTGCTGGTGCAGTGCGAGGCCGGGCTGCTCTCGGTCACCGGCACCCCGGAGGCGCCGTGCAAGGCGGGGATCTCGGTGGCCGACATCGCGGCCGGCATGTACGC
>Ga0335081_10011252_pt1 | contig 14465 bp, 12 predicted proteins | sample Lox_Sample_35_FD_206713 | JGI IMG/M metagenome (GOLD analysis project Ga0335081, IMG submission 206713) | Soil microbial communities from Loxahatchee National Wildlife Refuge, Florida, United States - Lox_Sample_3.5 | ecosystem: Environmental > Terrestrial > Soil > Wetlands | place: USA... | reverse complement strand
CCGTAGTGGAAGACGACCAGAAGGGCTGGCAGGTGCTGGGGTTGATCTTGAAGAATGCAATCTCATTCGAACTGGTGAAGCCGGCGAACAAATATGGGAATCCGGTTCTACGATCAACCGCCAGAGGGATGCCTTTGTTCGGCCCTCCTGTGGCTGAGGGATCAATGGTGTTGGCCACGAACACGGTACTGGGTCCGTTGATCACAAAAGAAGCGATATCCCCATTGGGAAAAGGCACGGAACCGTTCGCATCCGAAACGTACAGGCAGTTGACCGAACTGTAACTTGCAACGACTTGTTCGGCGCCGCCATCCTGACCCGGTACGCCGTTTCCGAAGGTCGTATAACTCGCCGGTGTGGCGAGCGCGAAACCGGAAACGGGAAATACGGTCACAGTGTTCGGACCGTTGTTGTCATCCACATAGACAAACTGCCCCACAGCAATTTGCGCACTGAACATGAAACTGAGCGCGGCACAGCAAAGCAGCGTTGAGAACGGCAGTCTCATGATGTCTCCTTAGGATTCCGCCTCAGGTCCCGAGCACCCTGGCGGTGAAGTGTGTACGTGGGAAGGCATTGTACTCCAAACTCTAAGGAGTATCGGACAGGTTTGAGAATCGCGGAAACCGCGGGGGCGATTTAGACAGGGATGGCCGTTGCAGCGGTGTCTATCGCACTTGGCCAGTGCCGACGATTTCGTATTTGGTGGAAGTCAATTCCGCGAGCGCGAAGGGGCCGCGGCAATGCAGCTTCTGCGTACTGATGCCCATTTCCGCCCCGAAGCCGAATTCCCCACCATCGGAGAAGCGGGTGGAGGCATTCCAGTACACCGCGGCAGAATCCACGCCACGAAGGAAACGGCGGGCGTTGCCTTCATTCATCGTCACGATGCAATCGGAATGGCGGGTGGAATGGCGATTGATGTGAGCAATGGCGGCCTCGACATCGGAAACGATGGCGACGGCGATTCGCAGGCTGAGATATTCCTCGCCCCAGTCCTGGGGTGTGGCGGGAATCACCTCAGCACTGCCCGCCAGTGAACACGCCTTCTCATCACCGCGAACCTCGACTCCATGATCGAGCAGTTTCAGCACGATGCGGCGAACATAGGCAGCTGCGATTTGTTCATGGATCAGCAACTTTTCAGCGGCATTGCAGACCGATGGGCGCTGCGTCTTGGCGTTGATCACGATGCGGTCGGCCATCTCGAGGTCGGCTGATTCGTCCACGAAAATGTGACAATTGCCCGCCCCGGTTTCAATGACCGGCACGGTCGCGTTCTCCGCCACGTAGGAGATCAACTGCGCACCGCCGCGCGGGATGATGACATCGACAAAGCCACGCGCCCGGATCAATTCCTGTACCGACTCCCGGGTGCTGGCATCGAGCAATTCCACCGAACCGCACGGCATGCCGGCGACGCTGGTAATGACTTCCACCAGGGCCTGGTTGCTGCGAAGCGCCTCTTTCCCGCCGCGAAGGACGATAGCATTGCCAGTCTTGAGCGCAAGAGCGGCGGTATCCACCGTAACATTCGGTCGGGATTCATAGATGACGCCGATCACTCCCAGCGGCACGCGCAACTTGCGGATGCGCAGGCCGTTGGGCCGCGTCCATTCCTCAAGAACTTCGTAAACCGGATCGGGCAGGCTGGCAACTTCGCGCACGCCGCGCGCCATCGCGGCAATACGCTCCGTGTTCAGCAACAGGCGGTCCTGCATGGCGCCGGACAAGCCGGAAGCCTCGACGTCTGCACGGTTCGCAGCCAGGATTCTGGGACCCTTCGCCTCAATTGCGTCGGCCATCACCAACAGCAGCGCGTTTTTCTGCGCCGTTGAAAGCTGGGCCAGCCTCGGAGCGGCCTCCCGCGCACGCTGCAACTTATCGCGAGTGGAGACGGGCGTTGTGGCTATGGTCGCCATGTCAGAGGGCCTTGCGCTGCGGTGGAAAATAGGTGCCGATCTTTTTCTCGATGGCGCCCGCAATCGCGTGCGGATCGCGCCCGTTCACGATCGCCACGTTGACACCGGCTTCGCTGGCGACTTTGGCGGCGCGAATCTTCGATCGCATGCCTCCTCTACCCAGCTTGCCGTGTCCGTTACAGAGCTCCTCCATCGCGGGAGTCAGCTTACGTACCGTACGCAGCAGCTTCGGCCGCTTACCGTTGGGAACGTAAAAGCCGTCTACATCGGTCAGCAGCAGCAGCCAGTCGGCCTTCACGGCCTTCGCCAGCAGGGCACTGAGTTCGTCGTTATCGCCGAATGCACCCACGAGTTCCCGCACCGACACACTGTCATTTTCATTCACCACCGGGACCACACCGAGCTTGAGCAGTTCGTACAGCGCATTCTGCAGATTCTTATAGCGAACAGGAGAGGTAAAGTCGTCGCTCGACAGTAGCAACTGCGCGACGACCTTCTTCCCGAAGAAAAGCTGTTCGTAGGTGTGCATCAGCAGGCTTTGCCCCACGGCGGCGCAAGCCTGCATCAGCGGCACACTCTCCGGCCGGTCGCCCAGTCCGAGGTTCGACATCCCCGAGGCAATTGCCCCCGAACTGACGATCAAGTATTCGTGCCGCGTCAAGTCCAACTGGTCGACCAACGAGCGCATGCGGATGGTATCGATCCTGCCTCCGGGCGCGATCAAACTGGTGCCGACTTTCACTACGAGTCGCATAAGACACTGCTAATTTAGCAATTTGGGAGCCATTTTGGGCAGGCGAATCGGCGCGCCTGGCGCGGCGCCCGCCATCCCGGCCCGGCGGGCCTGCACATTAAGTGAAAAAAGTTTCACGAGTGAGGAGCATCGGCGTCTGAACCGGCCCGCCACATTCACCCCGGGCGGCACGATAAACTGGCTTCATGCCCGTCAATAATCCTACCCAGCGCTTTTCCTCTCGCGTCGAGAACTACGTACGATATCGGCCGGGCTACCCTCAGGCGGTGCTTGATCTCCTGAAGTCCGAATGTGGCCTGACTCCGGATTCCGTAGTCGCGGACATCGCCTCGGGGACCGGTATCTTCAGCCGCCTGCTTCTCGAAAATGGCAACCAGGTTTTCGGCGTCGAGCCGAACTCCGCGATGCGCTCGGCTGGAGAAGAATTTCTGGCCGGCTATCCCCGGTTTACGAGCGTTGCAGGAACGGCAGAAGCCACCAACCTTCCCGACGACAGTGTTGACCTGCTCACGGCGGCGCAGGCCGCACATTGGTTTGATCGCGAGAAGGCCCGCCGCGAGTTCGTGCGTGTCCTGAATCCCGGCGGCTGGACCGCCCTGGTGTGGAACGAGCGCCAGACCGATTCCACCCCGTTCCTGCGCGACTATGAACAGCTGTTACTGTCATACGGAACCGACTACGGCGAGGTGCGCCATGAACGGACAACCGCTGAGATTGCCGGCTTCTTCGCCCCCTCGCCTTACAAAAGCGCCGACTTCCGCATGGCCCAGGAAGTGGATTACGCCGGCCTTGAGGGCCGCCTGCTCTCTTCTTCTTACACGCCTGAACCCGAGCATCCTAAGCACGCCCCGATGTTGCGCGAACTGCGCCGCATCTTTGACGTGCACCAGCGACAAGGTCACGTGTCTCTTGAATATGACACCCGAGTGTTTTACGGGCAGTTGAGCCTATAGCCTCGAAACGGCAGCCGACAGAGAAAACCATGCTCCAGGAAAAAAGCTTTCATATGACGCCCGAGGATTTCCGCCGCCACGGCCACGCCATGGTGGATTGGATCGCCGACTACTATTCGCGAATCGAGTCTTACCCGGTCCTGGCGCAAGTCCAGCCGGGCCAGATTCGCTCCTCTCTCCCGCCGGCGCCTCCGGCGAAGGGAGAGCCTTTCGCCTCGATTCTCGGCGACATTGAAAAGCTGATTCTCCCCGGGATTACTCATTGGCAATCGCCCAACTTCTTTGCATATTTCCCCAGCAATGCTTCCGGGCCGGCCATCCTGGGCGATCTCCTGTCTTCCGGCCTGGGCGTGCAAGGCATGTTGTGGGTCACCAGTCCGGCCTGCACCGAACTGGAAACGCATGTGCTCGACTGGCTGGTTGGCATGCTTGGCTTGCCGGAGAAATTTCTTTCCAGCGGCACCGGCGGCGGAGTGATTCAGGACACGGCTTCGAGCGCCACACTGTGCGCCTTGCTGGCGGCCCGCGAGCGGGTAACCAATTTCACCAGCGATCGCATAGGCTGTGACGGCAAATTGGTTGCCTACACCTCCTCGCAGGCCCATTCTTCGGTGGAGAAAGCTGTGCGCGTGGCCGGGCTGGGGAAAGACAACCTGCGCCTCATCGAAACAGACGCGAATTTCGCGATGCGCCCGGACACCCTGGCAAGACAGATTGAGGAGGACCGTCGCGCCGGCCGCATCCCTTGCATTGTCTTCGCCACCGTTGGGACTACTTCCTCGAACGCAATCGATCCCGTGCAGCAGCTTGGGCCCATCTGCCGAACTCACAAGCTCTGGCTGCACGTCGATGCCGCGATGGCGGGCACGGCCGCACTCTGTCCCGAGTTCCGTTATGTTCACAACGGTCTCGAGCTCGCCGATAGCTATTGTTTCAACCCGCACAAATGGATGTTCACCAACTTCGACTGCGACTGCTTCTACGTCGCCGACCGCAAAGCCCTGATCCAGACCCTGAGCATCCTTCCGGATTATCTGCGCAACCAAGCTTCGCAATCGGGCAGCGTGATTGATTACCGTGATTGGCAGGTCCCTCTCGGACGCCGTTTTCGCTCGTTGAAGCTCTGGTTCGTGATCCGCCATTACGGAATCGAAGGCTTGCAGCACCACATTCGCCGCCATGTCGAATTGGCGCAGCAATTCGCCGCCTGGATACGAGAGGACTCGCGCTTCGAACTGGCGGCTCCAGCGCCGCTGAACCTGGTGTGCTTCCGCCACAGGTCTGGAGATGCGATCACTCAGCAGATTATGGATCGCGTGAACGCCAGCGGTGCTCTCTACCTGACGCATACGCGCTTGAACGACCGCCTTGCACTTCGGTTTTGCGTCGGGCAGACCAACACCCAGCAGCGGCATGTGGAACAAGCTTGGAAGAGAATTTGCGAAGAAGCGGACAGGCTGGAATCTCGAACCTAGGACAAAACAATTCTTACTTGCGAGGCTTCTGCAGGTCCTTCGGCTGGTCGGTTCTTTGCGATGATGCTGGCTCGGGATTCAGTCCGCCGGAGTTCGCGGGAGCCGAAGGATTGACTCCAAAATCCCAGACGTACAGGTTCATCCCCCGTTCGCCGAGCAATTCGACCACGGCGTATTCGCCGGGCTCGAGAGGCGCACTAGGAGTGACCTTGACCCAATCTCCCGTCAACCGTTCTGCCGTTGTCGGTACCAGGCTCTGCTCCTGATGGACTTTTCCGATTGGGTTGATCTTGACGTTCCCGACAACCCGCTTCCCTCTTTTTGCCTGCGTGCGGACAATGTGAAACCGCTCCCAGGGTAGCTCCGCCTGCTGAGCCTGCTGCGGCTGACCTTCGGGCCCAGCCTCCTGGTTCTGTCTTAAGTTCACGTAAATGGCGGGTACGGCGACGTGAGACTGCACTCGCGCGTGCGCTCCATCGATCTCGATTGTCTGCCGGGCGCTGGCGATCGGATCAATAGCCGAGCGCAACATGTTTTCTTTTGTATTGCGATTCACTTCCCCGCCCTGCTGGTCCAGTTCCAGAAGCTGCGGCTGATTTTGAAAGGTATCGAGCAGCATGACGGAGCTGTCCGCAGGCAGCCGGAGGCCGGGCGCAACCTGCGGGGACCTTGCACCTTCCGTCTGGCGTTCGGCCGCTTCTTCTTTATCCAGTTCCACGGCCTCAGGCGACGGGATACCCGCAGTACGATCCTTCTGGTACTTGTCGGTGGCGGGCCAATCAATGAAAGCGTAGGGGATTTCTTCCCACTCTTCCCGTTCGGCGCTGTAATAGCGCACCCGGTCTCCCTTGATTTCCCACTTGGTGGCAAGCTGATAAGAGCCGTCCTTGAGGATAAGGCGCTTGGCGAGATCCTGCCCCGATGCCGTCGAGGCTGGAGCTACCAGAGCGAGAACGCCCAGCAGCAATACGATTAGGGCTCGATAGGTCCGGATCATGGCTCCCATAGTGTTTAGATGCAGCAGTCAGCCTAAGTCTAGCCGTTCTGGCGCCCCGCTTCCAGAAACCTCGGGCAGCTCTGAGATTCCTTACTTGCCGCTTGCATTTTCGCTTGTATTTTACCGCTGCAATGAAAGCTCGCTTTGCAGATCGCATCTGGCGGATTGCTGAATCGCTTCGGGCGGAATAAGATAACTTCCATGGCGGAGCGTCTCTATCGCATTTCGTGCCCGACCTGCGGCCACATAATTCATCTGCTAGGAACCGGCCTGTCACGAATTGTTCAAGCTCGGCTAGTGCCGGGGAGGGACGAAGGTTTTCTAATGTTTGTATGCGGAGGATGTAAGGTCGCATTTCCGTGCGACTGCCCGAAGCAGGCGGTAGCAGTAATTGACGAAGGGCCGAAAACACAAGAGTACCGCTCTCAGCAGTGTTTATCTGTTGTTGCGCATTGCGCCCGTCACAATGAAGGCGATTGCGACGATTCGCTAGTCGAGCTGCAAGCCATTCGCCCGGCCAGAACCGATAGGACTGAACTACTCGAGCGAGAAATGCCCACTTGGACCCTAAGCCAAGTTCTCTGCGCGAATGGGCATCGAATACTAAACCCCCGGACGACCCAACTCCTTGAATTCTCCAAAGGCGTTAGGACTTTCCAGCCTGCCGAACCGCACCACAGTAATTAGGACGCTGCCGAACGAGATTACTGATTTTCTTCCACAGCCCTTTCTGGCATAATTGGTCGTGCACCCATCCTGCACAACATTTCCAGAAAAATTCAGGGCGAGGAAGCGATGTCGGCAAAGTACATCTTTGTGACCGGCGGTGTGGTGTCTTCACTGGGCAAGGGCCTGGCGGCAGCCTCGATCGGCTGCCTGCTGGAAAGCCGTGGACTGAAAGTCAACCTGATGAAGTTCGACCCCTACCTCAACGTAGACCCGGGAACCATGTCGCCTTTCCAGCATGGTGAGGTCTTCGTCACCGACGACGGGGCTGAAACCGACCTCGATCTCGGTCACTACGAGCGCTTCACGCACGCCAGGTTGTCACGCGATAACAACTGGACTACCGGACGCATCTACGAGCAGATCATCGCCAAGGAGCGGCGCGGCGATTATCTGGGTAAAACCGTCCAGGTCATTCCCCACGTCACCAACGAGATCAAGGCCGCAATGAAGAAGGTAGCGCAGGACGTAGATGTCGCCATTGTGGAAATCGGCGGCACCGTCGGCGATATCGAGTCTTTGCCCTTCATGGAAGCCATCCGCCAGATGCGGCAGGAGTTGGGCCGCGAACACACGCTTTTCGTGCACGTCACGCTCGTGCCGTTCATCGCCGCCGCCCAGGAACTCAAGACCAAGCCGACACAGCACTCGGTGAAAGAACTGCTGAGCATCGGAATCCAGCCCGACATCCTGCTCTGCCGCACCGACCGCTTCCTTTCCAAGGACATCAAGTCGAAGATCGCGCTTTTCTGTAACGTGGAAGAGGAAGCGGTCATCACCGCGAAGGATGTCGCTTCCATTTATGAAGTGCCGCTGGTGTTTTCGCGTGAAGGTGTGGATACCCTGGTCTTGCGTTACCTGCGGCTTGAGGCCAAAGAACAAGACCTGACGAAGTGGGAAGACATCGTCCATCGCGTCTACAACCCCAAAGCGGAAGTCACGATCGGCATCGTCGGGAAATACGTCGAATACGAAGATTCCTACAAATCGCTGAAGGAGGCACTCGTCCACGGCGCGTTGGCTCACAATCTGCGCTTGCAGGTGAACTGGGTCGAGGCCGAGGGACTCGAGGCAGGCGAGCGTACCCACGAAGAGCAACTGGCCGACTACGACGGCATCCTAGTGCCCGGCGGCTTTGGAAAACGCGGCATCGAGGGCATGCTGATCGCCATCCGTTATGCCCGCGAGAAGAAGATTCCTTATTTTGGAATTTGTCTGGGGATGCAGACCGCGTGCGTCGAATTCGCCCGCAATGTGTGCGGACTGGCCGATGCCAATTCCAGTGAGTTCGACCCGGCCACGCCCCACCGCATCATTTACAAGCTGCGGGAATTGCGCGGAGTGGAGGAACTGGGCGGCACCATGCGGCTGGGTGCATGGACTTGCAAGATCGAACCCGGAACATTGGCGCACAGGATCTACGGCCAGCTGGAAATCAGCGAGCGTCACCGCCACCGTTATGAGTTCAATCGCGAATACGAAAGCACACTGACAGCGGGCGGGTTAAGGATCTCTGGCTCGACCCCCGACGGGACCTACGTGGAGATGGTCGAACTTCCCGATCATCCGCATTTCATCGGCTGCCAGTTCCATCCCGAATTCAAATCGAAGCCGCTGGAGCCTCATCCGATGTTCAAATCGTTCATTGGCGCTTCGTACGAATACGGGTTGAAGCGGCGGGCGGAAAAAGCCGCTGCTGAGGTGGAAATGTTCCACCGCCCGGAGAAGGTTGGCCGCCATTAGCGCAAAGGACCAGCGATGAGTATCTCGTTCCAGGTTGAGGGCATCCATATCGGCTCCGGCAACCTGTTTCTGATCGCCGGACCTTGCGTCATCGAGAGCGAAAAGCACGCCATCTTCATGGCGGAGGTCATCAAGGGTGTCACCCGCTCGCTGAATGTGCCCTTCATCTTCAAGGCTTCCTACGACAAAGCGAACCGGACCTCTGTCCGCAGTTTTCGCGGCCCGGGTCTGGTTGAGGGGCTTCGCATCCTGAAAAAGGTGAAAGACGAAGTCCACGTTCCGGTGCTCACCGATGTGCATGAGACGGCCGACGTTGCGAAAGTCGCCGCTGTCGCCGATGTTTTACAGATTCCCGCCTTCCTCTGCCGCCAGACCGACCTGGTCATCGCCGCCGCCATGAGCGACCGCGCCGTGAACATTAAGAAGGGGCAGTTCGTTTCCCCCTGGGACATGAAACACGCAGTGGAGAAGTGCCGGACGGCGGGAAATGATCGCGTATTCGTGACCGAGCGCGGCTCTAGTTTCGGCTACAACAACCTGATCGTGGACATGCGTTCGCTTGCCATCATGCGCAAGTTCGCCCCTGTCGTTTTCGACGCTACCCACTCGGTACAGTTGCCTTCTGCCTCTCACGGCGACGAAGACCGGCCCGTGGCGAGCGGCGGGCAGCCCGAATTCATCCCCGTGCTGGCGCGAGCAGCGGTCGGAGCCGGAGTGGACGGCGTATTCATGGAAGTCCACGACAATCCGAAAGAAGCCAAGTCCGACGGGGCCAACGCGCTCGAGTCGACGCGGCTCAGAGCCGTGCTGAAGGAGATCCTGGCAGTTCACAAATCGCTGCAAGCCGCCCACGCCACTCCCTAGCACCGCGGCATTCCCCAAATCTGCTACCATCCCATCTCGTCGAAGCAAGCAGCGTATGCACGTCCTCTCGGTTATTCTCGGTGTCTTGCTGGTTCTTGCAGTCCTCTCGGATGCCTTCGAAACCGTAGTACTGCCGCGCCGCGTGCGGCGGCGATATCGCATCACATGGTGGTTTTACCAGCGCACCTGGTGGCGCTGGCGGCAGGTCACTTCGCTCATCAAATCCACGACCAGGCGCGAAAACTTCCTGGGGTACTTTGGTCCGCTGTCGCTGCTCCTGCTGCTCGCAATCTGGGCTTTCTCCCTCATCTTTGGCTTCGCGCTCCTGCAATACGGCGCAGGCGAGCACTTCCAGCTCAACAACGAACCCATATCTTTCGGGCGCTTGATTTATCACAGCGGCGAGACCTTCTTTACCCTGGGATACGGCGACATCACTCCGGTCTCACCTCTCGCCCGCGCCCTGGCTGTGCTCGAAGCCGGGATGGGCTTTGGATTTTTGGGCACCGTTATCGGCTACCTGCCTACCATCTATGCCGCCTTTTCGCGGCGCGAGGTGCAGATTTCTCTCCTGGATGCGCGCGCCGGATCGCCCCCCACCGCCGCCGAACTTCTTGCCCGCATGGGTACTCAGCCGCAGCAACTTGAATTCGACCAGATCCTGCGCGATTGGGAGCGCTGGGCCGGAGAAGTCCTCGAAAGCCACATCTCCTATCCGCCACTCGGCTTCTTCCGCTCACAACACAGCAACCAATCCTGGCTGGGTGCATTGACCGCCATTCTCGACACGTGCGCCCTCGTCATCGCGGGAGTAGACAGCTTGCGCTACAACCAGGCCCGCATCACCTTTGCAATGGCCCGCCATGCGGTGGTTGATCTTGCCCAAACCATCAGCGCCGATTACGATCCTCTATCTCCAGACCGGCTGCCGGCCGCAGAACTGGCGCGCGTGCGGCAATTCCTGAGCGAGCGTGGCGTGCGCCTGAAGGAAGGTCCTGAGTTTGACCAGAAGCTGGGCCAACTACGCGCGCTTTACGAACCATATTCCCAGGCCATCGCGCGCAGCCTGCTGATCACGCTCCCTCCCTGGATTCACTCCGAAAAGAAGCGAGACAACTGGGAGGCCGGCCCTTGGGATCGCGCGATCCAGGCCAAGAGTCTTGCAATCCTGGGCCAGCACCGCGTGCGCCAGCAGAAGATAGACGAGCATTTCTAGCTTCTGCCGCCCAACCGCGTCCGTGCTAACATCGCCTTTCCTCATGAAACGTATCGGAGAGAATGTCGTCCGCATCGAAGCCGACGCTCTGCGTGCGCTCGCCGACCGCATCGCCGGACCGATGGCAGATGCCTTCAACCGCGCGGTGGACCTGTTCTATGCCTGCCGCGGCCGCGTGGTCGTCACCGGTATGGGCAAGAGCGGCCTGATCGCCAGAAAAATCGCCGCTACCCTGAGTTCCACCGGCACCCCTGCGTTGTTCCTGCATCCCGTCGAAGCATTACACGGCGATCTCGGAATGATCGTCCGCGGCGACGTCGTCCTCGCCCTCTCCGCCAGTGGTGAAACCGAAGAGATTCTCCGCCTGCTCGCTACCATCAAGCGTCTCCAAGCGCCGCTGGTTGCCATGACGTGCGATGACATGACGGGCAGCCGCTCTCCGCAGGGTTCCACGCTTGCTGCCGCCGCCGATGTTGCTCTTGACTGCTCCGTCGCCCAGGAAGCCTGCGGCCTCGGCCTTGCGCCCACCGCCTCCACCACCACCATGCTCGCCCTGGGCGATGCCCTGGCCATGGCGCTGGCTGAAAAGCGCGGCTTCAAAGAAGAGGATTTCGCCAACCTTCATCCCGGTGGCAAACTCGGCAAGCGCCTGGCACGCGTGGAATCACTGATGCACACCGGCGACGCCATCCCGCGCGTCACTCCCAGGACCAAAATGCCCGAGGTCATCTACGAGATGTCGCGCAAGAAGCTGGGCATGACCGCCGTGGTCGAGGGCGAGAAGCTCGTCGGCGTCATCAGCGATGGCGACCTGCGCCGCCTCCTCGAGAAACGCGGCAAAGACGCACTCGATCTCGCCGCCGGCGAATGCATGACAACCTCGCCGCGGACCATCCTCGCTACCGAGTTTGCGGCCACAGCCCTCGCCATGATGGAAGAAAAGAAGATCACCTCGCTCGCCGTCGTAAATGGCAAAGGTGTGTTGCAGGGCATCGTGCACCTGCACGATCTGTGGGGAACAGAAATGATGTAGAGACTTGAATCATTGAGTGATTGAATCATTGAGGGATTGAATCACTCTCCGCACGGCGAAGTACAATGATTCAATGATTCAATGATTCAATGATTCAATCTCTCAACGGGTCACTCCTATGTATCACTACGATCCCTCTACCGCCCTCGAAGAACTGACCGAAGATGCCGTCCTTCCCAATCCCGTCCACGTGCGGGACATGATCCTTCGCCAGCGGCTCTCTGCCGACAAATCTCTGGAACTGAACCGCCTGTTCATCGAATACCAGAGATTCTTCGGCGAAGCGCAAAAGCTGGGGAAAGAAATCCTGAAGCAGCTGGCCGGCTGAGCAGCGCCCGCAGGCGGCGCGCCGACGTTTACAATCATTGATTCCCGCTGTTACTGTGAACTCATACTATGCACCGCTGGTCTGAGCTCTTCATTCCCACCCTCCGCGAGGCCCCGGCTGACGCCGAGGTCGCCAGTCACAAGTTCCTCGTCCGGGCAGGCTATATTCGCCAGCTCGCCGCCGGTCTCTATTCCTTCCTGTTCCTGGGAAATCGTTCCTTCAACAAAATCGTGGGCATCGTCCGCCAGGAAATGGACAAGATCGGCCAGGAGTTCTACCTGCCGGCCCTGCATCCGCGCGAGCTTTGGGAAGCCAGCGGACGCTGGACCGTCATGGGCGAGAACCTCTTCCGCCTCAAGGACCGCAAGGGCGCCGACCTGGCTTTGGGCATGACGGAAGAAGAAGTCATGACCGAAATTGCCCGCAAGGAGCTGCGCAGCTACAAGCAGTTGCCGCAGATCTGGTATCAGATCCAGTCGAAGTTCCGCGACGAGCCGCGCCCCCGGTCCGGGCTGCTGCGGGTCCGGCAGTTCATGATGAAGGATGCGTACTCCTTCGACATCGATGCGGCCGGTCTCGACGTTTCCTACAAGAAACACTACGACGCTTATTGCCGCATCTTCGACCGCTGCGGCCTGAAATATCTGGTGGTTGAGGCCGATTCCGGCGCGATGGGCGGCAAGGAATCGCATGAATTCATGGTGCGCACGCCCGCCGGCGAAGACCAGATCGTAAGCTGCGATAGCTGCGACTACGCCGCCAACCTGGAAAAAGCAGTATCCAGACTGGACACGGTGCAGGATCTCGCTGCCGAAGGCGATGGTAAACCTCTCGAGGTTCATACCCCGGGACAAAAGACGATCGAAGAGGTCGCCCGCTTCCTTGGCGTTTCTCCGAAGAACAAGATCAAGACGCTGGTATTCACAGCATTCAGGCACCAGCGATCCGCCCTGAAAGAGCTGGCAACTGGTCAACACAAGACTGTAACAGGAGGTGTCGCTGCTCCACCTGTCGTGGTTTTGTTGCGTGGCGACCACATGATGAACGAGGCTAAGCTATCTAACGTCCTCGCACCAGCAGGATTCGGCGCTTTCACGCCCGCTGAAGAATCCGATATCAAAGAGGTTTTCAACTCCCCCCCTGGGTTCTTAGGACCCTTGGGAATCGAATGGGCGAAGGATCTGAAGGACGTCGACAAGCCGGTCTTGCTCGTCGACAAGAGCCTGGAAGGCCGGAGCAATCTGATCTCGGGCGCTAACAAAGAGGATTACCACGTCAAGAACGTGACGCCGGGTGTCTCTTTTCCTGTGACCGCTTATGCCGACCTGCGCACGGTCAATGCGGGCGAAGCCTGCTCCAAGTGCGGCGGTGCGTTGCGGATCGATACCGCGGTCGAGATCGGCCACATCTTCAAGCTCGGCTATAAGTATTCCGAATCGATGGGCGCCCGCGTGCTTGATCGCAACGGCAAGGAAGTCACCGTAATTATGGGCTGCTACGGCATCGGCATCGAGCGCATTCTCACGGCAGCCATCGAGCAGAGTAACGACGAAAACGGTTTTTGGCTGCCTTCGCAGATCGCGCCGTTTGAGATTGTCGTGACCCCCACCAATGTGGGCGATGATACCCTCCGGACCACGGCCGAGGACATTGCCCGCCGCCTGGAAGGGGCTGGCTTCGACGTGTTACTGGATGACAGGGACGAACGGCCAGGGGTGAAGTTCAAAGACGCTGACCTGGTGGGCATACCCTTTCGTGTCACCGTCGGCAAGAAGGTTACCGAAGGTACTGTCGAAGTCGTTCAACGCTCGACTCGCCAGGTGTCGGATGCTAGCATCGCGGCAATAACCGAATACTTTGAAAGAGTGTTGCGGGCAGCGCACTGACATAGCGCGCCGCCTCGCGCGGAGCGTGCTATGACTGCCCTCAAAGCGATTCTCGGAATCTTCGTGATTGTGGCTGCCGTGTATGTGGGCGCCGAGTTGGTTCCCGCGTACTATGCCAATTACGAGTTTGAGGACGCCATCAAGACCGAAGCTACCTTAGCCACCTACAGCACCAAGTCCGAGTCTGACATCCGCGACACCGTGTTCAAGAAAGCCCAGGAACTGGAGATTCCCATCACCCGAGACCAGGTCCGCGTCCAGCGTTTCGGCTTGCAGGGCACGGGATCTATTTCAATCGAGGCCCCTTACGTCGTGCATGTGGAGTTGCCCGGTTACCCCATGGACATCCACTTCGACGCTTCCACCAAGAATAAGGGTGTCTTCTAGACACCTGCCCGCGTTTCAAAACTGGTTTAGAATACCCTCCAGGTTTGCTGCCCTGACAATCTGAGCCGCTCAAGAACTGTTTTGGCTTTCGAAACAGCGGCGCTTCAGAATGTGCCCGGGAGCCTTGCTCTGGATAACGCGTCCGCGCGCCCTGTCATCTGACTGAGAGGGGGAGGGTTTC
>Ga0335081_10011251_pt1 | contig 14466 bp, 14 predicted proteins | sample Lox_Sample_35_FD_206713 | JGI IMG/M metagenome (GOLD analysis project Ga0335081, IMG submission 206713) | Soil microbial communities from Loxahatchee National Wildlife Refuge, Florida, United States - Lox_Sample_3.5 | ecosystem: Environmental > Terrestrial > Soil > Wetlands | place: USA... | reverse complement strand
CCTCGCCCTGGTGCGCCTGCCCGTGGACCCGCAGAACCTCGCCGAATCCGGAAAAGTGACCTTTCTGGATAACACGGTGCAGAACAGCACCGGCACCGTCTTCCTCCGCGCCACCCTTCCGAATTCCAGCCACCACTTCTGGCCCGGCCAATTTGTCAATGTGCGGCTCGTGCTCTCCACCATGAAGAATGCGGTCCTGATTCCCAATCAGGCCACGCAGCTCAGCCAGACCGGGCCGTTCGTTTATGTCGTCAAGCCGGACGGCACCGCGGACCTCCGTCCCGTCGTCCTCGGCCAGCGCCAGGAGGAAGACGTGGTGATTACTCACGGCGTCTCCGCCGGCGAAACGGTGATCGTCACCGGCCAGTTGACGGTCGCCCCGGGCGGAAAGGTCCGCGTCGAAAAGAACGCTCCCGCCGCCCGTGCGCCCGGCGACGAGTAAGGGATTCCCTCCCCGTGAATATCTCAGAGCCATTCATTCGCCGCCCGGTCATGACGGTGGTGCTCACCGTTTCCGCCATTCTGTTCGGTGTGCTCTCCTACTCCACCCTCCCGGTCAACGACCTCCCCGCCGTTGACTATCCCGTCATCCAGGTCAATGTCTCCTACCCCGGCGCCACTCCGGACACCATGGCCAGCAACGTGGCCACGCCGCTCGAGCGTCAGTTCATGCAGATTCCCGGCCTCGAGCTGGTCACCTCCAACAACGGCCAGGGGCACAGCAGCTTCGTCCTCCAGTTCGATCTCTCCAAGAACATTGACGCCGCCGCCACCGACGTCCAGGCCGCCATTTCCCGCGCCGCTGCCCAGCTACCCGTCGATTTGCCCAGCCCGCCCACCTTCACCAAGACGAACCCCAACGATCAGCCCATCATGTACGTCGCCCTCACCAGCGACAGCGTCACTCAGGGCCAGCTCTACGATTACGCCAACACCCAGGTCGGCGAGCGCATCAGCATCCTCCCCGGCGTGAGTCAGGTGGCCCTCTATGGCACCCAGTCCGCCGTGCGCATCAAGGCCAATCCTTCCGCGCTGGCCGCGCGCAATCTCACCATTGACGACCTTGCCGCGGCCATCAAAAACGGCACCGGCTACACCGGCGCCGGCCAGTTTGACGGCGAGCACCACACCTTCCTCCTGCAGCCGGAGGGCCAGCTCTCCACCGCCGGCCAGTACGGCAACCTGATCGTGGGACAGGCCAATGGCGCTCCCCTCTATCTCAAAGACGTTGCCGTGGCCACCAACGGCGTCCAGGACGAGCGCATCAGCATGCGCTTCTGGTATCGCGGCCACCATGTTCCCTCCGCCATCGTCGTCATCGCCGTCTTCCGTCGCGCCGGCTCCAATGCCGTCCAGGTCTCCCAATCCATTCGCGACCTGGTCCCCACCATCCGCGCCCAGCTTCCCCCTTCCGTCGACATTGTTCCCATCTACGACCGCGCCCAGACCATCGTCAACAGCGTGAAGGACGTCGAGGCCACGCTCTACATCGCCTTTGCCCTGGTCGTGCTCGTCATCTTCCTGTTCCTCGGACGCGCCCGCGACACCCTGATCCCCGCCGTCGCGCTCCCACTCTCTCTCCTGCTCACCTTCGTGGCCATGAACCTCCTCGGCTACAGCCTGGACAATCTCTCCCTCATGGCTCTGGTGCTGGCCATCGGCTTCCTGGTGGACGACGCCATCGTCTTCCTGGAAAACACCGTGCGCCTGATGGAGCAGGGCCAGGGCGCGCTCGAAGCCTCCCTCCATTCCGCCACCGAGATCAGCTTCACCATCCTGGCCATGACCATTTCCCTCGCCGCCGTCTTCATTCCCCTCGTCTTCATGAGCGGCCTGGTGGGCCGCGTGTTCCGCGAATTCTCCATCACCATCATCATTTCCATTTTCGCCAGCGGCCTCGTCTCCCTCACCCTCACCCCGCTCATGTGTTCCGGCCTGCTCGCCAAGCGCGGGCACGAAGTCAGGAAGACCTGGGTGGAGCGCGTCATCGGCGGCCTCGAGAAGCGCGTCCTCGACGTCTACGGCCGCCAGTTATGGTTCTTTCTCCGTCATCGCTGGATTTCCCTGGCCATCTGGCTCCTCTGCCTGGCCGGCACCGTCTACCTGTTCTACATCGTTCCCAAGGCCTTCCTGCCCGTCGGCGACAGCTCCTTCGTTCTCGGCGTCTTTGTCGCCCAGGAAGGAAGCTCGCCCGCGGAGATGCACGTCCATCAGGCCCAGGTGGAAAAAATCCTGCATGCCAATCCCGCCGTCGACGCCTCGTTCACCATGAGCGGCAACAACACCTATTTTCCTTCCAACCAGGGTCTGATCCTCGCCTTTCTGAAGGACCCCGGCCTCCGCCCGCCCATCCAGGCCGTCGCCGGCGAGCTCATGGGGCGTATCAATTCCTCCGTCCCCGGACTGGTCACTTTCCTCAAGCCCCAGCCCGTTCTCCAGGTCAGCACCGGCGCCACCGCCAACTTCCAGGGCCAGTTTGCTTACGCCGTTTCCGGCATCGACCCCGCCGAGGTCTACTCCACCGCGGACAAGCTGGCTCAAAAGCTCCACGAGTTCCCCGGGTTTCTGTTCATCAACTCCGACCTCTACAACCACACCCCCAATCTCGAGGTCAACATCCTGCGCGACCAGGCCAAGCTCTACGGCGTCTCCGAAACGCGCATCTTGAATCTCCTGCACCAGGCCTACTCGCAGAATTACGTCTACCTCATCAAAAAGCCCAGCAACCAGTATCAGGTGATTCTGGAGGTGGCGGACGATCAGCGCTCCGAGCCCCAGGATCTGCACCTGCTCTACATCAAAAGCGACGACGGTTCCCGCGTGGTCCCCGTCAGCGCCCTCGCCACCTGGCATACCGTCCTGGGGCCTCAGTCGGTGAATCACATCAATCAGTTCACCAGCGTCACCCTGTTTTTCAACCTCAAACCCGGATACACCATCGGCCAGGCCGTCGACTTCGTGGAAAATTCCGCCCGCCACATTCTCCCGCCCGGCATTCGCGGCGGCCTCCAGGGCGAAGCGCTCACCTTTCGCGACACCGTCTCCAGCCTCACCATTCTCATGTTTCTGGCCGTCTTCGTCATGTACGTGGTCCTGGCCATCCTCTACGAAAGCTATCTCCACCCCATCACCGTCCTTTCCTCTCTGCCCGTCGCCCTCGTCGGTGGTTTGCTGACTCTCTGGCTGTTCGGCGCGGAAGCCTCCCTCTACGCCTTTATCGGCATGTTCATGCTCATGGGCATCGTCAAGAAGAATGGAATTCTGATCGTGGACTTCGCGCAGCAGCGCGTCCTGCATGGCATTCCCGACGATGAAGCCATTCACGACGCCAGTATCAAGCGTTTCCGCCCCATCATGATGACCACCCTCGCCGCGCTCATGGGCGCTCTGCCCATCGCCCTCGGCTATGGCGCCGACGGCGCCTCCCGCCGCCCCCTCGGCCTCGTCGTCGTCGGCGGACTGGTCGTCTCCCAATTCATCACCCTGTTCATCACTCCTGCGATTTATCTCTACCTCGAGGAATTCCAGGAGAAGGTGCTGGATCGCGTCTCCTTCTTCCGCGCGCGCCACTCCAAGGCTCCCGGCGCAGGCGGCCCAGGAGCCTCCGGCGCGCCCGAGCCCGGTTTCGGCGGAAGCTGGCAGCAATAGCGCGCCAGGCGGCGCCAGGTTCTCCCGCCCTCGTTTCCTCGCTTGTGGTGGATCAGTACGGAGTTACAGTTCCCGCCGGCCTTCCATGGCCTTCGACATGGTCACTTCATCCGCGTACTCCAGGTCGCTGCCCACCGGAATCCCCATGCCGATCCGGCTCACGCGAACGCCCAGCGGTTTGATCAGTTTGGAGAGATAGACGGCCGTGGCCTCGCCTTCCGTCGTCGGATTCGTGGCGATGATGATTTCTTCCACCGTCCCTTTTTTCAGCCGTTCCAGCAGGCTCTTGATTTTCAGCTGGTCCGGCCCCACTCCGTTCAGCGGCGAAAGCGTTCCGCCCAGCACGTGGTACAGCCCGTTGTACCCGCGCGTCTTCTCAATCGGCACGATGTTGTGCGGCTCCTCCACCACGCAGATCGTTTTCTGCGTCCGCGCCGCATTCCTGCAATACAGGCAGGGGTCCGTGTCCGTCACGTTATTGCACACCGAGCATTCCCGCAGGTTGTTCTTCGCCGCAAGGATCGCCGCCGCCAGCGACTCGGACTCCTCCCGGTCCGCACGCAGCAGATGGAACGCCAGCCGTTGCGCCGTCTTCTGCCCGATTCCGGGCAGGCGCTTCAACTGTTCCACCAGATTGGCGATCGGTTCAGCGAAATCAGGCATGCGGATTCACGCGCGGCGCCCGCCGCTTGGCTCGTTTCTTTCGATTCCTGCGGATCTTCCTGCGCGGCTAGAACAATCCCGGTATCTTCAATCCCGCCAGGTTCGGCAGTCCCCCGGCCAGGCCCTTCAACTGGTTTTGCAGCTCTTCGTCCACTCGCCGGCTCGCGTCGTTCACCGCCGCCACGATCAATTCGCTCAGCAGTTCCGCGTCTTTGCCCGCGAACACTTCCGGATCGATCTTCACTTCCAGCACGCGCTTCTGGCCGTCCATCTTCACCGTCACCATGCCCGCTCCGGCCGTCGCCTCCACGCGGATCTCGCGCACCTCACGCTCCAACCGCTCCTGGAGCTGTCCGAACTGCGCCAGCATCTGCTGCAGAGCCTTCACTTCCATGGTCAGTCCTCGTCGCGCCGCCGCACGTCCCGGATTTCTCCGCCGAACCGTTCCAGCATCGCCCGCACCACCGGGTCTCGCTCGAATTTCGCCCGCACTTCCCCGGCGCCCGCGCGCCGCAGCGGAGCCGTTCCCGCCGCAGCCGCGTCCAGTTTAACACAGACGCGCAGCGGCTGGCCCATCACCTGGCTCGCGATCGTGCGCAACCGTTCCATGGCGTCTCGCGTCGTCTCCAGCATTTCCGCCAGCGCGCTCCGGTCCCGCGGAAAATACACGCGCATCTCGCTCCCGTCCAGCTCCCACCGCGTCACCTGTTCCACCAGGCCCGCCAGCATTTTCGTCTGTCCGCGCACCGCCGTCAGGATCGACTCCACCTGCATGGCTTCGATTCCTTGCAAGCTTCCCGCGCCTCGCGCCACCGTTCCCAGGCTCGTCGCCGGCACCGGCCCCGCGGGCGCGCTCACCGTTCGTCTTCCTGCCGTCGCCGCATCAGTAGCCGCGTGCTGCCGCTTCGCAGGCTCCGGGGTTCGAGCCGCTCCTCGCGCCGGAGCCGCGGGGACGGCCGCGCTCGCCGCTTCGCCGCTCGGCGCTCCCGCCGGATGGCGCGCCGGTCCCGCTCCCGTTCCGGCCGCCGTCAACGCCTCCTCCAGCGGCGCCAGCCGCATCGCGTTCACCATGCGCAGCAATCCCAGTTCCAGATGCAGCGGCGGGTCCGGCTTCCGCCTCAGGTCGTATTCCGTTTCCAGCAGGATGGAAAAAAATCGCGTCAGATCTTCTTCGCTGAACTGCCCCGCCTGTTCGCCAATCCGCCGGCGTTCGTCCTTCGGCGCCGCCACCAGTTCCGATTCCGCTCCCGCCACACGCGCCACCAGCAGGTTCCGCACGTGTCGTATGGCTTCGCGCACAAAATGCTGCAGGTGCCGTCCCTCCGCCACCAGCCGGTGCGCCAGCGTCAGCGCGCGCTCCGCCGACCGCGCCGCAATCGCCCCCATCATCTCGTCCAGCACTTCTTCCGGCACCACGCCCAGCAGTTCCCGCACCTGTTCGCCCGTAATCCGGTCGCCGCAGTACGCCATGGCCTGCTCCACCAGCGACAGCGCGTCGCGCACGCTGCCTTCCGCGGCCCGCGCGATCACCGCCACCGCCGCCGGCTCCAGCTCCAGCCCCTCTTTTTTCGCGATTCCTTCCAGGGCCGCCACGATCTCCTGGAACGAAAGCGACCGGAAATGGAAATGCTGCGACCGCGACCGGATCGTGTCCGGCAGATCCTCCGGCTGCGTGGTGGCCAGGATGAACAGCACCCGCTCCGGCGGCTCTTCCAGTGTTTTCAGCAGTGCGTTCGAAGCCTCGTCCGTCAGTTGGTGCGCCTCGTCCAGGATCACCACGCGGTAGCGCCCGCCCGCCGACGCGTACCGCACCATTTCCCGCAGCTCCCGGATCTGGTCGATTCCCCGGTTCGACGCCGCGTCGATCTCCATCACGTCCAGCGAGCTGCCCGAGGTCACCTCGCGGCAGAACCGGCATTCGTTGCACGGCTCCGGTGTCGGCCCCTTCTCGCAGTTCAGCGCTTTCGCCAGGATGCGCGCCGTGGTCGTCTTTCCCACGCCCCGCTGGCCGGAAAAGATGTACGCCGGCGGAATCCGCCCCGCCCGGATCGCGTTCGTCAGCGTTCGCGTGATGTGTTGCTGCCCGGCGATCTCTTCAAATCGCTGCGGCCGCCACTTCCGTGCGATCACCTGGTAGCTCATTCGCCTCTTCCGCCCGGCTAGCCACGGTCAGTGGTTTTCTGACCGTGTTTTTTTCCACTTTCCGCTTTCCATTCGAGGAACTTCGGGTTCTCTGCGGCACACGAAGCTGTCCCGCTACCGTTGCTCCCTTCCGGGCCTGGCGGGGTTTGCGGGGGCTTGTTGCACAGAGCCCGAAGTTCCACGATCGGGCTCGCTGGTCCCGCCACTGGCGGCCCGCGAGCGTCAACATCGCCGAGTTTACCACGGGACGCGCGGCCGCACTCGCCGTGCGATGCTCCCCGCGGCTCCCTCGCCCGCCCCTCGCACCGTGTCCAGTTGGAAACTCCGGCCCCGATTTCCGTTCCCGCCCGCCCCTCCGGCCCGTTAGTCTAGGGACGGTTTCCTCCGCATCTCTCCGCAGCGCCAGCGGCCGCCCCACGTCACCGGGCAGGAGGAACGCATGAAAGCACGTTTGTGCTTCGGCGCTGCGCTCGCGCTGTTGCTCGCCGCGGCCGCACCCGCCTTCGCTCAGCAGAACCACCAGCTTCTCCAGGGCACCCAGATCCGTCTGACCCTGCAAAACGGGCTCTCCACCAGCGTGGCTCGCGACGGCGACCCGTTCACCGCCGTTGTGGCCGAGCCTGTGCTCATGGGCAATCAGGTAGTGCTCCCGGCCGGCGCCCGCGTCAACGGCACCATCGGCAACATCTACCACTCGCGCCACTTCGGCATCCTTCGCGGCCAGTCCTCCATGAACATCACCTTCCACACCATCGAGATCGACCACCGCGAATATCCCGTGCAGATGAGCCTGCTGGCCATCACCGCGGCCTCCGGCCGCGTCAACGGCGACAATCGCAAGGATCTCAAAATTCAGGAAGGCACCGTCGTGCAGGAACGCCGCGACATCAGGACCGTGGCCACCGACGTGGCCCTCGGCATGGGCGGCGGAAGCGTGGTCGGCGCCATCTTCAGCCACGTTCTCCGCGGCTTCGTCATCGGCACCGTGGGCAGCACCGCCTACGTCATCGTCAAGAAGGGCAAGGACGTCGAGATTCCGGCTCAGTCCGGCCTGCTCGTGCGCATGGACAACACGCTGGAAGTGCCTCCGCTGGCTGCCGTCTCCACTCCAGCCCAGGCGCAGCCGTAACCGGGCTTCGCCGCGCAATCCGGCAGGTCCGCTCCCTGCGGGGTATGGATTCCCCCGCGCGAAAGCGTGCGTCTGTCGATCCCGGCGCCGTCGCGCAATTCGTCAGTTCCCGATGTTTTCCTGCGACACGCTGAGCCCCCAGAAGTCTCCCGACTGGAGTTTGCTCGCCCCCACCGCCCAGCGGCGGCCCAGCCGCTGCGTCCAGCACACCAGGAACAGCATCGGTTTGTGTTCCGGCATCCGCGTGCCGTCGCGCGCCGTCCGCCGGATGGCCAGCACTCCCTGCTCTTCCGGGTGGTGTTTGATGTCCAGCATGCAGCCGCCCGGGCTCACGTTCAGCGTCACCGTGCGCTCGGAAAAATAGTGGCCCGCCCGGTCGAAGCCGTACACCTCGATGGGGTAGGGCAGCTTCAGCCTCGGCTCCCGCCGGCGGTCGCGTTGCGCCTCCGCGGTCAGTTCCTCCCAGGCCGATGCCCGCTCCGCGCTTTCCGTGGTTTGCCCGCTCATCGTTTACTCCGTTTCCTCACTTCGCCGCTCGCCGCTTTAGAAAGCGGTACAGGCTCGTGCGCCCGATGCCCAGCATCTGCGCCGCGCGCAGCCGGTTCCCCTGGCATGTCTCCAGCACCCTCTCGATGTGCTGCCGCCTCACTTCGTCCAGCGTCTGCGGACGCCACCTGTTGCCGGCCTCCGCCCCTCCATTCGGACGCCGCAGCGTTTCCGGCAGATCCTCCAGATCGATCACCTCGGCCCCCGCCGTGATGCACGCGCTCGATATCGCATTTTCCAGTTCCCGCACGTTTCCCGGCCATTCGTGCTTCACCAGCCGGTCCATCGCCCGCCGCGTGAATCCCTCCAGCCTCCGTCCGTAGGCCTGGTTGAATTTCTTCAGAAAGTGATGCGCCAGCAGCGGCACATCGTAGGCGCGCTCCGCGAGCGGCGGCACGCGGATTTCCATCATGCTCAGCCGGTAATACAGGTCCTCCCGGAATCGCCCCGCCACCACTTCCGTCCGCAGGTCCCGGTTCGTTGCCGCCACCAGCCGCACGTCCACGCGGCGCTGCTCCGGCGATCCCACTCGTTGTATTTCCCGGTTCTCGATCACTCGCAGCATCTTCGCCTGCAACGCCGGCGACATCTCGCCCACTTCATCCAGAAACACCGTGCCGCCGTCCGCGAATTCGAACAGCCCCGCGCGCGATTCGTTCGCGCCCGTAAAGGCCCCCCGGACGTGCCCGAACAGCTGGCTCTCCAGCAGCGATTCCACCAGCGCCGAGCAGTTGCACACCGCGAATCGCCGTCCCGCCACCGCGCTCATCTGGTGCAGCGCCCGCGCCACCAGTTCCTTCCCCGATCCCGTCGGCCCCGTCACCAGCACGTTCTTGTAGTGCGGCGCCACCTTCCGCATCAGGTCGATCATTTCCAGCAGTTGCGGGCTCTGCCCCACGATTCCGTGCTGGCTCAGTTCCGCCAGCAGCCCTTCCTCCAGCGCGTCCACCCGCTTCCTCCGCGCGTAGTGCTCCGCGATTTCGTCCAGCGTCCCCGCAAGCCGTTCCCGTTCCAGCGGTTTTGTCAGGTAATCCCTCGCGCCTCGCCGGATCGCGTCGATCGCCGCGTCGATCGAATAGAATCCCGTCATCAGCACGATTTCCTGTGCCGGGTCCACCTTCAGCGCCTGTTCCAGGAATTCCATTCCGTCCATTTGCGGCATGCGCACGTCCACCAGTACCGCGCGGCACCGCCGCTGCCGTACCGCCGCCAGCGCCTCCACCGGCTCGGACGTGCCGATGGCCCCGAACCCCAGATGTTCCAGCAGCTCCACGGCCGCCGATACCAGGTGGGCATCGTCGTCCAGCACGCAAACGCACAGCCCCGCCCGCCGCTCTCGCGTTCCCCCAGCCCTTCCGGTCTTTTCCGGCGCGCCCGTGGCGAGATCCACTCCAGCCATTCCTGTGGTCCTCTGTGTTTCTTTATCGGCGGGATATCGCGAACCTTCAATCTGCAGCGCCTGCATCTGGCTCGCCCCGCCCCGGCCTCCTCCCCCTCGGGGAACACGCTCGCCGCCCCGCTCGCGCTAATTCGTTCGCGACGAGTGGTCCGCCGCAGCGGGCTTCTCCGCACCAGCCCGGCTCCCTTTTTCCTCCATCGGCCACACTTGGCTCAGCGTCAGCTCGTAGCTGTCCCCTCCTTCGCACTCCCGCAGTTGCCGCGCCCGATAGGCCACCGGAAAGGTCCGCTCAGGCGACCCGTCCTGCAGCAGCCGCACAAACAGCAGCGCGCCGGGCCTCACTTTCCGCCGCAGCAGCGCCCGTCGCGTTTCGCCCTCGCCCCACTGCAGCGCCGAGCGCTCCACGAAGAATTGCTCGTTCAGATCCCAGCCCGATATCTCCACGCGATAGATCGACATCGCTTCGTTCATGGCCGTCTCCTGCGGTCATCACTGCACGCGCCGTGCCGCCGCAGCCGGTTTTGTTTGCGCTTCATTCTCCGGGGTTTACGCAGCAGTGTTCCGCGCTGGAACAGCCCTCTTTTGTTTCGCTGTGGCACACACCATTTCTCTTCGGTACGTCCGGCTGGTTGGCTCTGGAAGTTATTCTGCGGAGCGTTGCTCCGCCCGTTCACAGGTTGTAGAACAGCAGGTGCACCGCGATTGGCGCCAGCCACCGGAACAGGTAGCCGTATCCGATCCACGCCACCACGATCCCGGCGAATGCCATCCCCGACTGGCTGTAGAAGTCCATCAGCTTCAGCGCCGTTTCCTCCGGCAGGAACACTGCGATTCCCGTGCTTCCGTCCAGCGGCGGCACCGGCAGCAGGTTGAAGGTCATCAGGATCAGATTCAGCATGAAGAAAATGCTGCACAGCGTGGCCAGAAATCCCAGCCGTTCCGGATCCGTCGCCACCACCAGCGTCGTGAACGTGGTGCGAGAAGGGATCTGGAAAATCCCGCTCCACAGTCCCAGCCGCATCCCCACTCCGGCCAGCACCATCAGCGTGAAGTTCGTTCCCGGGCCCGCCAGCGCCATCCATGCCGCGCGCCGCGGATGCCGCCTCTGCCACATGGGATCATACGGCGCGCTGGCCCACCCCATCATCCATCCCTGCCACACGTAGCTCAGCAGCGGCACCAGCACCAGGCCGAACGGCTCCCTGCGGATGTGCGGCACCGGATTCAGCGACACCTGTCCCGCCTCGTACGCCGTCGGATCGCCGCCCAGTTTTCCCGCCAGCGCGTGCGCCCCCTCGTGGCATACGGTGGAGAACAGAAATGCGATGTACCACAGAAATCCGAGCGTGATGGTGTGCGCCGAGAAATCCATTCCTGCGGTAGCCTAGGCGCTGCACGGTGGATTGGCAAGCTGTCTTCGCGCGCCGCCTCCCGCGCGGCGGACAACTTTTTGCGCCGCTCGCGCTCTCAGCCCCTCGCCCCCGTCAGCGCCGGAGCGCGGAAGGCGATCTCCGCGACCTTCTTCAGCGACTCCACCCCGCGCACCTCGTTGTCCAGCAGCGGCACGATCGCGCGCACGTTGTCGAAATCCTTCCAGATCTGTTGCATGTACGAATCCTGCATGGCCACGCGGTTCCGGATGAACTCCGGCGAATCCGCCTTCACCTGCTCCTTCTGGATCACCATGTTCACCACCACTCCGCCCACCGGGATCCCGAAATCGTGGAACCACTGGATGAACCGTTTGATCACCGCGATGGGCAGCGCCTCCGGCAGCGTCACGAAATAAAAAGCCGTCAGCGCCGGGTCCGTCAGCAGTTCCCGCGCGTGCCCGATGCGGTCGCGGAACTTCAGCAGATAGTCCATCAGCGGGTCTTCTTCCTTCTTCTTCGTGAACGACAGCAGCTCCCGCAGCGACTGCGCTTCCTTCCGCGACTCCACCATCTTGTTCACCCACAGCGAATACACTTTGCTCATGCCCAGCAGCCGCCGCGCGTTCGCCGTCGGCGCCGTGTCGAACACGTACGCGTCGTACTCGTTCTTGAACATCAGGTCCACCATGTTTTCGAACATGGCCGACTCTTCGAACGCCGGGTTCATCGTCGCGCTCTCCACAAACGCGTCCGCCTGCGTCGAAATCTCCGCGAACTTCAGGAACCAGCGGATCTTCTGCTTGATGTCCTGCTTGGACCGCTCGATCGTCTCTTTCGTGTCGATCTCGTACGCCCACAAGTTCTCCGTGCCCTTTACCGCCGTGGGCTGCCCATACACGTTCTGGTCCAGCAGCCCGCTCAGGCTGTGCACCGGGTTCGTTGACGCCAGCAGTGTCCGCTTGCCTTCCTGCGCCAGGTGCAGCGCCGTCACTCCCGCCATCACCGTCTTGCCCACGCCGCCCTTGCCGCCGAAAAACAGGAACTTCAGCCTCGGATGTGCCGCGATGTAGTCCGTCATCGTTTCTTTGATTTCGCTCATGGCTCTCACGCTTTCCCGTTCCCGTTGCCGAACATCAGCCCCGCCAGTTTTTCGATCATGGGCAGCCCGGTCACATCCCGTTCCAGTTCCGGCACGCGCCCCACCACTTGCCCGCCGAACGTCTTGTCGATCTCTTCCAGATAATGGTTCTGCATCTTCATCCGGTTCTGCAGGTACGGCGGGATTTTCTGGTTCTGCAATTCCGCCGGCAGCACCCGGTTCACCACGTATCCGGCCAGCGGCACGTCGAACTTGGAGAAAAGCTGCGCCGCCTTGGCCGTGTCCAGGATGATCATCTCTTCCGGCACCACCACGAAGTAGAACGCCGTCTTCTGTTTGTCCGTCAGGATGCTCGACGACTGATTGATTCGGTTCTTGATGTATTGCAATTCCGTCAGGATCTGGTCCTCTTCCGCCGACTTCTCCCGCCGCAGCCGCGCCACCATTTCTTCATGCTCGCGCATTTCCTGCCGCAGTTGCGTGATCCGGTTGATCCATTCGTCGTACACCTTGGCCATGGACAGGTAGTAGAGCGCGTGCCCCAGCGGCACCAGGTCGTAGATGTAGTAGTCGTAATCGCCGCCCACCACCACGTCCACCACCGCGTCGAAAATCGCGGACTCTTCCATCGCCGGCTCCGCAGATGCCGCCTGGATGTAGTGCTCCACCTCCTCCGGCACCTGTTCCAGCCCGTACATCCCCGTGATCTTCTTCCGGATTTCTTCCTGGTATTTCCGGATGTGGCTGTCCGCGTCGATCTCCTGTGCGTACAGGTTCTTCACGATCTCCACCGCGCCCTTCCCGAAAATGTCTTTCTGGAAGATGTCGCTCAGCGAGGCCTGCGGGTCCACGGAAAACACCAGCACTTTCTTTCCGTGCTGCGCCAGCCAGAAGGCCGTGGCCGCGGAAAACGTCGTTTTTCCCAGCCCGCCCTTCCCTCCGAACATGATGTACCGCCTGGCGTTGTCCTTCTCAAACGCTTCTCGCAATGACATGGCGTTTCCTTTCCCGACGGCTTTCTCCTTCGTTCGCCCGCGCCTCTCCTGCCGTCAGAACATGGCGTCGGACACGTCTTTCTCTCTCAGCATCCGCCGCTTCCACGTGGCGATGTTCGGCACCACGTAGGGCAGCAGCCTCAGCGAGTAATAGGGCGGCAAAATCGGTATCCCCAGCAGGTCGCCCATGGTGATCAGGATGAACAGGTGCTCCATGCTCGCCCGCGTGCGCAGCGCGTACCTCGACATGTCGTGCGCGCTCATCCCGTACGCGATTTCCTTCAGTTTCCCGAACAGGCCCTGTTTTTTCTCTTCCGCTTCTTCCACTTTTTTCGCCATCTCTGGTCTCCTCTTCCTCCGCTCGGGCCCCGCCGCCTTCCGCGGGCCCTCTCCGTGCTTTCCCCGGGCCTCTTACACCCCGTGCAAATGGAACTCCTCTTTGTCCGCCAGGTCCCTCTCCCGCATCACCCGCCTCTTCCACGTGGCGATGTGCGGCACCATGTACGGCAGCAGCCGCAGCGAATACAGCGGCGGCACCACCGGCACTCCCAGCATGTCGCCCACCGTGATCAGCAAAAACGCCGACTCCAGCTCCCCGCGCAGCTCCAGCGCCTGACGCTCGAATTCAAATCCCACCATCCCGTACAGGAATTCCCGGCATCTCTCCAGCCATCCGGGTTTCATCCGCTGGCCCTCGGCTTCTTCCCGCACTGGTTTCGTTCCCGCCCCCGCTGCCGTGTACAATGCCTCCCGCGCGCTCGCTTCCGCGCCCGCGCCGCGGCCATGTCGCCCCAAGTCATCCTGTTCATTCTGGTTGCCCTGCTGGTCGTCGGCTGGTTTGCTCTGGGCACGCAGTGGAACGTCCGCAAGGGCGAATCCGCTCTCCTCTGGTTGCAGCAGGGGCTTCCCCAAATCGGCCAGAAGACCACGCTCCGCTGGCTCGGTTCCTCCGCCGTCGAGCTCAAGATCGAGCAGGGAAAAGCTCCCTTTCGCGCCGCGGAAGTTGTGATCGCCCTCGAACCCCGCGACGTCCCCCCGCTCTGGCTTCTGGCCCGCCTGCGCGGCCGCCACGATCTCTTCATTTTTCGCGCCACCATGGGCAGCCGGCCGGCCCTGGAGATGGAGGCGATCCATCCTCATTCCTGGTCTACCCACGGACTCGACCGCAAGTGCGAGGCGCGCGGCTGGTCCTCCTTGCCCGCTCCCGCTCCGCTCGTCGTTTATGCCCGCGACCGTGTCCACAGCGTTTCCGACCTCCTGGCCGCCGCCCAATTGCCCGGTTGTCCGCTCGTGCGGCTTTCCATCCGCCGCGAGGCGCCCGAGTTCGAAGTCCAATGGCAGCTCAGCCATCTCCTCGCCCATCCTTCTCCCGAGATCTTCCAGACCATTCGCCGCATCACCGATTGCCTCTGAACTTCCGGGGCGGCGGACCTGGCCGCCGCCCCGTCCCGCTTCACTCCTAATCCGCCGCG
>Ga0335081_10011250_pt1 | contig 14466 bp, 10 predicted proteins | sample Lox_Sample_35_FD_206713 | JGI IMG/M metagenome (GOLD analysis project Ga0335081, IMG submission 206713) | Soil microbial communities from Loxahatchee National Wildlife Refuge, Florida, United States - Lox_Sample_3.5 | ecosystem: Environmental > Terrestrial > Soil > Wetlands | place: USA... | reverse complement strand
ATCGTCCGCGTAGATGTAGTTGATCATCCAGTTGAAGGTGAAGCGGTTGACGTAGCTGAGCATCTCCCGGCGGCCATCCGGCAGGATCGCTTCCATGGACATGGCCTTGCCGCGCAGGTGCATGTGCGGCTGGAAGTTCTCCAGTATGGCAGGCTGCTTCAGCACGTGGAAATTTTCGGTCTCTGTGACTGTGTTGGGCGGAATATCCAGAAGAAGCTGTCCATTCAGTTTGTTGTTCGCGGTGTAGGCCATCAAGTAAGTGCGATATTTCGGAGTCTGGCCCTTCGGATACAGGTAGATCGCCAGTTGAGCATGATCCGTAATTTGCTCGCCAACGGCGTGGAGATGGAGCTCCCACCAGATTCGTGAACCCGGAAGAAGCAATTTGCCCGTATTCGGACGATAGATGTCGTAGTTCTTGCCGATCGCCCATTCCATCAGCATTCCCGGGCCGTCGCCGTCGGCATCATCGCCGTTGAAGAGCGTCTTTCGCAGATCCGGTTCATCCTGCTGAAGCCGCGCGAGGACGTGGTGCATGATCCGGCGGCCCGCCGTCGTGGAAGGCCGAATTTCCACCGCTCGCACCCAGCGGGGTTCGGTTACCGGCACATCGGAAACGGGCTTCCACCAAACGTCTTGCCCGTGAGCGGGCATGGTGTAGGGCGCCGAGTCAATCACGATATCCGGCTGCCCGAATTGCTTCGCCAGTTGCCAATCGTTGTCATTGGGCCACTGTTTGGGGGATGGCATGTCTTTTGGATCGCCAAGCGGCGCACCTGCGTTCACCCAGCGCACAATCGTGTCGATCTGTTCGTCGCTCAACGAAGGATCGTTCTGGTAATGCTGGATGCCCACCGTTCTGTCGAGTTGCCACGGAGGCATGCTGCGTGTCTCTACTTGCCGCTCGATCGCCTTCGCCCAGGGACGAACCTCTTCGAATGTCACTAAAGACATCGGAGCCATGGCTCCCACCCTATGGCACGTCTGACAATGCTCTTGAAGGATGGGAGCGACGTCCTTGGCAAACGTAACCGGCCGGCCGGCGACACCGCTCGCCGCCTGCGCACGCGCGATGGCGGGAAACGCCAACACGGCGATCAAAAACGCCAGAAGGACGCCAACGAGGCCAACGTATGTGGATTTCAAAATGGCCTTCATCTCAGTACCCCCGTGGTGCATCGTTGGAATTTACGTCGCCGATTGCCTCGGGAAAGGATTTGCCGTCAGTTCAGCACCAAGCCCTGCCGATGTCAAGTGGTTTGACTGCGTTCCCAGGGATATCAGCTCTTTCGCCGGGCTGGAGGCCGAATTGTGCGCCGCCAAGAAAACCGAGCGCTAACCTGCCCTCCAGTTGTAAGCTGGCACCTCCCGCGGGTACTTTTAGCGGGACGTCGCCTGCTATCGTTCGGCGCATTCACTAGCGAAGGAGAAGGGCTATGCACAGAAGGTTGGCGCTACTCACCACGGTTGCGTTTCTGATCGCTATCGGCGTAGCTGCCGCGCAGCCTCCGCAGGGGGGCGGGGCACCGCCGGCTGGGCAAGCAGGACGTGGTGGCCCACCACCCGCGCCGCCGTTGAGGTTAATGAGCCCGGATCTGACCGACGGCGTCAAGCTCGCCGACAAGTTCGGCTGCGCCGCCGGCAACGATGCCGTTTCGCCTGCGATCCAGTGGAGCCAGCCGGGCAGAGACACTGTGACCCTGGCTTTGATCGTGCATGACATGGAAGGCCATCCACGCAAGGGCACTGACGACATCTTGCACTGGATGGTTTGGAATATACCGTCGACCGCTACCGGGCTGCCTGAAGGCATCTCCACGGCAAATTATGAGTTGCCCGACGGAAGCTATCAGACCAATGGCTTCGTCGCGCAAGTCCCCGCCGCTGGCGCCGGCGGCCGAGGTGGCGCTGGTGGCCAGGGAGCGCCGGGTGGCCAAGCTGCGCCCCCACAACCTCCGAATTTCGGTTATCGCGCGCCATGTCCCCCGCAAAACGTCCCGGTGGCGCACCACTACGCATTCGAGGTTTTCGGAGTGGATATGAGGCTGGACCTTCCGCCAACCGCGACGCGAGCCGACGTGATGAAGGCCATGGACGGCCACGTCACAGGTCACGCGTCGATTGTGGTTCCCTACAATCGCTAAGCTTCTCTTTGGCCTCACCTGGGGTTGCCGGTATCGAACTGAGGAGTATTTTGAAGTCTAAAGCGGCTCCGCTGCTTCGTGCTGCGGGGCCGCTAGATTGTTCGGCTCAATAATAGACGTAGGTTGCTCCGGCATTTTCCACAGAACTGTCGGCTTGGTTGCCGTTAACGCCTTTGGCGCCGCCTTTCTCTTTGAACGCGCCCACCGCAAGCACCTTCCCGTCGCCGCTGAGGGCAGCCGAGATTCCGAATTCCGCCGCCGGCTGCGGATTGGACGCCTTCACGTAGGCCGCGGGCCTCCAAACCGAGCGCACGCCGTTTGCGTATTCCCATTCGCTGCCATTGCGCGTGTAAATGTACACCGCGCCCGAATCTTCCGCCGAGGCGTCGGCTTGATTTCCGTTGATGCCTTTCGCGCCGCTGTCCTCCAGATGGGAGCCGACGGCGATGGTGTTGCCGTCGCGGCTCATGGCCAGGGCCCAGCCAAATTGATCGTTGATACGCGCGTTGAATGCTTTGAGAATTGCCTGCTGCGACCAGTGTCCATCTTTTCTTACAAAGACGTACGCGGTGCCCACGGAGACGTCCGAAGCTTGATCGTTTTCGCCCTCGTGCGGCCCGATTACGCCGCTCAGGACGGCATCTTCATCGAACGCGCCTCCCACCACGGTGTTGCCATCGCCGCTGATCGCCAGCGCGCAGCCGATCGAATCCTGCGCTTCCTCGTTCGAGCCTTGCAATCGCGTCTGCTGCGACCAGGTGGCTCCATTGCGATTGAAGATATACAGCGCGCCCCGGCCGGCTTGTTCGTCAAAAGCCCCCACCGCCATGGTGCTGCCGTCCGTGCTCAGTCCTATCGAGTACCCGAATAGCGCGCCGCGCGCGGTGGTGTCCCAGGGCTTGACATAAGCTTGCTGCGTCCACCTGCTGCCGCTGCGCGTGAACACGTAAGCGGCGCCTGAATCCGGAGCGGAAGTATTCTTCTGATCGCCATTGATACCGGTGGCGGCGCTCGGCTCGCTCGTAGAGCCGACCGCCAGGTTATTGCCGTCGCCGCTGAGCGCAACGGAATAGCCGAACTGGTTACCCACGTCCGGTGTACCTGTGTTCGAAGCCTTCACATAGGCTTGCTGCGACCACGTGCCGCCGCTGCGGGTGAAAACGTAGACCGCGCCCGCTTCGTCCATGGATGTATCCGACTGATTGCCGTTCACGCCCGTGTCGGAACTTGCTTCGCCGGTCGAGCCCACCGCGAGCGTATTGCCATCGTCGCTCAGCGATACGGCGTTCCCGAACTGGTAGCCTTTATGCGTGTTCGATGCCTTGAGATAGGCCTGCTGTTTCCAGGCGCCCGCCGTGCGGGTGTAAACATAAACAGCCCCGGAATTGACCGCGGATCGATCCGCTTGGTTTCCGTTGACTCCTTTGGCGCCGCTATCCTCACTGGCTGCACCGACGGCGAGAGTGTTGCCGTCGCCGCTCAAGGCGATCGCGGAGCCGAACTCCAAGTCTGCCGAGGTATTCGACGCTTTGATATAGGCACTCGATTTAGGCTGCCACTCGCCCGTTGTCTTCGTGATGGCTTTCGGTGCTTCCGGAGGGCCTGCCATGGCGCGTGGCCTTTGCGCCAAGGCGGGCGCGGCAGTGATGGTGAGGCCTGCTGCTCCGAGGCAGAGCAAGGCCGCAAGCAAAGGTTTTTTGCGGTCGTTCATCACACCCCTCCAGGTGTTTGCCGAAAGCATTCCCCCGTTCACGTTTGGAAACGCGTCCGAACGGCGTCAGGAACCCAACAAAGCAAGCTTCCCGTAGCTCGTGCCACCAGTGAATTTCGAGCGGTTGCCTAGTTATTCGCCGCCCTTAGTGGCCATGCTGTTGTGGATCTCTTTGCCCGAGTCCGTCATTACGATCCGGCTCTGATGGGAAAGGTTCATGTCCGGGGCGCCATTCTTGGCGCGCGGGCCGGTTATCGTAATCTTGTCGCCGGCCTTCAGCGTATCTTTAGTCCAGCCATCGACGCGATGCATATTGCTCGCGCCGCCCAGTTCGGCCGACCACCGTTCCGTCTTGCCGCTGGCATCTTTGGTCTCGAAAATGATGAAGGAGTGAGGGTTCTCGAACTGAAGCTCCAGCACGGTGCCCGTGACCGTAACCGGATTGTCCTCGTCGTAGCGTCCGGCAAAGCCGTGGTGTGCGTACACAGGCGCCGCAAGAGCGATCAAAACAACAGTCGCAATGAGGGCCAACGTCGATTTAGCCATGTAAATCCTCCGTCAGAATGAGAAAGTCTGTAACGCCCGCCGATAAGATCGGAACTGTTCCCAGAGAGAGCCGCTACCTCCCTAGGTAGTTCCGAAACAATGTCATATTCTCTGACGTATGGCTAGTGCATTTTGTTTCGAAGGAGGCTCCCTGGAGGACCCATTTTACTTACCTATGCGGTCCCTCGCCGAAGGCGGCAGGGAGCCCGCCTGGATAAACACGCTTCGCTCTGGCGAAAAATCAAATCTTCGATATATTACCGTGCTGCGATATAACCGGGCAGGTCGCCGCACGCTTTCGGCAGGCGATCCTGCGTCAACGCCCCAACTCTTTGCGCGTGGCGGAAGGAAGGCATGATGAAGGTTGCATTGAGGCTAGGAATCACTCACGCAGTCGCAACGATGATTCTTTGCGTGCTGGTCGCCGCGAGCGCGGCCGCGCAGGCTCAGCCGGAACAGAAGCCGTTGATGGCCGAGGACGTTTTCAAAAACGTTCAAGTTTTGCGGGGAATTCCCGTCAGCCAATTCATGGAGACCATGGGATTCATTTCCGCCTCTCTGGGCCTGAATTGCAGCGATTGCCACGTATCCGAACAGGACTGGGCGGCCTATGCGCGCGACAACGATATCAAGCAAACCGCGCGCAAGATGATGCTGATGGTGGCCGCGCTGAATCGCGGAAACTTTGGCGGGAAGCAGATGGTAACGTGTTACACCTGCCACCGCGGCGACGAAACGCCGAAAACCGTTCCCGCCATCGCCGGCGTCTACAGCGCCCCGCCTCCGGACGAGCCGGAGGAGATACTCAAAGACGCGCCCAATGCCCCTCCCGCCGCGCAGATCCTGGATAAGTACATCCAGGCGCTGGGCGGAGCTCAGCGGGTGGGCGCTCTCACGAGCATCGCCGAAAAAGGGACTTACCAGGGATTTTCAGCCGAAGAGGGCGTCAAACGGCCCGTGGAAATCTATGCCAAGGCGCCCAATCAACGCGTCGCGATTGTGCACACGTTGAACGGCGATTTGACAAACGCCTACGATGGCCGGAATGGCTGGAACGCCGTGCCCGGCGCAGCAGTGCCGGTTCTCGCGTTAAGCGGCGCGGATTTGGACGGCCTGAAAATGGATGCGCAACTGTCTTTTCCTGGGCAGATAAAACAGATCCTCAGCGACTGGCACATCGGCTTCCCGGTCACGATCAATGGCCAAGACGCGGATGTGGTGCAGGGACGATCCGCACCGGGCAGCCTGCCGGTCAAACTCTATTTCGATCAGAAGTCCGGGCTGCTTGTGCGGCAGGTGCGCTTTACGGTATCGCCTTTGGGCCGCAATACAACGCAGGTGGATTACTCCGATTACCGCACCGTCGCGGGACTCAAGGTACCCTTCCACGTGGTCGTGAGTTGGCTGGACGGGCGGTCAGATTTCGAGCTGACCGACGCGCAGCTGAACGTCCCGGTCGATTCAGCCAAGTTTGGCAAGCCGGCGGCGCCGGCTGTGGCGCCCGCAAAGTAAACGGGCGACCGGCTCGGCCGCCGCCGGGACTAAAGGTCCCAACGTCGCGAAGACGTTAGCTACGTCTCGATGGCCGATTTATCCGAACGGTGCTGAACCGCAGCCGCTGACTGGATAGCGCGATCTGCCCAGCGATAGCGGCGCTGCTGGTTGCCGCCCATCGCCCGAACCGGACGGCGGCGGGCTCCGCCCAGGCAACGCCGCCTTGCGCGATGTGATCCAAAGTAAAGACGACCAAAACGATCAGCGTGCCGATCGCGAACAACGCCGAGAAGATCACCAGAGCGGCGACCATCTCCCGGACGTAGTAGAACTTCAGCGCGACCAGCGCCCCCAAGCCCCCCAACCACCACAAATTGCGAGCCTTTCCTGCGGAACTACCTGCTGCTATTCTTTGCTCTTGCATCTCACTCACCTACCCCGATTAGCTTAGATGCACGAGGAGGTTTCAGGGAAACAAGGTAAGTGAAGTCCTTAATGCCGCCCCTCCCGAACCGGCTATTCAACCGGCATCCCCGACGCTGGCCCGGAGCCTGGCGTTCTAACTGCCCTGGGATGAATACAAAACCGTTGCAGGCTGGGGGCAATTCTGGTAGATCAATGGACCAATGCGCACGGCAAGGAGTCGCTCATGAAAACGAGATTCGCGGCGTTTCTCACGCTGCTTGGGCTGCTCTCGGTTTACACACCGGTCTTCGCCCACCACGGCGCCGTGGCCTACGACGAGAGCAAAGAAGTAGTCCTGAAGAGCGCGACCGTCACGAAAGTCGCGTGGGCTAATCCCCATACCATCATCCAATTCGACGTGAAGGATGAAAGCGGCAAGGTCATCCATTGGGCTGGCGAATTAGGCAGCCCCTCGGCGATCACCCTCCAGGGATGGACCAAGGCTAGCGTACAGCCCGGCGACGTAATCACCATCTACATCCATCAAGCCAAAACGGGCAATCCCGTCGGTCGCATCTCTCACGTGGTGCTTGCCGACGGCACGCAGTTAAAGGATAGCGCGGGAACTTCGGGCGGCGGCAGGGGCGGAGCGTAACTATCTCAGTTGCCGCCACAAACGAGAAGCAGCACGCAAGTAAATCATAAGAATAGAGGCGCTATCTAATGATCGGTCTGATACGGAGGAAATCAAGGTTCAGTGATTACGTTATTGGAGCAAGCGCCGCACTTTTCGCTCTGTGCCTCGTGCTTACCCCCGCTCTTGCGCAGAATCCTGCCGGGGAAGAAGGCGCCAGCCAGAGGGAGCGAAGCGCGGGACAGAGGAAACAAGGAAAAGTTCCCGGACCTATGGTCGGCGGCTTTTACGAGCTGAAGCCATTGCCGCCCGGAGGCGCTGCGCCCCGCATGACGGACGGGCATCCGGACCTGACCGGACGTTGGTATCCAAATGCTGCCGGGCAAATGCTGCAGGCCGCTTACCCTGTCGACCCGGAGGTATTCGAGCAATATGATGCCAAGGCGACGCCTGAACTGCGCCCTTCCTATAAACCGGGCGTCGACAAGAAATATACGCGGTCCAACCCCTATGGAGTTTGCGATCAGCCGGGCACTCCCAGCGTCACGCTGGAACAGATCAGCCAGCACGCTCCCATGGAGCTAATCCAAACTCCGCAACGGCTGGTTTTTCTCTACGAATATCCGATGAACATTCGCATGGTCTACATGAACCGTCAGCATGAGAAGGATCCGGATCCCACATTCAATGGCGACACAACTGCTCATTGGGACGGAGATACGCTGGTCCTCGATGTGATCGGCATCGATACCCGGCTCAGGAATCTTGTTCCAGGGGAGACCACGCCCGGATGGTTCCCGAGCGAACAGGAACATGTGGTCGAGCGCATTACCCGCACCTCGAAGAACTACATCACCTACCAGGTCACCATCGAGGACCCGGTGGTGCTCGCCAAGCCTTGGACTTCGGCGCCGCGCAAGTGGACGCTGGCTCAAGATCCCAAAGAGGAGTGGGGCGAGGTCTTCTGCACCCACAACGAAGAGCCGGACGAGATCAAGAAGATCGACGCAGCGAAGGGCAAGTGACATCTAACCCGCAGACATAGATTCACCAGGCATCTTGCCGCCTTTTTGGAAGGGCGCGCCGCGCTTCGCACCCCATCGCGCTGCCGCCCTTCTGAGCTGCGATCGTCACCTTCACCCCTCGACGCCATTCTGTCCCCGCTGTGAACCAGAACTTCGCCTGCTGCTACAATGATGCCCGCGCAATTAGGAAGCCGCAGCGGAGCGTTTATCAAATCCGCGGCGCGGGAGCCCTTTGGCAAAGTTTCGCGGCAATCGGACCGCTTTCGGCAAACCCGGCATCGAACCTCGATGGACGAACGGAGCCAAAGATGGCGTTGGGACCGCCTACGCCACCTCCAGCCGCCTGTGGTTCACGCTTTGGAATGGCATTATCACCGAAACTTATTTCCCCACCCTGGATCGCCCGCAGATTCGCGACCTGCAATATCTCATCTCCGACGGCAAGACTTTCTTTCATGAAGAGAAGCGCCATCTTCACACCCGCATGGAGCGCCCCTGGACCAATGCGCTCGCCTATCGCGTCCTGAACTCCGACCCGGACGGCCGCTACCAGATCGAGAAGCAAGTTATCGCCGATCCCCACCTCTCCTGCGTTCTGCAGCACACCAAGCTTCAGGGCGATCCACGCTTTCTGTCTCAGCTTCATCTTTACGCGATATGCGCTCCGCACCTCGAGGTCGGCGGCTGGAGCAACAACGGCTACGTCGTGGAAGCAGCCGGGCGTAGCGTCCTTGCAGCCGAGAAACATGGGACCTGGCTGGCGCTGGCGGCCAATCTGCCCTTTCGCCGCTTGTCCTGCGGCTATGTAGGACGTAGCGACGGCTGGACGGACTTGAACGAGCACTTGCAGATGGATTGGGAGTTCGACCAGGCGCCCGACGGCAACATTGCCCTGATGGGAGAATTGGCTCTCACGGAAACAAACGAGTTCACCTTGTGCCTGGCCTTCGGGGACAGTTTGCAAAATGCCGTCAGCACGCTTTTGCAAGGACTGGGATTGCCGTTCGACCAGCAGTGCGAACGCTACGTGGATCAATGGACCCGCCCGGCCCGCAAGACCCTGCCTTTGCAGAGCGCATCGGGCGACCAGGGCAAGCTCTACGACAGCAGCGTGAGCCTGCTTCTCGCGCACGAAGACAAGAACTTCCCCGGCGCATTCATCGCTTCTCTGTCCATCCCTTGGGGAGAGATGAAAGGCGACGAAGACATGGGCGGTTACCACCTGGTGTGGACGCGCGACATGTTCCAGAGTGCCACCGCACTCCTCGCCTGCGGCCACACGGAGACGCCCCTGCGCGCCCTGATCTACCTCGCCTCCTGCCAGCAGGCGGACGGCGGATTTCCGCAAAACTTCTGGCTCGATGGCGAGCCCTACTGGCGCGGCGTGCAGCTCGATGAGATCGCCTACCCCATCGTTCTGGCGTGGCGCATGGCCCAGTGCGGCGCGCTGGTGGGCTTCGATCCATACCCCATGGTGATGGGGGCGGCTACGAATCTTTTGCTGCATGGACCCGCCACGGCCCAGGAGAGGTGGGAAGAAGCTTCCGGGTACTCTCCGTCCACCATCGCCGTGAAAATTGCCGCCTTGCTGTGCGGCGCCTATTTTGCCCGCCAGCGTGGCGACGAAGCCGCGGCGCAATTTATCGAGGACTACGCCGATTTCCTCGAATGTCACATCGAGGCCTGGACGGTCACCACACAAGGCACGCTGGTGCCCGGCGTGCCCCGGCATTACATCCGCATCAATCCGGTGAGTGTCACGGATTGCTGCCCGGACGAGGATCCCAATAACGGGACCCTGATTCTGTCGAACCGTCCTCCGGAAACTCAGTATAGTTTTCCGGCCAAGCAGATCGTCGATGCGGGATTTCTCGAGCTGGTGCGCTACGGAATCCGCAAAGCGGACGATCCCATCATCGTCGATTCCCTGAAAGTCATCGACGCCGTGCTGAAAATTGACACGCCCTTCGGCCCCTGCTGGCATCGCTACAACCACGACGGCTACGGCCAGCGCAACGATGGATCGGGCTACGACGGCTGGGGCACGGGACGCGCCTGGCCGCTATTGACGGGCGAACGAGGGCACTACGAACTGGCGGCGGGCCGCAGCGCCGCTCCCTTCCTGCGCGCCCTGGAGGCGTTCGCCACCTCCACGGGACTGCTGCCCGAGCAGGTGTGGGACACCTACGATCTGCCCGAGGCCCATATGCACCTTGGGAAACCTACCGGCGCCGCCATGCCCTTGATGTGGGCCCACGCCGAATACATCAAGCTGCTGCGCTCCGCTTCCGACGGCAAAGTTTTTGACGTGATCCCCGCGGTCGCCCAGCGTTACTTGGGCGCACGCAAGAACTGCCGTTGCATGGAGGTCTGGAAGCACAACCGGCAATGCCGGACGGCAAAGAAGGGCTATACGCTGCGTATCCAGGCGCCCGCTGTTTTTCGCCTTCATTGGACCAGGAACGAATGGCAAAGCTTCCAGGATACGGATTCCACGGCAACGCAATTGAAGATCTATTTTGTGGACATACCCGTCGCCGCGGATCAACGCGCCCCGATCCGCTTCACCTTTTTCTATCCGGAAAGCAATCGCTGGGAAGGCTGGGACTATATCGTTCGCGTGGAGTAACTCTGGAAAGACGCTTCGCAGTTGCGGCCCGGGTGTAACATGTGTCGTAATGCGGGCACCCACACGGATTGTCATTCGCAAACACGATGAAGGAGTAGCCATCCCATGGAAGACACCGTCATCGCACGCGCGGTTGGAAAGACGCTCGGCCAGCCTGAGAAGACCCTCAAATTGACCGTAAACAGCCGGGAGCAAGATGTGGTCGCAGCCCCGGATACGCCACTGCTCTATGTGCTTCGCGGTGAATTGCAACTCAACGGACCCAGATTCGGATGCGGACTGGCGCAGTGCGGAGCTTGCACGGTGCACCTTGACGGCAAGCCTATCCGTTCTTGCGTCACGCCGGTCGCCAGCGCCGTGGGCCACGAAATCACCACCCTCGAAGGTCTCGCTGCCACCTATAACGGCGCCCATGGCGATGGATCGTCGAAGCTTCACCCGGTTCAGCAAGCATGGATTGACGAGCAAGCTCCGCAGTGCGGGGCCTGCCAGAATGGCTGGATCATGTATACGGCCCACTTGCTCGCCACGGTCCGCAAACCGACCGAGAGCCAGATTCGTGCGGCGCTGAGCGGCCTCAAGTGCCGCTGCGGGTCCCAGGTGGCCATACTTCGTGCCGTCCGGCGCGCCGCAAAAACCATGGGGGAGGCGTGAAATGAAAGAGAAAGGCACAACCGTCGCCAAGCAGCCTCCCGCGAACAATTCCACCGTCTTCGGCCGCCGCCATTTCGTTAAGGGCGTCGGTGTGCTCGCCGTCGGATTTTCCACGCGCATGGCCGGACTCAGCGGCCTTCTCAGAGCAGCGCAGGAAAAGGGCATTGTTCCCGACTATCCCACCTTTGATCTGAAATCCGTCGACTCTTTCGTCGAGATTCACGGCGACGGAGCGGTGGTCATCAAAATCGGCAAAGTGAATAACGGCCAGGGCACTCCCACCTCCTGGGCCATGATGGCGGCGGAGGAACTCGATGTGCCGTTCGACCGCATCCAAGTGCTCTTTGGCGACACGGCTGCAACGCCTGATCAAGGCGGCACCGGAGCTTCGAACGGAATCTCGGGCGTATACGTTCCCCTGCGGCAAGCCGCAGCGACAGCCCGGCAGGCGCTTCTCCGTATGGCCGCGGAGAAGCTGAATGTTCCAGTCAGCAGTCTCGCGGTGAAGGATGGCATCATTGCCGGAACAGGCGCCGCGCAGTCTGTTAGCTATGCCGAACTCATCGGAAACAAGAAGTTCGACATTTCGTTCTCCGCGGAAGCCCCCGTCAAGGATCCCTCGCAATTCAGAATTATTGGCAAAGTCGTGCCGCAGCGCCCGGAGATCGCCAAGCTGGTCACCGCCCGTCTCGAGTATGCCCAGGATGTACGCGTGCCGGGGATGGTGCACGCTCGCAGCGTTCGGCCCCCGGTGGCTGGCTCGACGCTCGTCAGCGTCGACGGCTTTGACGGCGGCGAACCCGCCGGCCTGGTCAAGGTCGTCTCCAAGGGTAACTATGTGGCCGTCGTTGCGAAAACGGAATGGCAGGCGATCCAGGCGGCCCATCAACTCAAGGTCACTTGGAAGGAGCCGCCGGCTCCCGTACTGCCCGACGGCTACGATGCCCTGTACGAATATCTAGCGAAGACGGCGCCTCAGAATGTGGCCACGCCGGTCAACTCCGGCGACGTCGAAGCCGCACTCGCGTCCGCCGCGCGAACCATTGCCGCCACCTACTATTCCTCGTTCCAGTCGCATGCCTCCATGACTCCGGGCTGCTGCATTGCCGAGGTTAAGGACGGCGGCGCAACGATATGGTTCGGCGGGCAAAAACCGTATCGTGTGCGCATGGCTGTCGCGGATTTCCTGGGCATCCCCAGTTCCAAGGTTCGCGTAATTTTTTATCAAGGCGCGGGCTCATACGGCACCAACGACACGGACGATGTCGCCGCCGAGGCAGCCTGGATCTCACAGCAGCTCGGCCAGCCCGTTCGCCTCCAGTGGATGCGCGACGAAGGCATCGCCTGGGATCCCAAGGCTCCCCCCCACCTCACCACTCTGCGCGCCGGACTCGACTCCTCCGGCAACGTGGTCGCCTGGGACTACAACGTCCGCTTGCTGAATGGCACACAGCGCGCCGCCGGCGCTCTCATTCCCGGCGACCTCCTGATCGGCCAGGCCATGGGCTACGAGCCGCTCAATCAAAGCGAGCACGGAATTCCCGCCGATAACTACGTCTTTCCCAGCCGGCGTCGCGTCTCCAACGTGATTCCGTCCAAGTGGGCTTACCAGACCGGCTTGCGCACTGCGCACATGCGCGATCCCAATGGGCCGCAGGTGACCTTCGCGAGCGAGCAGTTCGTCGATGAAGTCGCCGCCGCGCTCAAGATGGACCCCATCGAGTTCCGCCTCGCCCATCTGCAGCCTTCCACGGGCGCCCGCGACATCAACGTCATCCAGCAGGTTCGCAAGGCTTCCAACTGGATTTCGCGGCCCTCGCCCCAAACCGCCAATCCCAAGGAGCAAGTCGTGCGTGGCCGCGGCTTCGCTTATCAGCCGCGCACCGGCACCTTCGTCGCTACGGTCGCCGAAGTCGAAGTGAACCGCAAGACCGGACACGTGACGGTGACGAAGTTCACCACGGGCCAGGATTGCGGCCTCGTCGTGCACCAGAAAAACGTCGTGAACGCCATCGAGGCCAATCTGGTCCAGTCCATGAGCCGGGCGCTTTACGAGGGCGTGGCGTTCGATTCCAAGAACGTCAGGGCAACGGACTGGCTCACGTATCCGGTGGTGGATATCAAAGACATCCCGGAGGTAAACGCTTTCATCGTCAACGCGGATGGCAACAGTCCAGGGGGCAAGTTCATTCCGCCCAGCGGCTCGGGAGAGCCGGCCACACGGCCCACAGCCGCCGCCATTGCCAACGCGATTTTTGACGCTACCGGCGTGCGCGTCAGACGCCAGCCGCTCACGCCGCAAACAGTTCTCGCCGCGCTCCGGGCTGAGGGAAAAGCTGTCTAGTAAATGGCCAATCGCGAAGGTTAACGCTTCGGGTACGGCTTGACCGGCACGAACTTCTGGATCCGTTTGCCGGTGTCTACTTCCCCGGTGTAAATGTTCCCATGGGAATCCGCGGCGATCCCATCGATGTAATACAACTGTCCGGCCATGCGGCCTTCGTCTCCAACGGATCCGACTGTATTTCCGCTCTTACGATCGACGATCCACACCTTATTGTTCGCCATGTCCGCAATGAAAACGTACTTCTGCTCCGGAGCAGGCGAGAATGCCAGATTCAGCACGGTTCCGCAGGTGGCGAATTTTGGACTGCCGACTCCGCATTCCGGGCCGCGCGCAGGAGTTGAAGGATGGACGTAAAATTCCTGCACGAACTTGCCCTGCTTCGTAAAAACTTCCACCCGGTCGCTGCCGCGTTCGCAGACGTAGATCAATCCGTCCGCTGAGACGTGGATGCAGTGGAGCGTCGCCAGATCCTTGACCGCTGGAGAAGCTCCCGATTTCCAGTCATAAGGCGGCAAAGGATCGTTCGAGATTTCGCTGAGCGGCATTCCGTGCCCGCCCCAGCCGCGCTTGAATGCTCCGGTATCCATGTCATAGACCAGGACGCGCTTGTTGATGACCTCGCCCTCGGCGATGTAGATCTCATGGGCGCCCTCGTCTAAATCAAAACCCGCCATTCCGCTGTAGAGGATATCGGTCTCCTGGTTGTTGTCCTTCAAAGCGGGTCCCCTTCCTCCCGGCTCGGCGGCGGGTCCGCGATGGCCAAACTCCCACAGTAGTTTCCCATCGTTCGAGAATTTGAGGAGGCTGTCGCCACGCCCCATTCCCGATAGCCAAACGTTCCCCTCTTTGTCCACGATGATGGTTTGTCCGGGCAAGG
>Ga0335081_10011249_pt1 | contig 14467 bp, 18 predicted proteins | sample Lox_Sample_35_FD_206713 | JGI IMG/M metagenome (GOLD analysis project Ga0335081, IMG submission 206713) | Soil microbial communities from Loxahatchee National Wildlife Refuge, Florida, United States - Lox_Sample_3.5 | ecosystem: Environmental > Terrestrial > Soil > Wetlands | place: USA... | reverse complement strand
CCTTCAAGTACTCCATCAGTCGCTTCATCAATCATACTTTCACCTTCGGAGTGGGCAATTGGTTTCGCGCGGCTTTTCTTGGCTACTTCTTTTTCCGCAAAAAGAAGTAGCTCGCCGTAGGCGAAAAGATCTTATCGAACTACTCTTGGTCCACTTTCTTTTGGAAAGAAAGTGGACAAAAAGAAACATGTCGAGATCAAAACGCTCGGAAGATCTCCACCCGCCTCCCCGAAATCTCGCACCAAGCAAACAACGCAGAAACGGTGCGAGATTAAAGTCCCGCGATGAGTCATCAACGCGCAAACCCGATGATCTCGACTCGACGCGATGGTCGCTAACACACAAATCCAAAAACAATGCTCTGCAAAACATTCTCAATGATTGCACGAACAGCGCGGACAACCTGTTTTTTGATATCCGGTTTCTGGAGAACGATTCGTCCACTTTCTTTTGGAAAGAAAAATGTCGAGATCACAACACGCGGAAGAGCACCACCCACTGTCCCGCCTTTACGCTTGCCACAAGACCTTTCGATCCTGTCTTTGCGTCGGCCTCGCGAAACCTCCGGCGCTGTGCCGAAGGAGTTCCAGCTGAATTCTCTTTCCTTGCTCCGTTCTCGCCTTCAAGTACTCCATCAGTCGCTTCATCAATCATACTTTCACCTTCGGAGTGGGCAATTGGTTTCGCGCGGCTTTTCTTGGCTACTTCTTTTTCCGCAAAAAGAAGTAGCTCGCCGTAGGCGAAAGGATGTACGGAGGTTCTTTGGCTTTTGAACAAAGCTTTAAGTCCAATCGCACTACCCGTGCAGCCTGCCCCTGACGTTTTCTGTGGGGGGTACTTCTTTCCGACAAAGTCCCGTCATCAACAATATAGGGGAGCAAGGGAAGCGTATTATTGATTTCCGATTTCTGAAGACCTATTCGTCCACTTTCTTTTGGAAAGAAAGTGGACAGAAAGAAACATGTCGAGATCAAAACGCTCGGAAGAACTCCACCCGCCTGCCCGAAATCTCGCACCAAGTAAACAACGCAAGAAACGGTGCGAGATTAAAGTCCCGCGATGAGTCATCGACGCGCAAATCCGATGATCTCGACTCGACGCGATGGCCGCTAACACACAAGTCCAAAAACAATGCTCTGCAGAAAACTCCCATTGACCACGCGAAGAGCGAGGACGACGGTTCAAAAACTGCGGATCGTATCATCTTCGAAAGAATCAAACTTACGGCAATTTGACGTCTTTGGGCTCAAACTCTTTAGGTTTATTAATAATCCTAAGGCCATTTTCTTGAATGATCAGCGCTTTGTTCTCAAGTGAATCAATCAAATGATTAAATCTGTCAGCAAAATCCGAATATAGGGAATCGGACGCGTGATTTACATCCTTGGCATACTTTCGCAAAGGATCTATTAACGTCGTGCGAACCAAGGGGACATTTGCTCCCACGAGAGCTCTGACTGTAGCAATACTGTCTTGCGCCACGTATTGTATTTCGCTTGAGAGAACCTTCTCGGTGTCGCGAGCATGTTCTAAGTCCTGTTGTGCCTGTCTCATACTTTCTTGCAGAGGATTCAGGGTGTTTTTCATGAGAGTGTCCACCTTAGTATGAGCTAGGGCGATGCTGTCAGACAATTGTGGAATCTTGTTGACAAGAATTTCTCTTATCGTGGCGCGATCATTGTTTGAGTTAAGCACGATTGACGGCAATACCCTTGCCACGCTCCTTGCAGAGTCACTTCCAACTCTCGAAGTGCTATCAACTATTTGGATCAGCTTGTTAGTTTCATTGAACCTGCAACGCATCATCGAATCGACGCGCTGTGTAGTAGGTTTCAAGTCATCGTCAATTCGTTGTGCGTTTGTCGCAGCCTGACGTAACATGGGCATCAGACTCTGCGCTGCAGTCGTCGCTGTCCCAATTGACACGAATAGATGATTCAGATTTTGAGTCCGCTCCTTGTTATCGTAGCCATCGTGAATGAAAGAGAACATGAGACCAAGCAGAGCAATTCCCGCAGAAATCCATCCAACGAACGTGATGCGTCCCCCAAGGATCCCAGGTCTAGATACATCGAAGGTGTTACCTCTGTTGCGACGCAGGCTGCCAAAGCGGAGCATATAGCTACGATTGTGCCTGAATAAGTTCCCAGAAAATCCACAATTGCTTCCACCATATGAATCCCTCCTGAATTAGAGCGATTGATTCGAAAAGAATCCTATTAGATGATTATTCGTCATTTATCTGATCCTCGCTACCCAAACGCTCACGGCACAAAATGTAATTGATGCGCACTCGCATCGTACCTTCTCAGGAACAAAAATCTTGCAATACAAGAAAAACGACCCATGGACGAATTCCGGTTATTTCTGAGTCTGCGAGGGCTCAAAATTCCACTGCACCTCCAAGAAGCCAAGGAAGTTGCCGTGCTTCGGGTCATATTTCACCGTGAATGGCACACTCACTCCCTGCGATACGAGAGAGGACATCGTCAGAGAGATGTCAAGAGAATTCTTATCCTCTTTCGGAAGTAGACCTTTCAAGATTCCAGAATATTCCAAGGAAGCAGCTATGTCTATGAGTGGCGTCTTTTCATACTTGAGCACCACAACATCGGTACCTGCAGACAGTTTGTAAGCAACTCTTTGGAAGTCGGTCGATGTCTTCGTACTCGTATCTTGGAACCCAATGCCCCCCCTGAGGACGAGATCGCTTCCAAGAAAGATACCATGGTAGTATTCCAATTCGACACCCAAGGAATCGCCTTTGCTTTTCGCAATATCGGCACCGACTGCTAGCGTCACGAGCGCCCTCTGATCGAGTATGTTTGCAAGACTATCGTACATTGAGCTCAGCTTCTTCTTCATACCTTGAAGACTGTTTCTGAACTGAGCTTCTTGTTTCGCCCTCTCAACTGTGTCCTTGATGCTCTCAATCTGTCGAATCTTCGGAGTGAGTTCATTGTCAATCTTGAGGTATTCGGAATGCATCATCGTGAAAAAATCCATATCTGTTCTGTCTCTATTGTTTAGTGCGAATTTCACGCTCGGACTGAAGCTGCTAATGCCTCCCGATTCATCCATCTTAAACCCGAGGTCCACTTCTGTGTTCCGTAACGCTCGATTCCACTCCTTCAAATATGTCGTATCGATCACCCACGCCGAATCATTAAGCGCATTACCGATGGCGTAAAAAGAACCTTTGAATTGATATTCGCCACTCTTTCCTGAAAAAAAATTGCCCTTTAAGATATTCGAATAGGTCTGGACGATTCTGTCCATCGTGGTTGAGTTGCGGCTTACAGGTTGGGCATTGGGAGTAGATGCAATCTGATTGTCCGATGGAGGCGGTGGGAGACTAATGGTTCCGTCTCCGCTCTTCGCACTAACATCTTGTGCTTGCGCCGTACAGTAATTGAATACTAGTATCACGAAGACTCCGAAAAAAAGCGTAAGAGACTTTTTCATGTTTCCACCCCCTTACAGTACATCAAAAGGTAGAAAATCGAGGATGACAGGATCTTTATATGATCCTGACGTGAGAGCTTTGGCTCCATCCAGGATCGCAAGATCCAAGGAACCGCCTGAAGGCGCATTACCCGAAACCAAAACTGTATGGTGCCCAACATCGAGTTGAATCTGATTTACTGAGGTTGCGCTTACGTCCAACGTCCTCACGAGGAAATTAAGGTGTACTCCGCCTGCACCACCTTTAATGTCGACTTTCACATCTATGTTCTTCGTCATATATCCTCCCTATTGTTGAATTGTCAACTAGTGCCTGAACATTCAGAGCAGCAATATCCGCCCACTGACAAAATTGGCAGTTTCCAACCCTTCTGAGCGTCAACGATATCTCATTGCTGCAATGGTCCACACCGGATGAATCTCCCACGACGTGCGAGCTACCATTTTTCCTTTTCCCCGGCTTCCAGGATCCTTGTGCGAGGCGTCGTAAAAGAGCTGACCAGTCACCTTTACGTATATTGCGTCTTTGAATACGGTCCCATCCTCCGAAGGACGCATGCCACCACAGAGTGACTCAACGAACGCCCGAGCATCTTGCCAGTGGCTCTTTATCGTTCGGCTTGCCGTGTTTCGCGGGTCTGGGATTTCGACAATGATGCAGCTATCTCCCTTGTCCCGAAAGCCCGTTACCTGGAGATGATAGTCGCTATCATCCGTTGAGAATGCCGCGAGGTGAAGCCACGCGGCCATCTCGACAAAATCTCCTTCCTTGTAACCCCCAAAAGTGCCGGGAATGAGCCTATCGCTGTACTTTTTCCAGGTTACACCTTGTGGCACCGGAAGCTTCCCGAGCACATCAAGACTGATTTTCTTCGGATTCTTTGTCGCGTCACCATAGCTCGTCTTGATGGGCCATCGCTCGTGCTGAACCTGTCGGGCCGGCAAGAGAAAGAATACCGACACCAGGGACAAGACGAGGACACGGGCTAACCTCCCCCGGTCAAATCCTCTGTTCGTTTGCATACGCTCCTCTTTATCTATACACACGATTCACGTCGACTGCTTGCGGGTCGGAAACGGTTAAAACCGTTCATAGCAAGCTTACTCCTGTCAAAACCCACGACTTCAAGTCGTGGGTTTTACACCAACAGCACACTGAAGCCCAACCACTTCAGTGGTTTCGAGATCAACCGGCTAATGTTCTGTCCCGAAAGCAGATTGTGTAAGTCCCGTTAGGGACGTACTATCTTTAGTTCACGCCAACCGAATCTCTTCGAGCTCCGTAGGAGCGACCTATCGACGTGATCCCGCAAAAGGGTCGCACCTGACGGCGCTTTCACCGGATTTCGACAAATACTACAAACAGACCGTCCCGCTGGGACTTTTTCACAGAACTCCAAGCACATGACATGAGCGTGAGTCTCGTTATCAACTTGTCTTGTCCCACTTCATCCTCCACAGATTCGGTAATTCACCCGTCGCGAGACGATCTCGCCGCGGATCGTCTTGCGCAAACCCTTCGATACTTTCCTTGATGTCTGCATTGACCGCACCATCCATATAGTAGCTGTGCTCAATAATTCCAGTCGCGGCATAGGTACAGTCAATCTGATGTACCTTGTTGTGAAGCAGATGGGGATGTGCTGCGCCGTTCGTGCCGAGCCGCTCGGGATTTCCTTTTGTTACATCCGAAATAATGAGAGCCTTGTCGCTTCGGTTGTAGTAGACCGAAATGCATCGGCAGAGCTCGTCTAGTCTCTCCATCGCTTGTGCGGGCTCAAGCACGTCATCGTCGACATCCGCGGAACACATGAAGATATGATCGAACAATTTCGGCATGGCAGGCGTTTGCGTGAACTCCTCCATTCTCGCGAGCGCGTTCTGCAGAACGTAGTTGCCCATCGAATGGCAAAGGAGATGAATTTCCTGACCGCATAACTTTGGGTCCTGGTCCTTCATCTTTGCCGTGTCGCGCAGCTCGATGAAGAAATCCCGCAGCTTCAACAAGCCCCTGCCGAACGCATACCCGGAATCTTCCGCGTCCTTTCGGTCCGATCTGTACGCCCGGTACGGGAACATGCTTCCATCGGATGGCCACGAAAAAAGAACCACGAGTACCGACTGGGCGTTGGATCCGTATGTCTTCCTGTTGAGCATTTGCCCGAGCGCCAGGGCCGAGCCGACCGCATTGTCCCACGAGACATTGAATCCGTGAATGTATGCGAGCGTGTCCGTGTTCTTCGACATTTCAGCTTTCAGGTCATTGAAGAACCCGGTCGACCCAAAGGCAGCTTTGGAAAGTTTGGATTCCGGTATCTTCGGGTTGATCTCTTCCGGATAGGCTTCGATCTTCGAGTTCCCTTTTATCTGGCCGGCAAAATAGGAGGCAAGACTTTCCCCATCCCCCACCCCCACCCCGTTCTTGTTCTTGTCAAGAAAGCCCTGGACCTTCGTTTCATCCGCCGTGACAGTCATCCTGCCGAACCTGAGATTTTCGTGACCATCTGCGCTGAATGTTTTGCCGTACGATTGCGGGTGCCAGCGATCGTCGCCAATGTGATTCCGGTTCGTCGCATAATAGATCTTGTAGTCTTTCATCCTTGTACCTCGCTTGAATACATACCCCAAAACCTTTTTCAGGAATTCGACCACAGCGTCCTTTCGACCCTAGAGCAGGGACACTTTGAGCCTCTTGAGAGCTGCGATCATGTCCCCCGGTTTGTCCGTGATAATACAGTTGACGCCGGACCTGAATGCGTCGATGAACGTCGCAGGATCGTTGATGGTCCAGTACACGGTCTTCCGAATGGTGGTCGTGGCACTGTAGTCCCGGCTCCTCACTGCCGCACAGATTTCGCCAAAACTTCCTGGCCTCGCGTTCATCCCCACCGATGCAACGTCAAACTTGTGCTTCAATTCAATGTCTGCCACCCGGTCCTTGTCGAACATCGAAGGAATACTCATGCCGGTCGCATCGTATCCGAATAAACAGGATGCCACACCCGCCAGGTGAATGCCGTCCCGCATCGCGTCGAGAATGTCAGCATCGGGATTGCACACGACGGTCATTGGCTGAAGTTCCGGAAAGCCCGAAAGAATCATCCCCAATGCATTCCCGTATTGAACGTACCTATCCCGGTTCTTGTCTACTCCCCACCCGGGGTCTTTGACGTCAACGAAAATAAAATCGAGACGTGATTCGTTCTCACGGGCAAATGCCAGAAATTCCTCCACGAGGGGAATCTCATAGTATTTGTCCCCCACAAGTTCATAATGATATGCCGTCCTGAATTGATCGAACGTCAGGTTTGGAATGTCGTAATCATCGGACCGGATGATGGCCGTTCCTGCGTCGATGAACTGTGAACCATCCCAGCGTTGGAGGTGCACTTGAACGCGACCGTCGGTAAGCAGCTCCATCTTGGGTGATTGCAGGTTGTATTTGAGAGTCAGATCGTGGCCGACAGAGATGATGTTCAACGGAGAAATGTTGTGATAGCAAACGATCTTCAGATCCTTCGTAGGACAGATGTCGATTTCGATTCCATTGGCTTTGTCATCGAGCGCCCTGGCATAGGATGCTATTGTGTTTTCCGGGTACGTATCGCTTGCACCGTGATGGCTGAGGACAAAGAACTCCCTCAGCGGAATGTAAATCTTCAACGGGTTCGCAAGCGAAGAATCCTTCAGCAGATCCTTTCCGAAGTACTCGTTGACCCCATAATCGTTCTTCCAACCCGTATCCCAGTATGGCACTCTCGAGGGATGAAGGACCCGTGGGGAAGAAGCATCTCCTCCGAACAATCCTTGCGATGCAAAATTCGGATTGATAAATCCCACCCTGATGTACTGTCTGCTCGAAACGGAATACTTCGGATCGTCAACGAAAAAAACCGTTGCGTCAGTGGGATGCGGAGCAAGCGGGAGTGAATCGAATCCAACATCCGGGTTGAACGAATTGATCTCCACGACCTCCACGGCGATTCCACTGTTGACAGGATATGTGCGATCCGCGACAGGGTTGCCATCGGGACCCAGCGGCGGCTCATAGAGAAATAATTTGACGTAGAGTGGTTTCATGGTCGCGGCCCTTTCTATTTCTTCGTGGCCGCAGTTGTTGCATCGCCCGCACCGGTGTCGTCGCTCCTGGATTTGAGCATATCCTTTACTCCCATGACGGATTTCAGGAAATCATACCAAAACGGCGCACCGAGACTCACCAATAGGGCCATTGCCAGCCAACCGAGCGGAATGATGAACGCGTTTTCTAGTGTCGTTCGCGATTCGATGCGTTCGATGGCAGCGCCTCTCCAACCGAAGAACTGAAATGTCTTGTCTTCGACGATCGTCCGGGCGAACTCCTCCTTTTCGCGAATACTCTTGACGATCGAGGAGTCGTTCTTCGTCATCGCGGTGTCCGGCTTGATAAATTTGGCCAGCGAATCGGCAGAGATCTTGCCGAGGTTCTCGGCAAGCGATACACCGGCTTCCCGCGCAGAGCTGTTCGTGGAGAACAATGTGTACGTGTCGAACAGATTGACGTTTAAAGCGATCACGAGACAGATGCTGATCCAGAACGCCACAACTTTCATCCTGCGCTCGTAGTGGTCCTGGAACGCCTGTTTCGCGAGGTCGAACCAGTGATCGATTTCCTGTTCGAGTTCCTGCCGCAGAAGCAACACCTTGCCCCCAACTGCGTTGAACGCCTTTTCGACAGGAACTGATTTGAAGATTTCCTTGAGCTTTGCAGCGTCCACGTTTTCCAGGAGTTCGAGGTCCTCGAATCCGATGCCTTTCATTTTGTCTTCAAGCATCCCCACAAGCGCTTTGACCTGTCCGACCGCCGCTTTCTTCAGGGATGTGAACGTGTCCGGCTCTTTTACTGCCTTCCAATCGTCGACGAACATCGAGACAAGTTCGTCCCTCATATATCCGGTCTTCAGATCGAACAGCTGTTTGATGATTTGCTGAATTGCCTGCACGATAAGGCTGAGACCGAGGATGACAGCCACCGTGGCGATCAGTGCATCGAGACTTTCTAACATGGTCTTTCTCCCTTACAGGTTACCTCTTGGAGTGCCAACTGCTCCTTGCTCCAGCACAAGGGATCCGAGTGGACTGCTCAAAGCGTTTCTTTCGTTTTTCAAATCAAGAGAGATGACTTACCGGGGAGTGAACTGCGCCGCCAATTCCGACGGCAGGAATATACTACGGCCGATTGAAATGCGCCCCACAAGATCTTGTAGGGGGCAAAATAAAGTTTTGGGGGGCTGCCGGGGGACTTTACTGCAGAACGGTTGTGTGACGCCGATTGGCGACTTCTTCTAAGTATACATAGGACAATGGGTTTGGGATGCCAGTGCCGGCAGGGTTGTTCTTTGATGACCTGGAGTCCAGGACTTCGGTGGGAATAGAGCAGAGGATTTCGACAAATATTTTCTGCTCAAGAGAGAGGAAAGAGTCGTCGACGGAATTCCGGCTCGGGCCGCTACAACGTCGCGGAGCATTCCCCTCTTGCCCCGCGGCGCATATCCTACCTGCACAATCATTCTTCGATGCAACGTCCTATAACGTTACTCTCGAACAAATCAATGCACGACACTAAAAGCTATCTCAAAAACACCGTCCATCGTCCAGAATGACGCTACGAGGGTTTTTGAGATCGGTTCAAGAAGCAATCTCAAAGACAATTCGTTGTCACCCCGTCCGGACTAGTCGGGATCGGGGTCCATAACAGCCTAAAAAACAGATGCTGAAACGAGTTCAGCATGACGGACTCGATTTCTGAGATGAGTTCTAATTGCCTGGCGCTTTCGTGATCTCGATCTTTGTCACCGGGTGCAGCTCCCACAGCGTCGCGGCGTGCATTCCTTTTTTGCCGCGCGGTTTGTCACCAACGTGAGAATCGTCGTAGAAGAGCTGGCCCGTGGCCGTAACATAGATGGCGTTCTTCAACACCGTTCCGGAAGGAGTCGGCTCCTTTCCTCCCAGCATCGACTTCTTGATAGTGCTCCGTTCCGCCGAGCAGAGCTTCTTCAGATTCAGCGCGTTCTTTACGTATGTCGGGTACGGCACCTCGATGATGAGACAATGATCGCCGGACGTCGCGCTGTTGCTGATCTGGATGTGATAATCTCCATCCGTCTCGTACGCGACGAGGTGAAGCCATCCGGAGACACTCACAATATCCCCTTCGTGAAGGTTCAGGGAATTCTGGAACGTTGGAATAAATGCATCCTGGTACCGCGAGTCGTTCTTGGAGACGCCGCCCGGATCCGGCAGGGCGACAAGGTCGTCGAATGCGATCACCTTCGGCGTCTCGTACAGTTCGTGAGCACTTGTCTTGATGAGCCACCGCTCCACACCGGGCTTCATTCCCTTCGGCTTCTGTGCAGAAAGGAACGCGACGCAGAATATCAACATCAAGAAACATACAATCATTCTCTTCTCCATGGCAACCTCCTCAAATTGATTGTCCTCAACGTTTCCGGTCCTTGCTGAGATGAAACCTGGCGAAGCGTACGGCCGCGACAAAAATCACTGATATAATGTACTACGCATCCTTGACTTCCGCCCCACAAGATCTTGTAGGGTCGGAAAATAGTTTGAGGATCGCTGGACGGACGCTTACGAACAGGAACTTCGTTGCTGGACGGGAGTAAAGCGTCTCAGATTTGACACTGATGGATGAATCTGGGGCGAAAAGAGGGAATTACCACAGCTTGACCGGAGACGCGGGCGAGAACCCCTGTCAGAAATCACCGGCGCGGACAAATTAAACTGAAATGGGAGATACGACGAACGGAATCGACCTCTTCCCCCACGTCTCAGAAGAGATGTTCTTTGATGGCCTTCACAATGAGCTCGCGCCGGGAATGGACGCCGAGCTTTTCGTGCATATTCTTTGTGTGGTACAATATCGTGTTGTAGCTGAGACCCAGCTTGTCTGCAATTTCCTGGTCGTTCCATCCTTTGGTGATATAGCGCAGAATTCTTTTCTCCTGACCGGTTAACAGTCCCCCCGTCTGGGCCTCGCGCTCGAGCGCCAGCATCTTCATGAACTTCATCATCTTCGGCACGACATACGGATCGACCGGCATGCCGCCGTCGACGACCGTTCGGATCGCGTGGATGAATTCCGACGGCGAGCTTCTCTTCAAAAGATATCCCGAAGCTCCCTGCCTCATCGCAGAACGGACATACCCTTCGTCATTATAGACGGTGATCATCAGGATTCCCGTTGTGGGGGCAAGAGACTTGAACGGTTGAATTGCTTCCAGACCGCCCATCCCGGGAAGCTGGACATCCAGGAGAATCACGCCGGGAGGTTCTTCCCCCTGCTGAAGCGCTTCGATCGCATCCTCACACCTCAGGAATGTCCGCGTGCATTCGACTTCGGAGCTTTCGTTCAGGACAGACGAGACGGTCGTCGAATAGTGCTTGTTGTCGTCGACGAGCCAAACCGGAATCCGCGCGGTCTCCCTCTCAAGAGTGCTGGCAAGAGCTTGTTGTTTCGTCATTCGCGTCAATGGTACAACGATAGAACGGGGAAGCAGGTTCATCGGAAACACGTGTAGGCGAGCTTCCCCTTGCATAACCTTCAGTGAAATCTTAGTGCATTTTCAAGAGATTGTCAACTGCCGAAGAAAAATACAACCGCAAAGGACGCAAAGAGAGAAAGGGGATACAGAGACGAACAATGGGAGATTCTAATGGTGAAGAAGAACTAAACCGCAAAGGACGCGGAGGAGGAGGAAGAGAATGGTTGTGGGATAGAGGAGCAGGTTTGTTTTGTTACTCTATCGATAGTAGTAATTCCATTCCCCCATGCCGCCACCGAGGTTGGCGACTTTGAACCCGAACTTCTTCAGCCGTGCTGCTGCCACGAGGCTCCTGCTGCCGGTCTGGCAATAGCAAACGATCTCCTTGTGTTTGTACTTCGTCAGCTTCTCCACGTTCTTCACGAGTTCTTTGATCGGAATGTGAATGTCACCTTTGATGTGTGAAACGCTTCTCTCTTTGTCGTCCCGTACATCCAGCACGACGACTTCACCGCTTTCCATGCGCTCGGCAAGCTTCGTCGGCGTGTACTGCTTGATCCGCATCCGCAGGTACACCCTGCGGAGATAGATGAGCAGGAAAACGGCGACAACGGTGTAGAGAAGAGCTTGACCGGCGGACATTAGTGAGATTCCTTTACGACGGGGAGTTGTTCTTTATTCCAGCGCGTGATGCCACCCAGCATGCTCAGGGCGTGAAAGCCCTTCCCGGCCAGGATTCTCTGTGCGCGGCTGCTCCTCACACCGGAGCGACAGTAGGCGATGATGGTTTTCGATTTGTACGGTTCCAGCTGGGCCGTGCGGTTCTCCAGGCTGTCGACAGGGACGAGGATGGCACCCTCCAAATGTCCCGTCTCGCTCGTGAACTCTTCATTCGAGCGCACGTCCAGAAACACCACGCTCGAATCGCGTCCAAGGAATTTCAGGGCATCGGCCGGAGCGATGGAGGGAACCGTGCTTGCTTCGTTCCTGCTTCCACTGCAGCCGATCAATGCACACGTAACGATGATCGCGACAAACGGTGTGCTTCTCACGCTTCCTTCTTCTTGAAGACCACGTAATAGTGAGACTTGGTCACGTCTCCCTGGTCGACTATGCGGTACGATGAGAGCTGCGGCAGAAGCTCGTCCACACCAAGTCGTTCGCTCTTCGCAGGACCCGATTCTTCATCCTGCTTCTTCCACTCTATGATAACAATTTTTCCGGACGATTTCGTCACACGGGCCGCTTCGGCAAGAAGCCTTTTGACGTCGGTGTTCTCGTGGAGGACGATTGAAATCAGCGTCATGTCTCCGGCCTCGTCGGAAACCGGCAAGCGATATTCTTCAGAGAGGAGCAACTTCATGTTGTCCCGGGATCCGTTGCGTTTCAGAATCTGCAGCATTTCTTTGGACATGTCGAGGGCATACACGGTCCCCTTCTTTCCCACGATCTCCGCAGCCGCACGGGAAAAGAAACCCGTTCCCGCACCGACATCGATGAAGGTCATACCGGGTTTCAATCCGAATTTGGAAAGCGTCTTGCGGGGAGGGATCAGCTTGTGGCGGTCCGGGTGTTCGAGACGCTCGGCGTGATGTGGAGAGAACTTATGCATCAGGAGAAATGATCAACCACGGTATTACACGGATGAAACGAATGCACACGGAGGTCCGGAGCCAATCTTCAAGAAGAATTATTAATTCAGACCGCACGCGCCGGAACCACAGCCACAGCTCCCGAAGGACTGGGAACCGCCGTCCGATGAAGGCGAGCCCCCCGTGGCAATAGAGGGAGCGGATATTTGCTTCTTGGAGTGGGTGGAGCCGCAGTTCGGGCACAATATATCTTCGGTTTTCTCGCGCACTTTGTGGAAGATCTCGTACGTCGATCCACAATCTTCGCAATGATAATCAAAAATAGGCATAAAAGGACCTCCAGGTTAAGTGATGATAACGGCCGCACTGGCCCACAGGTAAGATGCTTGAAGTATGCAAAAGATTCAACGAAATTGAGTTGGGATGGGAATACCGCTCCTGCACGCGTTGTTGTGCCAGGCCATTCGCGAGCGGGGGCAGCGAATCCTTTGACGTTCGCGAGCATCATAACTATGGAGACGAACGACATCTCAATTTACAAACCAACTTGAAGGGAATTTCCATGAAGAAGAACATCGGCTCTCCGGATCGGATCATCCGCATCCTGTTCGCGGTTGTGGTCGCAATCCTCTATTTCGCCAACGTGATTGCCGGGGCGACGGCAATTATTCTTGGAATCATCGGACTCGTGCTGTTTGTGACGGCTCTGATCGGGACGTGCCCGATCTACCTTGGGCTGAAGATGTCCACCAAGAAGGCTGAAAACGCCGCCTGACAAGTTCTTGGACGGCGCACATTCGTTGTCCAACGGGCGCTTCGAACATCAACATGACATCGCACGTCTCTCGTAGACTCCGGAAGATCAGTTGTCTCGACGTTGCAGAATACGTGCAACAGGAATTGGATCGACGATTGAGCGTATCGATCCACAAGGAGATCAAGGCTCATCTGCGGAGGTGTCCGAATTGCACCGCATACCTGGACAGCCTCAAAAAGACTATCCTGCTGTACCGGCGCGTTCCGTGTCCGCCGATATCGAAGAAAGCGGAAGAGAGACTCTTTGCCGTGCTGAAGCTGCGCTTGAAACCCTACTGATTCGATGTGCGCTGTCGGCGTTCAGGTGAAACCGTGATTCGTTGTCCGCAGCCGGAGATTCTGGTACTGCCAATCCTTCTGGCGATTCCCCGGCTTCGGAGGTCCTCTCCACAAACAGGAATATAGGTATGGCAACAAAAACTGCGTTTATGAAGCAAGTCCACGGGGTGACCGTCGTTGCCCGTGGAGCTTCCAACCACTGGGTGGTGATGGACGGTCCGCCCCAATTCGACGGCAGCTCGGCCGGATCGACGCCCAAAGAGCTTGTTCTGATGGCGCTCGCCGGATGCACGGCGAGCGATGTCATTCCCATTCTGAAAAAGAAGCGCGCCCCGTTACAGAATCTCGAGATCAACGTGACGGGCGTCGAGCGGGAGGAGCATCCGAAGACGTTTACTGATATCCACGTGGAGTACGTGTTCTACGGGGACGGCTTGAATCCGCAGGATGTGGAGCGGGCTATCGAGCTTTCAACGACGAAGTATTGTTCGGTGAGTGCAATTCTGCGCGCGAGCGCGAAGCTGACGCATTCGTACCGGATCGAGTCGAGTGAGAAGGTGCCTTCCCCGCAACCTGTTTCACAGCCTGATAGGTAACCGTTCCCTTACAGCGCTCCTTCTTGAGCGAGGGACCGGTTACCTCACCAAACAACGTATTTGGCTATCTTAAGGTCGTCTTCCTGAGCGTAACTCTCGACAAATTTCTTATAGTTCTCCGCGTTGCCAAATTCGGTCACGATCGGATCACGATACACCATTCGATCTTCACGCAACC